>Ga0233425_10003712_pt1 | contig 27083 bp, 25 predicted proteins | sample Watercolumn_Towu_2_FD_181712 | JGI IMG/M metagenome (GOLD analysis project Ga0233425, IMG submission 181712) | Freshwater microbial communities from Lake Towuti, South Sulawesi, Indonesia - Watercolumn_Towuti2014_140_MG | ecosystem: Environmental > Aquatic > Freshwater > Lake | place...
TTCGTTTGTAATTTTTATGTATACGAAATTTTTATCGTCTTTTAAGAGGACGTTGTATTTTGGGCGAAGCTCTTTTATTAAATTTAATTCTAAAATTAAAGCTTCCAATTCACTGTCTACAACTACGTATTTAATATCGTCCGTGTTCTCGATCATTTTGCGAGTTCTTTCTGATAAAGTTTTGCTTTTTTGAAAGTATTGGCGGACGCGTTTTGATAAATTTTTTGCTTTGCCGACGTAAATAACTTTCCCTTCTTCGTCTATCATTTTGTAGACGCCGGGGAGGGAGGGCAGAGAGGATAAAGTTTGTGGTAGTTTTGCTTTTGGATTTTTCATGGCTATGTGTAGTATATTTGATTTAGTGGAAAAAGTTAAAAAAATCCGATTTTTGATTGCCTGTGTGCCGTTTTTGAGAATGGTGGCTGTTTGCAATAATCACGCTTTTGGAATTGCGGGTGAAAAAAGCGATATAGACCTTTTTATTATTGCTAAAAAAGATCGAATGTTTACAGCCAGAGCGTTTCTTACTTTGTTACTGCATCTTCTTGGTATGAGGAGACATGGGGAGAAAATTCATGGGCGATTTTGCTTAAGTTTTTTTATTGATGAAAAGGCTTTGAATCTCGTTGAAATTGCCATAAAAAAAGATATTTATTTGGCGTATTGGATAAAGAAGCTTGTTCCGGTTGTTGGGAGTTCGGTTGTTGATGACTTTGAAACGAAAAATAAATGGATTTGTGGGATTTTGGGGTGTGATGATTTTAAAATTAACAGGGAGTTGATGAGGAGAAGGTCTGTTTCTGGTATTGTTTTTGAGATTATTCTTTGGCCGGTTGCCTGGATGCTTGAATGGTGTTTGAGAAAGTGGCAGATGAAAAGAGCTCTCAAAAAAGCTTCCAAATTGGAGGATAAGTCTGGGACGATTATTTCCAGGCATATTTTGAAATTTCATGGCGGAGATAAAAGGGTTTTGTACAGGGATCTTTATGGAGATGGGAAGTTTGATGAGCAGAAGTTTTTGTCTACTTTGAAGGAGTTTCGAGCAAGGTTATGATTACCGGGGTGCCTGTGAATCCGAATTCTTTTCTTAGTTCGTTTTCCAGGTATCTTTTGTATGAAAAGTGGAGGCTTTTTGCGTTTCTAAAGAAGAAGGTGAATCTTGGTGGATTTGTGTCGGTTTGGGTTCCGTAAAAGAATTTTGTTCTTTGGATGGTCGTTGATTTTGGGAAGTTTTTTAATACTGCTTTTTGGAGGAAATTATTCAATTTTGAGGTTTGAATTTTTGTTTTTCTTACTTCTTTTATCTCAATGGCAATGTCTAAAAGTTTGTTTATGTTCTTTTTGTTTTTTGCGGAGATGAAAACTACCGGTGCCCATGGCAAAAAGTCACATCTGTGGGAGATTTTGTTGAGCGCAATTCTTCCGTCTGCGATGTCTGATTTGTTTACTGCGAGGATTACACCTTTTTTTTCTTTGAGGGCGATTTCTATTACATGCAGATCTTGTGAAGTCGCTGGTTCTGTCGCATCTATTACTACTATTGCGATATCTGATCTCTTTACCGATTCTTTTGCTCTGAGCATGCTGAATTTTTCTATTCCCCTATCAATTCTTCCTCTTTTTCTTAGGCCCGCGGTATCGATGAGATTTATTTTTTTGCCTTGGTATTCAATCAAAATATCCGCGCTGTCACGTGTGGTCCCTGGGATTTCTGAGACAATCATCCTTTCTTCGCCGAGAAGGCTGTTTACCAGTGAAGATTTTCCTACATTTGGTCGCCCTATTATTGAAATATTGATAATTTCTTCATCTTTTTCTTTTTTTGTGGACTTTTTTATTTTTAATTTTTTAAGATTTAAAATGATTGATTCTTCTAACTCATCGACTCCGAGTTTATGGATTGATGAGACTTTAATTGGCTCGCCAAAGCCCAATTCGTAAATGTTGTAGATGTTTTCTTCGATTTTTTGGTGGTCGCATTTGTTGGCGATCAATATGATTGGTTTGTTTGATTTTCTTAGGATGTTTGCTACTAGAAAATCGTCGGATGTCAGTGGTTCTATTGTATCTATTACGAATAATATTAAATCTGCCTTTTCTATTCCTATTTTTGCTTGTTTTTCGGTGTCGATTTCGAGGGATTCTTTTTTGCCGGTTTGAAGGCCGCCTGTGTCGATTAGTTCTATTGTGTAGCCGTTGAGATTGAATGTTTGCTGGACTCTGTCGCGCGTGGTTCCCGCTTCTTTTGCCGTAATCGCGATTTTTTTGCCAATCAATCTGTTAAATAACGTAGATTTTCCTACGTTTGGACGTCCTACTATTGCTATTGTCGCTTTCGCTTCGTTCGGGTTCATTTTATTATTAGGTAACAGATTTTAGCTTTTATCAAGTGTTATTAATATGCCAAAAAATGTTTTTTTGCAAGGAGAAGTGTGTTAGTATTTGTGCCATGAAAAAGTTTCTTTTGAGTTTGGTATTGGTTTTGATGGTTGGGATGGACGTGGGGGTGGCGTGGGCGGCAACGGCCCCTGAGTGTGATTTTGATAATGGTGGGCATATTGTTGGTGACAAATGTGTTTATGATAAAGATTTGCCTCAACAGGGGGATCCGAATTATCAGAGTTATATGTGCGAGCAAGAGGGGTATGTTGGATGGGATAGTAACGCAAAGAAGTGTGTCACTGGTGATGAGCTTTGTAGTGGATTGGGGTTGAAATATGACCCTGGTGTAAAAAATTGTATTGATCCTGATGATCCAGCAACTGTTCAGCAAAGTACTTTAATCCCTTATACCGGTTTTTCTGAAACTGAGTGTGAAGATTTATTTAGGTATGGATCTGCCAATCTAGAAATTTTGAAGGATGTAGTTAGGGGTGTTAAAGTGTTATCTCCTTCTCAATTTATTGTCGAAAAAGATTCTGGAAAAACGTATCCTGAAAACATATCTCCTCTCGATGTGCTTGGGTGTGGAATCAAAACTGGCCGAATTAGCATGTGGATGATCCCGTTCTTCATTAAATATCTCATTCAATTTGCGATAAGTATTGCGGGGTTGGTGGCAGTGGGGGCTATAATCATTGGAGGATATTTCTATCTGTTTGGTGGGCTTGTGGATGATAAGGAGAAAGGCAAAAGAGCGATTATGTATGGGCTTGGAGGGTTTGTGGTCGTGCTATTGGCGTGGACGATTGTGAATGCGGTGATTGCGCTGCTTACCCGTTAAATTTTGATTGAAGGTATTTGCTTAAATTCTTTTCGAATGTTTCTTCGTCGAAGTTTTTTGAGTGTTCGCGGATAAAATTACTATCGAATTCCTTTTTGTTTTCTAAATATTTTTCTACGGCTGCTTTGAGATGGATTTCGTCCTGTTTTTTGAAGAAAATGCCGGTTTGGCCGTCAATTACTGTCTCTAGGGCTCCCCCATCTGCGAATGCTATAACCGGGCGGCCGCAGGCCATTGCTTCGATTGGGGCGATGCCAAAATCTTCCAGTTGAGGGAAGATCAAGGCTTCACATTCGCTGTATAAAGTTTTTAAATCTTTTTCCGGCAGGAATCCTAAAAACTCTATATTTGGTTTTGCGAGCGCTTTTAAGTCTTTTTCCATTATTCCTGTGCCGACAATTCTTAACGGTAGGCCGAGTTCGTTGAAGGTTTTTACTATGAGGTCGAATTTTTTGTACGGGATTAGGCGGCCGACTGCCAGGAAATATCCTTTTGTTTTTTCGGCGATTTTATATTTATCGACATTTATTGATGGGTGGATCACTGTTGAAGGCCGCCTGTAGTATTTTTCAATTCTTTTCTGTGTTGTTTTTGAATTTGCGATGAAGTAGTCGACTCTTTCCGCTGCTACTTTGTCCCAAAGTCTTATTGAAAAAAGTTTTCGTTTTGCGATCCATTTAAACAAAGGATTCATTTTGTACTCTTTTACATAAGTCTGCCAGTCGTCCCACGCGTAGCGCATTGGGCTGTGACAATAGCAAACGTGAAGAGTTTCTGGCTTTGTTATTATCCCTTTTGAACATGAGTGCGAGCTGGAAATGACTATGTCAAATTTACTCAAATCAAATGATTCGTAGGCGTATGGCATTAAGCTCAAATACCATTGGTGATGGTCTTTTGCAAACGGGAGATTTTGAATAAAAGAAGTTCTGATATCTGCTGTTTCAAAGCCTTTCATTTTCTTTTCGTTGAATATGGAAGTGAAAATTGGAGCTTCGGGAAACATTCGATGAAGATGAAGGTTCACCTTTTCGGCGCCTCCCATGTTTGTCATCCAGTCAAAAACGAGGGCAATTTTGGCTTTGCGGTAGGACATGGCTTAAATATACGTTTAAGCCTTCTTTTGTTCAATGTATTTTGTGAGAATGTTTTTATCGTTCTCTGAAATATCTTCTTTCCCTTTGAAAACTGTCTGAAGAATTTTTTTATAAGTATTTTTATCTTCAATCTTGTCCAAAGCTTTTTCTTTGAAAAGTTTTATGACGTTGTTGTCTGGATCTCTTTGTAAAAGTCTTTCGCAAACGTGGATGACGTCCACGTAGCGTTTGTCTTGAAACCACATGCCTAAAAGTTCCAGGACTACGTCTTCGTCCTTTTTTGCCAGCATTGATTTTTTTGTTTCGGAAATGTCTGTGAGAAGCACCAAGTGGCCGGCTTTTCTTTTTAGCAGGTATCTTAAGAATAAATATCCCAGAATTACAATTATCATTACTGGGATTACTGCGTTGAATTGAAGTAGGAAATTGAATACTGCGTGAATCCCCATCGCCAAAAACAACCCTTTTAAAATCGTTTTTTCTTTATACGCGGCTTGATATGGGATGTTGAAAATCTTCGAAAGCATTTTTGCTGCTGTGTTTCTGCCCCCGGTGAGTTCTTCTTGTTTTGTTATATCTATTGTGAATTTTGAAATTCCAAAGTAGTAGCCGAAAATCCCTGAGAAAATCATGTGCGCGCACATTGTGAAAACTGAGCGGAAAATATACACGCCAGCTATTCCTGCTGTGGAAACTTCTCCCCAAAGATTATAAAGATAGTAAATATTTTCTGAAAATGAGAATCCAAGTGCGGCTAGGAGGCTAAATCTTAACGCGTCATTGACTGTTTTTACTGCGATTGTTTTTTTATCAATTATTCTTACTGCAAAGTGCTTTATAACCTCCTCCATCATTCCGAAAAACATGAATGTAATCATGTACATTACGCTTGTTTGCTTGATCGAAGTTTCGATTAAAGTCGGGATGTCTAATTGCGGAAATTTCACCCAGAGTTCTTGGATTTCCAGAAGGGCCCATGGGGTTAAACTTCCTAAAATAAAGACCAAAAGAAGTATTAATTTTGAATCTTTTGCGTGTTTAAAAAAAATCGCCGCCCAAATTGCAACAGGTATTGCTGTTACTAAAGTTGAGAGCGAAATTAGCAGTATTTTGTTGTCGAACACATTAGTTTAATTTGAATGTTTCTGTTTGTTGTGGAGGCACTGGTGCTGCTGGTTGGGCTCCTGGAGCTGGAGCAGATACGTTTTGCGGAGTAGCGCCCAAGATTAATGTTTTGGCTTCATCTAATGACTCGAACATTTGTATTAACTGTGTCAGCCCTACTACCTGCAAAATATCTTTAATATTTGGTTTCGCGTGGGCTATCAAAACTTTTCCTCCGCGTTCTGTGATTTTTCCATACCAATCCGTAAGATAGCCGATCGATTTGCTGTTCATGTAATCGAGTCCTGCGAGATCGAATATAAAACTTAATTTCCCTTGAGTTGTTTCAAGTAATTGATAAATTTCCTTTGCTTTTGTGTCGACATTGCTTTCGTCTAGCTGGCCGGAAATCGTTATTAATTTTGCTTTTGAATTTGGGTCTTTTACCGGTAAATCCTCTATTAGAATTGTAGCTTCTGCCATTTTAATTTTTGTTAATTTATACGTTTAGTACCAAGTGAGTTGGCGTTGATTCTGGAAGTCCGGATTTGTATCTTGGATCCTTTAAATATTTTCTAACTCTTACTGTTAATCCTCCTTCTTTTTTGTCTGTGAATTCAATTTCGTCTGTCCATTCAGCTACTATTTTTGCCAAACCACGTCCTCTTATGCCCGTAAATTTGTAGTTTTCGTTTTTGCGATCTTCCAAAAGTTTATTCATTTCTGCTGCTGTTGTTTTGTGTTTTCCTGTTCCCGTATCTTCTACTGTTATTTCTATGTATTCTTCTTTTTTGTGAATGAATGTTACGAGAATGCTTTCGTTTTCGCTTGACCCGTATTCAATCGCATTGTTGCAAAGTTCATCAACAACTGATTGAAGTCTAAACGCCCACTTCTCCGCAAAATTTGTCGTGTTTTTGATTAAAGTTAACGTAAAATCGCGGATTCCTGACATGAAATATGCGTTTCCAGGAAGCGTTATCGAAATTTTTGTTGGTTTTTCGTTTTGATTTTCCATTAGCATATTATATCAGAAAAAGGGGGCTCGGTCAAAGCCTAAATCCTCTTTTGGACGTCTTTTGAAGCTGAAATGATGGTTTTGAAAGTTTTTTTAACAAATGGACTTTTTATTTTTTTTAAAATCTTATTTTCCCTGGTTCTGTCTTCTATTTTCAGGTTTGAAGCTTTTTTAAGTTTAGCTATTTTTTTTATTAGTTTTTCACGTTTTAAAAGGAGGATTTTTAAATTTCTGTCTATTTTGTCTATCTCTGTCCTTAGGTTTTTTAAGTTTTTTTTCATTTTTACTTGATATTTAAGCCCTTTTCCCATAGATTACATGGGCAAATTATTTATTTCAAGTTTGTTCTCAAGCTTGTGAAATCCTCTCCGATAGATCGGAGCCATCCACAAATTAATTGAGAGCAGGCGCTAACCACAAGGATTATGACAAAAAATGTTTTGCAAGAACTCCTCGACAATGCCGTCCATTTCGGCCACAGAACTCACAAATGGGATCCCCGCATGAAGAAATATCTTTATGGGGAAAAGAACGGAATCCACGTTTTTAATCTTGAAAAAACGGCGGAACTTTTGGGCAAAGCTTTGGATTTTGCCGGCAAATTGGTTTCTGAAGGAAAGGTTATTCTTTTTGTTGCTACAAAGCCACAGGCAATCAGACTTATTGAAGAAACTTCTAAAGAATGCGGCATGCCATATGTCGTTTCTAGATGGATTCCAGGGTTTTTGACCAATTTTTCAACTATTAAAGCTAGAATAAAGTGCTTGAGAGATCTTAAGGATCAACAAGAGACTGGTGCATTCGAGAAATATACAAAAAAGGAGGCTTCTGGTCTTAAAAAGACTATTGAAAAATTGGGAACTTCTCTCGGTGGAGTTGAATCTATGACAAAGCTTCCAGATGCAGTTTTCTTGGTTGATGTTGTCAGAGACAAAATTGTTGCTAGAGAGGCAAAAAGGCTTGGTATTCCTGTCATAGCGATCGCGGATTCAAATGCTAACCCTGAATTAGTTGATTTTATAATTCCTGCAAATGACGATGCTGTTAAGTCTCTAACTTATTTGGTTGGAAAGTTTGCGGAAGTTATTGGAAAAACTAAAAAAAGCAAATAATTTTATTTTTTAAAAATAAATTCCTATGGCAGTTACATTAGACCAAATCAAACAGTTACGTGATATGACTTGTGTTTCTATGACCGCTTGCAAAAAGGCGCTTGAAGAGGCAGGTGGAGATATGGATAAAGCTATTGATGTTTTGAGAAAGAGTGGTGAGGCGAAATCTGTTGATCGAGCCGCTAGAGCTACAAATCAAGGTATTGTTGCTATTAAAATTGAGGGCGGAAAGGCCGCTATGACAAAGCTTCTTTGCGAGACAGATTTTGCGTCGAGAAGCGATGATTTTGTTAAAGTTGCAGAAGCTCTCCCAGAAAAGTTATTGGGAGGTAAAATCTCAGATGGAAACAAAGAAACTCAAGAGCTCAAAGATTTGAGAATGAAAACCGGCGAAAATATTCAAGTTGGTGATCTTAAAATAGTCGAAGGAGAGGTTCTTGGTTCTTATATTCACACGAATAAAAAAATTGGTGTTGTTGTCGCTTTGAAAGGTGGAACGGTTGATTTGGCGAAAGAGGTTGCTATGCATGCTGCGGCTACCAAGCCTACCTGTGTTTCTCCTGATGAAGTAGCTCAAGAGTTAGTTGATAAAGAAAAGGAGATTTGGACAGAACAGCTTTCAAAAGAAGGCAAACCAAAAGAAATCGTAGAAAAAATAATGATGGGCAAAGAGAAGAAATTTCGCGAGGAAAATGCTCTTACAAAACAACCATTTGTTAAGGATCCGAGCAAAACTATAGAGCAGTTTTTGTCTGAAGGAGGGGCTTCTGTTACTGCGTTTTACAGAATGGCTGTTTAAAGCTTATGCACAAATTTGATTCAATTGAAAAAGCGGTTTCTGCCTTGATGGAGGGTGGGATGGTTGTTGTTGTTGACGATGAAGATCGTGAAAACGAAGGTGATCTTGTTGTTGCTGCCGAAAAAATTACTCCTGAAGTTGTTAATTTTATGGCAAAAGATGCACGTGGGCTTATTTGTGTACCTTTGAGCGGAGAAAGAGCTAGAGCTTTGGGATTTGATTTGATGGTTGATGAGAATAAGGAGTCTTTTAGGTGTGCTTTTACTGTGTCTGTTGATTGTAAAAATGGTGTGTCGACTGGTATTTCGGCTTCTGATAGGACTAAAACTATACAAGCGATTGCTGACAAAAACACAAAACCTTCGGATTTCGTTAAGCCCGGGCATGTTTTTCCACTCATAGCGAAAGATGGAGGAGTTTTGGTTCGTGCTGGACATACTGAGGCTGCCACGGATTTGGTGAAATTGGCTGGGTTCTCCCCTATTGCTGTTATTTGTGAAATTTCTAGTGACAATGGTGAAATGGCTAGACGTGATGATTTAATTAAATTTTCAAAAAAACATAAACTTCCAATTATTACAATTAGGGATCTTATTTCTTATAGACTGAAAAAAGAAAAGTTAATCAAGGAGGAATCTTCGTCGGCTCTTCCAACAAAGTTTGGGACTTTTAAAATCAAAGTTTATAGAAGTAATTTGGACGATCTTTGCCATGTTGCTTTGGTTAAAGGCAGTGTTTCCGGCAAAAAAAACGTACTTGTCCGAGTTCATAGCGAATGTATGACTGGCGACGTTTTTTCTTCTTTGAGGTGTGATTGCGGTGATCAATTAAAGACTGCTATGAAAATGATTTCTGAAAAAGGTAGGGGTGTTATTCTCTATATGAGGCAGGAAGGCCGCGGAATTGGACTTATTAATAAATTGAAGGCTTATAATTTGCAGGATAAGGGATATGACACTGTTTCTGCTAATAATAAATTAGGGTTTCCGGCTGATCTTAGAGATTACGGAATTGGTGCGCAAATTCTTTCTGATTTGGGACTTTCTACCATTGAACTTTTGACAAATAATCCTAAGAAAATTATTGGGCTGGATGCGTATGGGCTTAAAGTTGTGAAGCGTGTTCCTTTGGAAATTTCTCCAAATGAGAGGAACCATAAGTATTTGAAAACAAAAAAGGAAAAACTTGGACATATTTTAAAATATGTTTGAAATGGATCATGAGTTTTTTATGAGAGCTGCTATTAAGGAGGCCAAAAAAGGTTTTGGAAAGACTTCGCCGAATCCGTGTGTTGGGGCTGTTATCGTAAAAAATGGGGAAATTATAGGCAGTGGTTACCATGAAAAGGCTGGTGGTGATCACGCGGAGGTTGCTGCTATTAAAAATTCTCCTGATGTGCGGGGGGCTACTATGTATGTCACTATGGAGCCGTGCTGTCATTTTGGGAAAACTCCGCCGTGTGTTGACGCTTTGTTGAAAGCTGGAATCAAAGAGGTTTTTGTTGCCCACAAAGATCCTTCTAAAAAGGTGAATGGGAAGGGTATTAAATTTTTGAAAAAAAATGGAGTTGAAGTTCATGTTGGACTTCTGGAAAAGGAATCTAGTGGATTAAATCAGCCTTTTTTGAAAGTTTCAAAAATTAGTATGCCGTTTGTTACTGTTAAGGCTGGAATTAGTCTTGATGGGAAAATCTCTACTGGAAAAGGGAAATCTGAGTGGATTACGAACGAACTTTCTAGAAAGCATGGGCATAAATTGAGAGATTTTTATGACGCGATTGTTGTCGGGGCGAATACTGTGATAATCGATAATCCGGTGTTGGCTGGCAAAGACGGGAAATTATTGAGAGTTATTATTGATGGGAAATTAAGAACTTTGACTGATGCAAAAGTTTATCGTGATGGAAATGTTTTTGTTGCCTGCGCTGATTCTGCTGGCAAAGAAAAATTTAAAAAGTTTATTAGAGCTGGAATAAAAATTAAGTCTTTCGGTAAAGAAAAAGTTGATATTAAAAAATTATTAAAGTTTTTGCTTAAAGAATATTCTGTACAGTCTGTATTTGTGGAGGGAGGAGGGGCTACAAATGGAACTTTCGCTGACGCGAAAGTTCTGGATGATGTTTATTTTTATATTTCTCCAGAGATAATTGGTGGGGAAAAAGCTATTGGAGTTTTTGGTGGTGTTGGGGCTGTAAATAAAAAATCTTTTGTTAAAATTAAAAAAGTTGAGATTTCACGGCTTAAGAGTGATATACTCATTCATGGAATTATCAATGAGTATTAGTTATGAGCTTTTTTCAGTGGGTAAAGTACAGTCTGCTTGTTGTTTTTTTGCCGGGATCACGGCTTAGAAAAGAGTGGCAGATGCTTCGCTTTCTAAATCGTGACCGCAAAGATTTTGGCTTACTGCCTTTAAAAATGCAGTTTGATCTTCGCGATGTAGCGCGTGAGCACAGCAAGGATATGGCGAGAAAAGATTATTTTGATCATGTGAATTTTAAAGGGGATACTCCCGCTGACAGACTTGCTATTGCGAGGGTTACCGATTCTACTACTGGAGAGAATTTGGCGAAAATCGGCGGGTATCCGGAGCCTGTAAAAGAAGCTGAGGAAGGTTTAATGAAAAGTCCGGGCCATCGTGCGAATATTTTAAATAAAGAATTCAATTGTGTTGGGATCGGAGTTGTTAAATCAAAAGATGGGGTTTTCTATTTTACTCAAAATTTTGCAAAAAGACTTTTGGTGTTTACTAAGAAGGTGAGAAAAACTATTAGTATTAAAAAGGGATTAAGGCTTGAAGGGACGACTATTGAACCTGTTTCAGAAGTGTATTTCTATGTTAAAGCTTTGGGTCAAATTGTTGAAAAAGGTTTTCATGAAGTTATTGATAGTAAGTTTTCTTTTACTATTAAATTTGAAGAAACCGGGAAGTACGAAGTTTCTCTTTTTGTTCCTGAGAGTAAGGGAAAAATGCGTTTGAGCAACGCTTTTGAAGTGAGCGTTAGAAGTTGGTGGTTTTGGTTTTAATAACAACTATATCCCCTCCCGCAGCGGTCATTGCTTCTAAAAAGATGTCGTTGTTGTATGAATATTTTTCACCATGACGAGTACCGTTGTCGTTTGTGATTATTTTGTCTTCTGTAAAACCAATTACAGTTAACATGTGATAGCCTGGATATGGGTAATATGGATTTTTTAATATATTTCCCATTATAGGGACAATCACCGGGTGGCCTTGTGATACAAAGTTTTTTATATTTTCGAGAGTTGCCTTGTAAACTATCTCTATTTTATCCATCGGTATTTCGTAGTAGCCATTTATGAGTTTTTTGACATCATCCGCATAAATATCCCTGTGCTCTCCAAAAAAACCTTTTTCCCATTCAATCATTTTTAAAATTTCTTCATTTGCCTGTTGTTTTGTCATTGTTTGGCCGGTTTCATATAGATACGCCTGCAAAACAGCCGCTTCTTCACAGCTTTCTTCGTGATATTTCCAGTTTTCTTCGGTTTGGAGTGGGGCTTGGCAGATGAAGGGAACGGAGAGGAGGGCTGAAGACTCAGGACTTTTTGTCGAGGTTGGCTCAATGGGCTCATTGGCCAAAGCAGAACCTTGTTCTGTTTGGCCTGCTGTTTGCAGTTCTTTTTGAACTGTTTCTAGTGTTTTCTCATTTTCCTTTTCAATTTTGATCAGTTCATATTTATTAACTGCTTTTGGAACTGCAAAAATTCCTGCTCCGATCAGTAACAGTGAGGTCACTGCTATCACGATTATTTTTATTTTTTTAGACATTCCTTTTGAATAATTTTTTAAAGATTATTCCTGTGCTTGAGAGTTCTGGAGATTTTATTAGATATGCAATCATAAAGTACATTGAAGCTCCTACTGCTATTCTAATTACGTACATTATTTTTTCCGGTAGGCCGATGTATAAATTTATATCTTTTGAAAAATAAATTATTAGCCCCATAAAGGCCGCTGCCGTGAAAATTTTCAGCAGACTTTTGAAAAATCCTTCTGTGTCGAATTCTTTGAAGTGTCTTTTGAGCCCCATTAAAAATAATATATCATATGCCGCAAACCCGATTGTATATCCTATTGAGAACCATCCTACTCCTAATTTTGGAGCTACGAATATTGTTACTAAAGCTATTATTGTGAAGGAAAAGATGTTCATTAACATCGGTGTCAGTGTATCTTTCATTGCGTAATATGCGCGGGAGAAAATCTGCGTGAGGCTTTCAAATGGGATTGAGATCGCGAAGAATACTAGAATTTTTGAGGTTAAATTTAGTGAATTTTCGTCGAATTCTCCGCCTCCCAGGATTAGCGCTGTGATTGGTTTTGCGAGAAGAGCGAGTCCTATCATCGACGGGATTGTGAAGAACAGTATTCTTTGGACGGTTTTTTGGACGTTTTTTGTGAATGAAACTTTATCTTCTGTGTTTATGTCTGAATTGAGTGCCGGGAAAACTGCGGTCGCGAATGCAACCCCAAATATACTTACTGCCACGCTTTGAATATTTCTTGCGAAATTAAACGCTGCCAAGCCGCCTTCTACCATTTTCATTCCAACTACTGCGAATATATATAAGTTTATCTGCCAAAAAAGCAGGCTCATTGATCTTGGAATCATTAGTTTTACTATTCTCTTGAATCCTGGGTGGCGGAGTTTTAATTCTGGTTTGTATCTGTATTCTGTGTAGAAAGTGTCTATTATTCTGACTAACATGTGCAGGGTTGCTCCGATCAAGACTCCTGCGGCTGCGCTGTATATCCCGAGAGTTTTATTGAAGAATAAAATTCCACATACGATACCGAGATTGTATAGGATTGGAGAAACGCCAAATGAGAGAAAATGTCTGTATGTCATAACGACATTCCCTATTGTGTTACTTATCGCGAATATGAATGAGGCCGGAAGCATTAATCTTGTCATGAATATGATGTCTTTTTGGTTTGCAGGATCCACGGATGGAAATACAAATGGCACTATTTTATCCATGAAAATAAAAGAAATCGCCATCAGTACTGCTATTAATATACTTGCCCCTGTTAGGACAGTGTTTGCTATCGAGAAAGCTTCTTCTTTGTTTTTATGCAGATATTCAGAAAAAACAGGCATGAATGCTGCAACCAAAGCGCCAGCTATAAATAAATTGAATAGTGTATCTGGAATTAGAAAAGAAGCATTGTATGCGTCTGTTGCTGATGTTGTCCCAAAATGCACTGCAATGGTTCTATCTCTTATTAAGCCTGCGACGTAGCTTAGAAGTGTTGTTATGGATATCAATGCGCTCGCAGCTCCTAGACCCATTGGGCTGAAGCATTTTTTTAATTTCATGGTGGGGATTTTACACAATTTTACGTCAAAAAGCCTCCTTATAGAGTTGATTAAATACTGTTTTTGTTGTATAATATAGTATGATCTTTTTATCATCAATTTTCGAGAAATTGTTCAACGTTAACAGGAGTGAGGGGAAAAGAGTTGCCTTCTCCTGGTTTATCAATTTTTTCTATAGAATAGGATTTGTTATTGGGTGGACTATTATTGTTGGTATGTTTGTCGGAAGGTATGGGATTATCATGCTTCCTATTCTTTTTGTGGTTAACGCTGCTTTCTCGATCATTGGAACGCTTTTGTATTCCACTTTTATAGAGAGATTTAAGAAAGACGATATTATATTTTTTAGCGTTGCGATTGCTACATTCATCCTGCTTTTGGCATCGCAGTTTGGCGAAAGTCATCCAATTGTGTTTTTTGCGCTTCTTTTGGCGGCCGAAGCGGTGTTTTTGGTTCAGTTAAAAATAGTTTCCAACGGGTTTATTGAAACTCTTTTTACTCCTCTTGAAAGCGAGAGGACTTTCCCTTTGATAGAATCTTCTGAAACTATTGGAGGTATTATCGCCGGTGTTCTCGTTTCTCTCCTTTCAAATACAATAGCTACTTCGAGTTTTGTCTATTTTTGGGTTACTTCTATACTTTTCATTCTTCCTTGTGTTTTGTATTACAAAATAGGGATGCGTGATGTTGAAAGGCTTGCTCTTGAGGAGGAAAAACATGACGCTCCATCTGGGCTTTTTGAGAGATTGTCTGATTCTATCTCGCAAATTCGACATGTCTCTTTTATAAAAGGGCTTTTCTTTGTTGTTGTTTTTCAATGGATTTTTGCCAATCTTATTGAATTCCAGTACACAAAGGCTGTTTCTGAAAATATTTCAGCTGCAGTCCTCGGTTCTGGCAGTGGTTTTGAGCATGCTTTGGTGCACAATTTAGGTACTTTGTTTATTCTTTTTAGTGCTTCTGCCTTGTTTATTCAGTTGTTTGTTGGCGGAAGGCTTATTAGTTCCCTCGGAATTGTTGGAAGTTTGCTTCTTTATCCTGTCGTTATGCTTCTGAGTGTTTTTGGACTTTCTGTTCAGTATGGATTCCCTACCGCAGTTCTTGCACAAACAAATCATACAATTACACATGCAATTTATTTAAATTCTTATCATTCGGCTTATTATTCAATTAAAGAGCATTTTAGGGAGCATACCAGAGAATTCTTGGAAGGAATTGTGCGTCCGTTTGGGGCGCTTCTCGGTACCGGGATGTTGATTTTGGCTCAGAGGTTTTATTCTGGGCAGAATCTTACTCTTGTTATCAATCTTGTGATGATTGTGGTTCTTTTTGTTCTGTTTTTTGTTATTTATTCGCTTCAGGGCAGATATACAAAATTGGCATGCCACAATCTTTTGAAATCTGATAATAAAATTGAGAGAGTTGAAGCGATTGAAATTTTGTCTCAAAAGGGACATAAATCTGGACTTCCTGTTTTGCTTTCTGTTTTGAATGACCCGAAAGAATCAGATTATATTAAAATTAAAATTCTGCACGCGCTTTCGGAGCTTCAGGATTTTGATGCTATAGACGGGATTATCCAAATGTTTAAAGAAAGAAAAATTGAGATAAGGTTTGCTGCTGTTTCTGCGCTTTTGAAATACCAATCAGTGAAAAACTTTTTCTTTAAACATGTTTTTCACGAGTACAGGATGATAGAGGCGTTGAAGGATTTGTATGGGAAAGAAAAAAATGAAGAGATTAGGTCTGTAATAGTACATCTTCTTTCGAGGCTGAATCCTGTCGGGACTTTTGGTTTTCTTCTCGATGCTTTAAAAAACACAAAAGGTCTCTTGAGAGCTGACGTTATTATCGCTTTGGGAAGATATAATGATAACCACGTTATTCCTTACATTGAGCCGTTTTTGCATTCTAATAGTCCTATTGAAAAAGCGGCGTCTATCGTTGCGCTTTGGAAATATGATGAATACCGAGATGATCTGGAGTTTATGTTGGATAAGATGTTTAAACACAATAGCAAAAATATTGTCAGGGCTGCTGTTTATGCGGTTGGTGAATTAAAATTAAAATCAAAACGCAAGGAATGTGTTAAGTATCTTGATTCTAAGGATAAAGATTTGAAATTTTGCGCTGTGTTGTCGTTGGCTAAAATGGGCTACGCGGATTCTGTAAAAGCTATAGTTGATATTTTGTTTGGTGAGGATCAGGAATTCTCTTTTGAGATGAAAAGGGCTTTAAATAGACTGAATCACGAAGGCAGAAAACTGATCGATAAAAAAGTACGGAAACTTGTTTCTTCTAAGATAAATATGCTTCTTTTGAAGACTAAGGCAAAATCTTTGAACCATTTAAATACAAAGTATTTAAAATATTTGAAAATGCTGTATAGTCTTGTTGAGGAAAACGAGGAGGTCGAACTAATAAACGAACTTCTCTACGCTAAAAAATATTCTTAAAATCTTTTGTTATGGAACCAACATTAAAAATCAATTTGAAAGAAACGTCTGCGGGACAGAATTACCAAGTTGTCGAGTTTCATGGTGATTTTGACAAGGCAGGACATACCGATGTTCGTCCTGAGTTGGATAAAATTGTTAAGGAGTTTGTTTTGGCTGATTTGATTTTTGACTTTGCTGATCTCAAATTTATAAATAGTGAAAGTATCGGATACTTGATGGAAATTCACGCGCATTTGGTAAAAATTGGAAAGGCTTTAAAAATTGTGGGGGCAAATGAGCATGTTAAGGAAGTTTTGCAAACTATTGGGATAGCTGAAGTTATTCCGATGTATAACGATCTGAATTCTTATCTCAACAAATGAAAAGCTTAATCACGAAATTTATTGCCGCTTATGTAATTTTTTCCGGGCTTTTGTTTGGGATTATTTATTTTTTTAAGTTTGAAAATTCGCTTTGGATTTTCGCGCTGGCGCTTTTTGTTTTTGTTACTGCAATTATCTTTTTGTTTATAATTAGGCCTATAAGAGCCGTGCTGTATCAAATGCAGCTTGTTTTGGGCGGTAAAAAGTTTAAGAAAATTTATACGAAAAGAGTTGATGAAGTTGGGATTTTGGCCCATTTCTTTAATCAAGTTATGGAGGGGTTTAAAGAAGTTGCTTCTGATATTAAGGATCGAAAAAGAATTCTTGATGAATTGACTGTTGCTACTGAACTCCAAAAGCAGCTTTTTCCTGCGGAGATTCCTAGTTTTGATGATTTGAATGTAACTGTAAAGAACAGACCGGCTACCGAGCTTGGAGGAGATAGTTATGATTTCGTTGAAACTAAGGATAGGATTTATTTTTATGTTGGAGATGTTACTGGGCATGGAACTACGGCGGCTTTGATAATGTCGATGGTTAATGCGATGATTGACACTTTTGCCGGACTTTTGAATTCGGCTTATGAAATAATTGTTAATACAAACAAGGATTTAAGGAAACACATAAAGACTTCGATGTACATGACTCTGGTTATGCTGTGTTGGGATAAAAACGCTAAGAAAATGACGTATGTTGGCGCTGGGCATGAGCATATTTTGGTTTATAGAAAGGCCACTGGGCAAATTGATGATATTGTCAGCGGCGGGACCGCTCTTGGGATGGTTGAGGATGTTTCGGCTACTACGAAGGAGCAGGAAATCGTTACGGGGAAAGGAGATATCGTTGTTCTCTATTCTGATGGAATTACCGAGGCGAAAAATACTTCCGGTGAACTTTATGGCATTGAGAGGCTTAAAAAAGCTTTGGCCGAGTACGGGTCTCAATATTCATCTTCTGGTGTTTGCCACCATATTTCGCAGGATTTGGCTGCATTTGTCGGGGACGAATCTCAGATTGACGATATGACTTTAATGGCTATTGAAAAGAAATGAAATTAAGCGATTTTGATTACATTCTTCCAAAAAGTTTTATAGCGCAGAATCCGGCCGATCCAAGGGATTCGAGCAAACTTTTGGTATTTGATTCGAAAAGCGGGATGATCGAGCACAAAATTTTTAGAGACGTTTTGGAATATCTTGTTAGCGGGGATGTTCTTGTTGTTAATAGATCTAAGGTTATAAAGGCTCGAATTAAGTTTTCTTCTGATCCGAGAATTGAAGTTTTTCTTTTAAAAAAACTTTCCGACAGTTTATATGAATGTCTCGTTAAGCCTGGCAGGAAATTTAAAACTGGAACTTTTTTAAAAATTAAAAATGGGCTTGAGTGCAAGGTTGAAGATGTAAAGAAAGACGGGACAAGAGTTATTAAATTTTTTACTGAAAAAGACGTTGAAGAATTTGGAGAAGCACCTTTTCCCCCTTATATTTCACATTCAAAATCTTCTTTGAGTGATTATCAGACTGTTTATGCAAAAGAAAAAGGTAGCGTTGCTTCCCCTACCGCTGGACTTCACTTCACTGAATCTTTAATTGAAAAAATTAAACAGAAAGGGATTGGTATTGAGAAAGTTTTGCTTCATGTTGGGTTGGGGACTTTTTTGCCAGTTAAAACTGAGAGAATTGAAGACCACAAAATGCATAATGAATTTTTCAGTCTTTCTAGTGATACCGCTGATGCTTTAAATAAGGCTAAACATGAAAAGCGAAGAATTATTGTGGTTGGGACAACATCTGTGAGGGTTTTGGAGAGCTGTTTTAAGGGCGGGAGATTTGAGTCCAGGTCAGGTGAGACTGACATATTTATTCATCCTGGTTATAATTGGAAAACCGTCGATGCTTTGGTTACGAATTTTCATCTTCCGAAAAGTACTTTGATTATGCTTGTTGCTTCTTTTTTGGAGCATAAAGGAGTTGAGAACGGTACTGAAAAGATTTTGCAGCTCTATGAGATCGCGAAAAACAATAACTACAGGTTTTATAGTTTTGGGGATGCGATGATGATTATTTAAAGCCATTCCGGCAGGTACACAGGCGGCAGCAGCCCTTCTATTTTTCTGATAAGTTCGAGGTCTTTTATGTTTAATTTTCCTATGTATAGCTCTTTGATTCTTCCTCCATCTGCCACGAATTCAGAAATTTCTTTAAATCCTTTGTAATACAAAATATCTTTTGTGAAGGCGCCTGGTTCTCCGGTGTCTGCCAATCCCCTTTTTACTTTTAGAGTTATTCTTACTGCTTGGTCTATGGGAATCCCGTATGAGAGTATTTTTTCAAATGTTTCGACGAATGAACTTCTTGTTGCGATGTCTGCCGCAATTACCAATGCAAGCGCTCTAAAATTATCTTTTATTGATTTTCCGGTCTGTTTTGAAACGTTGTACATTGCGAGTCCTTCTTGGGTGATTAAATAATCCGCCAATCCCCTGTTAAATATTTCAAATGGCTGATTTTTGCCGTTTTCTGCGGTGAGAATGTGTGTTTCTACTTCGTGAATTATTAAATTCTGGAGTCTTTTTTCTGAGAATTTAGCGCTTTCTTTTACAAACATCATATTGTTTTTTCCCGCTACACAATCTGTCACCATTTCTTTTTTTAATTTTACTTTCCAATTTCTTAACCCATATTTTCCAAAAACTTTTTCGAATTCTTCTTTTGCTTTTTCCGCCGGAATATCTTCGTTTTCCGCAGTGCGTGATTTTTCTCTTTCTATAAGCATTTTTTCACATTCCCCTACTAACTCTTTTGACGGTTCGCCAAATAGTGCAATCGATTTTTCAGTAAAATCTACTGTATCTATACTTTCTATTAATTCTATTTTTTTAATTAGTTCTGCTTTCTTTGCGAAGAAAATTTGTCCGAGCGGAGAAGAGTCATCGACTTCTATTTTTGACAGACGTGTTCTTAATTCGTCCGGATCAAATCTAAGTTCTGGGTAAGTAAATTGCGGATTGTATGAAAAGTTTTTTAGGAATTTATTTTGCTCGTCTTTTAAATTAACAGGGCGAAGGTGGAATAATAATTTGATTTTATTATCGATGTTTACTATTTCCTGATCGATTTCGAAGTAGTTTGTAAGTTTTTTTTGTCTTATCCCTTTCTTTGTTTTTGTTGCTGACGGATCTATTAGGAAGTCTTTTAAATCTCTTGCTCCAATTATCATTTTACAATCTGTGTCTGGAATATTTTCTACTTCCATCACGGTTTGGATTCTTTTGTTTTTGAGAGAAAATTTTAATTTTAGTGTGGATTTTTCGTCGTTGTAGTCTTCGGAATCCATGAATCCCAAATCTCCTGCGAGAGTTGCGTCTATTGCACTCCTTTCCAATGCAGGGTCTATTATTGCTTTCACTTTGTGAATTCCTTTTTTTAGGATGATTTCAACATCTTCTCTGCTTCCTATTACTTCTTTTCCAGATATGTTTTCTATTTCTTTTTCGATCGTCCTTCCGAACATGTCTTTTGCTATGCGAACTCCTTTTTCTGGAGAACCTACTTGAATTCCCTCAACTTTTTCCAATCTTTTTCTTAATGGAGCTAGGTTTGCAACTTGTACTCCCAATCCTGCGCGCGCGTTTATTTCCAAAAGGACTGGTCCGACGTTTTTGTCCAGTGCGATGTCTGCCGCCAAATATCCCAAATTTGTGCACAATTGGATTCTTGAAGCTATGAGTAGAATTTCATCCCAAAATGGGATTTGAAAATTTTCTAGTTTACCGACGCCCGGGATCTCATCGATTATTTTATTTTTCCTTGCGATGTGAGTTGTTTTTCCCGTTGCGATGTCTATTCCAACACCTATTGCGCCTTGGTGAAGGTTGGCTTTGCCGCGAGATTCTTTTGTCGGCAGGCGCAGCATCGCCATCACCGGGACGAGGTTGTATACAATTACTCTAATGTCTGGTAGTCCCTCGTATGCATATGGGCTTATTGATTCGTGAGTGATCAACAGTTGTTCAAAAAACGCAATATCTGTCGAGCTTGAAATTGAAAATCTCCCGTCGAGAATGTCTAGAATATGCCTGTACATTTGATCTTTCGTTATCTTTTCGCCGTTTACGGTCACCCAATATTTGTCTCTTTTATTTGCGATTGGGATGATTCCCTCTCCTCCGAATCCGCAGTTTGGTTTTAGTACAAATGCGCTTGGGAGTGAATCAAAGTCAAATCTATCCAGTTCTTCACGGTTTTTAATTGCATTTATTAATCTAGGAACAGGAACACCGCGCGAGGATAAAAATCTTTTTGTTTTAATTTTATCATCAGCAAGTTTAATCGCCTTTTCTGGATTATAAGGTTTTATATAAAGGAGATTTCTTGCGTTTATTCCTAAAATTCCATGCGATGAAAATATGCTCATGTTTTTTGGCTATTCTTCTTCCAAATGTCTTATAACTTCTCTGAATCTTATGTATTCAAGCAGGCGCAGGCCGCTCCATTTTCCTAACAAGAAATTTAAAACTAAGAGAAGTAAAGTTGACTCTGGGTAGTTTAATATAAGATTTCTGATGGTGTCTAATTGTATCGTTGCGAATCCTAGATTTATTTCTCCTCCTACTATGAAATATGCGAAGATTGATACTACTATTGTTTCCAACATCAATATTACGGCTGTCAGAAGGCCTTTTTCTGTTTTTATGCTCACGAATTTTTCCACGAGTGTGCTCAAAATAACCATTGGGAATATCGCGAGCGAGAAGAATTTTGCGTCGAACATTGATGTGTATGCGCCGAGGATTAGGATTAAAAATAGCGTTATTGCGACTAACGTAAGAACTATTGCCATTTTTGGAAGGAAAAGAAGGCGTGCTTTTCGCATTAAATGTCTCGCGAGACCGCCGACTATTAATATTGTTATGAGCGTGAATAGCCCGAAGTATAGGCCTATTATTAGGAATGAAAGTGTAATGATTATAGGCGTATAAATTCCCATTGTTGTTAGGCCTATTATTTGTTTCATTACTACTACTACTGTTGCAATTACTGGGATCAAAAGGAGAAGGGCTATTGTGTTGTCCGGGATCCCTTTATTTATCAAGGATGAGAGGAAGTATGACATAAAATTCCACGGACGAAGAGAGTAACTTCCTTCTGTGATTATTGAGTGCTCATATCCTTTTTCTTTTAGTGCTTGAGCGAATTCTGTCGAGGTGAAATTATCTATTAATGGGTATATTCCCGCTTCTTTTATTAAAATTATGTTTTTAGGGCTTATTGATTCGAATTGTCTTTTAATTCTGTTTGAATAACCTTCTATATCTTCTGTTATTACTGTTATCGATTTTTGCGAAAAGTTTATTGAAGCCGATTCGATACTTTCTTTTGGGAGTCTTGTTAAAGCGTTAAGACCTGCGTTTTCTTTCGTCCAAACCGCTATTTGAGTTGATTTTTTTACATATTCCAAGGCTTCCATGAGTTTTTTTGACAGGATTTCTTCTGATATGAATTCTGACGTGCTGCCAAAACTGTCTATTATCTTTATAAAAACTCCCTCTTTTTCAGCATATTCCTTAATTGTGCCTATTAAAGATTCGTTTCCTGTTGAATCTGTTAGGAGGAGTATTAGTTTTCTGTATGCGAAGACTTCTTTTTCTATGGTTGCTTCATTGTATTTATCTTTGATTGTTAATGTGACCGTGTATTTCCCCGGGTCTTTGTATACGTGGAGGACGTCTACTCCTTCATTTTTGTTGCCATCGCCAAAATTCCATTCATATTCATATTTTCCGTCTGGATCTGGGAGAAAGCTTTGGGACGCGTCAAAAATTATGCTTTTTCTGACTGCTACTACTTCGTCAGAAGTTATTGCTGGTTCCAAAAGCTGTGCCGCAAATGCGGTAGAGGTCGTGATAAGGATAAAAACTACTGCTGTTACTGTGTTTATTATTTTTTTGATCATGTTGTGAATGTAGCAGAAAAGCTATTTCTTGTTAATGTTGACAGGTTTTCTACATGTAGTGCCAGTGCATTGATAAAAAGGCTTTTTTGAGGTATCATTGTTAGATGAAAAATAAACTGATTGCGATCATATTAGGATTCGTTCTCACGGGAGCTACATCTTATGCTTCGGATTTTGAATCTTTTGACAATTTTAATGCTAAAATTTCTGCTTCTGGGACGGATACTGTTGCGGGTTATTCGACTGTGTTAAAGAGTTCGGATGTTCCGCAAGGGACAACTGTTGTTTTTAAGGTTGAAAAAGCGGATGGAAATGTTTTTGAAATGCCAGTTTTGGCGAAAGTAAATGGGTTTGTTGAAGCCATGCTTCCAGATTTTCATACTAGGGTTGCCGGTGATTATAAAGTTTATGCAAAACCACAAGGTGGAGAGTATGGCGGATCTTCTTCATTTAAAGTCCTATCCGGCGATTTGTCGGAAACTTCTTCTTCAGTTTCCCCTACTGAACAGGTTGTTAGAATTGGGCGTGATCCTGGAGAAATTGAAGTTGCTTTAAAAGATGTTTATGGAAATCCTATTTCAGGACATATGGTTGAATTAATTTCAAGCAGAGCTGCTGATAGTATTTCTATCGATGATAATGTTTCAGACGATGACGGACTTGTTGTTTTCACTCTAAATTCTACAGAAAGCGGTGTTTCTACTTATTCAATTTACGATTTAACTTCTGGAAAAGTTCTTTCTACCCGCGGCAAGGTCGCTTATTTTAATTCTAATGAGGAATTATTCAGCAACACACAGGCTTATATTGGCCATGCGGCTGGAAGCGCTTCTGGGCCTATCGCTTATTTTGAAATTGATGATATGCCGGAGTCTGTATCTATTGGGCAAAGCCTTTCATTTACTCTAAAGGCTTTGGACGAGGCTAACCAACCTGTTGTTGATTACACGGGCACAGTTAAATTTTCTGTAGCTTCTGGAAACAGTTCCGCTGTTAATTTACCAAGCAATTACACGTTTGTCCCGCAGGATTTGGGAGTTCATACTTTTGCTCTTGCGGCGAATTTTAATTCAAGTGGGATGTATGTGGTAAAGGCGGAAGATGCTGCTTCTCCGGCTGTTTTTGGGACTGTTTCGGTCAATGTTGTTTCAAGTTCTTCCGGAGCTTCTTCAATTTCTGTAACAAACCCAACTGCTGGGACTTATAGTAATAATGTTCAAGTTATTTCTGGAAAAGCTACTCCCGGGGCAAAAATAGTTGTTTACGATAATAGTTTGGAGATTGGAAATGCTACTGCCGATACAGGCGGAAATTTCCAATTTACTTCTGGGATATTGGTTGATGGCCCGCACGAATTATTTACTGCGATTGTTAATGGCGCCGGAGTAATTACTTCTTCGTCTTCAAAAGTTATAATTACAATTGATACTACGAAGCCAAAATTGGAAAAGATTGAAATAGCACCTGCATCTGGTTTGCAGGCTGGCGGGCAGGTTGAAGTGAAAATTAATTCAGAAACAGATTTGAGTCAGGCTTTGGTTGAAGTTAATGGGAATGTTTATGAGTCTGAAGATCTTGGATCAGGATTGTATAGGTCTACTTTTAAAGCTCCTCAATTAGCGGGAACTTATCCTGTAAAAATTACTTTGGTTGATAAAGTTGGGAATACGGAAATTACTTCTAATGCCGGGAGTATGGCGGTTGGGACTGGGGGTGTTAGTACGGGGAATTCGACAGGGGTAGGGGCTGCGGGCTCTAGCGCCAGCGGAGCTGGCGTAGGAGACGTTTCTGCGCTTGCAGCTTACGCTCAAGACCACAAGGTTGTTTTGAATTGGGGCGCGCCAAAATCCGGCAATCCTGTCCAATTCTATCGTGTTTATTATGGACTTTCTGCAAATCAATTAAGTTTTGCTGTTGATACTTGGACGCCGACTACGACTTGGTATATTCCTGATTTAAAGAATGGAGTTGAATATTTCTTTGCGGTTGCGGCTGTTGATAATTCTGGGAATATAAGCGCTCATTTGAGCAATATTGTTTCTGCTGTTCCCGGTTCTGTCATCACTCCTGTTCCGCCTGAAGTTCAAAAAGGAATGACTGGGGCTGTACAATTACAGCAAATGACTTCTGATGTCAGCCAAACCGGCCCTGAAATTCTGTACATTGTTCTTTTTGCTTTGATGGGCGGTCTATTTTACAGCCAGAGTAAAAATTGGTAGTATCCCTTTCGTGGATATAAAAATTTTTGCTATAAAATTTATTACGATTCTTGGAGACCTTGTCACCTATGCCATTTTTGCGAGGATACTTTTGTCATGGTTTATGATGGGGCGGATGTCGTCGCCGGGGCGGATTGCTTATTTTATTAAAGATATTACTGACCCGATTTTGAATTTGGCGAAAAAGCTTCCTCATAAGATTGGGTTTATTGATTTATCGCCTGTTATAGCTCTGATTGTGATAAATTTTGTTGTTTATTTATTGGTTAAGTTTATAGTTTACATATAAAAATGTTGAAAATTAAAAATACATTGAGCGGGAAGAAAGAAGAATTTGAACCTTTAAAAAAAGGGGCGGTTTCGATGTATGTGTGTGGGCCGACTGTTTACGACTATGGGCATTTGGGGCATGGGAGAAGCGCGGTTTGCTTTGATATCGTGAGGAGATATTTGAAGTATAAAGGCTACGATGTTGAGTTTGTTTCAAATTACACAGACATTGATGATAAGATGATAAATAGGGCGAAAGAGGAAGGGATTGGGGTTGACAAATTGGCTGAAAAAATTATCCCAACGTATGAAAAAGATTATGGTGCACTTGGGATTTTGCCTGCCGATAAGGCTCCTCGGGCTACTTCCTATATCGCTGAAATGATCGTTTTTCTTGAGAAGATGTATGCGGCTGGTGTGCTTTATGTAATTGATGGAGATGGTGTTTATTTTGACGTTTCAAAAGCTAAAAATTACGGGAAACTTTCTGGACAGAAATTGGAAGATTTAAAAATTGGGGCGCGTGTTGAGGAAAATGTTAAAAAGAAAAACCCTTATGATTTTGTTGTTTGGAAGTTCGCAAAAGAGGGTGAGCCTTCTTGGCCAAGTCCTTATGGTGATGGAAGACCCGGCTGGCATCTTGAATGCAGTGTGATGTCTTGGAAATTATTGGGGAAAGAGTTTGATATTCATGGTGGTGGTGGTGATCTTATGTTCCCTCATCACGAATGTGAAATTGCTCAAAGCGAATCTGTTTTTGGCGAAGGATCTTTTGCTAAGTACTGGATGCACAATGGGTTTATTACTATTCACAAAGAAAAAATGAGCAAGAGCTTGAAGAATTTTTTCACTTTGAAAGATGTTTTGGAAAAATATGACGGGAAGGTTGTTAGATTTATGTTTTTGCAGACGCATTATGCGAATCCGATCGAGTTCTCTTTTGATTTGTTGGAGCAGGCGAAGGCTTCGCTTGCGAGAGTTCATGATTTCGTAAGGAATTTGGAGCATTCAGATGGTAAGAAAAAGCTTGATATCGCTCCTTATAAAAAAGAGTTTGAAGAGTTTATGGATACTGATTTTGATACTTCTGGGGCTTTGTCGGTTGTCTTTGATTTAATAAAGAAAGTTGGGTGGAATACAGAACATAAAAAAGATGAAATTTTAAAATTTTTGAAAGAGGTTGATGATGTTTTGGGAGTGATTTTTTATAAGGAAGTTGAGGCTGGCTCTGAGGTCGAAAAATTGATCAAAGAGCGCGAAAACGCTCGAAAAGAAAAAGACTTTAAAAAGGCAGATAAAATTAGGGCTGATTTGTTGAAAATGGGGATTGAGCTTGAGGATACGGCAAAAGGGACTGTATGGAAGAAAGTATCTTAAATATATCCCGTTGGGATTCTATCATCTAATACTTCTTTGAGTGTTACTCCTGCTCTAAGTTTTTTGTCTAAATCGATCCTTTCTGCTTTTATCGGTGGTATCTTTGTATTATTCTTTATTCCTGGGATTACCAATCCTACAATCTCTCCTGTTCTTTTATGTATGGCTGCTGCTAGTTTTCTACGTATGATTTCCGAAACCGTTGTAACTTCCTCTCCGTCAATTGTTATCTTTTCTGCTCTCATAATGTGAGCTTTTGTCCCTTTATTGTTTGGTAAAGACACGTAATTTACTGTAACAATTTTATTCCCAACTTCAATACTTATATTTTCCATTTTGCTTGTTATAAGCGAGGCGTAATTAGAGCACAATTAGACTAACTTGTAAAGCTTTTTGATGTTGCCGGAGCCCATGGCAACCATGACGGTATAGTTTTTACCGTGAATTTTTAGCCAGTCGGCAGTATTTTCTATATCTGTTGTTTGGAAGACGTTCTTTTTGTATTTCTTTATTTCTTTAATTAATTCGGCGGTTGTAATTGAGGCCATTTCTTCTGGGGTATCTCTATTCCTTAGTATATCTGGGATTAACACATCATCCGCACCGCCAAAGCACATTCCGAATTCTTTTAAATAATTCTTTATCCTTATAAATTGGTGAGGCTGGAAAATCGCGAGGATTTTTTCGGTTGGGTGTTTTTCTCTTATTGCTTGAAGAGTGACGTCGATTTCTGCTGGAAGGTGG
>Ga0233425_10003713_pt1 | contig 27077 bp, 18 predicted proteins | sample Watercolumn_Towu_2_FD_181712 | JGI IMG/M metagenome (GOLD analysis project Ga0233425, IMG submission 181712) | Freshwater microbial communities from Lake Towuti, South Sulawesi, Indonesia - Watercolumn_Towuti2014_140_MG | ecosystem: Environmental > Aquatic > Freshwater > Lake | place...
GGCGGGATCATGGCCGCGGGCGGCTGGTTGGCAGGGACGGGCGCGGGAGCGCGCGTCACGTTTCGTTTCGTGCCCATAGGGACCCAAGCCAAGGCAGCCGCGCGCGCCACGGGCGCGCGTGGACCGGCCGTGTGGCCGGCGGGAGCGAGGTTCGCTCGGGTGGATAGAGGGGAATCCGCATCAAACCTATGGGAATAGTCATGGCAACAGTTACGAGCGCTCGATGGAATGGTTGGTCGGGCGGCGGAGTTCGCTTCCTGGCGGCGGAACGATCCGCACGTCGTTTGGCGATGGCACCAAGACTTGGCATCGCGCTGGCCTTGGGGTTGGTCTGCTGCCGGGTGGGCTACGCCCAGGCGCCGGTGATCGAGGGGGTGCGGTGGCCGCTGGAGTTGACGATCAAGGGGACGGTGGGGACGACCAACTGGATTCTGTCCGCGGACTCCTTGATGCCGTGGGCGTGGAAGGTAGTGACGAACCTGGTGGTTTCGACGAGCCCGTACGTGTTTGCCGATCCGGAGACTTCATCGCCGCGGCGGTTTTACCAGGTGATGGAAGGGGCGAGTGCGCCCCTGATTCCGGGATTCGCGCCGGACCTGGGCGGGTTTGTGTACATCCAGCCCGGGACGTTCACGATGGGCAGTCCGGACACGGAACCGGGCCGGTACACCTTCGAGGGCCCACAGACGGTCGTGACGCTGACAAAGGGATTCTGGATGGGCAAGTATGAGGTAACGCAGGGACAGTATCGCTCTGTGATGGGGAGTAATCCGTCGCAGTTCGCGGGTAATTCGACCCGGCCGGTGGAGAACGTAAGCTGGATCGGTGCGACGAACTACTGCGCGCTGTTGACGGCCCAGCAGCGCGCGGCGGGACGCTTGCCTGCTGGATATGTGTATCGTCTGCCTACCGAGGCGGAGTGGGAGTATGCGGCGCGGGCGGGGACGACGACGCGGTTTAGTTACGGCGATGATCCGGACTATTCGCAACTGGGCAACTACGCCTGGTACTTGAGCAACAGCGGGGGCACGACCCACCCGGTCGGACAGAAGCAGCCCAATCCCTGGGGTTTGTATGACATGTCCGGGAACGTCTGGGAGTTGTGTGCGGACTGGTGGGAGTATTCTCTCCCTGGTGGCAGCGTGACCGATCCTACGGGGCCTGGGTCAGGCGCGTACGTGGTGGTGCGTTGCGGCGGGTATAACAACGCCGATTGGGAACACCGGTCGGCGACTCGCACCGGATTTCCGCCTCACGTCGGCGATCCCAACACCGGGTTCCGAGTGGTGCTGGCGCCGAGCGCAGAGTTCACGCCGGATCCGACCCGCTTCGCCTATGTCCCACCTGGGACATTCACGATGGGCAGTCCGGCCACGGAGCAGGATCGACTCGGTGACGAAGGGCCACAAACGGTGGTAACGCTGACGAAGGGATTCTGGATGGGGAAGTATGAGGTAACGCAGGGAGAGTATCTGGCGGTGGTGGGAGGCAATCCATCCCGCTTCACCGGGGATCCAAACCGTCCGGTCGAGCAGCTGAGTTGGACCGATGCGACGAACTACTGCGCGAGGTTGACGGCACAGGAGCGGGCGGCGGGGCGGTTGCCGGCGGGGTGGGCGTATCGTCTGCCTACCGAGGCCGAGTGGGAATATGCGGCTCGGGCGGGGACGACGACGCGGTTCAGCTATGGGGATGACCCGGGCTATGGACAACTGGGCGGCTACGCCTGGTACTTGAGCAACAGCGGGGGCACGACGCACCCGGTCGGAGAGAAGCAACCCAATCCGTGGGGTTTGTATGACATGTCTGGGAACGTATGGGAGTGGTGTTCGGACTGGTACGCGACATACCCCGGCGGGAGCGTCACCGATCCCGTGGGGCCTGGGTCAGGCTCGTTCCGTGTCTTGCGCGGCGGCGGTTGTTACGTCGGCGGGCTGGACTGCCGGTCGGCTAACCGCGATGACCTCGCGCCCGACTTCCGGCGCTACTACGTCGGGTTCCGGGCGGTTCTGGCCGCAGGTCCGCCTTAACGGACGGTTCGGGCGTAGCTGCCTGGGGCAGACAAGGTGAGCCGCAGGATGCGGCGGGCCGCGGCTGCCCCGTGGCAGCGGAGCGGCGACAGTGCCGATTGGCGGTCTGAGGTTTGAGACTTGATATTGCGGAGCGGCGGTGCAGCTCAGAGTTTTCATGGTACCGGTGAGTGGGGGGCCGAGCGCGACACATGCTGGACAGGCGCCGGCTACGAACGGCACGTGCGCATGGCCCGGGTGTAGGGGTGGGGGGGGGGGCGATGTCGCCCCGCTGGGGCTCTGGGGTGGTGGGTGTGCGTTTTTCTATAACGAGGTCGTCCCTACCGGGACTGCACCGTGGCGCCCCACGCTCGGTGGGGCAGCCACGAAGGCCGAACTTCCTGAAATGTGGCCGGTGCTTTGTGATCTTTGCGTTCTCTTGCGGCCAATTCAAGGTTGGTCCTGGGGGAGAGAATGCATGCGATGTAGCTCAAACGGTTTTCTTTTGCTTGGGCCTGCGGCCGAGGGTATTGTCCGGTCATGAGTTTGGCTGAAATCGAGAACCACATCGCTGAACGGGGCAAGGCGGTGTTACGTGATGGATGACACTCCAGGTTCGGCGCGGCTGGCCTCGGCTGCCACCAGCAACAGACCACCGACCACGAGCAACTGACGCGACCGTATGAACCTGCGCTACGACGAAGATTTCCTCGAGAACGCCGTAGTCCTCTGCGCCAGCGGCCGGCGCCCCGGCGCGCCCGCCCTCCAGGTCCGCCGGTTCCATCACGAGCGCGAGAAACTCTACCGCTTGCTGGATGCGGACGAGCGCAATGCCGCCTTCTTCCGTCTGCACCTGGAGTGGTTCCGGGAGTGGGGGCTGGAGAAGGTCCTGACGGACATCGTGGCCGCGTTCCCGATTCTGTCCCGCTCGCTGGACGTGCTCGTGTTCCGTCAAGCCCGCGGCAAGAACGAGGAAGGCGGGGAGCTCTATGTGAATGCGGACGGAGCGCGGCACGGCGTGGTCGCGCTGCGCTCCGAGCGCTGGCTGCGCGCCGCGGAGTTGGAAGGGTTTCTGAACCACGAGTTGACGCACCTGGCGGACATGGTGGATCCCGGGTTTGCCTACTCGCCCATCCTTGATGCCGGGGGCGCGACGGCGATGCAGCAACGGCTGGTGTCCGAGCGTTATCGTGTGCTCTGGGACGTGACGATCGATGGCCGGCTCAACCGCGCCGGCCGCGCCACGGTCGCGGGCAGGGAACAACGGCTGGCGGAGTTCGAGCGGACCTACTCCTTCTGGCCTCCCGAGCGCCGGGCGGCGGTGTTTGCGTCCCTCTGGGGCGACCCGGCGCCTGCCCATGCGCCGTTGCTGGCGCTGGCCTCGGACCCGCGCGATGTGCGCGCGGGCCAACGACCGGCGCCAGGTGCGCCTTGTCCGCTGTGCGGGTTTCCGACTTTCAACTGGCTGACGGCCGAGGCCCTGCCCCCGCGGACGATCGACGCGATTCGGGCTGAGTTCCCCGCTTGGACACCCGACCAGGGGCTGTGCCAGCGCTGCGGCGAGGTTTACGAGGCCGCGCGCATCCCGATCCCGGCCAATCTGTGCGTGTGAGGCCCGGCGGGACGGTTACGCGCCGCCCTCAACCGCCCTCACAAGGTTCCATAGGCCGCCGTCCGGTCGCGGCGGCGGGCCAATTCGCTGGCGTAGCGCCGGCCCAGCGAGGCGGCGTGGGCAGCGGCCCACTCCGTCAGCCGCATGTGTCCGGCGGGCGGTGAGGGCGTGCAGAGCAAATCCTCCATCAATCCCGCGATTTCGTCCCGGGTCAGGAGCACGTCGCCGACCCATTTCCCGATGAGCCACGCGCCGGCATATCCAAGCCAGGGCGGCACGGAGACCACTGGACGGCGCTGGTGGATGATCTCGCTGATGCGCAGGACCAGCTCGCGATACGTGAACGTCTCCGGGCCCACGGCATCCACGATGCGATCCTCGCGGTCCCTTCCTTGCGCCACCGCGAGCGCCGCAAAGTCGTCCACGTGGATCGGCTGGAGCCGATAGCGGCCGTTGCCGAAGATGGCGAACGCGGGGAGGTGGCGCAGCGCCCATGCAATGTTGTTCACGAGGATGTCCTCGTGTCCGAAGAGGACCGCTGGGCGCAGGATGGCATGAGAGAGGCCCGATTTGCGCAAGGCGTCTTCGAGTTGGGCCTTGCCGCGGAAATACTCCAGCGGCGAGGTCTCGGAGGGATTGGTGATGCTGACATGGACCACACGCGGGACGCGGGCTTGCTGAGCCGCCGCGAAGAGCTTGAGCGTGTTCTCGACCGCGCGGGCATGCGAGAAGGTGGCGTGGTTAAACCGGACCCAGTAGGTGTTGTAGAGCACAGCGGCCCCCTCGAGCGACGCGGCGAGCCGGGCGGGCTGATTGAAGTTCCAGGCGTGCGCCTCGATCTGGCCGCCAAATGGATTGGCACGATGCGGCGAGTCGGTGAGCGTGCGAACGCGGTGACCCGCCTCGAGCAGACGCGCGGCGATGTACTTACCCGAATAACCAAACGCGCCCGTGACGACGTGGAGTTCGTTGACTGACATGAGGTGGCAGATTCCCTGGACGCAAGGGAGCCGGCGCGGTCTCAGGCCCTGGGGTGGGCCTGGTCGTAGGCCTTTTTGAGCCGCTCGGTCGTAAGGTGGGTATAGACCTGGGTCGAAGTAAGGTGGGCGTGGCCGAGCAGTTCCTGGACGCTGCGCAAGTCGGCCCCGGCGTCCAACAAATGGGTGGCGTAGCTGTGGCGAATCTTGTGCGGGGTGAGGGCCGGGTCCAGGCCCGCGAGGGCCAGATACCGTTTGAGCCGCAGTTGGACGGTGCGAGGCGACATCGGCTCGGAGCGTTGCGCGTAGGCCAGGAAGACGGGCAACTCGCCTGCCGGCGGTTCCTCGAGTTCTTTCCAGTAGCGCCGTATGGCCTCGAGTGCCGGGGCGCCGACGGGGACGTGCCGTTCCTTCTTGCCCTTGCCCCGGACGCGGGCCATCTGCTGGCTCCAGTCGAGGTCGTCGCAGCGCAGGCCGCACAACTCGCTGATCCGAAGGCCGCAGGAGTAGATGACCTCGAGGATGGCGGCGTCGCGGTGGAAGGCGGCGCGGTCCGCCGGCGTGACGGCGGCCTGGTCGAGCAGGCTCAACTCCTTGATGGGCGCCACGAGCAAGGTCAGCATTTGGTCGGCGGTGAGGAATTTGGGGAGGCGTTTGGGCTGCTTGGGCAGGGCCAGGTTTCGGATCGGCGTGGTCTCGACCACGCCCCGGCGCACGAGGAATCGGTAGAACGTCCGCAAGGCGCTGAAGCGCAGTTGCACCGCGGCGCGGCTGAGCTTGCCGCGGCCCAGATAGCGCAGGTAACCGCGGAAATCATCGCGCCCGAGGCCCGCCCAGGGTGGAGGCTGCCCGCGTTCGGCGGCGTGCCACTGGTGGAACTCGACGACCGCCTGGCGGTAGTTCCGCTGCGTATAGACCGACGCGCCTCGATCCGTCGCCAAATGGTTGAGGAATTCGCGAACACGAGGGTCGGCCAGCGCCGCCTCCAGCGCCGGGGCTGCGTCGGCAGGCACTGCGTCTTTCGGGTCCCGGCCTTCGCCGGCGGGCCGTTGGTTTTCCGGTTGGGGCGTTGTCATGGTCCGGGTTTCGCACCGCCGCGCGAGCTTCGCAGGCCCTCGATGATCAGCCGCGCCACGTGCGGGATGATCTCCCGCTCGTTGGCGTGATCGACGGTGAAGGTGACGAGCACAAACTTGATGCCGTCCGGCAATTCGATGTAAGTGGCGTCGTGACGAGTTTCGCTGGTCCAGCCGGCTTTGGACCAGAGCCTCGCGCCCGGCGGCAGGGCCGGTCCGGTAAACCGCGCCTGGTTGTCAGGATCGGTCGTTGCGGCGAACGGCTGCCGCTCCAAGAGCGCCATCATCGCGGCGGAACGCCTCGCGGAAATGGCCCTGCCGGTGACAATCTCCGTCAACAGGCGCGCTGTCGCAACTGTCGTGAGCATGTTCCGCGCGGGCTGGAGGGTTCGGACCGCTTGCATCTCGCGTCCGTACGGGCCCTCGCACCACGGTTTCTTGCTCACGTTGATGTTCGTGTAGCCGATCGAGGTGAAGTAGCGGTTCACGGCGTTGCGCTTGTCGAACCAAACCGTCAGTTCGGCCGTCGGCAGTTCGGGGCCGCTGGTCGTCCCGGTGAGCAGATCGACCAGGTAATGCGTCGCCTCGTTGTAGGACTCGACGATCATGTCGCGCATGGCGCGCCGCAATTCCTCCGTGTCCTGGAGCCGGCCATCCTCGAGCCAGCGATGCACCGCCACGAGGTAGAACAGTTTGACCACGCTGGCCGGGTAAATCTGCACCTCGCCCCGATGGCTTGCCTGGGCAGCATGCGTGGGGTCCGACAAGTCCACCAGCGTCACCGCGATCTGCTCGGGCTGGAGCTTTTTGTCGGCGAAGTGGGCGACCGTTTGCCGGACCGTCCTGGCCACGAGTTCCTGTAATGGAGCCGGCTCCGCGGCGAGGATGGCGCCCGCGCCGAAAAGCAGGCCGAGGACGGCCCGCGCGACCCGGCAGACCGTATGCCATGCCCTTGTCATCTTGCGCATTGAAGAAACCGCATCATGGAATCGCCGTGCTTGAGCACTTTGATCTCCCGCCAGGTGGCAGGGAGTGTGAGGGTGTCGCGCCTGGTGTGCCCGAGCACAAACACCCCGCTCGGGTCGAGCAGGGCCGGCAGCGACGGGTCGTCCAGCAACTGTTGGGACAGCGAGTTCGAGCGGCAGCCAACGTTCTTCGGGCCGAAGGGTGGGTCGGCCAGGATGAGGTCGAAGCGCGCGCCGTGGGCTTGGAGTTGATGCAAGGCTGCGAACACGTCCTGGGTGCGCAACTCGAGGGCTTCGCGATTCAACCCGAGCGCCTCGAGGTTCTCCCGGATGACAATGGCATGGCGGCTGGCCTTTTCCACAGCCACAAGCCGTGCCGCTCCTCGGCTGAGGCACTCGAGCCCAAGCGCGCCCGACCCCGCGAACAACTCGAGCACGCGCGCGCCCGGGACGCGCGCCCCCAGGCTGTTGAACACGGCCTGTTTCACCAGGTCCGGCGTGGGACGCACCGCCAAGCCCTTGGGGGCCCGCAACAACCGGCCCGCGCTCGTGCCACCTATGATGCGCATAGCTGCTCTGGGTCGGGATTGTGTCTGTGGCCGCCCTTTGAAAACAAGCTCGTTCGAGCACCTGGCTTGGCAGCATCGTGGGCGTGTATCTCCGCTGGCGGCTGCATCGGCCTCCGTTGATTCCGGGCTTGGAGCCGCGGCTGGGATGGTGTAAGGCTGTTGGCACGATGAAAGCGCTCGTTCTGCAGGAATACAAGCGGTTCGCCTACGAGGAGGTCGAGCCGCCGGCGGTGGGTCCCGGCGAGGTCCTCGTGGCGGTGAAGGCCTGCGGCATTTGCGGCAGCGATGTGCACGGGATGGATGGGAGCAGTGGCCGGCGCCGTCCGCCGATCATCATGGGCCATGAAGCCGCCGGCGTGATCGCCGAGACCGGGCCCGGGGTCGAGGGCTGGTCGGCGGGCGAGCGAGTGACGTTCGATTCGACCGTTTATTGCGGCGAATGCCACTACTGCCGGGCGGGGCAGATCAACCTGTGCGACCGCCGCCGCGTGCTCGGCGTTTCGTGCGAAGATTACCGCCGCCACGGCGCGTTCGCCGATTATGTGACCGTGCCTGCGCGCATCCTTTATCGGGTCCCGGCAGCGCTCCCGATCGAACACGCCGCGCTGGTTGAACCCACCTCGGTGGCTTTTCATGCCGTGCGACGGACGCCCATCGCGCTCAATGACACGGCCGTGGTGGTTGGCGCCGGGATGATCGGCTTGCTGGTGATCCAGGCGTTGCGGCTTGCCGGCTGCGGCCGCGTGATCGCGGTGGACATCGCTCCTGGGAAACTGGACATGGCCGTGAAACTGGGCGCGACCGAAACCGTGAACTCGGGCGCCAGCGATGCGGTGGCCGAAATTCTGCGGCTGACTGGCGGCCGCGGCGCCGACGTGGTCGCCGAGGCGGTGGGTGTGGCGGCGACCGTTGAACTGGCCATGCGCTGCGCGCGCAAGGGCGGGGCGGTGATGCTGGTGGGCAACGTGACGGCCACCGTGCCGTTTCCCCTCCAGGTGGCGGTGACGCGTGAGTTGAGCTTGTACGGCTCGTGCGGCTCATGCGGTGAGTACACGGCCTGTCTGGAGACGATGGCTCGCGGGGACCTCGAGGTCGGGCCGTTGATCAGCGCAGTGGCGCCTTTGGCCGAAGGCCCGCAATGGTTCGATCGGCTTTACCGCAAGGAACCCGGACTGGTGAAAGTCATCCTGGCGCCGGGCGGTTGAGTGCCGGGTTGCGCCGCGCCCTTCGCCCGCAGGGCCGGGAAGGCAGCATGGGGAGGAGCCGCCCACCCCACGGCTCCGGGAGGGGATGGAGGGGCGTGCCTTCTCGTTTTCCAGAAGACAGATCGAGCCCAGATCGTTAGGCTGCCCGCATGTCCCAGAGCTTCCACGAGACCCGGGTTGGGCGGAGGCGGTTCCTATCGCGCGTGGGTTGTGGAGTGGCCGCCGCGGCGGCGTGGCCGGCGGCGTTCGAGGCGCCGGCGGGCGAGGCCCCCGCGCTGCCGCCCATCGCCACGTTCAGCAAGGTCTTTCAAGAGCTGAAACTCAGCTACGACGAGAGCGCGGAGATCACCGCGGCGGTGGGTTTGGACGGTGTCGATTGCCCAGTGCGTCCCGGGGGACAAGTCGCGCCGGAGCGCGTGGGCGAGGAGTTGCCGCGGTACGTCGAGGCGCTGGGCAAGCGGAAGTTGCGCCTGCTGCTGCTGACCACGGCCATTCTGAGCCCCGCCACGCCGCACGCCGAGACGATCCTGCGCCTCGCGCGCCAATTCGGGGTGAAGTATTACCGGCTCGGGTACTGGAACTATCGGAACGGCGAAACCCCGGGCAGGCTGCTGCGCGAAATCCAGGCCCAGCTCAAGGACCTCGAACGCCTGAACCGGGAGCTCGGGATGTGCGCGATCTTCCAGAATCATTCCGGCGGCGGCATCGTCGGCGCGAAGGTGCGCGACATGTATGAGGCCGTGCGGTGCTGTGATCCTGAGTTCGTGGGCATCGCTTTCGATTTGAGTCACGCCCTCATCGAACTGGGTGAAGACTGGCGGACGGCGTTCAACGAACTGCGCTCGCACTTCCGCATCGCCTACGTCAAGGACGTGAAACGGCCCTCGCACTTTTGCCGGTTTGGGGAAGGGGAGTTGGGACCGAGCGGCTTCTTCAAGCTGCTGGCCAGCCTGGGCTATCGCGCGCCGGTTTCGATGCACACGGAATACGATTGGGAGGGCAAGGGCAATCCGAAGACCCGCGAGGCGCTCACCAAGGCGCTCGGAGACGACCTGGGCGTGCTGCGGCGCTGGCTCGCCGCGGGCGCTTGACAGGGGACACCCGACCCGGGAGGACGCCGCGGAGCTGCGCGCGTGATGGGAGGCAGGACGTGACGCCAAATACCGGACCTGCGTTTGACCTGTCGCGCGCCCTTGAGCTGCTCAGGCAGGGAACTCAGCGTCCACACGCCTTGTTCCGGCCCGGCCAGGGCGCGGCGGTCCGGCACGTGGTCGAGAGTCGCGGGCGCCTGCTGGTGATCCAACGGACCGGGTGGGGGAAGAGCTTCGTCTATTTTATGGCGACGAAGCTGCTGCGTGAGGCGGGCGCCGGGCCGGCGCTGCTGATCTCGCCTCTTCTGGCGTTGATGCGGAACCAGATCGCGGCGGCGGAGCGAATGGGCGTGCGCGCCCTGACCATCCATTCCGACAACCAACCGGAGTGGCGGGACGTCGAGGCCCGGCTCGAGCGCGATGAAGCGGACATCCTGTTGATCTCGCCGGAGCGGCTGGCCAACGAGCATTTCCGGTCGGACGTGCTGGCCCGGCTGGCTGGGCGCATTTCGTTGTTGGTGATCGACGAGGCGCATTGCATCTCCGACTGGGGCCATGATTTCCGCCCGCATTATCGCTTGATCGAGCGCATCGCGCGCACCCTCCCGCCGAACCTGCGCCTCCTGGCAACAACCGCCACGGCCAACGCGCGTGTCATGAGCGACCTCGAACAGGTGCTCGGGCCCGGGTTGACCGTTTCCCGCGGCGATCTCAACCGGCCTTCGCTGCGCCTCCAAACCATCCGGCTGCCCAGCGAGGCGGAGCGGCTCGCCTGGCTGGCGGCGCAGGTGCCGGCGCTTCCCGGGCACGGCATTATCTATACGCTCACCGTGCGGGATGCGGACCAGGTCGCCGCCTGGCTCCAATCGCGTGGGCTCAACGTCGAGGCCTACACCAGCGAGACCGGCGAGCGGCGAGTCGAGCTCGAGGACGCGCTCCTGCACAACCGCGTCAAAGCGCTGGTCGCGACGACGGCGCTGGGAATGGGTTTCGACAAGCCGGACCTCGCGTTCGTGATTCACTATCAGGCACCCGGCTCGGTGGTGGCGTACTACCAGCAAGTAGGCCGGGCTGGCCGCGCCCTCGAGGCCGCCTACGGCGTTCTCTTGAGCGGCCTCGAGGAGACTCAGATCACGGATTACTTCATCGGGACCGCCTTTCCGACCCGGACCGAGGTGCAGCAAGTGCTGACGGCGTTGCTGCAGTCTCCGGATGGGCTCTCGGTTCCCGCGTTGCTTGCCCGGCTCAACCTGAGCCAGGCCCGCATCGAGAAGGCCTTGGCCTTGATGACGCTCGAGTCGCCGGCACCCGTGATCAAGGAGGGCACGAAGTGGCGGTTGACCGCCGTGCGCCTTAACGAGGGCTTCTGGGAGAGGGCTGAGCGCCTCACCGAGCTGCGCCGGGCCGAACGGCGCCAGATGCAGGAATACGTGGGCCTCAAAGAGGGCCACATGGAGTTCCTCATTCGCGCGTTGGACGGCGAGCCGGGCAAGCCGGTCCCGCCCCCGTTGAAGCCGTTGCCGGCGACCACCGACGCCGCGCTCGTGCGTGAGGCCGCGGCGTTCCTGCGGCACGCCAGCCTGAGGTTCAAACCGAAGGAAACCTGGCCGCCCGGCGGCCTGCCGCAGTTCAACGTCCGAGGCCCCATTCCCGCGCACCTGAGGGCCGATTCCGGGCGGGTGCTTTGCTTCTGGGGCGACGCCGGCTGGGGCGAGTTGGTGCAGGCAGGGAAGTACAAGCATGGGCATTACCCGGACGAATTGGTTCGCGCTTGCGCCGGGTTGGTGGGCGAATGGAAGCCGCAGCCGGCGCCGATGTGGGTGACCTGCATTCCGTCGCGGCGCCACACCGAGCTCGTGCCCGATTTCGCCCGCCGGCTTGCGCGCGCGCTGGGTTTGCCCTTTCATCTGGCCCTGGAAAAAGCGGCAGATCGACCAGAACAAAAGACCATGTCCAATCGCATCCAACAGGCGCGGAACGTGGATGGCTCGTTGGTGACCACCGGCGCGCCGGTTCCCTCCGGCCCGGTCCTGTTGGTGGATGACCTTACCGACTCGGGTTGGACACTCACCGTGGCCGCGTGGGTGCTGCGCTCCCACGGGAGCGGCCCGGTCTTCCCGCTGGCGCTGGCGCAGGCCTCGGCTCGGAAGTTATGACACCGCCATCGCCGCCGACCCAAGCCACGCTGCTCCTCACGGCGCCGCTGATCGCAGGCCGCGGCACGCCCGAGGCGGACTTGCTTAGCCTGGGTGAGTTTAACCGGCTGGCGGAGCTGCTCGCGGCGTCGCAGGGAGGACCCGCGGATCTGCTGGGGCCACGCGCCGGCGAGTTGCTCGAGCAATGCCGGTTTGCGTTCGACCTGCACCGGCTCCGGACATTGCTCGATCGCGGGTTCCTGTTGAGCCAGGCCGTCGAACGTTGGGCGGCGCGTTCCATTTGGGTGATCAGCCGCGCTGATCTCGGGTACCCCGAGCGGCTTCACGCCCGGCTCGAGCGGAATGCGCCCGCGATCCTGTATGGCGTCGGCGCCGCCGGCCTGCTGAATACGGGCGGCCTGGCGGTGGTCGGTTCGCGGGATGTGGACCTTGCGCTCCTCGATTACACGCAGGAGGTTGGCCGGCTGTGCGCCCAAGCAGAACGCACCGTGGTTTCAGGTGGAGCGCGCGGGATTGATCAGGCGGCGATGCGCGGGGCGCTTGCTGCGGGAGGTCGCGCCGTTGGCGTGCTCGCCGACGGCCTCGAGCGGGCCGCGGTCGAACGGGATCACCTCGAACCGATCATCGACGGCAAGCTGACATTGGTTTCGCCCTATGATCCGGCGGTCGGTTTCAACGTCGGCCACGCCATGCAGCGAAACAAGGTCATCTACGCGCTGGCGGACGCCGGGTTGGTGGTGAACTCGGACCTGGGGAAGGGCGGCACCTGGGCGGGCGCGGTCGAGCAACTGGGCAAGGCGCGGCTGCTGCCGGTGTATGTGCGCACCGGCGAAGGCACGAGTCCGGGTAATGCCGCCCTGCTCGAGCACGGGGCGCGGCCCTGGCCTGAGCCGCGCGACGGGGCCGCATTGATCGACTTGTTGGCGGCGCCAAGCCCAGAGCGCGCCGAGCCGCTGGTTCAGGGAGAGCTCCTACTGGCAACGCCGGATTCGCCAAGTTCTTCCCCGGCGCGCGGGCAGACGCCACCAGCACCGGCGGCAGGCCCGGCAGCGGGCGCGCGCAAGCGGCATCCGCGTGCTGGAGGCCGAAAGGGTGGGTAGCGCCGCGCGAGGGGGAGCTTCGGAACGGGCGGGCGTTGGGGGAGGAGTTGGCGTGGCCGGTGGCAGACCTCTTTGATACAGGTCAAGGCCGTGCGCGTGCGGATGCGTCAGGTAAGCCACATGGCTGAACTTCGAGTTCTAGCAGAAGGCCGCTGACCAGTTGCCATCACGAATTGGCTGGAAGACCATGAATGTCGTCACTTCATTTCCTCCCCGCAGTCGGGTTCTCGTCCGTTGTGGTGTGTCGGCGCTCGTGGGCACGATTATCCTGACTACTGCCGGCGTGGTTCCACCTGGCCTGCGCGGCGGCGAGTCGGCAGCGGCGGACTTGTCGGCGCTGGCACGGCAGTTCCAGGACGTGCATCGGTTCTCGACCCTGTTCAGCGCGCAGGACGTGCGCGACCGGCTGGCGACGGACGCGGGCATCGACCGGGCCATCGAGTGGTGCGGTCAGACGGCGGTGACTCATGTCTATGTCGAGGTGTTTCGCGACGGCTACCAGGCGCAGCGCCCCACCCTCGAGCACGCGCGTGACCGGTTCCGGGCGGCGGGCCTCATCGTCTCCGGTTGCGTCACCACCACCAAGGTCGGCAAGCCATCGACGGGTTGGAAGGACACGATCGCCTGCTACACGGACGGCGCCACGCAGGGGAAGCTCCAGGCCATCTTCGAATACGCCGCGGCGTTGTTCGATGAAATCATGATCGACGATTTCTGGTTCACGGATTGCGCCTGCCCCGAGTGTGATTCCGCCCGCGCCGCGAAGGTGGTGAAGATCGGCGACCGGTCGTTTGCCGTAAGGGGCGACTCGTGGGAGGATTATCGCTGCGAGCTCATGGTCCAACTCTCGCGCGAGCGCGTGCTGGCCGCGGCTAAGAAGGTCAACCCGAAAGCCACCCTGATCATCAAGTATCCGCAGTGGTTCGACCGATTCCATGAGCGCGGTTACGAAGTCCTGCGTGAGACGGCGGATTTCGACCGCATCTGGGTGGGGACCGAGACGCGCGACTACGAGGACCGGCGCTGGGGCGGCACGGTGCAGTACGAGGCCTATTTCATCATGCGCTGGCTCGGCGGCATCGGCGGCGCCAAGTGCGGCGGCGGGTGGTACGATTGGCTGGGGACGACGGAACGCACGTACGTCGAGCAAGCGCGGCAGACCATCCTGGCCGGCGCGCGTGAGTCGTTTCTCTTTTGCTACGGCGGATTGCAGCGGGACACCGGGCCGAAGAACATCGAGGTGCTCCGCGCGAACATCCCCGAGTTGTTCGAGGTTGCCCGACGTGTTCGCGACCTCGGGGTCCTCGGCCTGGCGGCCTACAAGCCCGCCAACAGCCATCCCCAGGCGGAGGCGCGGGTGTTTGATTTCGTCGGAATGCTTGGCCTGCCGCTGGTTCCCTGCCATGAGTTCCCGACCAACGCGCCCGGCGCCTTCTTCTCGGTGCACGCCCTCAAGGATGCCGGGTTTGCAGGCAAGCTGGCGGCGTTCCTTGCGGCGGGCAAACCGGCGCTCATCACTGACGGGTTGGTCAAAAAGTTGCCGCCCGAGCTCGTCTCGGACCGGAAGAATCTCCAGGTCCTGGCCGTCAACGGGGATCCCAAATCGCTCCTTCGTCTCACGCAGGGGGACCTTGACCGTCTCCGGGAGCCGCTCCTGGCCCCGCTGCAGACCACGTTGCGGGCGCCCAACAAAACGGCGCTGTACCTCTTCGCGCCGCACGGCTGGGTGCTCGAGAACTTCAACGACGAACCCATCGAAGCCGAGTTGAACGACAAGCGCCTCACCGTGCCGGCCCGTGGCTGGGTTCAGGCCTGGTGAGCGAAGGCTCGCCGGCTATGGCTCGCACCGCAACCTCTCTCCGGGTGGAAGAAGGCCTGAGTGAAGGCCAGCATCGTTCGTCTGCATCCTCATTATGAAATCGCGCATCCAATCAGTCCTCACACTCGCCGCAGGGGTTCCTTGTGAAGCAAGTGAAAACCATGACCCTGTTCGGCATGGTCAAGCCCTGCTGGCGGCGATCCTTCTCGGGTTTGCGCCGGCCGCCACAGGCGCGGAGGCCGGGTTCACGAGACTGATCCCGTTGCCCGCGCCGAAAGTTCTAAGCCACGCTCCCGACTTCTCGAGCGATTACCGCGCGGCCTTCGCGATTGACGGCAAGCCGGGCAGCGAGTGGGCCGCGCAGGGGAGTGGCACCAACGCATTCCTCGAGTTCGACTTCGGCGCTCCCGTGCGGATCGCGGGCTTTCGGCATCAGGACCGGGACGATCCGGCGACGGTCGCCGCCTCGGAGTTGGTTCTGAGCGATGGTGAAGGCAAGGCCCTCGGCACGGTGGGGGTAACCCACGTGAATCAGCGCGGCGGCGTTACCCTCTTCGCGCTGGCCGAGCCCGTGACGGCCCAACGGGTCCGCTGGCGGGTCACGCGGTTGGGTTCGATCCACGGCACGGTGGGGGCTGCCGAGATCGCCTTTTTCACGGCGGGCGAGCCCGAGGCCACGCCGAGTGGAATCACACTCGAGGCCCGGGGAGTGCCGGTTCTGGAGCGCCAGGGCGGCGCGCTCCTTCAGCCCGTCCGCGTGACCCTGGACCATCCTTACGCGAGGCCGGCCGAGGTCACTCTGCAAGTCCAGGGGCGGGAGCAGCAACCCCTGCGCCTGCAAGCCGGCTCGCAATCAGTGGTCATCAAGCTGTCGGCCGTCGAGACCGAGCGTTCGCTCCCGATCGCGCTGGTGTTCGCGGGCCAAACGCTCACCAACCGGACGATTACGCTCAAACCGGTGCGACGGACCACAATCTATCTCCTCCCGCACTCACACACGGACATTGGCTACACGGAGATTCAGAGCGAGATCGAGGACAAGCAGGTCAACAACCTGCTGCTGGGCATGGAGCACGCCCAACGCACGGCCGGCTACCCGCCAGGGGCGCGCTTCGTTTGGAACGTCGAGGTTCTCTGGGCCGCGGACCTTTATCTGCGGCGGTTGAGCGAATCGCAACGTGCGCGTTTCCTCGAAGCCGTGAAACGCGGTCAGGTCGCGCTCTGCGGGATGTACTTGAACGAGTTGACCGGGCTCTGCCGGCCGGAGGAGCTGGTGCGGCTGTTCCGCCAGGCCACGGAACTGGGCCAGCGCACCGGTGTGCCCATTGACTCAGCCATGATCAGCGATGTGCCCGGCTACACCTGGGGAACGGTGACGGCCATGGCCCAGGCCGGCATCAAGTACTTTTCGGTGGCGCCGAACTATTTCGATCGCATTGGCGACATCCTCGTGCAGTGGGAAAACAAACCCTTTTGGTGGATCGCGCCTGACGGCCAGGCCAAGGTGCTGGTTTGGATTCCTTACAAAGGATATGCGATGTCGCACATCTACAATCAACTCACACCCGGCTTCGTCGAGCACTATCAAGACCAACTCGATGCCACGGCGTATCCGTATGACATCGCCTACATCCGCTGGAGCGGCCACGGCGACAATGCCACCCCTGATCCCGCCATCTGCGAGTTCGTCAAGGAGTGGGACGCTGGGCACGCGTGGCCCAAGTTCGTGATCGCGTCGGTCAGCGACGCGTTTCGGGCCTTCGAGCGGAAGTATGGGGACAAGCTGGTGCAGGCGCGGGGCGATTGGACACCTTACTGGGAAGACGGGGCGGGCTCGTCGGCACTCGAGACGGGCATGAACCGGGCCAGCTCGGATCGTCTCGGCCAGGCTGCCACGGTGTGGGCGATGCGTCATCCGCGTTCCTACCCGGCCGGCGATTTCGAGGCGGCTTGGCGCAACGTGTTGCTTTACTCGGAGCACACGTGGGGCGCCTGGTGCAGCGTCGGGGAGCCGGCGCGGCGCGAGACGCGCGAGCAATGGGCCATCAAGCAAGGCTACGCCGTTGCCGCCGATCTCGAGTCGCGAGCGCTGCTCTCACGCGGGCTCGGGTTGGGCCAGGCGGCGGCCGACGAAGCGGGCTTCGATGTCCTCAACACCTCCTCCTGGACCCGCTCGGACCTGGTGACGGTGCCCAAGTACCTGTGCGAAAGTCGCGACCGCGTGACCGATGACCAGGGTGCCGTGGTTCCTTCGCAGCGCCTGCGCAACGGAGAATTAGTGTTCGTGGCGCGCGACGTTCCGCCGTTCGCCACCCGCCATTACCTGCTCGCGGCGGGTCCGCTACAGGCCGAAGCGGCGGTCGCCGCCCAAGGGACAACCATCACCAACCGGCTGCTCACCGTGCGCGTGGACGAGGCGACCGGGGGCGTCGTCGAGTTGCGCGCCAGCGGCATCGACATCAACCTGGCTGACACCAGCTCCGGACAAGCCCTGAATGAGTATCTCTACTTGATCGGCGATAACGCCGCCGACGCCCGGCGCAATGGCAAGACCACCGTGCGCGTTGGTGAACAGGGACCGGTGGTGGCGTCGCTGCTGGTCGAGTCCGAGGCGCCGGGTTGTCACAAGCTCACACGCGAAGTCCGCGTCGTTGCCGGCATGGACTACGTGGAGTTGATTGACTTGGTGGACAAGCAGCGGTTGGTAGCCGCAAGTTACCATGCCAAGGCGGGCAAAGAGAGCCTCAACTTCGCCTTCCCTTTCAACGTGCCGGGCGGCGAGGTGTTGCTGGACGTGCCGTTCGGCGTGGTGCGGCCGGGGACGGACCAAATCCCCAGCGCGTGCAAGAACTGGTTTACCGTGGGCCGTTGGGCGGACGTGAGCAACGCGGAGTTCGGGGTGACGTGGGTGACGCTCGACGCGCCGCTGGTGCAGGTCGGTGGGTTGACGGCCACCTTGCTCAACTCGCAGACCAACCCGGATGTATGGCGCAAAGAGGTCGAGCCCACGCGCAAGCTCTATTCATGGGCGATGAACAATCACTGGGGCACCAACTACCGGGCCTGCCAGGAAGGGCCGACGGTCTTTCGGTTCATCCTGCGGCCGCATCGCGGCAGGAACACCGCCGAAGCTTCGCGCCTGGCGATGGGGTTCGGGCAGCCGCTGTTGGCCACGGGCGCCCGCGCGGAACGGGGCGCCACGAAGTCGCGCCTCACGCTCAGCTCGCCCGACGTGGTCGTGACCGGGTTCAAGCCCAGCGACGATGGCAAGGCGCTGATCGTGCGCCTCTGGGAAGCCACGGGTCGCGAAACGCAGACGCGGGTGACTTGGGGCGAACCCGCGCCACGCCGGGTGTGGCTCAGCGATACGAGCGAGAAACCACTCCATCCGGCGGGTGAGACGGTCCGGTTGCCCGGTTGGGGGCTGGTGACCTTGCGTGCCGAGTTGCCATGAGTTGGCGGGTCGGACCGGCCGGCTGCTGCCGCCAGATGGGCGGGCGGGTTCCCCGGCCGCCTGAGCGCGCCACGGTCAGGGTTGGACGCGGATTGCCCCGAGGCCGAAGAACTGCGCGGGATTGACGCCCGTCGAGAACGTTGCCGTAAGCCGCCGCGAGGACGCCGTCGCCCCAGCGGACGTTCCGGCGGTGGCGGGGCTGACCACCGACCAATCGCGCAAGTTGGCCGAGGCGCGCCAGCGGAACGCGATGTCGGACAACACCGCCGAGTGCTCGAACGAGAACGAGACGCTGCCTTCGTTGCCGGCGCTGGGTGCGGCCCCGCGCACTGGGTCCGGATCCCAACGGGTCGGCTCGAGGGCCAGGGCATACTCGAGCAGGTTGGGCAGGCCATCATGATCGGGGTCGGCTGCCTCGCCGCTTACCGCGGGTGTGGCCAGATCGGTGCCGGCAAAGCGCAGTCGCCGCCAGGCCTCGAACGTGGTCCCGCGGTCGCGCCTCATGCGGATGATGAACGGGTCGGGAGAGCCGGTGCGCGTGTCGATCCAGATCGCGACCGCCGGGAGGTCGAGTGAGAGCGCCGGGACCACGCCGTGGTAATCCCCCAGCATCCGGCCCATCTGGGTCTGCGGCGCCAGGGTGAGATCGGAAGAAGCGGTCGAGAGCCGCAGGTTCGGCCCCCAGGTCTCGCCGCCGTCGAACGATTCCACGAGGTAGAAATCGGCGATGTTGCCTGTGCCGGTGTCCAGACGTTTGTCATAGAAGACGATGGTCAGGTGCTGTCCGTCCGGGGAGGCGGCGATGATGGGATTGAATGCCGCCCGTGCGCCCGGCGTGTCGTTGACGCCGACCGGGGTGCTCCAGGTGAAGCCGCGGTCGAGTGATCGAGTGAACATGACGCGCGGCGCCGTCCCCTGGGGCGAGGGGCTCCAGGCCTGATAAGTCACATAGATCACGCCGGCCTGGCGATCGCACGCGGCCGACGGCAGGAATCCGATGGCCCGAGCGATGGGGTCGGAGTAGAGATTCACCCCAGTCACGATACGCGGGCTGCCGAACGTCTCGCCGCCGTCGGCCGACAGCAGCACTTCGATCTGATTCCCCGTGGGACCGACAAAGTTCCAATACACTATCGCCAGCGAGCCGTCCGGCAGGAACATGGGTTGCGAGCCCTGGCAATAATGAGAGCTGATCACCCTCGCGGGCGACCAGTGCGCGCCGCCATCGTCACTGTGGGTGATTGCGATCGGATAGACGCCGATCTCCAGGCCGCTCATGTTGGTCGGCGAAAAGAGAGTGAAGGTGATCACCAGCCGGTCCGCCGTGCGGGTCCCCGGGAATGAGTTCGCCGCCAGCCAGGGTTTGTCGGGAAAGTAGTCGAGGTTGGTCGAGGAGAACGCCGTGAGCGGATCGCCGAACGTGGCGCCGCCATCGGTGGACTTCGAGACCGTGAGCGTGCCGAAAAAGTTGGGCGCTTCACCCTTGAGCGCGACCGTGCTCAGATAGATGGCATCGTGTGAGTCGATTGCCGCCACCGGGTCCGACGCGCGATCGAACGGCCCGCCATCGATGCGGGCGGTCAGGTGGGGAATGAGTCCGCGCCGCCAGGTCTGTCCGCCGTCCTTCGAAATCCCGTACCCGCACCCGAGCGCCCCGCCATTCTCGAAGCGGCCTTCCTGCCAGATGCCCACAACGAGGCCCGGGTCGGTGAAGCTGCGCGCCAGGTGCGGTTCGGCCTGGCCGCGGAGGGTGGGGGGCAACGCCGATGGATCATCCCCCAGCCAGGTGTTGGGTCCGAGTTTCGCGGCGGTCGTGGGGGGGGGCGCGGACTGCGGATTTTTGTCCGACGGCGACGTGGCGCCGACCGCCGCGTGGCCGGGCCATCCTGGCGCCGACGCGAGCATCGTGAGGATCATGGCCGCAAGTGGGGTGCGCATAATCGTTAGTCCGTGGTGATCGAGTATTTCCGCCAGCCAGCGACCTGGCCCAGCACCAACCAGGCGAAGAGCGGGTTGTTCCGCGCATAACGCCGCCACAACCGCCGTGGTTCCTGGTAAGTGCGATAAGCCCATTCGAGTCCGGACCGCTGCATCCAGCGTGGCGCCTGACGCACGCGGCCGGCGTGGAAGAGGAAAGCCGCCCCGACCCCGACCATCAAGGTGGTCTCGAGCCGGTCCAGGTACTTGGCCATGAACTTCTCCTGCTTGGGCGTGCTTAGGCCCACCCAGAAGAAATCGGGTTTGGTGGCGGCGACCTGCGCTGCCAGTGCGGCCTCTTCCTGCGGGTCCAGGGGACGAAACGGCGGGGTGTAGGTCCCGACGATGCGGATGCCCGGGTAGCGGTCCTCGAGTCGCGTTTTCAAGAGGCCAGCCAACCCTTCCTCGCCGCCGAAGAGAAAATGGGTGTGACCCGACGTGCGCGTCCAGTCGCAGACCATCGCCATGAGGTCCGGACCATACACGCGGTCCATGGTCTTGTGCCCAGTGCATTTGCCGGCCCAGACCATCGGCATGCCGTCGGGCGTGCAGAGGAACGCACGGTTCAGGATGCCGCGGAAGGCTGCATCCCCCTGCGCTTCGATGACGCCGTGCACCCCGGTCACGCAGATGTAGCCCTTCCGGTGTTGAGCCAGCGCCTCGGCCATGGCGGCTTGGGCGGTGGTGAGATTGATCGCACTGATGCCCACGCCCAGGACGTTGACCCGTTGAATCGTCATGAACGTATGCAGGTTACCTACTTCGCGGCACAGGCGTCAAACGCTGGCCACGTAGTGCGCCAAAAGTAACCGTTACCCGTACCTGGGGGCGAGAGGCCGGGCCCTTGAGAGGGTCCCGGGCTTTGACAAGCAGGGGCACGCATGGGGAGGAGGATGAAGGCGCGACTACTCGAGCGCTCATGCCTTGTCTCTCGCAGCCGTCGGTTCGCCCTCCTCGGGGGAGAGGGCCGGCTTGGCCCGCCGTAGTCCCGATCTGATCGGTCCCGGTTGCGCCTGCCCTCGGCTACTCGACCTTGCCGTGGCGAAGGCGGCGGTGAGGCGAGCGTTTCCTCTCCGATCCGAGCCCGGGCTTTGACAAGCCGGGGCGGCGGCGTAGGATACGGGCCGTTCGATCGTCCGATCGAGTCGCGCTAACCAGACATGATCCAGACCGCACTGTTGTTCGCCGGCCAGGGTGCCCAGACCGTGGGCATGGGCAAGGACCTCGCCGCCGGGTTTCCTGCCGCGCAGGCCTTGTTCGACCGCGCCAACGCGCTGCTCGGCTATGACCTTGCACGGCTCTGCTTCGAGGGTCCAGAACCCGAGTTGACTAAGACCGAGAATGCCCAGCCGGGGATCTACCTGGTGAGTTGGGTGGCGTTTCAGTTGTTGAAGGAGCGCGTTCCGGCGCTGGGCTACGGCGCTACCGCGGGGCTATCGCTGGGGGAGTTCACCGCACTCGCGGCGGCGGGGGCGATAAGCTTCGAGGATGGGCTGCGACTGGTTCGATCGCGTGGCCGCTTCATGCAGGAGGCCTGCGAGGCGGGGCAGGGGAGCATGGCGGCGATCATCGGCCTGGACGAATCCCCCACGCGCGAGGTGTGTGCCGAGGCTGGCGTTGAATTGGCGAACCTGAATTGCCCCGGTCAATTGGTGATCTCCGGCGAGAGTGCGGCGGTCGGGCGCGCTTGCGAACTCGCCAAGGCTCGAGGCGCGCGCCGGGCGTTGCCGTTGGCTGTGGCGGGCGCTTATCATTCGCGCCTGATGGAGCCCGCGCGGGCGAAGCTCGAGGCGGCACTGGCGGGCGTTTCGGTCCAGCAACCGGCGGTGCCAGTGATTTCGAACGTGACGGCTGCTCCGCATGGCGCCCCGGGCGAGGTCCGGACTAGATTAGTCGAGCAGGTCACCTCGTCGGTGCGGTGGGAGCAGTCGATTCGCTGCCTGTTGGGGCAGGGCTTTACCCGGTTCATCGAATTAGGCCCGGGCACGGCGTTGACCGGCTTTATGAAGCGGATCGACAAGACCGCGCAAGTCCTCAACGTGGCGGACACCGCCAGTTTGACGGCAACTGTGGCCGCTTTGGCTTAGGTGTTGTCGGCTGAGGCTCTGTTCGCGCCGCCGACGGCGACAGGCTGTCGAAAGGCTGTCCCTTCTCCGGGTCAGAGAGGCGACGGCCCGTCGCCTCCGTCGCCTCCCCCCTTCGATATTATCGCTTGACCCATTCTGTCCGCTCGATTAACTTTCACTTCACTATGAGGACCACAATTCGCATAATTGTTATGACTGCGCTTAGCGCGGGCCTGCTGGCCGGCGAGACGGTCCCGATGCGCCTTCACTCGTTGTCGGTGCGCATGGCTCCGGCGACGGCCCGGCAGTTTGGGATGGACTATACCCTCGAATTCAGCACGTATGACTGGGACCCAACGAACGGCGAGTTGGCGCTGGCCCCGCCCGAGATCCCGACGACCCATGGCGGGTACCTGCGGCTGCTCGACCCGATCACGTTCGAGCCCATCTTCCTGCCGGCGGCGCTGGACGTCCCGACGGGAACGGACGGCAACAAGAACGGCATTCCCGATTTCTTCGAGGTGAGCCGGGGCGTCAGTTCTACGGTGAGCGGCGGCATTTACGAGGACCCACTTTGGGGCACCAGCGATCTGCGCGCCACCTGGAGCCGGACGGCCGGCGCCAAGAGCGGGACCTGCCGGTTGGAGCTGCCGAACTTCGGCCTCGTTTTCAATCACTCGTTCGAGATTATCGAGTTTCAGGGCGAGCTGACGTATGCGAAATCTGGCACGAATCTGACCGGCCTGGTTCGCCTGGCGCAGACGCTCAAGCCCGAGAACACACTCACGGGCGCGATGGTGCTGCACGTGGTGGATGCGGACCATGTGTTGGTCGAAACCAACAGCCTGGTGAACGCGCAGGAAGCAGTGTTGAACTACGAGGCGCTCGAACCGCTCCAGCGCACGCGGACGAATTACCTGGCCTTTACCGTGGTTGACGATGGCTCCGCGGCGGTCGGCGCCTCGGGGTACTATGAGTGGTTGCTGCTGCTCACCGATGGGCGCGACAAGGATGCCGACACCATCCCGGACCTCAGCGACCTGAGCGCTCCACCGCCCAAGCCGCCAACGCTGGCGCTGCGGCTTGAAGGCAAGTCGCTGCTGCTGACCATCGCCGGAGAGGCCGGTCGAGGCTATCAGATCCAACAAAAGACCTCGCTGGGCGCGTTGAGTTGGAGCAGCCAGACAACGGTCACGCTCACGAACACTCCGCAGGATGTAGTGATCTCGCCGCCGACCGGGCAGACCAGCTTCTGGCGCGTGATGGTACAATAGCGGCAACGCGGCCCCAGCGGGACTGGCCGCCCTGCGAGGCTCGCGCAGCGGGGCCGCCCTGCGTGGCGACCACCAACCTCTCGTCGGCCTCACGGTTCGGCGTCAGGCCGTTGCCGGGGCCAGCGAGACCGCGCAACGGAAGCCAATGGTGGCGCAACGGTCCAGCCCGGGCCACATCAGGAGGAACTTGGCGGCGAAATCGCAGGGCTTCGGACCGCCGTCCGCGTACCAGCCTGAGCCCTTGGCCTGGTACCAGGACCCGCCGCGCACCATGCAAAACCGCGTTCGTCCGTCGGTGTGCTCGCTCTCGGTCCATTCCCAGGTGTTGCCGCACATGTCGTAGCATCCGAACGGGGACCGGCCGTTGGGGAAAGCCCGGACGGGCGTGGTGTCGCCGGTGGCGCCGTCGTTGCAGCAATCCGGCTGCAGTTGGCCGCCCCACGGATAGCGACGGCGCTCGGGACCTGCCGCCGCGAACTGCCATTCCTCCTCGGTCGGCAGGCGCTTGCCCGCCCAGGCGGCGTAGGCTCGTGCATCGTCGAGATCGACATAGACCACCGGGTGCTGCTCCTTGCCGTCGGGTGGCGCGCCTTGCCGCCAATGCCGGAGGAAGTTCTCCGGGTGGCGTGGCTGGTAGTGTGTGGCCCGGAGAAAGCTCGAATAATCGGCGTTGGTCACGGGCGTCAAGTCGAGGGCGTAGTCGCGCAGGACCACCTGACGTTTCTCCGCGTGGGGCTGATGGAGCCCGCTCGTGATCCGCTGCGCGTCGGCAGCGTCGCCGTAAAACCCGCATTCGCGCACCTGGAGGGTCACCTCCAGTTCGAGGCTGCGCCCGGCGATTGCCACCATGCCTTCGGGGGCTCGAGCCCGCCTTGTGGCGGGCGGGGGTCGCAGGATTGCCTTTCGGGCCGGGAAGGTCGTCTCCGGAGTCGCTCGCTCGTTGAGGCGTCGTTGTTCGGCGAGAAAGTCCTGGAAATCCCTCCCCAGCGCCGTGGGTGCCGCCGCGATGAAAGCCCCGATACCACGCGGAGGAATGGTTCCAGACAAGGTCACACCGCCACCGCCTGCCCTGGCTTCCACTGGATGTCCGCGGATCAGGTCGAAGTACGCGGCATCTGGCACGGCTGACACAGTGAGCAGCGGGCCGGTGACAGCCTGCTCCGCCCGGTTCGTGAGGGTCCAGAGGCGGAGCACGTCGCTCTCCCAAAGGCTGGCGAAGACGCGCGGGGCGAGGGTCTCGACGAGCGGCGTCCACCGCTCGCCGGTGAAAAGCGGCGCGAAGCGGCGTTGGATGGGGAGCATGGCGCGGAGGATGGACCGGTCCCTGGCGCTCCAACCCACCCAGGTGCCGAAAACGTTTTCCCACACCAGCATGCCGCTGCCATTCATCCAGGCGGAGTGCAGCTCCGCGGTGTGATCGCGGTTCCAGCGCTGGATTTGGTGCTGGATGTGGCGGCGCTCGAACCATTTGTTTCGCAGCACTCCGGGGGCGGTGCGGTCGCCGAACCACTGCGCCCAGGAGGCGTGATGATCATGCACGTTGGCGAGCGGCAGCGCGCCTTCGCTCTCGAGCACCACTCCGGGCCGTGCGGCATCCAACCGGGCGCGAAAATCCGCCGCGCCGCGGTCCATGGTGTCAAGAAAGATGCCATCGGCATCGATGGCGCTGACGAGTTGCGCGAGCGCTTCGAGGTCGTTGACCGGCTCGCGCCGCGTGCCGGTGTCCCAAGGGTTGTAATCGATGAATACTCTGACTTGGTGGGCATGCAGGACACGACTGACCTCTTTGAGCCCGGCGAGTCCGCCTGGCATGTCGCGGTAAAAGTCGAACTGATTGCGGTAATCTATGCCGATGCGCGGGTAGGCGTGCCAGAGCACCACCGCGTCGTAGCCGCCGAACTCGCGCCGGCCTTCCGCGAGAAACGACTCGAGGGTGTAACAGCCCCGCTTGGGGTCATAGAAGGTCTCGTCACAGAGCATCACGAAGCAGCAGGAGAAACACTGTCGCGCCCAGCGGAACTCCGCGCGTTCATAGAGCGCTCCTGTGTAATTGAGTCGTTGCCGGGTCTCGCGGCGCCAATCCGCCAGGCGCCGGCGGAACTCGGGCCAATCCCCGGAAGACTCCGGGGCATGGATGAGGGGTTGGTCTGGCTCGAACTTGAAGGGAGGGCGGTCGCCGGCGGTTTGTCCGGCGATGGTCTGGGGCTGGCCATCATTGGGAGCCGCGTCGCCGGCGGTCAGGCCGGGGACGCTGGCGAGCACGCTCCCAGCGGCCCCCGCGAGCGCGGTTTGCAGAAAGCCACGGCGTGCGATCGCCGTCGGCCGCCCCGTCTCGAGAGCGGGCGCGGAAGCGCGATGGGCTTGGCCGTGGCGATGCTTGTTGTGCCAGCTCATGCTGCCCCTCAACCCTCCCCTTCCTCCTCCTGCCGTCGCAACGGATGATTCGCGGGGAGCACGGCGCGGAGGCGTTGCCGGGCGGCCTCGGCGCGCTTTCGGTCTTCCGCATCGCGCCGGACCCGCTCGTTCAGGTGTCGCGGACCGTTGATGGGAGAGTTTTGCAGCGAGTCCGCCCAGCCGCGCAACTGGCGCGAGCAGGACTCAGCCGGACGTTTGAGGCGCGCAAAATGTGGTCGGAACTCGGCGAGCGCGGGACGGCGCTCGAGGAAACAGAGTTTCGAGCGCGTTTCTCCCGCCGAGCCGCGTGCGATGTAAATGAACGCCAACAGCTCGTTGGTTGTCCCGCGCTCGAAGCCCTCGGCGATATTGTCGGAAACGGACATCGAGGAGCGTTCGATCTGGTCGCGCAAGCTGTAGCTAAGCTTGCACTTGGGGTCTTCGGTGAGGTCGCACACGCCCTCGGCCAACCGGATCGCTTCCTTCCACACTGGCAGGTCCTCGAAACGTTCGTAGGTCATGGTGAAGCCTTGAAGCGTTCGTAGGTCATGGTGGGTTGAACAACCGCTGAATCACGCTGCCACGGGCGCCTCTGGGGGGCAATCTCAAATCTCAGATTTCAGATTTCAGATTTGGGATTCGAGATTCACGATTCGAGATTTGAGATTTGAAATTTCAGATTCCAATCGGCAATCCCCGCCCGTGCCCCTCACCCCCACAATCGGCGTTGCCTCACACCTGTCCCCGCCTCAGTCCCGCTTCAAGCTTCCTCGTCCTGCCGTCGCAGAGGATGATCAGTCCAACCTCAAACCTCGTTTTCCTCTTCCTGCCGTCGCAACGGATGATTCGCGGGGAGCATGGCGCGGAGGCGTTGCCGGGCGGCCTCGGCGCGCTTTCGGTCTTCCGCGTCGCGCCGGACCCGCTCGTTCAGGTGTCGCGGACCTTTGATGGGAGAGTTTTGCAGCGAGTCCGCCCAGCCGCGCAACTGGCGCGAGCAGGACTCAGCCAGACCTTTGAGGCGCGCAAAATGTGGTCGGAACTCGGCGAGCGCGGGACGGCGCTCGAGGAAACAGAGTTTCGAGCGCGTCTCTCCCGCCGAGCCGCGTGCGATGTAAATGAACGCCAGCAGCTCGTTGGTTGTCCCGCGCTCGAAGCCCTCGGCGATATTGTCGGAAACGGACATCGAGGAGCGTTCGATCTGGTCGCGCAAGCTGTAGCTAAGCTTGCACTTGGGGTCTTCGGTGAGGTCGCACACGCCCTCGGCCAACCGGATCGCTTCCTTCCACACTGGCAGGTCCTCGAAGCGTTCGTAGGTCATGGCGGGTTGAACAAC
>Ga0233425_10003714_pt1 | contig 27074 bp, 28 predicted proteins | sample Watercolumn_Towu_2_FD_181712 | JGI IMG/M metagenome (GOLD analysis project Ga0233425, IMG submission 181712) | Freshwater microbial communities from Lake Towuti, South Sulawesi, Indonesia - Watercolumn_Towuti2014_140_MG | ecosystem: Environmental > Aquatic > Freshwater > Lake | place...
TCCCTCCTGAAAAAGTGAGAGAAATTATAGACAAGGGAGACACTAGATATTTTGACAGAAACGAAGTTAAGGAAGTTCAAAATTCCATTCTTGCTTATGAATACTTAGAAAAATCATTTAAATTTAACATAGTTTCAATAAAACGACTTTATCACATCTTAACAAAAAATTTATACAGGGAAGGAAAACTGCCTTATCCAAAAGGATTTAAAAAAGAGCCAAATATTGTTGGAAATTCCCAAACTACTCCTCCTGAAAAAGTTAAAGAAGAGCTAAATGAACTAATAAATTGGTACAGGCAAAATAAGGGTAAAATACATCCTCTGATTCTTGCATTTGAATTTCATAGAAGGTATGAGTTTATCCATCCTTTCTTGGATGGAAACGGCAGAACAGGTAGACTAATTATGAATAAGATACTTATTAGCAATAGATATCCGCCAATTATAGTATATAAAGACAGTAAACAAGCATATTTTAATTCCATTGAAAAATCTAAGTACGGAAAATTGAAGAATTACTATCAATTTCTGCTTGAACAAGCAGATAAAAGTTATGATTATCTGCTCAAAGTAATAAGCCGATATTAGTTACAGTCATCCAGGATTCTACGCTCGGCAGGAAGGTAAAATAAGAAGATAATGGTTCTCGAAACTACCAGTTGAACTTTTTAAGAACCAATCGGTAACCAAAAAGTTTATTCATTTTCTAATTATTGCGTTGATCAACTTTCTCGTGTAATCCTTTCCTCTAAGAGGTTTTGTCTCGATAACCTTCAGCTTAACCTTTGAAAAATCCTTGAATAGTTCCTTTATTTCTTTATCTGTGAAGAAATGACATGTCAATCCAGAAGCCTTAATCAAAGTATTCTCGGCTATTAAGTTACTTCCTTTCTTAAATCTAAAATCTCCAACAGAAAAATCTTCAAATAAAACAATCCCTCCCGCCTTTAAAATACGATAAATTTCCTTAACCGCAAGTTTCCTCTCACTTTCAGTTAAATTATTAAGGACATAGTAGCAGACAACTGCATCAAATGAATTATCTTCAAAATCCAAATCACAAATATCCATAACTCTAAACTTAATATCATCTAAATGAAATTTATCTCTGCATATCTCAATAGCTTTCTCAGAAAAATCAATTGCAAACAACTCCTTTGGATTCTGCCTGTGAATCGCAATCAAAGTTTTACCATTTCCAACCCCTAATTCAAGAACTTTCTTTCCTTGCAATAATTTTGGAAGAGTTCTTGTTTCTTTTCTCCATTCCATCTTCTCATATTCTTCATCCCATATTTGTTCTTGTTTCATTAGATAAATGAGAAAAAGAGGTTTATTAATAATACGATTGAGGCATACACCTCTTTTTGATAGAGATATCAAATTCTGATGAGAATGGAATATTACCGATAATTATTTACAAAGGCTCGTTGTTCGTAAGGTTTTTAAAATCCAATTGATTGGTTAAGTTATGAATGATTATATAATTGGTTTTGGACTCTTTGTGCTGGCATTTATCCTTCTGCTTTTAGGGCTTTTAGCAGACAAATTCTACAATAAGAAGAGAAGATAAAAGTTTATAAATAATAAATTCTAGGAAGTTAGATGAGAGGTAAGATAATTTTGCTTTTGGCGATTTTGGCAGTTTTGCCAATTATTTCTGTTGTTAGCGCAAGTGTTGATACAACAATTACGGTATTTTCGGGAGTTGGGCAGACTATTTCTTTGAATATTATAAACCCATCGAATGGTGATTTGATAAGTGCTTTAAATGAAACAAATACGGACAATGCAGGAAAAGCTTCTTTTTCATATACAAGTGGAAGTAGAACTGCAATTAACTTTTCAGTCATTGCAAGAGGTTCCAGTGGGAACATAATAAAAATGAAAAAATTCGGAGGATATTTTGCAGGTGATTTGATTGCTCTTGATATGACTGGTGGCACGACTACTCCTGCAGCTACCACAACTACTAATACAACCAATACAACTTCTACTGCCCCTGTGGTTAATACTACCAATACTACTAATACTACAATCACTGCTCTCGCGACAACGACAACTACAACGAATACAACTGCAAGCAGCGGACCTGGAATAGTGGAAAAGAGTAAGGAATTTATTGTTAAGTGGTGGATTTGGATTGTTGGCGTTATAGTTGTGTTGGTTGTAATATATGTTCTGATAAAGATTATGCCTGTTATAAAACACAAAATAGATAGTATGCCAAAGGCTCCAACTTCCAGTAGCATAAATGATAGACCAAAGAGTAAGATAGAAGCACAACTTTTGGAAGCAGAGAAGAAGATAAAACAAGCCCAAGCAGAGATAAATGAACTTAGAAACAAAGATAATAAAGTCAAAGAAGCAGAAAGAAAGTTCGAAGAAGCAAAAAGAGAATTAGAAAAAGCAAAAAGATTTTAATTCTTAAAATCTTTTTTATAATTGCCATTTATAAGATAACAACTTTATCTTTAACCCAATTAAAGATATTCTTTTATATTTTTACTACTATTTTTGATATAAAATTAGCATAAAGGGTTAAAAACCTATTTAGATACTGAAATTTATGGAAAAAGCATACTCTGGAGGGAGCATATTACTTGCATTTGTCCTGGGAATTATTACAGTTCTTTCCATAGTGGCAGTACACTTAATAGCAATGCCTCTTTCATACTCGATATTCCTTGATTTAATATTTTTCATATTTTATATTCTAATTCTTCTAGCAATATACAAAACAGGAAGAGTCAATTCAAGAACTGAAAGGGCCATAAACCTAGATGATTTAACTTCTCAGATAAATAAACTCAATATCCCTGGAAAACATAAAGAACGCACAGAACATAGAGACATAGAATCAGATTTTGCAGATAAGAATCTTCTTTCAGAGCTTAAGAGCATTGAAAATGAAATAAAAAAAGGGACTGCTTTCCATCAAAATGAACCAAACCACGATGAAGAATATCAATATGTCGCTTCAACAAAAGGTAATATCTATCACACTCCTAAATGCAGACTTGCCAAAGCAATAAACAAAAAATTCAAAGCATATAATAACAATCCGGAATTCTTCGAAAAAAGAAAGTATAAACCCTGTAAGTTGTGTGTAAAATAAGGGGTATTAACCTATTTTTGTAACTACTTTAAAGATACAACTAGTAGGAAGATTTAAATATGACAAAAAACCCTGAAAATTAAAGGAAAAAAGAACAAAATGCAAAATATAGTAAAAAACAAATGGAAAAAGCAGCGAGGACAAAGAATGAGCTATGCTTCTGCTCAAAATGAGATGCATAGAAATGGATGGGAGATTAATCACCCATATGCCGTTGCACTTTATTCATATCTCGGAAAAGAGAATTTTATGAGACTAATGGAAAATGCTGAAATGACTACAAATGAAATAGTAAACTATCTGGAAGATAAAACGAAAGAGAAAATAAGAGGAACTTCATTATACAGAGAATTAGGATGTTTGACAAAAGCCAATCAATACTTATTGAAAATGATAGAAATACATAAATTAAGAGAAACAACAAATGCCAATAGCCCTTTAGATTTTCCAGTAAAACAACCAGATGAAGAAGAGATACAAAGAGAAGTTCTAAGATACTTTGTTAATAAAAGTGCAAAGGAAACCATTGCAGAGTGCAAAAGAGCCATAAGGGATTTTGAAGGAAAAGGCGCAGAATTTGGAGCAGTTCCATATCAGTTCGCTTCCCCAACCAAGGCAGAAATACAAGAATTTGAACAACTCTTAGAAGAAGGAAATAAGCTCTTGGAAGATAAAGTAGAGGTAAATGGATAATGAGTCAAGAAGTAAAATACGGATTTATATCCGATGCACATGATGACCCTTACACAGCAGTTAGAGCTACAAGTCTTTTTACTGGTCTTGGAATAGATAAATTAATATTGAATGGAGATATAGACTTAGCAGCATTATCCTCTATACTTAAACAAACTGCTCAATCTGGACTGGAAACATTTGTCCAACCAGGAAGTCATGAACAAATAAGCCAATATACAACTATTCTAGATAAATTTATTCAAAAATATGATAATTTCCATGATACTACAGTAAAACAGAAGTTTGAAATGGAAGGGCATCATTTGATTTTTGCTCCAGGCTCAGACAGCGTTTGCGGAGGAGAATTCATGTTAGGAGATATGCTGCCAACTGCAAGATATTTCGATATGATTATTGACTCAGAAAGCGGGGCAAAAAGAGCAGTAGTGCCAATGAGAAATTGTGTCAAATATCTTAAAGTTTTAAATCAGGGAGCTAAAAGCGATGGAATATTCCAATACTTCAATATGCAAGATTTATACAGATTGGTAACTGAACCTAAAAAAACAATATTAATATCCCACATTCCAAGAAAATTCAATATGCCCAATGCTGTAGACAGGGCAGAATTCGGGGTAGCAAGTGAGAGTTTCAATTTAGGAAAGAGTTTTGTTCCGAAAGGGTCCATCTTTAAGTTAAAAAATGCAAGAAATCTTGTTGCACAAGGAGTGCCTATAGAAATAAAAAACGAGAATGTTGGAAGTGAATGCCTTGCACAGTTTATACATGAAAGAGGAATAACCAAGGCGGTAAACGGGCACATCCATGAAGCAAGTCACAGAGCACACGATGTTCGATGCAACAATGTTCCTGAAAATCAATTTACAAATGAATTATTCTGGAATTCAGGATGCATGGACAAAGGGCATTGCGGAATATTGACTGTAAGAGGGGAAGAAGTCTCCTATCAAAATATTGACTTGAATGATTATAAGTAGCACCGATAAAGTAAAAGTTTAAACTCTTATCTTATCAATTTCTTCTGCGAAATCAAATTCCTTTCCATCTAGCCCTTCCTTAGAAATTATTGAAAGTCTAAGCATATTTCCTGAAATAAGAATATCTGGATGAGCATTAAATTTCTCACAAACTCCAAGGAGTTGATTCATAAATTCCACTATTTTCTTGAAATCTGGAAAGTCAAAAGTCTTCTCAAGAGCACTGCTTTCAAGAGCCCAATTATCCAGTTTGGACATTCTCTGCTCTATTCTCCCTAGATTTAGCATGCATTGTGAAGATTTTACAAGTAAATAAACATTATTCTTTTGCATCAAATAGTTTAAATATTCAAATAAGTTAAAAGAGATATGTTAATAAAAGATGTAATGAGACAACCCTATGTAATTGAAAGTGATATAGGTTTAGACCAAGCAGCAAAGATAATGAGCGATAAAAAGATAGGTTGCTTGGTAATGGTTAAGGGGAGCAAGATAAGAGGAATTATCACAGAAAGGGATTTACTTAAGAATTTCAGTAAACATGATAAAATATCAAGGGTAATGTCTCAAAGTGTCATAACAATAGAACCTAAACAAACTCTTCAAGAAGCATATGAACTAATGAAAGAAAACAGCATCAAAAGAATCCCAGTAATCAATGACCAAAGAGATATAGTTGGAATAATAACTCTTACCGATTTAGCCGCACATATGGATGAGTTTGATGAAAGCTTCTTCTTTAATGAATAACTAGATGTTCAGATATAATAATGATTAAAAATGATTTTGATTATCTAGTTATATGAAAATAAATAGATATTTTGTCTTTAACAATGGAAGATTTGACTTGATTTCATTAAAAGAAATAGAAAAATTAGATGAACAAATATGGTCTGCAAGACTATCCACGGGATTGCTGGGATTAACAAGTTGTTTATCTGGTAACAGAGGGCCAAAGAGTATTGGAGAGATAATTTTATCAGTCGGAGATGAGGGTCTGATTAAATTAATAGACTTGGGATTTATAACTTGCCCCGCTTGTCATCCTGAAAAGACGGACAGATTTTGGGAAGTGACCCAAAGAAAAGTCATTAAAAAATATTGCTTAAATACATTAGAAGATTTTACAAACAAATCTAAACTGCCATTTGATGCTAGAAGAGTTCTATGGGAAGAGATACTTCCAATTATCAAAATTCTTCCTGGAAGGATATATCTGCCTAAAGGATTATCAAATGAAGAAATAATAGAACTAAACAAGCGCTTTATACAGATTGGATTCAAACTCCCCCCTGTCGGATATTACAATCCGGAAGTCCCAGGTAGATTTAGTAAATATCAAATTCCAAGTCTATAGATTTAAATATCTAAATATATTTTAACTTATATGATAATCTGGTTTTTAATAATTGCACTTATTATTCTAGCTTTTCCAGTTGGATTGCTCATAGCTTGGATGGCAAAGGATGAGTTGAAAGATGGAAGAAAATGGTTTAAAGCATTAATTATTGTTTCAGCAATCATTGGAACAATATTATTGATTATTAAAAGATATGTTGAATCTTTGACTCTATTGTTTATAATTATATTCACCGGAATTTCGCTTTGGAAAAGTTATGATAAAAAGTGGACAAAAAGTAATTAAGTCAATCCCCTTAAATATCCTAATAGGATGAATTCTGCTGTAATAGATAACAACAGTTTTATCATCTACAGTCTTATTAAAAAAACGCTAAACATATAATTAACTTTTGCCATTACATTAAAGTCCATAGCAGCAATTAATCTCTGCCCCAGTGAAAGTCCTCAACAGCAAATGGTCTTCCCTCATTAAAATTATAACCTATTGCTGCACCTCTACCAGTACTCAATGTTCTTCTCGAATCATCGGGATCCTCATCTTCCATAGTAGGAATATATCTTAATACGACTAAAGATTGCTTTTTCCCAAGAAGATATTTCAATGCCTCACCAAGTGCAATAGACTCTTTCAGAGTATGCTTATCCATTTCAGCTTTGTAATATAAAACAGAACCTGGATAAAATCTCAACTGTGATTCTGTCAAATGAGCCATTCTTCTATTGTTATCGGTAAGCAACTCGGAAAGATGAAATCTTACATTATCATCTGTTTTTGCGGAATATATTGTTCCAGTAGTTGAATTTCCCTTGCATTTCAATGGAGAACCTTTCTCAGAGAGAAGCTTAGCTAACTTTTCCGGAGCCTTTTCAACGTATAACTCTACTACTAATTTCATGTTTTTCGCATGAAAGCACAGTATAAAAACTTTATCAATATGAATTGTTGCTGTCTTATCCCGAAATAAGGTTACCTCGACAAATAAGATAATAAGGGGTTCATTTTATTTATGTTAGAAAAATCATTTAACTTTTACATAACAAAATTTAAATAGTGAGAATATCAACAAAAGACATGGTTACAGCACAAACAAACAAGATAGGGAATTCTATTGCTATAATCATTATTATATAAATCGGTAAACTTACTTTTAGGTTTACTGCAGCATTCTTACCATGACTCTAAAAATTTATGACACAACGCTGAGGGACGGCGGACAAGCCGCCGAAGTTAGCCTTAGCAAGAGCGACCATATCGCATTGTTTAAAGTTCTCGACAGTTTTCACCTAGACTACATAGAAGTTGGATGGCCAACAAGTGCTGGAGGAGATAATGGAATGAAAGAAATATTCAAAGAATGTCTTAATTCTGCAAAATATTCCAAGGTTGTTGCATTTGGTTCCACAAGTAAAGACAAAAATCCTGAAAATGATCAAAGATTAAATGATGTTCTTGATGCTGGCGCCCAAACAATATGCCTTTTCGGAAAAACTTGGATTCCTCATGCAGATTTGCAATTAAAAATAACTCCTGAAGAAAATCTAGAAGTAATTGGAAGAAGCGTTGATTATATAAGAAAAAAAGGAAGAGAAACAATATATGATGCAGAACATTTCTTTGATGGATTTAAAGATAATAAAGAATACGCTCTTGAAACATTAGTTAGAGCTGCAAGAGCGGGGGCACAAACTCTTGTTTTATGCGATACCAATGGAGGAACTATGACTGATGATTTCAAAGAGATAGTAAGAGAAATATTTGAAAGATTAGAAGAAAAAGGAATAGATACTCCTCTCGGAGTTCATACCCACAATGATTGCGGATTAGCATTGGCAAATGGATTATCTGTTCTAAAATATATAAAACAAATTCAAGGAACAATGCATGGAAAAGGAGAAAGAGCAGGAAACATGAGTCTTGCTGCATTTCTTGGCAACTATTCAATAAAAATGGGAAATCCTGTAAGGGTAGATATTCAAAGGATGAAAGAAGTTTATGAATCTTCATGCAGATTAAGCGGAATTGCTCCAGATTTGACACATCCATTTGTTGGAAAGCTAGCATTTGCACACAGAGGAGGAGTTCATGTGGATGCTCTAGAAAAAGGCGGAGAAAATGGAGGATTCCTTTACCAGCATATGCAACCCGAACTAGTTGGAAACTCACAGATTTCTCTTCTTACAACTCTTGGAGGAAAGGCAGGAGTAATAAAAGCTGCCAGAGAGCACGGATATAAATTTGAAAAGGGGGACAGCAAACTTCTCGATGCAATAGGTCCATTATTTGAACATTTGAGAAAGATGGAAGATGAGGGAGCACAAATAGCTTGGCTTCCAGCAATGCATTTCTTGCTTTTTGCAGAACATTTTGACGGATTACCTAAACTATTGGATATAAAAGATTCTGAAGTCTATACTTCAAAAGCAAATGGAAAAGAAAGAAGTAACTTTTATTGCAAAGGAACAATACTAAAAGACTCAAGAGAAATGAGATTTGATGAATTTGAGGATATAGTTACTGTTCCAGATGATGGACCAATAAGAGCAGTAGATCTGTTGCTTAAGAAAGTCGTAGGAGAAAGATTTCCAATAGTAAAAAATCTGGAGATAGCAGATTACCACACAAGCATAGCTAAAAGCAATGGAGCTGCAAGTACAGTTAGAACAGTAATTGACTTCAAAAACGGAGAATTATTCGAAACCTCTGGAGTTGACAAAAATAAAGTATACTCTGGAATAGCTGCCCTAGAAGCTGGGTATAATTATGTTTTAACTAAAGCTTTGAAGGAAGGAAAGCTATTAAAAGCATAAAATCTAAACTCTAATATGTTCGATTCAAAAAAAACCGAAGAAGAAATACTTAAATTTTGGGAAGATAAAAAGATTTATGAAAAATTAAAGAAAAGAAATAGCAAAGGGAAAAAGTTCTACTTCCTTCAAGGCCCGCCATATACTTCTGGAAAACTGCACATTGGACACGCATGGAATAATGCTTTGAAGGATATTGCAATGAGGTATAAAAGAATGCAAGGATTTGATGTTTGGGATAGAGCAGGATATGACATGCATGGCCTTCCTACAGAAAATAAAGTGCAGAAAGAATTAGGATATAAATTCAAAGAGCAAATTGAAGAGCAAGGAGTAGACAAATTCGTCAAAGCATGCATGGATTTCTCAATAAAACATGCAGAGATGATGAATAAGGACCTTTGGAGACTTGGAATATGGATGGATTATCCAAACGCCTACATGCCTATAAAGAAAGAATATATTGAAGGAGAATGGATGCTATTCAAGAAAGCTTGGGAACAAGAAAGATTGTACAAGGGAAAGAAAGTAATGCACTGGGATGCAGAATCTGAAACAAGCCTTGCAAAGCATGAACTTGAATATGAAACAGTAAAAGACACTTCAATATTCCTTAAATTCCAGATAAAAGGAAAGAAAAATGAGTATCTTGTCATTTGGACAACTACCCCCTGGACAATTCCCTACAATCTTGCAGTAATGGTAAACCCTGAATTGGAATATGTTAAGGTAAAAGTAGACAAAGAATATTGGATTGTTGCAAAAGCCCTTGCAGGAGTTTTCATAGGCGCATTACTTGGGAAAAAACTAGAGATTGTTGAAGAATTTAAAGGAAATAAACTTGAAGGCTTAGAATACCAACATCCATTGTATGACGATTTGAAAGATATTTATGATGATTTGAAGAAAAAGTGGAAAAAAGTTCACACAGTAATATTGAGCGGCGAATACGTGGATACAACTGCAGGTTCTGGACTTGTTCATTGCGCCCCTGGATGCGGTCCTGAAGACTTTGAAGTTGGAAAAAGAAATGGGATGGATGCATTTAACACTTTAGATGAGAGAGGAATACTCCAGGGAATGGGCAAATACACTGGAATGAAAGCAAAAACAGACGATAAGAAATTCATTGAGGAATTCGAAAAGAAAAAAGCTTTAATTGCACAAACTGAAATAGAACACGAATATCCATTCTCCGGAAGAACTCACAAGCCAGTTGTATTCAGAGCAACAGAACAATGGTTCCTTAAAATTGAAGATATAATAAAAGACTTGCTTAAATTCAACAAAAAAGTACATTGGGTCCCTGAAAGGGCTGGAGAAAGCTATGATAAATGGACTCAAAATCTAAGAGATAATGGAGTTACAAGACAAAGATTTTGGGGATGCCCTGCGCCAATATGGACTTGCAAATGTGGAAATGTCGAAGTAGTTGAAAGTGAAAAAGAATTAAGCAAAAAGGCAGGGAAAGACCTCAGCAAGATTGACCTTCATAAGCCTTGGATAGATGAAGTTAAAATTCCATGCAAAAAATGTAAAAAAGAAAAGATGTCTAGAATTCCAGATGTTATAGATGTCTGGATAGATTCCGGAACAGCCGGATGGAATTGTTTATACAATGATCCGAAACTTATAAAGAAATATTTCCCCGCAGATTTAGTTCTTGAAGCAACTGAACAAACTAAGCTATGGTTTAACATGCTTCAGATATGTTCCACAATCGTATTTGGAAAAAGCTGTTATGAAAATGTATTCGTTCATGGAATGATGTTAGACTATCAAGGAACTAAAATGTCCAAATCACTTGGAAATATTATTTCTCCCTATGAAGTTGTAGATAAATATTCTGCAGATATACTTAGATATTACATCTGCCAGACCACTGCAGGAGAAAACATTACTTTCAACTGGGAAGATGTAAAAACAAAGCAAGGAAATCTCAATATGCTCAGCAATATCGCAAATTACATATTGGATTTGGAAAGACAAAGCATAGAAAAAGGAAAACTGGGGATTGAAGAAAAATGGATTATCTCCAAGTATAATTCCTCACTAAAAAAAGTAACTGAATTGTTTGAGCAGTATAGGATAGATGAAACAATAGGAGAAATTGAAAACCTATTTGTCTCCCTATCAAAAGATTACATAAAACTTATAAGAGAAAAAGCAAACAGCAACAGGGCAGTATTAGAAACGCTTAAAGAAGTTTACCTTGGAATCTTGAAAATGTTTTCAACAATAGCCCCATTTATTACAGAAAGTCTATGGCAAAAGATGAATCAGAAAGAAGAATCTGTCCACATGGCAGAATGGCCAAAATATAATGAAAAAAAGATAGATCTTGAGCTGGAAAATGAATTTAAATCAGTTGCAAATATCATTGAAGCAGGATTGGCTGAAAGAGATGAAGAAAAAATAGGGCTTAAATGGCCTTTAGCAAAAGCAAAAATATATTTCAAAGGCAATTTAGATAAAAATCTCATTGAAATAATTGCAAGACAGTTAAATGTAAAGAAAGTTGAGCTAACTAACCAAGAAGGAGTAGATATTGTCGCCTTAGATACAAAAATGACTCCAGAACTTGAAGCAGAAGGATACTCCAGAGAGTTCGCAAGAAATGTTCAGGCTGCAAGGAAGAAAGCCGGACTAAAGAAAGGAGATTTAATCTCTCTAAAAATAAAAACAGATGCCGAAACTAAGAAAAAATTACTGGCAAATATTAACTTCTTGCAAGAGAGAACAAATGCCAAAGATATCAAATTTGTCGACGATAAAATAGACAAAATACAAAGTGAATTTGATATAAAGGGAAACAAAATTAGCGTCGAGTTTTCGTAATTATAAAGGGAAACACTTTTGAAAAGGTTTAAATAGTAGACTTCTTTGGAAATATTATAATAATTATACCATGATAATCAAGGAGGAATTTTTGAGCAGGTTAAGGAAGATCTTTGATTTAAATCTATACGAAGCAAAGGTTTGGACTGCACTCCTTTCAAGAGGAGTTTCAACTGCTGGAGAATTAAGTAATATTTCTGATGTTCCAAGGTCCAGAACATATGATATTTTAGAATCTTTAGAGAAAAAAGGATTTATTATTATGAAAGTTGGCAAGCCAATAAAATTTGTTGCCCTAAAACCTGAAGAAGTTGTTGAAAGAGTAAAGAAAAATCTTGTTACTGAAGCTCATGAGAAGTCAAAGAGACTAGAACAGCTCAAGAAAGATGATGTTCTTGAAGAATTGAACAATCTATTCACCACAGGAGTTAAGTTCGTTGAGCCTTCGGACCTTTCTGGAAGCTTAAGAGGCAGACAAAATATGTATAATCATCTAGATATGATGATTAGAAGTGCTGAAAAGTCAGTTACAATCGTTACAACTGCAGATGGATTGAATAGAAAGCTTGAAATTCATGGTCCTGCATTTGAAAAAGCAAGAAAGAGAGGAGTAGATATAAAGATTGCAGCTCCAATCAATGAAGGAAATATGCATGTTGCAAAAGAACTTTCAAAGTTTGCAGATATAAGAGACACTGCGGGCTTAGGCTTGAACGGTAGATTTGCAATTGTTGATGGCGAAGAGGTAATGTTTATGCTTCTTGATGACAAAACAGTCCATCCAAATTACGATGTAGCCGTTTGGATATCAACTGAATTCTTCGCTCGTGCTCTAGAGCAAATGTTTGAGCTTGCCTGGAACCAATTTGCACCAATTGGTAAAAAGAAGAAGTAAATTTTTCTAAATCCTCTCTTTAATAAGTGTGACATCCCCCTTGGACTAAAGCCCACCCAGTTAAACTTCTACAACTACCTTGTTCAACATATAATAGACTACATCGGACAATAATATTCTACAACGCAATTCTTTCATTGAAAAGCAAACGGATTTCTTGCTAACCTTTAAGTAAAAAATAATTATTTCAACCAGATGAATTCTACCGGAATAGATAACAATATTTCACTACTGATTATAATAACTATTTAGCAGAATGTTTAAAAAAGAATATTTCTATCAATTATCATGAATTTTTGGCATCCAATAAGAGAATACAGAGAAAGAAAACAAAGAAAACTTGAAGAAATTTCCGACGCAACATGGGAATTAACGCAAAGATTAAATAATCCTCAACAAGCAACTCTTCTTGCTAAAGCATTAATAAATTTTAGAAAAACCAATCCAAATGAAGATTATGAAATACTTATAGGTACACAAAAAGAGCTCAGCGAAAAAGGGTGCAATAATAAAAAGTACACCTTAATTGGACAGAGGTTTGTTTCTCCTGGAATGACAAGTGATAAAATATGGGAAATGCAAAGAGATAGAAGACGATTTAATCCAGGACTTGATCTCTCCCTTAGCCAATATGAAGATGTAATAGAATCTTATATACTTGCAAGAGATAAATATGAGCCTCTTTATGGAGTAATAGTTCAAAAAGATAAAAAAGAAGAAAAGATGCGCCCTAGAATAACGGGAATAATAAGTTATGGAACAAAAGACAATGAGCCTTTTGATTATAGATAAATTAGATAAGATTTTGAGATAACTCAGATTAAATCCATCAATTTCTTTGCAGAATCATCAAAATCTCTTTTTGCTTTCTGTAAAGATTTACCTGTTAATAAAAGCTTGTTAACTATTTCATCTGGAAGTTCAATTTCCCCAATATATTCTATATCTTTTGACTTTACAGAGATATGCTTTTCAGCTTTTTCAATTGATTCCTTATCATCAGAGAAAAAATCCATCTCTTCTTTATCTCTAAACCCGATAACTGCACAATTAGGGACATACAATCTCTCCTGCCTCTGCCCCCTGCCATGAGTCAAAGCAATAAGCCCCTCATATACTTGCGCGCTATACCTATGAACTCTCATCACTAAACCTAAGGTTATTAGTTTATAAATTTTTATACCTTATTTGTAACAATTTAAAAATTCAATTTTCCTATTATTTTCATGCTAATAGACATACATAATCATATTGATTTCTACAAAGACGAAGAAATAAAGGCAATAGTAGAAAGAGCGAGAAAAAACAAAGTAGGAATAATTCTTATTAATGGCGTTAAGCCAAAGAACAACAGAAGAATCCTGGAGCTAACTAAGAAATACAAAGAAGTTAAAGCAAGTTGGGGCTTATATCCAATAGATGCTCTTTCCATGCAAGATAAAGATATAGATAATGAAATATCCTTTCTAAAGATAAATAAAGACAACATTATTGCAGTTGGAGAAGTAGGATTAGACTATAAAGAAGATGAAAAAGAGCATGAAAAACAGAAAGAGATTCTTAGAAAAATTATTAAAACAGCGATAGAACTAGATAAACCTCTTATCATTCATTCCAGAAAAGCCGAAAAAGATACAATTGAACTCCTCAAGAAAATGAAAGCAAAAAAAGTAATAATGCACTGCTTTAATGGAAATCTAAAGCTTGTTGAAAAAATAATTGAAAATAAATGGTACCTAACAATTCCCACAAACGTAGTATTTGCAGAGCATTTCCAAAAAGTTATTTCTCAATGCCCAATTGAACAGCTCTTCTGTGAAACAGATAGTCCATATTTACATCCGAGAAAGGAAAGAAATAATGAACCTGCAAACATAATCGAAAGCTACAAAAAGATTGCAGAAATAAAGAATCTCCCAGTTGAAGAAGTTGAAAAGAAGATAGAAGAGAATTATAAACAGTTATTCTAGAAAATCAAAAGGTATCAAAATTAGATATCTTAATCTCAAGAATTCTACTGCAACAGATAATAACTCTTTTATCTCTTATTTATTAAAAATTATTTAAACTTATATATTTAGATTTATCTTTCCAATCTTATTTTTGTTTTTCTTACAGGTTTATTTAGAACTTCCTCAACTTCTCTTGTCTTTATTGTCTTTACCCTGTATAATACAAAAAGAATGGCAATTATTAGAACTAAAGAGATGGCTGCAAGAATCATTATTCTTCCAGCATCAGGGGATGCTTTAATATTAGAACTCTCAGTTTGATTCTCTGCATTGCTAGTTGAACTAGAAGTTGAGTATGAAGAAGTTCTGCAGCCAGTAACATCCAAATTCTTTGATATAAACTCCATTCTATTGCTGTCTGAATAATAAAGACTTAATCTTATTGGATATGTGCCATTAGCCACATTATCTGGAACTATAAAAGATATAGTCTTTTCAACTTTATTTGAACCGCTGTATTTTTCAAGATTGAAATTATCGGTGGATTTATCCAAGCTAAGATTTTTATTATTTAAGTTTAGATACACATTTTCATCGCTGCTTCCAGAGTTCTCAATTTTTACTTCAGCATTTATTGTTTCTCCACAATAAGCCCGCTCTGGAAGGAAAAAGCTAGTTATCTTGACGATATGTTTCGGTCTTCTTATTGCTACAGGAATATAATTCATATTGCAAAGTTCATCTTCTGCCTTAACCATAATAACAAAATCATCTGTCAAATCTAAATCTTCTGGAATTTTAAGAGCAAGAGAAATCGAAGAGGACTGCCCTGCTCTAAGAGAAAGATCATCAGATTTAGAAGCTTCATAGGTATCTGAAGTCAAATCATAAAGATACGCAGTTACATCAAAATCTTGATCTTGAGAATAAAGATTAGTTATTCTAAAGTCTCCATTTACCTGTTCTCCAAGTTCGAACAAATCCGAAGGCTGAGGCTCAGTAAATGATATTTGAACGCTCTTATTTGCAATACTGCATCCAGAAGCATCACTAAATGCGGGGATATATGGAACAGAGCAACATTTACTTGTATCGCTTGAAGTAAATATCTCTCCTGGACAAAGTGGCTTATCTCCAGAATAATAAAATCCGCCAACCTGCCCACAAGTATATTGACTGAGAGGACCAACATTAACAATCCAAAATACTGAACTGCTTAACGAGCCATCAGTTGCATTAGCAAGAAGAGTATATGTTCCAGTTGTCCTAGTGAAATTAAATGCTCTCCCGGATTGTATAAAAACTCCCCCAATATACCAATTTATTGTAACAGAATTATCTACATCAGTCGCATTTACTATGAAAGTCTTAGAAACATTTGGAATTGCATTAACTGGGGAAGAGGGAGAATATGAGTTTATTACAGGAGCATCATTAACTGGATTTATTACAATACTAAGCAATGAAGAGTTACTATCTGTACCGTCTGTCGAATTTATCAAACATGAAGCGACACCATTATAATTGGCAAAACCAACATAGGATAAAGTATAATTATTACTTGTAGAATTTGTCAATGTGCATATAAGATTAAGTTGATTAGAAACTGTAACATTTGGAGAATTAATAACACAAGAAGATGATGTATCCTCACTTACATTTAGTGAGCAAAATGAAAGATCTGGAAGAGCAACTGCCGCACTCGCTGTTGCAACTAAAAATAGGGATAAAAGCAAAGATATCAAAACAATCAAATTTTTCATATATTTATTTCCTCTTTCTTAGTTTATTTAGTTTGCGGCTAACATTAAAAAGATACAAAAGCACAACTATAAGAATTAAAGCAAGTAATCCCGTTGAGAAATACATTAAATTTAATGGAGTTAATTCAATGTTAATCTTTGAAATAAAATCCCTAAAATTAAATGAAGAAGAACCTGTCATTGAATTTGAATTATCTTCCAATGTAGAATTACCTGTCGCTATCACCACCAGAACCACCGATACCCCTTGCCCCTGTCCGTCTGAAGTACTATAACGCACATTTATCTTTGTCTCAAAAGTTCCAGGGTTTTTTGGAGAAACTACAAAATATACATACTTTTCCCTATCGGGAAGAATCTCAAATAAACTGTCCTTTAAGATAGTTGTCGATGCCAAATCTCCACTAACCGAAAGCTCTGCTGTAACAGGAACACCATTCGTATTTTTAAGAACGAGATAATCTTCACTTGATTGCCCTGGAGAAAGCCTAAGGACCATTCTAGCCTTATCAACATCTACTGTAAGAGCAGAAGCTGAACAAATCAATCCAAAGATTAAAAAAAACATTAAAACATAGGTTTTTGTGTGCATTTTGCTATCGATAAGTTATAATAGGGGGACTAAAATTTCTTTTTAAAGAAGTGTATTTTACAACATAATGGTTAGATAATATATATGCGTATCTACCCACTTAGATAACAAACCCTCTATTTAAGATAACTATAGTTTTCCTTTAAAGATTCTAAACCATCAATTGCACAAGAGAAGAACATCGCAGTATTTACTGCCTGCCCAACCAAAGTTAAATTATATACCTGACTTCCAGATTTGCACGCCAAAAGAGTATCTTGTATATCTTTAGCAAGATTATCATTCATAAGTTCCTCAGACTTAATATTTGAAGAATTAACATTCATTAAAGAAATAGTACAATTCTGCACGCACACTTCATCCGGAACGGCTTCAGTTCTGTTTACTTGTGAAACAAATTGAGGTGTAAGTGGACATTTATACTGACATAAAATTGTGCTATATACTGCTTTCTTATATGCATTTATCTCGCTTTCCCTTTTCATTTCAGGATAATATTTGAACACAAAAGCCGCAAGAGCAAACACAACTATCGCAGTAAGAATAATTACAGTAGCTATTTTATAGATATCTGTTTTCTTTCCCCTGCCTTCTCTCTTTGCCATCCAAGGCTTATGAAAAATGATTATTTAAAGCTTATGAAATTTAATTTCTTAGATAATCAAATGCTCTTGAGACTTCTTCTTCCTTGACTTCAACTTTATACCTAGCCTCTTCTCTATGAATTCTTCCAATATCGGCTGGAAGAACCATGTAGATTATCCCTGCTTCAGATTTCTTATCTAGTTTCATCAAATCAATTATCTCCTGATTTGAATGCTTTGCCAAAATAGAAGGAATTCTTGTTGAAAGATCTGCAGAACTCAATAAAGATTCAATGTCCCTAAAACCTTTTTCAGATAAAATATCCCTATTATAAGAAATCCTCGCAGCCCCGACAATGCCTACAGAAACCATCTCCCCATGAAGCGCAGAGTCAGAATAATTAGAAAGAACCTCCAGAGCATGCCCTATTGTATGCCCAAGATTCAAAACCGCCCTTGTGCTAAATGAATTCTCTTCCCTAGGATCTATTTCAACAATTTTTCGTTTTATATCACAGCATCTTCTAGCCAAATCCCTATTCTCTTTGATAGATTTAGAATTCAAAGAACCCATCAGGATATTTTTACGTATTAACTCAAACAACTTGCGATCAGACGAAACTGCCATTTTTATTACCTCTCCAAGTCCTGAATTATATTGCACTTGTGGCAAAGTAACTAGAGAAAAAGAATCTGAATAAACCGCCGTAGGTGGATAGAATCCTCCCACAACATTCTTTCCTTGAGGCGTATTAACTGCAACTTTAAACCCTATCGATGAATCAACCTGAGATAATAAGGTAGTAGGAACTTGAATATAATCCACTCCTCTATGAAGAAGCATCGCAACCGTGCCAGTTAAATCCCCAACAACTCCTCCCCCAAGAGCGATTAATAATGATTTCCTGTCAAATTTATTCTCCAATAGTTCTTCAATCAATTTATTTGCCATTAAAAACGATTTGCTCTGCTCCCCTGCAGGAATTTCCAATGTCAATGCGGAAATACCTCTCGCTTTAAGTTTTTGTTTTAATGTAGATTCATAAAGAGATTTTACATTTGAATCAGTTATTATCGCAACGTTCGAATAATCTTTTCTTACTTCTCTTCCATCACCAATTATATCTGCAGCTATCTGAGAAAACGTCGAATCTATACCCTTTCCAAATATTACTGGATAATATTTATCCTTCTCTGCTGCAACCCTGACCTTGAACGGTTTTTCTCCAAATATCATAAAAATCCCTAGATATTGACCTTATAAATATTTATTGTTCTAGAGACATTGTCAAGATAATGCCCTTCAGGCAACTACGACAAAATAATCGTTAGCCTATAAATCTATGAATTCTACTACAACAGATAATAACTGTTTTCTTTCTCTAATTTTAATTAAAGATAAAAACGTTTAAACTTTATATACTACAAGTTAGCGAGATATTTGACTAGATTAAATAACTATTAGAGGTTTATGAAAACGTTGCTATCTTATGTCGATGATAAAATAGTTGAGCCTGGCGTTCTAGAGATAATTAAAGTTAAAGAATTACATATAAACCGTTAAGATGACAGTATCTGTTCTAGACAACAACAAACAATAACCTATAAAAAGAGAAATTCCCTCATAAAATTAGTAAAAAGAGAATAAAATGGATACCGTATTTCTAATAGGCTGCTTTGGAGCAATAGGAGGAATTACGAGAGGAATTGTAGGACTCCTAAAAGCATTATCCTCAAGAGAAAGAATAAATTGTCTTTATTTTTCAATTACGATTATAATTTCTGCAATAATAACCATTCTTACAGTAAGTTTACTTAAACTTGACCCTAAGTTCAGCTACCTAATAGGATATGTTGGAGCAGATATTGCTGAGGGTGTTTACAAATCGATTATAAAAATGAAAATTTTAAAATAATTTTCATTTTTAGCGATTAGGAAATAACTCTGCAATAAGACTAATGGATTGTTATCTTGCATAATACTCATCCTCATCCTCATCGAACATCAGAGAAGATATTTTATTTTTATATTTCAATTCTATCCAATTTTCACCATAAGACATAACAACTAATTAAGATTTCCTATGATATCACAAAGTTTTGTATCATTTCCATATGGAAACACTGCGGCGTAACCATTTTTTACCATTTCCCTATTAACAAAAATTGTACTATTCCCCTTTTCCACATACACATACCTAAGAAGTCTTCCATACTGATCTTTGTCATTCACGTCCTTCTCAAGCCTTACCTCTTTACTAAGAACCATTTTGGCAAGGTAAGATATGGATGCCTCTGCCGTTTTCTTCCCAAGTTCTGGAGCATCAATACAAATCAACCGTACTTTGTCTCCCGTATCTATTACAACCGTATCCCCATCAATTATTCTTGTAACCTTAGCATAAAATGGGCGGTTTATAGTTTCGTTAGCAGTTTCTTGCGCCCCCTTAATGTAATCATTAAGATTTGCGTCCTTTAGGGGAAGTTTTGATGGAACCACAAGAAGAACAGTAAACAAAATAATCATCCCAAGAAGCATGGTAACTTCAAATCCTCTTTTTATTCTAATATCTTTCATCCAAACAAAAAACACCGCACCTATAAAAATTTATGCCCTTCAAAATCGATAGACTTAAAACTTCCAAATATCTCTAATTATAACATAAAATGGATAAAAAAATATCTATTGAAGGCCTGGTCCTGTTTGTTTCGGGTTTGATAATTCTTATAATGAATAAAGTAATTAATGGTACCTATCTCAACAAGCTCACAATTCTTGCTTTCCTACTTTTCATAATAGGTATTATTTTAATGTACATAGAAAGCGTTGAAAACAATCAAAATGAAGGAGAAGCACACACAGGCAAACCAACTTACTCTTTCCATAATTTCGGAGAATAAATAGAAATATTAATTTAGCAATTGAACAATATTGATATTATTTGTTATAACGTCATTATATCCGTAACTAGTCCACTTCACTCATGGCTTTAAATATCACCAATGTTGATATTCCAATTGTGCTGTAGATAACTCTTCTTTTCTCCATTTATTATATATAATTGAAAGAACAAAAATCCCTTGCCCTTAGGCCTAAAGCCCCAAGGAGGAAAATGTTTAATTTTAGAGGAATATGAACGGTTTTTTATTTTTTGTCACTTTATTATTTTACACTCTCTTGTTTTCTATTTTAGCGGATAAAAACGGGGGAGAGGTACGCCCCCGTTCTTTCTCCATCACTATTCATGTTTTGTTTTTATCACCTCCAAGTGTTTTACCAACGTGGCATAAGTTTAGTTAATTAATATAAGAAACTCCTTTATTAATAGCCTAGGAAGAAAGAATCTTAATGAGAGATTAGTAGCTAAAATTCATAAAGCTTTTAAAGAAATATTTCAACCAATTAACCAGAATAAAGTAAAAAAAGAAACGAAAACATCGTTGAAAGTGAATGAGTGTTAGAAAAATAAGTTAAAACTCCTATTTTAGACACAAGGTTGTTACTTGAAAAGGATTAGAAAAAATAGTTCATCAAGATTATTCTCTTTGCTCATAAAACTGACTAAAAAAGATATCTTAATCTAATTAATTCTATTACAACAAGTGAACCCCCCATAGCAAGCTATGTGGCATCAAAAAGACAAAAGATATTATAATTATCTCCTACAACAATTTAACTTCATCTAACAACAGCTAATTATGAGTTTACCTATGTTCTTATTTTAATCCTGCCTTGCTTTACTAAAAACTTTCTAAGTTTTTAGGACAGGAAACAAAGAATATTGTTTCCCGTATCCCCGTAGCAAGTATGAAGAATAACGCGTATTTCTATATCCAATTTTATTAAAATGTTTATAAATTACACATTATGATTTATTCTGCCTTTATCCCAAATCTCTCCAATACCAAAGGCATACTTTCAGATTCTGGAACTTCTCTGTCGTTTATAAGAAATCTCCTATATCTTGTCATCCCAAAAATCACCCCCATATCTATATTATTCCTCAGAGATAATTCTTTTGTTGAATGATAAAGTGCTCTTATATTGCCTAAAACGGTTGGTTCTAGAGTTTTTATTTCCGGTCTTGGGTCTCCCTGAATCCAACTCGTTCCCTTTGCCATATCACAAAGCAGTTCATAAGTTTTATCTCCATTAAAAGTAAGTGCCTGCAAGGATATTCCCTTTAAGTCACTGGTTTGAGAAATAATCAGTTCTGAAAAAGCAAGTGGAGGAAAACTCATTGCCGTAATAATTTCCTGATTATTTATTTTATGTAAAGAACCGTATTCCATATCTGGATGATCATATACAAATCTAATCTGGTCCAATTTGAATGAAAACCTACAAACTGTAAAAAACCAGGACATCTCTTTGTAACCCCAATTTATAAAGTTCCCAAGAATTGTTCGATTTATTGGCTCTTCAGTCATATTATTTCAAGATTTAATAGTGCCTTGTTATATTTAAACCATTAGAATATACTTCCTAGTCCTTCCTCGCAAAGCTTATATACCCTATCTATTGAGAATTTTTATGGAATACAGAACCTGGCCGGAAGTACTTTCAGACTGGAATGAAAGTATAAAAGAAAAAGCATCAAGTACTTGGGAGTTTGTAAAACAAATCCCTCTTGCCTTAATGCTTTCCACCGCAGCAATAGGAACTGCAGGATTCATGTTAACAAACAATTATGAATTGAACAGAGACAAAGAAATACCTCTGGCTTTCTCAGAAAAAACCCAATTGGAAAAAGAAGCCGCAAAAGAAAATGAAAAAGTTGCCCCACTAGTTAAATATCAAACAAGCCTAAATGATTCCAATATGAAAATATTTGAACGCAGAAACATCGCAAAAAGCAAGAAAAATACTGATTTTGTCAAAGCATTTGCAAAAGAGCTCTGGGAAGAAAGAACGGGGAATAAGCACAATTATAGCCTTCATCAGCTTCTAGTAAATCTTCCAGAAGAATCAAATGCAGCCCTCGAATCAATGAAACAATATTTTGAAGTTAGAAGCAGAATTATTCCTGTGAACAGCTTTTTTGAAAGCTCCTGGAATGAAAGACATATAGATAATTATCATACTGAATGGTATACCACAACCTCAACAGACAGCGAAGGGCACACCAAAATTGAAACCCATTCGAGACAGGTATACGATGATACAGACCATTACTATGACTATTTCCCGCAGATGGGAGAAGCCGCCTCTTCAGGAGTTGATGCGTTGCTTAGCAGATATCCAAATCTAAAGCTCAATGAAAGAATAAGAAGAACAACGAAAATAAACGCTGAAAATGCAAAAGCAATGCACACAAGCAGGGCAAGAGAATTAAAAGATAAAGTTCTTAGCAATGTAGAAATGCTGACTCTTGGAAACAAATGGCTGGATGGTTCTACTTTTATGCTTTTTATTCCCAGAATAAATCAGCATTACAATGAGAATTTAACGGCAGATGCAAATTCCTGGAGATCTGCAAAACAAACAGCAAGAAGTGTCCATTATAAAACCTATAGTTCACATGATGATGGCCCTGGAGAATTTCAGGTAGCCAGAAGCGCACTTTACAATGGAAGAAATATAGTAAATCTATTGGGACAAATTGAACAGGGAATAGTATACACAAGAGACATTTCCCCCAGACTTGACGATATGATTACCGAATTCATCAAAACAAGTTTCGGACCAGAAAGCAAAGAAAAAAGCGCAAGAGCATATAAACTCTCTGAAGACATAATGGGAATAGCAAGACAGCAATATAAACTTAATTTCAAAGAAGGATTTGATGTAGAAGGATATCGAACCTGGGTAGTTGTTCTTGGAACAATTCTCGGTATAGGTTTAGGCGCAGGAATAGGAATAGGATTAACAAACCTGATGGGAGATAATGAATACAGAGGATATGGCAGATATAGGAGGTACTAATACTAGAAATGGAAAATGGTATGGACATCGATAACCTGCTTTCTAATGAATTCCATAATTTCATTGTGCCTATAAAAATATGGCATGACCAGTCTTTCTGGGGAGAAAAAGTAGACTACGGACAAATAAGAGACCTACAGAAAAAATTTGAAGAAAGGCTTGAATGGATTAACATTATTGCAGATACTGGTGAAATAAAATTTAATGAATATTACACCAAGGAATATATAAGGAAGATGGCGGAAGACTTCAAAAAACTAGATTTACAACAAATGGAAGATGTAATAAGAGCATATAGATGGTACTACGGCCTAAAAACTCCAAAAAAGTCGATATTATTTGGAAAATAAATTAATTCTAACATCTCTATTAAAAATATGTATAATTCAATCATAATTATGTTTATAAAAAGAAACCTCCTCTATTTTTAATGATTGAAAGAAGAAGGGACGAGTGGCAAGATCAATATAATAGATGGCAAGCCCTTAAAAAAGCCAAAGAAGACAAAAGAAGCATCACTGAAAGAATTATGGGCAGATGTATAGTACAACCAGAACCAATTATCCAAGAAATTAAAGAAACCAAGAAAAAAGAGGAAGAAAAGAAAGAAGAGACTAAAAATATTCAAACCGAACCTCCAAAAGTAAGAAAATATAGAAATTATAGAGAGATTATAGCAAGTAGAAGGGCAAGTGAAAAAGGCCCAGGATACTCTCAAAAGATTTTAGAAGAAATCGAAAAAATTGATGTAGACCTACATTAGTAATCTATCTCTCATAACTCTCATCTATAAATTCTATTGTATCAGCCAACAAATACTCTACCCTTCTCATTATTTATAACTCAAAACATTCCCTATATTTGGAAAGAGACCTATACTTCCAAGCAAGAGCCACTTTGGAAGAATGTAAGATAACTTCTATTTCCCTATTTTTATATGCCTCTCGCAAACTGGAACAAAAACCATTAGAAAGCTCAGGAATATATTTTGAAGGAAATACAACACTAACATCTGGATTAGCTGCCCTTCCTTCAACAACCTTCCCCCTAGTTATTACGTACTCCCTCAAAGAAGTTTTAAGAGATATTTCCGCGTTTGCCGGAAGATCCTGTATTATTTGATTCATCGAAAGATAAGAGGGAAGAGTTTCTTCTGTAATTATAACCGGTAACGTAATTGCCATTTGCTCTTTCTGTAAATTAAGTGATTGATAAACCTTTGGGTTGTTAATTATAACCACTAAAACAACCAAAATAACAAAAATCGACATAACATATGGAAAGAACTTTTTTATTGGAGATATTTTTTTCATCAACAACAATAAAGAATAAGGTATAAAAAGATGAGCAATAACTTTCAAATGGTAAGAAAAAAAGCGAGAACTTAAATAATAAGTTAAACCAATTAATATATGAAAAGCAATTTAAAAAAAGTGCTTGCTATTTTGCTCATATGTATTCTATTAATAGTCTTTACAATGCTAGTTTATCATCAAATCAATAGTTATATAAATGGAATAAGTAAAATAACAAACACTGCAGATTATTGTACACAAGATTCTGACTGTATAAAAGCCTCCTGCTGCCATGCAAGCTCATGCACTAATGTAAAAAACGCTCCCGACTGCAAAGGACTGTATTGCACACAAGAATGCAGCAGCATTTTAGACTGCGGGCAATCTAATTGCGCTTGTATAAACAATGCTTGTTCGGTTAAAAAAAGCTAGTTGCATAAGATTAATAAATCTATAAACAAATGATTAATTATGAAAAAAAGAGCAGTATTTCTAATATTATTTTTGATAGTCTTTTCTCTAATAGTCGTTTCAGCAATCGAAAACAACAAAATTAGCAAGATAAGCGGTGAAGTTTATTCAAAAATAGACAAAATGGAAAACAATGAAAGTATAAGAGTAATGATAAAGATTAATGAACAAAAACAAACTGGAAAATCAATTTCCCTTGCAGCAGATAATATTAAAAGCCAACTTAAGGGTAAGATAATGCATGACTTTGGAAACAGAATTTCAGTCGTAGTTACTAAAGAAGAACTAGCTAATCTTGAAAAAAATTCAGATGTATATAAAATAGAAAACGAAAGAATGTTTAATGTAATGCTGCAAGACTCTGTAGGAATAATTAATTCAAGTATTACCAATAACATTAAAATAAATTCATTAAATCTTACAGGTAAGGGAGAAACTGTTTGTGTCATAGACACGGGGATAAACTATTCTCACGCAGATTTGGGTGGATGTTATGGTAATAACAGCGCAAGTTCCAATTGCAAAGTTGTGGGAGGAATAGATTATTGTGCAGATAATACTAATTGTTTTACATCAGATGGAGTTCCAGAAGATATCCACGGCCATGGAACACACGTCTCTGGAATAATTGCCGCAAATGGCTCAATAAAGGGAGTCGCCCCAGAATCAAGAATAGTAATGATAAAAGCCTGCAACTCAACAGGAAGTTGTTCTGAATCGGGCATTCAGGCAGGCATTCAGTGGTGCGTAGGTAACTCCTCTGCGCTTAACATAAGCGTAATAAGTATGAGTCTTGGAGGCGATTCATACGCAGACTATTGTAATCTGGATACTTTAGCGGGTGCGATAAATGCTGCCTACGCAAAAAATATAAGTGTTGTTGTAGCTGCAGGAAACTCTGGTTCAAATAGTTACATCTCCTCCCCTGCATGCGTTCAAAATGCAACACCTGTATCATCAACAACAAAATTAGATGCAATATCTAGTTTCTCAAACAGAAACTCATTAGTAAAATTAATGGCTCCTGGAACAGATATAACCTCAACTTATCCCGGAGGATATTTGTCTATGTCTGGAACTTCCATGGCAACACCACATGTCGCTGGAGCAATAGCAATAATGAGACAATTCCTCAAAATAATAAATCAAACAAAAACACCTAAACAGATTGAGACAGTATTAAATAATACTGGAAAAATTATAAATGATGCGAATGGACTTAATTATTCAAGAATAAATGTTTATAGTGCAATATTTAGTCTAGACGAAATAAATGTAACCCTTAGTGCCCCTGCAAATAACTTATTTACGTCTTCAAATCAAACATTCAGATGCAATACAAGTTCATCCTTGCCCTTAGTAAATCTTTCATTTTATATCTGGAATTCAACTTCTTTGATAAATGTGAGTAATATAGATATCAGCGGACTAGCAAATTCAAGCAACTTCACATTCAACTTTACCTATGAAGATAATTACAAATGGAATTGTCTTGCAAGTGATAACCTGTCTAAATCTATATTTGCTACAACAAATTTCTCAGTAATCTATGACTTGACCCCTCTTATAATAAACATAACTTCTCCAATAAACAACTCTTGGTATAATGCAGGAATATTTAATATAACCCTCAATGAAAATGGTTCCTGCCTTTATTCTCTTAATTATGGTATAAACAATTTCACAATGAGCTCTGTGGATAATCAAAACTTTAATGCTACAAACGCCACTTTATTGCAAGATAACTCATACAATGTAAGCTTCTACTGCAATGATAGTGCAGGAAATAGAAACAATA
>Ga0233425_10003715_pt1 | contig 27072 bp, 22 predicted proteins | sample Watercolumn_Towu_2_FD_181712 | JGI IMG/M metagenome (GOLD analysis project Ga0233425, IMG submission 181712) | Freshwater microbial communities from Lake Towuti, South Sulawesi, Indonesia - Watercolumn_Towuti2014_140_MG | ecosystem: Environmental > Aquatic > Freshwater > Lake | place...
CTTGGTTGTTTCGATCGGTGACGGGGTCCGCCGCGCGCGGACAAGTTCCCTTGATGGGACGCGTGCTCACACGCTCGCCATCCACCGCGAGGAACTCCTCCGGTGAATACGAGAGCAAGGCCTCACCGTCGTGTTCGAGATATGCGCCAAACGTCGGCGGATTGGCTTGGCGCAGATGGATGTGATGTTGGATGAGGTCGCTCGGTCGCTCCAAGGTCCAGCGCCGCGCAAGATTGGCCTGATAGATGTCGCCAGCGCGGATGTGCTCGAGGGCCTGCTGCACGCGCCTCTCATGGTGTGCGTCCGAGGGAGCCTCCAGCACGCGATTCGAGATCGGCTTCGGGTCGCACCGCGGACGCGGGGCATTCAGCGCGGCACGGAGCGCATCGCGCTGAGCGAGCACGGTCTTGTAGTCAGGGTCGCTCTCGCCGCCATGAATCGTGTTGAGCCTCCCCTCGCCCGTGCGTTCATCGCGCACCAGCGTCACGCGACTCTCGATCACCAAGAGGTCTGGCAGCGTGGTCAGACTCCTGTGTCGTCCTGGAAGCTCCTCCAGCACATGGCGCAACTCGTAGCTGAGCAGCACGACCAAGCCCGCTGAATACGGTTTCGCGCCAGCAGACTGCGGCACTCTCCGGATGACAGCGCGCAGGAGTTCAAAGGGGTCGCCTGCATCACCACGACGCCAGGAGAGATGGGTGCGCAAGGGCAAGGCCAAGACGCTGAACTCCCCATGGGGTGGCCCTTGGCCACTGTCCAAGAGCACCGGTGGCCCTAGGTGCTGTGCACGCAGCAGCACTTCGCCCGCATCCGGAACCGGCCCGAGTTCTTCGCTCAAGATCTGAAACGCGGGGCCTAGCATGACGCGAGTCTAGCGAAGCCTTGTATCCTGCGAGCGGTGAAACATCTCGCAGAGTTTCTCGTTCATCTAGAGCACGTGCGCGGCATGTCCCCTCACACCGTGGCGGCGGCGGCAAGAGACCTCGCCGCGCTCTCTGCAGAACATGGTGGCGTGGCTGCGAACCCATCCGTCATCGACACCGCCGCGCTGAAACGTCACATGGCCTCGCTCATGGGGCGCGGCATGGCACGCGCGTCCGTCGCACGCCACGCCTCGTCCATTCGCACATTTTTCCGCTGGCTGCAAGACAGTGGTCACATCGCATCCGATCCTTCCCGCCCGCTCAAGGTGCCGCGCGTCCGTCGCAGCCTTCCCAAAGCCCTCACCACAGAAGCTCTCGAACGGCTGCTCTCCGCCGACGACAAGGACGAGTTCATCACCCATCGCGATCACGCCGTGCTCGAAGTCCTCTACAGCTCGGGCGTGCGCGTGAGCGAGCTTGCGGGCCTTGAAGAGGGGGATCTGGACCTGCGCTCGGGGCGTATGCGCGTCATGGGTAAGGGCCGTCGCGAGCGCTTTGCCTTTCTTGGGCGCCACGCCATCAGCGCCCTGAAAGCGTGGTGGCCCTTTCGCGCAGGAGTGGCCAAGGGCCATGACCGCGGGCGCGTATTCCTCAATCGCCGCGGCACGCCGCTCACAGACCGCAGCATGAGACGCGTCCTCGCGCGCCGCATCCGCGCAGCGGGACTCCCGAGGGGCATCACACCGCACACCTTGCGCCACACCTTTGCAACTCACTTGCTGAGTGCGGGCGCTGGACTGAAAGAAGTGCAGGAGATGCTCGGCCACAAGCATCTCTCAAGCACGCAGATCTACACCCACGTGGCGCCAGCCCACCTCAAGAAGGTGCACGAACGCGCGCACCCGCGCGGCGGCTCTAGTCCTCCTGCTCTTGCTGATGCTTGAGATACCAGCTCAGCATCGCGCCCACGCATTCACCGCACCAGCCGTGTTCCTCGAGGAGCCGCGTCCCGAGACTGCGCGCCTGTTCGCGGCGCGTGGCGTCGAGGTGTTCGTTTCCGCCTTGCAGCTCCAACAAGGCATCGCGCGCCATGCGCAATACCTCAGCTTCGCGCTCGCGGAAGAAGCTGCGTTCTAGGGTGCGGTACTCAGCGGCGAACAGGTCTTTGAGCACCAGTGGCTCGTCGGGCTGTGACAAACGGAACGCACCGATGCGGCGAATGATGGTGTGGCGGAACTCCGTCGCATCCGCGTGCACATCCAAGTGCTTCTCGACGCTCTCCATGAGCGCGGCATCGGGTGCCCGGCTCTCGTGGCGGCGCTCGTCTTGCACTTGCTCTCCCGTGCCGAAGGCTTTCACTTCGCGGAGATAGTCCGTGAAGACACGGTCGGCCTCGCCCTCATCAACCAACTGAGAGGCTTCCCGCAACGACCTGCCCAAACGTTGAACAAGCTCGTCGCGCACATCCTTGAGGAAGCCATCGCTTTGCCCATACGCCCCATCGGGAGCGATGCGCAAGAACGCGTACAGCGTCGGATCCGCAAGCAGCCGCGGCAGCGTGTCAAGAATGTCCATGGGAGTCAGGCATGGACCATTCCGGCTCGCTGTGGCCTCAGAAAGCAAGCTCTGCATCTCACGCGGTGATGCGCCCACACGACCCTCGTAGGCCGCTTCCACGCATTCCTCGAGCTCCTCTTCAGCACCGTCGAACTCGGCCGCTATGAACGGCAAGCCCTCTGCGAGCGCATGTTGTTCGCTCTCGTCTAGCCCCTCTGGCAGAGTGCCGTCTTCGTACAAGGCCGCTTTCTCTGCGGGCTTCAACTTCTTCAAGATCTTCGGCAGCGCGCCTTCGTAACTAGCGGCGTCCGGCCTGCGCATGCGCGTGAGCACTGCGAACAGGGCCGCCATTTCAGCGCAATGCGGCGCAACGTGAACACCCCGAGCCACCGAATCGAGATGACGTTCGTAGATCCTGGCTTCATCGCTGACGCGACGGAGGTAAGGCACGCGCACTAGTTCCATGCGGCCTTTGAAGCCGGGGAAGGTCGGATCACGCTTGAAGGCCGCGAGGTACTTCTCATCCGAGGTACCGACCTGCAAGAGGTCGAGGGCCACCGTGATGGCTGGCAGATGCAACAGCCCGCGTTCGACGGTGGTGAGCAGATACTTGTTGGCCTCAATGGGGCGCTTCAAGAAGTCGCTGTATTCGGCGATGCCGTGGTTGGCATCCACAAGATCCCCGTGCGCCTCATGCAGGTCCTCGTGCATCAGCACGGCAGGCAGCCCCTCCATGGAGCCATGGGCCAACATGCGTGAACCCGCGTCCACCGTCGTCTGCGGCTCGATGGTCACCGAGCCTGTGCGATAACGATGCGAGATGTAGTAGCGCTCCACGCGCACATGCCGCAGCACCCGCTGCCAGTCGCCCTTGCAGGATCGCAAGAGCGATTCATAAAGCACCTTGTTCTTCGGGCTCAACTCCCCGCGCAGCAGCGCGTCACTGAGCACAAAGCGCTCGCGCTCGCTTTCGTCGGCCGTGGACAGCGCCTCTTCGAGAATCTCGAGGCGGCGCTTCTTGGGAATGAGCAGCCACGGTGGGTCCTTCATTTCACACGGGATGCGGCTCGTGATGAAGCGGTCATCCACGTGGGCTAGCGAGCCTTCATCCGCGTGAGTGCGGCGCCCGAAGCCCACCTCGCCCTTCTCCGAGCGTTCGCAGAACACCCACGAGAAGCGGAACAGCGGGCAATCATCCGTGCGACTCCAACCTTCGAGCGCGTTGCGCAGGCAGTCCACGATGCTCGACTTCGCCGATCCATTGGGGCCGTGCAGCAGCACGAAGCGATCACAGCGTCCTCGTTCGGCGAAGCCACTGATGACCTCGAAGAGTCTGTTCTGAACCTCCTCTTGGCCGAACACCGTGGCGAGTCCGTCCCCGCGCGGGTCGTCAAAGATGTTGAAGCGCCGGGCCGCCACGCCGCCTAAGCCAGGCACTTCGCTGGCGCCATGGTGCAAGAACAAGTCGCGCAGCAGCTGATAAATGTTGCGCGTCAGTGTGTAAGGACGCTTGTAAACCAGATCGAGGTATTCCTCGAAGGTGAGCTGCGCCCGCTGGCCCTCGAAGGACTCCTTCGAGCTCCTGCTCACCCGCGCGATGGCTTTCTCCACTCTCGCGTCCATGATTCCGTGTGAGATACGGCGCCGAACCCCAAGCGCCTAGCCCACCGGTCCTTGCCTTATCGACCCAAACCTGCGCCGAAGTTTCGGAAAAGAGCGGGATCAGTGCCTCGGGAGCATGTTGCGGGCAGGCGCTCGCCAACGCCTAGGCCCCGGCGCGGGGGCTCGCAGCGGGGTGCTGCGGTCGGCCGGAGGGAAGAGAAGTGACCCCGACGGGATTTGAACCCGTGTTACCAGGATGAAAACCTGGTGTCCTAGACCTGGCTAGACGACGGGGCCGACTGGAGAGGACCATAGCAAGGGCCGCGCCGGTTGCCAGAGATCACACGCCAGAACATGGGGCCCATTGCACCGCCTCAGTGGGCGCAGCTTGCCGCGGGCGCCTTGCGGATGGCCATGCAGGATTCGATACGGGATAGCATGTCGCCCATGCGCATTCTCACTTTCCTTTTCGCGTTGTCCCTCGCGGCGTGTTCGAACTCGGCGGGAGCCAGCTCGCAGCCCACGAGCCCGGCAGCGGCGGCGTCCTGGCGCCCCTTGTTCGATGGCCAGACCCTCGCCGGCTGGCAAGCGGTGCAGACGGCGCCTTCCACCTTCATGGCGAAGGACGGCATGATCGTGTGCAGTGGCATCCCCACGGGCATCCTGCGCACAGACAAGATGTACGAGAACTTTGAGTTCGAAATGGAGTGGCGTCACATGAAAGCCGGCGGCAACGCAGGCCTGTTCATGTGGTCGGACGCGCTCACGAGTCGAGGCCAGCCGTTCTCGAAGTCCATCGAGGTGCAGGTGATGGATGGCGTGGAGAATCCCGGCTACTACACCTCCCAAGGCGACATCTTCTCCATTCATGGTGCGCGCATGAGGCCCGCACGGCCTCATCCCCATGGCTGGGAGCGCTGCTTGCCTTCTGAAAGCCGCACCAAGCCTTCACCGGAATGGAATCACTATCGCGTCATCGCAAACAATGGTGAGTTGCATTTGGAGATCAACGGCAAAGAAGTGAGTGCGGCCTACGACTGCACGCCGCGCAAGGGCTACATCTGCCTCGAATCCGAGGGCAGCGAATGTCACTTCCGCAATCTCCGCATTCGCGAACTTCCGCCTAGCCCGACGCCCCTGCTCGCCAACGAAGTGGCCGCCGCGGATCAGGGTTTCCGCTCGCTCTACAACGGCGTTTCACTCGCAGGTTGGCGAGATGCGGCGGAGAACTCCGCGCACTGGCAAGCCCGTGATTGGACCCTCGTCCATGACGGCAAGGGTGGCGATTTGTGGACCAACGAAGAGTACGGCGACTTCGAACTCATCGTGGATTGGCGGCTGCCCGAAGCTCCTGTTGAGATGCAGCGCCCGGTCATTGGCGCGGACGGCACTGAGCAGAAGGATGCCGCGGGCAAGCCCGTGACGGCTCCGGTCCGTGACGCCGGAGACTCCGGCATTTTCCTGCGTGGTCAGAAGGACGCGCAGGTGAACATCTGGTGCTGGCCGTGCGGCTCCGGCGAAGTCTATGGCTACCGAACAGCCAAGGACACACCGGCAGAAGCCCGCGCTGCCTACGTGCCCAAGGAGCGAGCCGACGCCGCTCCGGGCCAGTGGAACCGCTTCCTGATCCGCCTCGTGGGACAGAAGCTGGATGTGACGCTCAACGGCAAGAAGGTGATCGAAGGTGCACCCCTGCCCCGCGTTCCAAAGAGCGGTCCCATCGGGCTGCAGACCCACGGTGATGCCGTGGAGTTCGCCAACATTTACATCCGCAAACTCAGCCCCTGAGTGTGCGAACGCGCCTAGGCACGTCGTCGCTTTGCATCCTCGGCATGCTCTTCGCCAGCGTGCTGAATGCTCAAGGCGTTCGCGTCATTCTGGCGAATGGCGACATCGTTGAGCAAGCGGGCGTAGGCACCAAACGCGTGGGCAACGCAGAACTCAGCGTGGAGCGCGTCCACGCTGGCCGCTTCGATGTGGAGTTGCGCAATCCCACAGCACTGCCCTTCGGAATTGGTGGCTTGCGCCGCGGCACTCCCCTCTTCCTCACCCACGCAGCGCTCGCCACGCCCAAGGGCTGGACGCTCTCTTGGGCGGAAGAACGTGAAGCCGCACGCGCCATGGAGTGGAACGGACAAGACGTGTGGGCCATTCTCGGGCCGTGGCACCGCCGCACCACGGACCTCGCTTTGGAAGAGAGCGCCCGTTGGCATCACTTGATGGGTGGTGAGAGCTTGCGCTGGCAGATGCTCGCGGAGGCAGAAGTTCCCCCTTCCCGCACTTCGGAAGTTGCAGATCGCTGCCGCTTGGCGTTGGGCAGCGTCCCCGCTGAGGATCGCGCACTCCTCGCCGCGCGCTATCCGCGGCTAGATGCCTTGCGCCGCCAATGCACGCTGCCCGCAGAAGCGCCGCCATGGGCCACTCCGCCCGGCGGACGCACCCTTGGCTGGTATTTGCACTGGTGGCACAAGCGCTTTGATTACGGGCACTCGTCTCCGGCGCGTGGCCCATTCGACTGGGGTGTGCTGCCTTGGTCCGGCGGGAACTCCAACGCGCACTATGACACCGTAGCGTGGTGCGTAGAAAACTGGTTGGACACAGGAGACGTCGGGGCTTGGCGTCTCGCCCTTCTGCTGGCGCGACAGATGGCGACCCGCGGATTCACGCGCAGCGATGAACCACTGCCATTCCCTGGCTGGCCCGCGGGCTACATGAACCACTGCTGGCAATTCGAGAAAACGAATACGGAGAGACCGGACAGCGACGGCCGGAAGGGGCTCGGGCATCCCGGCAACTACATGCCGCCGCACAGCTCCCACGCTTGGGACTTGGGAGTGTTGATGACTGCGGAACTCTCCAACGACCCGCACCTCCAACGCACAGTGGCTCTGCGCAAGGCATTTCTGATGGGTGTTGGCCACGAACGCATCTGGGACGGAGGGTTCGGGATCCGCCCCGCAGCTTGGCACTTGCGGAATCTGCATGCATTCCGCACGTTGCATAACGATGCGGCGCTGGATGCGTGCGCGGAGCGCTTCCTTGATCACTGCATGAAGCTCGTGCCCAAAGACGTTCCTTGGCCTCGCGATGCTGGAGCTCCGGAGTGGCAGACCCCGTGGCAGACGGCCCTGTTCGTTTCAGAGGCAGCGCGCTGGCGAGAACGCGGCGTGGGCGCAGCACACTGGCCAAGACTCGTTGAACTCGGGCGCTGGGTCTTGGACAAAGCGACGACCTTCACCAACGAAGCTTGCGGCGAGTGTCTCAAGGGTGCATACCGAGTCCGCATCTCAGCCGATGGCAAGGAGCAGGTCACCGAATGGCTCGCTCCCATTTCGACGCCGCTCTTGCTTCCGCTGTGCGCGGAAATGGCCAAGGAAGACCCGCGCTACGCACGTCATCTCGCTGCGGCTCAACGCACCGCTGGCGCAGCGGCTTGGCGCGGCTTTGGCGCATTGGCGGCGCAAGGCCCGCCGGAAGAATCCGACTGGGGCTCGTCGCAGTACCCGGGTTCAATGCCCAAGGCGGCAGCCGAGCTACTGCTCGGCGCACGCCCGATCTACTTGCGCTGAATAAGGCCGGCGGGGATCGAACCCGCGACCAACGGATTAAAAATCCGTTGCTCTACCGACTGAGCTACGGCCTCGATGGGGACAGGGGCCACAAGCTTGAGGCCCCAGCCTCCGGTTCACGGCGGCGGGAGCTTCGCGGGCTCACACCGTCGTGAGTTCGTCTGATTTTTTCTTCAACGAGCCATCAATCTTGGCCTCGTGCTGCTTCGTCAGATCTTGGATCTTCGCTTCGAGATCCTTCTCTTGATCTTCCGTGAGCTTCGAGTCCTTCTTGGCCTGTTGCGCGAGCTTCATGGAGTCGCGGCGCACGTTGCGCACCGCTACCCGCTGCTGCTCGCCGAGTTCCTTGATGTGGGCCACCAGCTTCTTGCGCTGGTCTTCCGTCATCATGGGCACCGGCAAACGAATGAGCTTGCCGTCACTCTGTGGCGTGATGCCGAGATTGCTAGCCAAGATGGCTTTCTCAATGCTCGACACCGCCGTGGCATCAAAGGGCTTGATGACAATGGTGCGTGCATCTGAGACGGAAACCTGCGCCAGTTGCGAGATGGGCGTCATGTTGCCGTAGTAGTCCACCTTGATGTGGTCCACGAGCCCCGGCGCTGCGCGACCCGTGCGAATGCCACGCAAGTCGTCTTCGAGGCGCGCCACAGCCTTGGCCATGCGCTCCTTCGAATCGTTCATGATGCCGTTGTAGCTGAGGTCCATGGTCAGTTCTCCGCCTCGCCCACCACGGTGCCGACGTCCCCGCCTTGGAGAACGCGCACCAGATTCGCTGGCTCGGACATGTCGAACACTACGATGGGCAACTGATGTTCCATGCAGGTGGTGATGGCCGTCTTGTCCATCACGCCCAACCCGCGATTGATCACATCCAAATACGAGATGCGCGCGAAGCGCTTCGCATCGGCGTACTTTCTCGGATCGCGATCGTACACACCGTCCACCTTGGTGGCCTTGAGCACCGCCGCGCAATCGAGCTCGAGGGCGCGCACAGCTGCGGCTGTGTCTGTGGTGAAAAACGGCCTGCCTGTTCCACACGCGAGGATGACCACCCGCCCCTTTTCGAGGTGGCGCATGGCGCGACGCCGAATGAACGGCTCCATCACTTCGCGAATGTCAATGCCTGAGCACACCCGCGTGGGCACGCCCTGCTTCTCAAGACAGTCCTGCAAGGCCATGGAGTTGATGGCCGTGGCCAACATCCCCATTTGGTCTGCGGTCGCCCGATTGATGCCCAATGGCTCAATCTGTGCACCGCGCAGGATGTTGCCGCCGCCGATCACCACAGCGACTTCGGCGCCGATGCCGTGAGCGGACTTCACCACTTCCGCCGCACGCTGCACTGCAGCGATGTCGATGCCGTGCCCTCCGGGTTCACACAACGATTCCCCGGAGAGCTTCAGCAGCACTCGCTTCCAACGCAGCGACGCGTTCGGCAACTTCTCACTCACCGATGCGGATCCTCGAGAAACGCAGGACACGCACATTGGTGACGCCAACCGACTTTGCCTGCGCGCTCAGCCAAGCGCCGACCTTCTGATCCGGGTCGAGGACGCACTCCTGTTCAAGGAGCGCGCGCTCCGCCACGAACTTCTGCAAGCGTCCGCCCACCATCTTCTCAGCGATGGCTTGAGGCTTGCCAGACTCCAAGGCCTGCTTGATGCAGATTTCGCGCTCAGTGGCGAGATCCTTCTCGGGAATCCCCGCCGCATCTACGGCAAGGGGCGCTGGCGTAGCGGCCACGATGTGCATGCAGAGCTCGCGGAGCACCTTTGCAAAGGCCTCGCTGCCCACATCACCCTCGGCCGCCACTTCCACGATCCCGCAGCTCTTGTTGTCGAAGTGCTGGTAGGCACCAGAGATGCCTTCGGTGCGCACGACGCGGCGAATGGCCATGTTCTCGCGGATGGTGTTTGCCACATCATCCAAGAGCGCCTTCACCTTGCCACCACAGCAGGCGAGCACCGCTTCCGGCGATGCGCTGGCTGCGTCAGAGGCCATGGCAGCGTCTAGCGCGGCTTGAGCGAGGGCTTGGAACTTGTCGTTGCGGGCGGAGAAGTCCGTCTCGCAAGAAACAAGCACGGCCGCTCCACCACGATTGCCGGCACCAACCGCAACGCGCACCACACCTTCGAAGGTGTCGCGATCGGCGCGCTTGGCCATCTTGGCAATGCCGCGCTCGCGCAACACCTTGATTGCGCCGTCCATGTCCCCTTGCGAGGCATCGAGCGCGCTCTTGCATTCCATCATCGGAGCCTGCGTACGTTCACGCAGTTCCTTCACCATTGCAGCAGTCACTGGGGGCATGTTGCTTCCTCTCGTCGCTCAGGCTTCGGGAGTGGTCTTCGGCGCATCCGCAGGTGGCGTCACTGCAGCACCTGGTGCTTCAGCCTTCGCAGCACGCTCGGCGCGCAAGCGCGCTTGGGCGGCCTTGAGGGCCTCGACTTCAGCGGCACGACGTTCAGCCGAACGACGGGCGGCTTCCTGCTCCTTCTTCTGCTCTTCTTGGCGCTGCGCTTCTTCATCCGCGCGGCGCTTCTCCTCCGCGGCCAGCCATTGGGCGTATGCCGTGTTGCCTGCTGCCACCGCTTCGGTGAGCTTCTTCAGCAGCACTTGGATGGATCGCATGGAGTCATCGTTGCCCGGAATCGGGATGTCGATGACGGTCGGATCGCAGTCGGTGTCGAGAATGGCGATCACCGGGATGCCGAGCTTGTTCGCCTCGCGCACCGCGTTGTGTTCCTTCTTGGGGTCCACCACCACCATCGCACCCGGCAGCTTCTCCATAGTGCGGAGGCCGTCGAGGTTGCGCAGCATCTTGCGCTTATCGCGCAGCACCGTCGCCTGCTCCTTCTTCGGACGTGATGCGAAGAGCGGATCGAGGGCTTGGCTCTCGAGTTCCATGAGGGCCTTCATGCGCCCGCGAATGGTGGCGAAGTTGGTGAGCGTGCCGCCTAGCCAACGCTCGGTCACGAGGGGCATGTTCACCGAGGTCGCGCACTCCTGAACCACAGGAGCAGCCTGACGCTTGGTGCCGACGAAGATCACTTGATGCCCTTCAGCGGTCAGGCGTTGAAGGAAGGTGGTGGCCTTGATGATCCCACGCAGAGATTCGCGCAGGTCGATGATGTGGATCAGGTTCCGCTTGCCGAAGATGTAAGGCTTCATCTTCGGATTCCAGCGGGAGGCGCGGCAGCCAAAGTGCACGCCAGCTTCGAGGAGATCCTTGACGGGAACTGCAAACATGGGCTCACTCCACCGCGCAAGTTCATGTTGGCACCCTTGATGCAGGATGCCGGACTTGCCGGATGCAATCGAGACAGTCCCACCGCGGCCCGCGCCACCGTGACGCGGTTCCCATTGGGTTCGGCACTCTAGCTTTCCTTGTCCCCGGCTCAACGTCTAGAAGGGGCTGCTAGGCTCGCCCGCCATGCGCAACAGGCAGAGCGTTTTCATCGCAGCCGGCGAGCCCTCCGGGGACCTGCACGCCAGCCGGCTGCTGCGCGAACTGCAACGCCTACGCGGAGATGTGCAAGCCCTGGGTGTGGGCGGCCAACATCTTGCGGCCGCAGGCATGGAAGTCTTGGATGACCTCGCCTCCGATGCGGTGATGGGTATCTTCCCCGTGCTGCGCGCCTTGCCCCGCCTGCGACGCTCGTTCCAGCGCTGCTTAGATGCACTAGACACCCGTCGGCCAGATCTCCTCCTGCTCGTGGACTATCCGGGCTTCAACATCCGCCTCGCCGACGCTGCACACCGTCGTGGCATCCCCGTGGTCTGGTACATCCCTCCCAAAGTCTGGGCGTGGAAGCGCGGGCGCGTGAATGCCATCCGGCGCACCGTGAAGAAGGTGCTCTTGATCCTGCCCTTCGAGGAGAAGGTCTTTCGCGAGGCTGGGGTCCCCTGCAGCTACGTGGGCAGCCCGGTGGTGGATCACTGGCATGAGCACGAAGCGCAAGCGGAAATCATCTCGCGCCTGCGGGCTGATGCGCCGCGAGTCTTGGGCCTCTTCCCCGGTAGCCGCTCCCACGTGCGCGGGAGTTTGCTACGGCCGTTTCTTGAGGCCGCGGCAAAGACAACAGCGGGCACTCCGCCCTGGCGCGTTCTCGTTTCGGGGCCCGAGTCTGCACGCAGCGTGGTGGACCGCGCCGCAGCTTCCGCAGGTGTGGAGGCACAACTGCACACTGGCTCAGCGTTGGACATCATGCACGCCATGGATGCGGGCCTCGCGGCCAGCGGCACGGTGACGTTGGAGCTTGCCCTCGCCGGCAAGCCCTTCGCAATCGCCTATCGCGTGAGCGCGCCGGTCTACGCGGCGGGCAAGCTCTTGGTGCGGTTGCCCTACTTTGCGCCGGTGAACCTCGTGGCGGAGCGCGAAGTCGTGCGCGAGTTCATTGGCGTGCGTTCGCCGGCCGCAGCGCTGGCGGGTGAACTTGCGCGGCTGCAAGCGAAGGACTCAGCGGAGACCATGAGCGCAGCACTCGAAGAGGTGCGAGCGCGACTAGGCCCGGTTGGCGCTTCCGCCCGCGCGGCCGCTGAAGTCGCAGCCTTTTTGGATTAGCTCGGGCGCGCCGGTTCAGGCTTGAAGGGCTCGGCCTGCCGTGCTCTCGCCCGTGCGTCGCAGGAATGCGATCAGGTAGGCCACCTCAGCGGTGACCCATGGGCTCTGCTCTAGTTCGGTCAGCACTTCGTCGCGCGGACGAGCGGTGCGGAAGATCACGCGATAAGCGTTGCGGATGGCCTCGATTTGGCCGGGTGAGTAACCAGCGCGTTGAAGGCCCACGGTATTGACCTTGCGCACCTTGGACGGATGGCCTTCCACGACCATGTACGGCGGCACGTCGTGCACCACGCGTGTCAGCCCACCAACGTAGGAATGTCTGCCCACGGTGGCGAACTGCTGCACCGCGGCTGCGCCGTTGAGGATCGCTCGGTCTTCAATCACCACATGCCCGGCAATCAGGGCGTTATTCGCCATGATGACGTGATCACCGATGCGACAGTCGTGCCCCACATGACACGCAGACATGAAGAGGTTGTTGCTGCCGACGCGCGTCCAGCCATCGCCCTTGAGGGTGCCGCGGTTGAGTTGCGCGAACTCGCGCACCACATTGGCGTCCCCCATCTCGAGCCAAGTGTCTTCACCGCGCCACGTCAGGTCTTGAGGAGCTCCACCGACCGCGGCGTGGCCGTGAATGACGTTGTGCTTGCCCATGCGCACATGCGGTCCCACGAGAGCATGGGGCCCAATCTTGGAGCCGTCGCCGATCACGGTGTCTTCGCCGATCACTGCGTAAGGACCGACTTCGACACCTGCCCCGAGAGAAGCTGCCGGATCGACAATGGCTGTGGGGTGAATGCGGCTCATGCGTCCATCAACATGAACTTCATCACCGCTTGGCAACAGAGTTCACCGTTCACTGTAGCTTTGCCTTCCACCTTGCCCGCGCGGTCTTTGAGCGACATGGTTTCGCATTCGAGGCGCAGCTGATCGCCCGGCACCACGCGCCGCCTAAACTTCACGTGATCTATCGCGACGAGCACCGCAACGCGGCCCGTGTTCTGCAAGCGACGCAGAAGCAACACACCCGCCAACTGCGCGAGAGCTTCGATCTGCAACACACCTGGCATGATGGGCTGATCCGGCCAGTGACCTTGGAAGTGTGGTTCGTTGAAGGACACACACTTCAGGCCCACGGCGCGTTGCCAGCCGTCGAGTTCGATGACGCGGTCGACGAACAAGAAGGGATAGCGGTGAGGCAAGATCTTCAGAATCTCGCGCACGTCTAGGCCGGTATCCGTCTGAAGCACGCCTTGGGATTCCAGTTCCTTCATGCGCTGGGCAAGCTTGCGCACGAGAGCCTGGTTCTCGCTGTGTCCGGAACGCGTGGCCACTACGCGTGCTTCGAGATCCATGCCGAACAAGGCCAAGTCGCCCACAAGATCCATGAGCTTGTGACGCGAAGCCTCGTCCGGGAATCGCAGCTTGTTGTCGCGCACCCCGTCCGCACCGAACACTAAGGTGTTGCGCGTGTCTGCGCCTTTGCCGAGCCCCAATGCCTGCAATGCCTTGGCCTCAGCCTCGAGGCAAAACGTGCGTGCCGGCGCGAGCTCGGCGAGAAATCGGTCTTCATCGAGCGTCACGGACATGCACTGTGTGCCGAGCCCAGGGACACCCGGATAGTGCAAGGTGTACGCCAGATCGAGGCGATCTTTCGCGGGGAAAGCCGTGATGCTCGCCTCGCCGTCGTGCACGGCTATGGGCACATCAAGTGCAAAGCGCTTGCGCGGTGCTTTCTGTTCGAGGCGTCCAGACCCACGAATGATTTCTGCGAAGGGCAGACTCGAACCATCAAGGCCGGGGATTTCCGGACCATCAAGTTCCACATCCACATTGTCTACACCGAGCGCAAACAAGCTCGCGGTGAGGTGTTCGACGGTGTGCACATCGGCATCACCGAGGGCCACCGCCGTGCGTCGCTCGCGCTCAACGACGTTCTCGATACGCAACGGGATGCGCGGCCGACCCGCTAGGTCTGTGCGCACGAACACAATGCCGTTGCCCGGTTCCGCGGGGCGCAGCGTGACGGTGCATTCCTTGCCGCTGTGAAGCCCCACACCGCGCACACTCACCGCGGAACGAATAGTCCTCTGGTTGCGAAGACTCAAGGGACATCCTCCGTTCCTTGGGCGTGCTCTAACGCACTCACGCGCCGCAGGAGCTCAGGCAGTCGTTTTTGTACAGCCCGCACGCGCATGCCCTCAGCCAAGGGAATCGCTGGCAAGCCCATGTACTGCGTTGCACCGGGCAAGTCACTCATGATCCCACTGTAGGCAGCCACCTGCGCACCAGACTCAATCTTGAGATGGCCCGCGACTCCCACGTGCCCACCGAGAACCACCCGATCGCCCAAGCGCGTGGAACCGGCGATTCCCACCAGTGCGACCAGCAGGCAGTCTTCGCCCACCTCGACGTTGTGCGCCACCTGCACAAGGTTGTCGATCTTGGTGCCGCGACGAATGCGCGTGGCATCAAAGCGCGCCCGATCCACGCAAACGCAGGAACCAATCTCCACGTCGTCTTCGATGATGACGGTTCCTGTCTGCGGGACCTTGACGTGCCGTCCGTTGCGGTCAGTGACGTACCCGAAGCCATCCGAGCCGATGACGCTGCCCGCATGAATGACGACGCGCGCCCCGAGACGCACACCGTGCTCGATCACGACACGCGGGTGGATGACGCACTCCGCACCCACTTCGACGCGAGGGCCGATCACACATCCTGCATGGAGGACAGAACCAGCACCAATCACTGCGCCTTCGCCAATGCTGACTAGCGGGCCGACATGGACATCAGCTGCGAGTTGCACACGCTCCGCAATGACCGCGCTAGGGTGCACTCCTGCGGGCGGCTTCTGCGACGCCACTAGCTGCTGCACGATCCGCGTGAATGCGACATGAGGCTCGGCGCAGAGAATCACGGCGCCGCTGTAGCCAGGAACTTCGCTCGCGAGTACGGCAGCTCCGGCTGCGCTCTGGGCGAGCTTTGAGCGCCAGCGTTCATCACCTGCAAACGTGATGTCCCCTGGACCTGCTCCATCAACACCGCCGAAGCCGCTGATGACCTGCGAGGCGTCGCCGCGCAACTCACCTTGCACCAACGCTGCGAGACTCCCGAGAGTGACCGCCATGCCTCAGCGATTGAGGCGCTTGATGACCTCGTCAGTGAGGTCTGCGCTCGCGGAGTGCCACACCACCGCATGGCGGTGAATCGAATCCCAGAGGTCACCGCGCGTGCGGCCGGTCGCCTCGCCTGAGGTCGCCAGAAAAACTGCGCTCAGGCCCTTCTCGGTACCGAGAGCTGCCACTTCCCGCCGCACCTCAACGTAAACCTTACGGATGTGGTCGACCAAATCGCGCTCTTGCTGCAAGAGCACCGTCTTTTCCGCGAGTTCGATTTCGACTGCCTCCAACGCGAGGTCGCGTTCCTTGGCCAAGCGATCGAGGGGCGTCGCATCGCCGAGTTCGAGGGCTTCACGCTTCTGCTCGAGAGCTTGGCGTTTCCTGCGCACCTGCTCGCGTTGATCCTTCAGGCGCTTTTCCAGCTGCGCCGAAATGTCCGCGGTTTTCTTGTACTCGAGCACGACGCGCTCCACGTTGACGAAGGCCACAGCTTGGGCTGATGCCAGCGTTGTGAGAAGCAGCAGAATGGCGAGCGCGGACATGCGCATGGCAAGGCCTTTCAGAAAGTGTGCCCGAACGAGAACGAGATGAGCTGCGTTTCGTCGCCGTCCTGCTTCAGCAAGGGAATGCCGAAGTCGATGGCAACCGGACGATCACCGAGAAACGGTATCACGAGGCGCACACCCGCTCCAACGGCCACACGCGGCTCCCAAGTGGCGGTGCTCGCCCAATCCTCACCCACCGAACCCGAGTCCAAGAACACAACGCCACGCAGTTGGTTCTCTTCAATGGGGAACAGGTACTCGGCTCCGAGCAGCCACATGGCCTTTCCACCAACCGGAGAGCCATTCTCGTGGGGCCCCGCACCGCGGTAGCGGAAACCACGAATGGTGCCCGTACCGCCAGCAAAGAGACGATCAAAGATGGGCACGTCGCGCGTATCGCCTAGCGCAGCCGCCCATCCCACGCTGGCATTCAGCTGCAACACGTGGCGCAGGCCTTCTGCATTCTCGAGCAGGGTGACGTACTCGTGAACGCCGGCATTGCCACGCCAATAGGCAAGGCTGCCCCACAGGCCCGCATACTTGAGCGAGAGTTCCACTTCCCTGCCCTCAGTGGGTTCGAGGAAGTTGTCCACGCGGCGCAGGCGCGCGTCCACCTGCACGGAAGCCACTTCATTGCGGCCTTCAAAATCCCACACGATCTGTGGGGCGCCATTCTCAATCTCACTCACTTCAGCCACTTCGTCGCGCAGAGTGACGTCCACGCGGAGATCGTCGCCGATCAGGCGACCACCGGTGATTGAGATGCCTTCATGCCCTTCGCGCCAGTCCTCGCGCAACCACTCCGTCAGGTAGAGCTCGCCGGTGAGTGCATAGGGCGAATCGAAGACGTGCTGATCGCCCCAGAGGATGCGTCCGCGCGTCATGATCGTGCCCGGTTGGAATGAAAGCACGAGCGTCTGTCCACCACCCGTGAACGCATCAAGCGTGTCCGAGAACTTTTCAGGCACATCCAAAGGGTCGAAGTTCGTCTTGGTGTAGGTGATGTCGCCGATGACGCCTGCGTTCGTGGAGACGCCGACAGCGAAACGCACAGAGCCCGTATCTGCCTCCTGCACCTCAATCACGATGTCCTGCACATTTTCGCGGCGCGTGTCGCGCAGGTGCACATAGGCCTCGCGGTAAATATTGAAATCGCCAAACGAAATCTCTGGTGTTTCGAGCCGCACTCCTTGTTCTGGGCTCCAGTAGCGCAAGGAGCGGATCTTTTGCTCTGAGCGTCGCAACTTCTTGAGATTCAGCGCATCGCCCGTCACAAGATCGATCTCGCGGCGGATGACGCGATCCTGTGTCTCCACGTTGCCGCGAATCTCAATGGCGCCAACATGCACCAGCTCACCTTCCGTCACGTGGATCACGACATCCACCTGGTCTGAATCCAGATCAATGGTGCTGCGGTCGGTCACCTGCGCATTGATGAGGCCCTCTTCTTGATAGCGATCAGTCAAACGCTTGATGTCAATTCCCAACGCGCCGTCTGCGGCGGTGGCATAGGGCCCGCCCACCACGGTCTTCAGATTCGCATGCACTTCATCCGCGACGAAACGCGTCACACCTTCGATGCGCAGAGTGCGCACGGTGTAGCAGCGTCCTTCCTCAATGCGGATGAAGATCTCGACTCGCTCGTGATCGGGAGTCGGGCGCCATTCCATGAGCGTGGCGTGAGCATCCAAATGCCCTTGCCCGCGCAGCCATGCGTTGAGGCCCACGACGTCCCGCTGCACTTGCTCAAGCACAAACTCCTTGGAGAAGAGCAGCCCGGGTTCCTCGCACCACGGCATTTGCTCTAGCAGGGCATCCCGATCAAAGCGCTCGAGGCCCTCGAAATGAACCGCACGAATCTTCACCTTCACACCTTCAAGAATGTTGAAGATGATCAGGTCGCCGCCGCGGATCGGCGTTTTCTGAAACTGGACGCTGACGTAATGAAACCCGCGCTCGCGGTACCAGCGCTCCATTTCCCTGCGGTCGAGTTCCAAGGTGAAGTCGTCAACGAGGTGGCCCGCACGCGTGCGAATGACGGGCAAGAGTTCCTCGCGGCCGTACTCGAGCGCGCCGAGAAACACGAGTCCAACGACCTTTCGGTTCTCTTCGCCGATCAAGGTGATGTTCACGCCTCCCTGACCGTCATCGACTGCGAGGACGCTCGGGATGACCGCGAAGAGCTTCGGCAACCGCGGCGCCTCAACGGGCGGCTTGGGGTGCAATGGATCTTCGGGCGCTGGCTCCTGCCAACCCGAGAGCCGGCGCACGTCGCGATCCAAAGCTGCGCGGGAAAACGGCGCACCTACCTTGACGCTCATCACCGACAACACAGCGTCCGGGCCGAGCTGCCTTAGCCCCTCGATGGTGATTTTGCGAACGGGACGCCCCTCTAGTTCGGAGCCATCGCCCTGTGCCCAAATCATCGGTGCCAGCAGAAGCACCCAAAGACAAAGACGAGCAGTCATCGTGGCGGACATCTCGATCCTCCCGGAGACCCAAGCAACGGCGCGAGCGTAACCGCTCGGGGACTTATGGCCCCGTGCCGTCGGCGGCGTTTTCGAAGCGCAAGCGGGCCGGGAAGAACTGAAGTTCCACCTTGCCCGTTGGACCATTCCTGTGCTTGGCGAGCAGGACTTCCGTCAAGCTGCCTTCGCCTGGTGGCGGCGATTCCCCGCGGTAGTAGTCGTCGCGGTAGAGAAACATGATGATGTCAGCGTCCTGCTCAATGGCGCCAGATTCACGGAGATCGGAGAGGCGGGGGCGGTGATCTTCACGCGAGTCCACTGCGCGGTTGAGCTGCGAGAGCGCGATCACGCAACACTTCAGTTCGCGAGCCAGTTCCTTCAAGCTGCGCGAGATCATGGCGATTTCCTGCTGGCGGTTCTCCGTGCCCGCAGGTGCTGCAACCATCTGCAAGTAGTCCACAATCACTAGGTCAACCCCACCCAAGTGGCGCGCAAGCCGCCGGGCCTTGGTGCGGATGCCCATGGGGGTGAGAGCTGGAGTCGCATCAATGTGAAACTGCGCTTCGCTCATACGCGACGCGGCTTCAGAAAGTTTGGCCCAATCCCGCTCCGAGAGCGTCCCCTTGGTGATCCGCGTCGCTTCCACGCGTGCTTGCGCGCAAATGAGATTCTGCGCGATCTGTTCCTCACCCATTTCGAGGGAGATGAAGAGCACTTTTGCACCCGTCGCCAGCGTCGCGTTCAAACCAATGTTGAGAGCAAAGGTCGTCTTGCCCATGCTCGGGCGCGCGGCGATGACCACGAGGTCGCCGCGCTGCAAGCCGTTGGTCATGGCGTTCAGGCGCAGGTAGCCCGTGTCCACGCCCGTGACCGCTCCACGACTCCCCTGCAACTGTTCAATGCGATTGAAGGTCTCGTTCAACAGCGAGGCCAGTGAACGAGTGCCTTTCGCGGCCTCTTCTTCGCCAATGGCGAAGACGGCTGACTCGGCAGCATCGAGAAGTTCCTGCACCGCTGCCGGTGAAGACATGGCGTCTTCACGAATGCGCTCGGCCGCTTGCATCAGTTCACGGCGGACCGATTTTTCGCGCACGATGCGGGCGTAGTGCACCGCGTTCAGCGCCGATGGCAGACGATCGATCATCTCCACGATGAGGGCTCGACCGCCGACGCGCTCGAGGCGCCCGCGCGCTTCGAGTTCGGCGCTCAGCGTCACCGTGTCAACGGCCACGCCCCGCTGGTGCATGTCCGCAATGGCCTCAAAAACGAGCGCATGCCGTTCGTGAAAGAAGTCTTGCGGGCCTAATAGGCCCAAGACATCGTCGATCGCAGACGGATCGAGCAGAATGGCGCCGAGAACCGAGAGTTCGGCGTCAACATTCTGCGGCAGCGCCGCGGCAAGGGTGTTCTCAGCCATGGCGCCCTCCAAGACTACACCCGCGTCCCCCCAAGGGAACGCGGGTTGTCAATCAGCGCTCAGCCGTTGGCGCGCGCCGCAGGTGCAGCGCCGCCATCTTCGTGACCGGGGAGCCAGTCACCGCGCCCTTCGGCGCGCACGCGCACCTCAATGCTGAGGCGCACCTCGTCGTGAAGCACCACGGGACAGGCGTGGTTTCCCACCACCTTGATGGCGGTCGGCAAACGCAGCACACGCTGCTCCAGCGGGAACCCGCCAGCCGCTGCCGCGAGCGCGATTTCGCGCACGCCAACAGAGCCGAACAAGTTTCCAGCCTCGGATGCCTTCGAAACGATGGTCACGGAGAAACCTGCGAGGCGTCCCGCAAGTTCCTTCATCTCCGCAAGCAGCGTCGCTTCTTCGGCCAACCACTGAGCGCGCACCTTGTCTACGCGGCGAATGTTCGCCTCCGTAGCAGGCACGGCCGAGCCGGTGGGCAGCAAGAAGTTGCGGCCATAGCCCTCGCGCACGGTCACGCGAGCGCCGCGCTTGCCGAGGTGTTCCACGTCCTTCAGAAGCAAGAGTTCCATCATGACGTCAGCTCCTCAGCCTGTGTAGCTCATGAGTGCGAGGAAGCGAGCGCGCTTCACCGCGTACTTGATGGCCTTCTGGTGGCGGGCGCAGCCGCTTGAGCGCTTGCGCGACACGAGCTTGCCCTGGCCAGTAACCATGCGCTGGAGCAAGTCCAGATTCTTGTAGTCGATGCCCACGGCGGGATCGAAGCGCTTGTCTTCGGGCTCGGTCGCAACGGGCGCGGGTGCACCATCCACGACCTTGGGTTTCTGCTTCGCGCAGAACTTGCACGGCAGCCGCTCAGCGAACTTCTTGAACTTGTTCTTCTTCTTGCGGCGCTCTTTCATCTGTTTGGACATCATTGCCATGGTTGTCTCCTTCAGCTGCCTGAGCCCGAATCCATGTCCCGAGTGTCGTACTCGTCCCGATCGCGCCAGCCACCGCGGCGGTCACCCGGTTCCTCCCACTCGTCCTCGCGCTTCCTAGGTTCGCGGCGTGGACGGAGCGCGTCGATCTCAGCGGCAGTGCGCCAGATCGGGAACTCCGGAACGGCGAGCACCAACGCGCGCAGAATGTCTTCTGAAATGTTCACATCGTGCATCAGCTTCTGAACGGCGTCCGTGGGCGCCTCGAAGTGAGCAAGGATGTAAGTCGCGCGCTTTTGGTCCTTCACGGGATACGCCAGCTTGCGCTCGTCCCAGAGGTCCACTTTCACGGGCTTGCCGTGGTGCTTTTCGAGGAGCGCGTTCACGATGGCCGTGCCGCTCCCATTCTCGGCGTTGACTCTGCTGTTGGGCAGCAGAAACATGGCCTCGTACAGGTTCTTTTTCACTTCGGACACAGTGCGACCCTTTCTTGGTCATGCGCAGCTCACCATGGTCACTCACCGCGCCATGGCGAGTGCCATGAACTGCGCAGTGAACGGCCCCGCGGATTCCCTCCGCGGGACGATGTGCGACGCCATGCCGTGGGAGGCCTCGCCTTGCGGCGGAGCTCCCCGCGACATCACTTCTTTTCTTTGCCCTTGTCGGCGGCGGCCGGAGCCGCGTCCTCTGCAGGCTTCTTCGCCGTGAGCACCTCGGGCTCGGCGGGAGCGCCTTCCGCAGGTGCCGCCACTTCCACAGCCTTGTAGTGATGGCTCACCAGCGTCTTGTGCGGCGGATCCGCCAACGTGACCCCTGCGGGCAGCGGGACGTCCTTGGCTTCGAGGTGGCCACCCACGCCCAACTCGGCGATGGAGACCGTGAGGCCGGAGGGAATCTCGCGCGGCAGGCAGGAGATGTGAATGTCGCGGTTGATGAACTCCATCACCGCGCCCGCCACGGGCATGGGCGGATTCACAAACTCGATGCTGACGTTCACCACCACGGGCTTCTTGTCGTCGACGCGCAAGAAGTCCATGTGAACCATCTTGTCACCCACGGCGTTGAAGCCGATGTCCTTCAAGAGGCACATCTGGGTCTTGTCACCCACGGTGAATTCGAACATGCGTGCACCGCGGCGGAGAGCCAGCTCCATGCCGTGCAGTTCTAGGCTGAGGGCACGTGGTTCGCGGCCTTCGCCGTAGAGAATGGCCGGGATGCGCCCCGCGTTGCGGATGCGCTTGCACTCCTGCGAACCCTTCTTCTCTCGGAACTCGACGGGCAGCTTCACGACTTCCATCAGACCATTCTCCTCGCAACTCTCCGCCCTCGCTTGGTGCGCTTCAGCGGACGCGCAGGGACACCCACCACCGTGGATTCCGCTGCGACATGTTTCTTGCTCAACACCACCGCGCCTGCACCCGTCTTGGCTCTGCGGCCAACACTCACAGGTGCAACCAAGATGGTGCCAGCCCCGAGGGACACCCCGGCTCCAATGTGGGTCCGATGTTTACGGACTCCATCAAAGTTGGCCGTGATGCAACCCGCTGCCACGTTGGCGTCTTCGCCGACATCCGCGTCGCCGAGATAGCTCAAGTGCAGGGCCCGGGCCCGCCGTCCGAGGCGCGAAGCCTTCACCTCAACGAAGTTGCCCACACGGGCCCCTTCCTCGAGACGGGCCCCATCGCGCAAAACAGCGGCGGGGCCAACGGAACAGTGGGCGGCGATGCTAGCACCCCTCCGAATCACTACAAAAGGATGCAGGACAGTGCCTTCGCCGATGGTGGCCCCCGGCTCAATCACCACCTGTTTGGGCGACGGAATGATGACCCCCTGCGCCCGAAGCTCTTCAATCACACGGGCTTGGAGTTCTTCGCGGGCCGCATCCAGTTCTTTCGGGGTGTTCACACCCCGAGCCTCTTCTGCATCCGCAATGGCGAAGGCATGAGCCTCCTTCCCCGCGAGGGCCACGAGATCCGTCAGGTAGTACTCCCCTTGCGCGTTGTTCCGCCCAACCTTGGGCAGAAGCCGTGCAAGAGCTTCAGCGCGCACCACGAACTGCCCCGCGTTGATCTCTCGCACCGTGCGTTCGGCCTCTGAGCAGTCTTTTTCTTCGACGATGCGCCGCAAGTGCCCCTGTTCGTCCCGCAGGATGCGGCCGAGGCCCTTGGGGTTATCCACGAGCGCCGTCAGGACCGTGACGTCCGCTTTGCTCTTGCGGTGGGCATGAACCGCCTCACGCAAAGTGCGCGCGCGAATCAGAGGCGCATCGCCACACACGATCAGCACATCAACACCTCGCGTGGGCAGGTGTTTGCGCGCTGACATCACCGCATGAGCCGTGCCTAGAGGCTTCATTTGCCGCGCCCAAAGCAGCCCCTTGGCCTCGCGCAAGGCCTGCTTCATCTGCGGCAGGTGCTTGCCCCCGACCACAATGTGCGTGCCGCAGCCCGTGTTCCCGAGGGCCGCTAGAACGTGGCCGATCAGCGGCGTTCCGAGGAGGTCCACGAGCACCTTCGGGCCTTGGGTGCGCATGCGCTTACCCTCGCCAGCAGCCAGCACGACCGAGATGAGTTTCCGCGCCATCCGGGCTCCTTCTTGAGTGGCCTCGGCATGGAGGCCACTGATCCGGCTTCGCAAGAAAGCGGGGTCCGGAAGACTGAGCTCCCGAACCCCTGCTGAGATTACCCTGCTAGGACTCGAACCTAGAACAAGAGGGCCAGAACCTCTCGTGTTACCGATTACACCACAGGGTAGTCACGGTTCTGGCGAACACTGTTCGGTTTCGAACAGGCGCATGTTAGGCCGCTAGAGATCGTGGATCAAGCACAGCAGCGCACATCAGAGCCCGACCAACGGTTCAGACCACCTAGCAGTTTCGAACGGTCGCTTCTGCTCGTACCATGCGCCGCACTTACCCTGTGGTGTAATCGGTAACACATCAGGTTTTGGTCCTGAGATTCCAGGTTCGAGTCCTGGCGGGGTAATTCAACCAAGGGCGCGACGCAGCAGATCCAAGGCTGCGCTGGCACTGCGCTCTCGCACATCGAGTCGCGAACCAGGAATCGAAAGTGCCCTAGCTTGCGTGCCACTGCCTGTTGCGAGTGCAACAAAAACGCGCCCCGCAGGATTGCCCCGCTCGTCCGCACCGGGACCTGCCACGCCGGTCGTCGCTAGCGCGAACTCTGTTCCGAGTCGCAAGCGCAACCCCTCCGCCATCGCAACCGCCACGGCTTCGCACACCGCACCTTCGCGCTGCAAGAGGCTCGCGTCCACACCGAGAAGCGAGACTTTCATGGCGTCGTCGTAGGCCACAACTCCGCCACGACAACAAACGGATGCACCAGGAATGGCGATCAGCCTCGCCATCACTAGGCCTCCGGTGAGCGATTCCGCCACCGCAAGCTGTGCACCCCGTTCGCGCAAACGCTGCACGACCACGGCCTCGAGACTCGCACCGCTGCGACTCACCACATGTGCACCGAGACGTGACTCCACTTCGCGCGCGACGCTCTCGAGCGCGTCCGCATGTGCAGCATCGGCTTCAAGATGCAGCCGAACTTCACCGGCCCCCGGGTAGCTGCCGATGAGCACAGGCCCGCCGCGCTGCATCAAGTCGCGCAACTGCTCCCCTAAGGCTGCTTCAGGCAAACCCGCCACACTGAGTGTGCGACTCATGCGCCGAGGCGCAGTTCCCTCATGCGCGGCGAGCCAGTCTTGCAACGACGTTTCCGCAATCGCCAGCACTTCTCGGGGGACACCGGGCAGCACAACGATCTGCGAACTCCCGTACGGCAGAACAAAACCCGGCGCGGTTCCACACGGGTTGCGTAAGGCCACCGCTCCTATTGGCAGATCGGCTTGACGCAGATTGACTTCGCTAGGCGTGCGCCCCACCGCCGCGAAGTACGCGCGAATCATGGCTTCCGCTGATGCATCACGACGCTGCTCCACGCCCACTGCGCGCGCGATGGCGGCACTCGTCAAATCATCTTCGGTTGGCCCTAGGCCACCCGTGGTGAGCACCAGATTGTGGTGCGCACAAAGATCGTGGATTGCGTCCACGATGTCTGCAGCATCATCAGCGCAGAGTCGAGCCGCGCCAACGCGCCAACCGTGAGCGCCTAAGGCTGCGATGAGAGGCGGGAAGTTGCCTTCGCGGACGCGGCCAGCGATCAGTTCATCGCCAATCGCCAGCAGCGCGGCGGAACTCATCTCAGTTCCTCTTCCACTCCGCGCCTAGACGCTCCTGCAACGCCTTCATCCAAGCCTCGTCCTGCGCAGGGTCATCGGATAGAGCGCTCATTCCCGCTTCATCCAACAATCCCTTCAGCAGCGTGCGAGCTTCGTCGGACACATCCCCTGTACCGAAACGCAGGGCTTGCAGCAGCCCGGGCAAGAACTCGTCATAAGGCAGCCGATCTAGGCGCTCCGCTTTCCAAACCGTTGTCCCGGCCGGCGTCCACGTCAGCACGCTTTCGCTTTGGTCTTGGTTTCTGTCCACAACTTGCAAAGTGCGCCGCTCCTGTGTGAGGCGAACCAACTCGGTGCGCTCCCCTCGCTTCAAGTGCGCCGCATAACAGATGGGCTTGTCGGGAGCATTGGCCGCCAACAACACATCGATTTCATCTTGAAGGGCCGCGCCAATGATGGCGTGAGCGTCGCGGAAGCCTCCGTCAGCCACGGGACGCCGTTCGTCCGCTTGCATGCTCTGCCAGAAATCCGAGATGTTCTGCCAGAAGACGAACACCAGGGCACCTACGACAGCGAGCTTCAAGAGGTTTCGCCGCACCGCTGCGCGGTCGATGGGCGGACGCTTGGAGCCCATGCCCATCCACGCAATAAAAATCCCGAGTTCGTAAAGCAGACACAGCGGGATTGCGAGCAAACTCTGAGTGAGCGGGTCAGGAGGTGTCAGCACGGCCGACACGATGAAGATGATCAGAATCACCCAGCGGCGCTTCTCGCGAAACGTGTGGATCTCGACGAGGCCGAAGCGCGCGAGTCCGATCATCACCGTGGGGATCTGGAATGTGAGTCCGAGCACAAGCGTGAACAAAGTGAAGAGCGAGAGGTACTCGGACAACGAAATCATGTTCTGGATCAGGTCTGGATCCGGGAACGCCAACATGTACTGGAGCCCGATGGGAATGAGCACGAAGTAGCCGAACAGCACGCCCCCGAGAAACAAGACCAGACACAGCGGCGCGTAGTTGTAGACCTGCTTCTTTTCTCGCGTGTACAGCCCGGCGGCGACGAATCCCCACAGCTGCCAGATCCAGTAGGGCGCCATCACAATCAGCCCCACAATGAGCGACACCTTGAGGTACGCGAAGATGCCCGCAGCAGGCCCGGTCACCATCAGTGCAGGGCTCTGCCCAATCGCTGTCATGGCATCGCGATAAGGCAGCACGATCACGAGCATGATGTCGCGGCACCACCAGAAGGCGCAAGCGACACCGATGGCGGTGACCCACGTCGCCTTCATCAGTCGGCGGCGCAGCTCATCTAGGTGCTCCCCAAAACTCATCCGGGATCCAGCGAGTTCGATGTCTAGTTTTCCGTCGTCCGCCAAGAGCAACTCCCAAAAGCACCGCGGGCCCCACCGGCATCTCCGCTGGGGCCCGCGATGTTACGCAGTGACAAGGATCACTGCTTGAGGAACGGCGTCAGATCCTGGGCGCGAATCACTTCCACACCCCAGAGCAGCGCGTTCTTGTAGTCCGCACTGGCCGTGAGTTCTTCACCCTCGGCATCTTCCTTCTCGCCAAGGACCAAGAAGGTGGTGTTCACGTCCACCGACTCGCCGATCTTCGCGCCAGAAGCCGCGAGGAGGCGCGTGGCCACTTCGCGGGTGTAGCGGCCGGGCAATTGGCCGAGGAACGCGAAAGTCACCGTCTCCTTGGCATCGAACAGCGGGCTGTAGAGCCAGTCGCCAGCACCCATGGTGCCCGTGCCGGTCTCATCAATACGAGCCTCGCTCATGTCGGCGCGCACGTCGGTCACAGTGACGTAGCCCTTGTGAATGCGCTCGCCGCCCTTGCCGGTTTCGTACACGCGGAAGCGCGTTCCGCGACGCAGCATCTGCTTGCCGGTGAGATCAATGAACACCCGGCCGGTCTGAGGATCGGCAGACAGCACCTTGCCATCAGCCGTCACCGTGGCGCGCTTGATGCGCTGCTCGGACTTGACCGCGCGCACAGTGGACTCCATGTCCTTCTTCTCGGTGAGAAGAGCTTGCTTTTCCTTGTTGAAGGCATCGCGCGCGGTGTCGAGTTCGGTGTTGACGTTGCGGATCTTGCCCTGCACGTCGTCGTTCTGTGCGCGGACTTCGTTGAGCTGATTCGTCAGGCGGCTGACGTTGCCCTCGTACTCGCTCTGCATGCGAGTCTTCTCTTCAGCGTGCGCCGTGGCTGCCTGAGAGATCTGGCCGGCCTGGCTCTCGTTCTCG
>Ga0233425_10003716_pt1 | contig 27064 bp, 21 predicted proteins | sample Watercolumn_Towu_2_FD_181712 | JGI IMG/M metagenome (GOLD analysis project Ga0233425, IMG submission 181712) | Freshwater microbial communities from Lake Towuti, South Sulawesi, Indonesia - Watercolumn_Towuti2014_140_MG | ecosystem: Environmental > Aquatic > Freshwater > Lake | place...
GAAGAAGAAATCAGGGTACCGTTTGACCAAACAACCAAAAGCAATGTCATTACCAGGGTGGATCAGGTTGATGACGAAAAGAGAAAAATCGAAAGGTTTGCTCAGATAGAAAAAGTAAGGGATATTGAATTTGAATTAATCAAAGCAAGAAAGTTGGCACTGCTTGAAAAGATACAAGACATTATAACCAACCTCAAAACAGATAAACTTGATCAGGTCAATGACCACATTAAAACTTTAGAAAAAGAACTCAGGAAAATAGAGCGGTTTGATCTGGCCGAAAAATTATTAACCATCCGAACCCAGATACAAAAAGTATATCGTCTGGAAATTTCCCAAGATACGAGGGTAAAGGATGTCTTGCTGGGGGCCGGCGGAGTGACCAAGGATGCCTTTCTGGACCGCGGGGAGATCGTTCGCCGTATCAAAGGGGGGCAGGCTCACCAAACGTTATACTTTAATGTGGCCAAGGCCTTGGCCGGAGATATACAGGAAAATTTATTAGTTCATGATCAGGACAAGGTCATCATTCATTCAATATATGAATTTTTCAGTGTCAAAAATGTTTATATAGAAGGCGACGTATCCAAACCGGGGACTTATCAGTACACCAATGAGATGCGGGTCAGTGACCTGGTCTTCAAAGCCGGCCATGTCCTGGACTCCGCCTATCTGGAAGAGGCTGAAATTTCCACCCAATTCGAAGAAAAAGAAAGATATATCCGGTTGGATCATAAACAGATTAATCTTAAGGAAGCCCTCAAGGGAAACCCGGTCCATAATGTCCTCCTGAAACCCTGGGACAGGATATTTGTGAAGCGGAAGACCAACTGGCAGGCCGAAAAATTCGTTAATATCTCAGGGGAAGTGCTTTATCCCGGCCGATATGTCGTTAAAAAAGGGGAGCGCATATCCTCCTTGATCCAAAGGGCCGGGGGATATACGGACAGAGCCTTTCTGAAAGGAACGGTCTTCAAGAGGGAATCCACCCGTGAACTCCAGCAAAGAGGACTGGACGAAATAGCCAACAGGATGGAAAGAGAAATGCTGGTGGAAAGCGGGAGCATCTCTACGGCCGTATCCGCTGATGCCTTCGCCGGCAAAAAAGCGGAACTGGAGCAAAAGCAAAAGTTTATCAGAAGCATTCGCCAGTTAAAGGCCGTAGGCCGGATGTCCATCTCTCTGGCCACTTTGAAATCCATGGTCAATAGTCCGTTTGATATCGAATTGGAAGACGGAGACAGTCTTAATATTCCACCCAGACCCAGTGTCATCAATGTAACCGGGGCCGTCATGTCACCGGGAAGCTTTATCTTCAATGGAAAATTGGATTATGAAGATTATATCTACCATGCCGGGGGCTATGCCGGATACGCTAATAAAAAAGATACTTATATCCTGAAGGTCGACGGCACGGCTCAACGGGTCTCTCGAAGCCTGTTTGTCTGGAACAAAGAAATGGCCAGATGGGAATTCAGAAGTAGAAACGGACTTGATCCCGGAGATATGATCGTTGTCCCCGAAAAAATCGAGCGTATCGCCTGGCTCAGAGAATTCAAGGATATCACTCAGGTCCTGATGCAGATGGCCGTAACCGCCGGGGTGGTTATTAAATTGTTCTAAAGCTAAACCGGCCCAAACAAGTACCTTCTATCGCTTACAGGTCGCTCAAACCAGGAACTTTGTACCGGACCTGTTTGAGCAACCTGTAAAAAACCAAATTGGATAAAATCTTTGAATACAGGTCAATGAATCTTTCTCGTCTTGCTCATCTATCAATCCGTTCCCGGTGCCTTTGCTTCTCTCTAGCATTATTAGGCTTTCTCCTGTTATCCTCCACTGTCACCTTAGCTGCTTCGTCCGTCAATGTCCCGCTGGACAGTTGGGCATATGAGGCCTTAGATACCCTGGAAGGCTATGGCTTGATCGATAGCGCCCTTTCCAGCACCAGACCGTACTCCAAGTTGGAAACGGCCCGTTTGGCCGGAGAGGCCATAAAAAATTGGGAGGCACACCTCTCCCGCCAGAAACCCATGGGTTTTGGAGAGCAGGAGTTGATCCCTACCCTCTTAAATCGGTTTAAAAGAGAGTTTCAAGTCGAGTTGGTTGAACTGGGGATTCTGGAAGGTTCTCGATCCGACTCATTTTTTAAACCGGTCAATCAGATGATTCAAAAATATGTTTGGCAGAAGGACGGAACGGTGACCCGCCCTCAGCTCGGCAGTGTCAACCGCCAGACCATTGCCCCCGTCTATAACAATGATGGAATCATTTATCGCAAGCAGAATAATTTTTCCACCGAACTTCAGGGCGAGGCGAGGCTCTGGAATCATTTTTCCTTATACTATCAACCGATCTTTAAGGCTTTTGAGGGCGAAGGGGCAAGGGTCGAACTGGAAAAGGGCTATTTAAAGGCCGAGGCATATAATGTGGAGATTGAAGCCGGGCGGGATTCCCTGTGGTGGGGACCCGGCCGCAACGGCGCCCTGTTAATGACCAATAATGCTCCGCCCTTCGATCTGGTAAAACTTTCCAGCCCTCAACCGTTTAAGCTCCCTTTCTTAGGTTTATTTAAATTCAATCTTTTTTTATCAAAGCTGGACAATACGGCACCTTACATTACCAGCCCTCAGCTATACGGCCTGCACCTCGATTTTAAACCTCACCCGAATATTGAAGTGGGATTATCTCAGGTCGCCATTTTCGGGGGAGAGGGGAGGAAGATAAGCCTGGGGGATTATTTCCGTATATTGTACAGCAATCAAAATCTGGAAGGAAATCTGGAAAGCAACCAGCAACTCTCTGTGGATATCTCCTGGCGCTGGCCGAACATGGGACAGTATTTGCCGGTGGCCCGATCTTTGAAAGCTTATGCCGAATGGGGGGCCGAAGATACGGGTATCTTCCCGGATCGAAGGGCTTATCTCTTGGGCCTTTTCTTTGCGGATTTCCTGAAAATGGGGCGAATGGATTTACGGTTTGAATATGCCAACACCACCGTCCCGGCCGTACCTTCAGCCTGGTATCAACACAACTATTATCCTCCGACGTACCGCGGACTCCTTTTCGGACACCATTTGGGAGGTAACGGGGAAGAACTTTTTGCCCGTCTGAATTATCATCTTTCGACCAAGCTTCAACTTGGACTGGATTTCGATTATGCGAATCAAGGGGTTTATGGGACGAACAAGACCTCCAGCCAACAGTTAGGTATTGACCTCAATTATTGGATTCGGGAGAGGATGAATATCAAAGGCCGGTATATTCTGCAAGGTTTTTATGACCCGGACCGGATAGCCGGAGGGGATAAAATCCTTCATGTCTTCGGTCTGGAATTCCGCTGGCGTTTTTAAATGAAAAAGGGTTGATGTGAATTTATAAGAATCTCTACTCCCACCCCCGCAGACGAAAATAATCCTTAAGCATGTACTGGAGCTCGGCTTCGGAAATCACCTTGCCGCTCTCCGGCAGGGCCTCTCTATGGAAGCGGGGCGGCAGGCCTTCCTGATCCGGAGTCATCCCTTCCCGAAGATTAAATTCCCGGCATAAGGTAATAACCCGATTGGTCATTTTCCGGATCTCGGCTTTCCCCCAGTTCAGGCCGGTGGTCATATGGATAATCCGGGAAAGCTCCGGCCAGGGGTAAAGGTCCCGGTAAAACCGGCAGAGGATCAGGGTATCGAACAGGCACAAACGGTCCTCGAAATCAATAAAAAGTTCGGCCTTCCCCTGGATCTGATCGGGATCGATCATTTTACTTAACTCCGCTTTATAGAAGGTGGCCCGCAAATGGCAGGCCCCCCGGTCGGAGGTGGCATACCCTAAGCCGACCCCTTTGAAGACCCGGGGATCATATCCGGCCGGCTCCATGCCTTTGACATGGACGGCGATATCTTCCAGGCCCCACTCCTGTGCGGCATATTTGATCCCCTCGGCCAGCACCGCTCCGATGCCTTGACGTCGGACGATCTGTTTGAGTAATGCGGCGATGGCCGGCACATCCCCATAATCGATTTTTTCCTTAATTTTTCCTCTCCGGGAAGCCTCAATGGCTAGGCCGGCCAGATTGCCGGCCGTAATGGTATCAACGCCCAAACGGTCGCAGATATCATTCAGGTAAAGGATGTCTTCGATCCCTCTGATCAGGCATAAACCGCCGAAGGCATAGATCGTCTCGTACTCCGGCCCCTCCAAAACCATGCCTTGATGAGGTCCTTCTTTAACCTTGCTCAACCTTCCGCAACCGATAAAACAGCGGGCACAGGCCCTGGGTTGGACCTCACATTTTGTATGCAGGCTGTCGGCGCCGATCGCTTCCCAACCCTCCATGACCCCCTTTGTCCAATATTGAGTGGGAAAGGCCTGCGCCTTGTTCAACACCGCCACCATCATGGGGGTGCCCATCTTCCGGTAATTGGCGGCACCGGGATCGGTTTTGCCTTTGGCCTGCATCTCCCGGCTAAAGGCCTTGACCTCTTCGGGAAAGGCCATTACTCGCTTATGACTTCCATGGAAGCAGATGGCCTTGATTTTCTTGGAGCCCATAACCGCACCGGTGCCCGTCCGCCCGGCCGAACGCCAGTAATCGTTTTCGATCACCGAAAAACGGACCAGATTTTCTCCAGCCGGACCAATGACCAGGGCGGCGGCCCGCTCGGCGGCAGCCCCGGATCTCTTTTTTCCGATCCTTTGCAAAACCGCATCTTCCGTTTCATAGCAATCCCGGCCCCATAAATCCTGGGCCGGATGAAAGCGCACGGTTTCATCGCTGATCTCCAGAAAGACCGGTACCCGGGAGATGCCCCGGATGACAATGGCATCATAGCCGGTGCGGCTGATGCTTTCGGCGGCTTTTCCTCCGGAATAGGATTCGGCATACAACCCGGTCTGAGGGCTTTTGGTAAAGATGCCGTGGCGGCAGGAGCCGAAAATGGGACTGTCGGTCACCGGACCGACGGCGATGATCAGGTGATTATCCGCCGACAGGGGATCAACTCCAACCGGATTATTTTCCATTAACAGCCGGGTGGCCAGGCCCTTGCCTCCCAGACCCTCTTCCAGGTCATGATCGGATAGTTCCTGGATGGAAAAGGATTGTTCCTCCACATTGATTTTCAAAATACGATTAAAGAAGCCGTACATGGTGATCACCTTGAATGCTTGCAGATTGCTGAAAAAGGCCCATTTACTGCCTTGCCCTCATCCTTCGTCATTGCGACGTATTTCTCTATACGCCTCATTCCTCAGGATTTCTTCGCATCCTGGGGATGCTCAGGCCCATCCCTTCGGGGCGGGACCCAGTTTCGGGCGTCTTGTATTTGGACCTTTTTGAGCAACCTGAAAAAATAAAATCCACTTCCTTATTAACCACTCCGAACGCTGAACATCGAACGAAATTTTGAAAAAATTTCTACCACGCACCCCCGTAAATCCGTTCGGCGTCTTCCAGAGTGATCCGCCGAGGATTGTTGGCCAACAAGCGGGCCACTTTTAAAACCCCTTGCGCCATACCCGGAATGGCCTCCCGGGGGACATTAAAATCGCGGAGCCTCAAAGGAAGATTGAGATCAGTCATCAACTGTTCAATGGCCTGAATCCCTTCTTCAGCGGCTTCCCGGTCGGACAGGTCCTCCGTGTAAAGGCCCAGGGCCGATGAAATCTCGGCAAACTTGGGCAGATTCCCCAACATGTTAAAACGGAGCACATGGGTCAGCATAACCGCATTAGCCAGACCGTGGGGAATGTGATGGAATTCTCCTCCCAGGGGATAGGCAAAGGCATGAACAGCCGTCACCCCGGCATTGGCAAAGGCCATACCAGCTAACATACTTCCTTCCAACATCTTGGCCCGGGCGTTCACGTCTTCTCCTCGGGCATAAGCGGTTAACAAATTATCGAAGATCAATTCAATGGCCCGGAAGGCTAAATGATCGGTCAGGTCATTGGCATTGACTGACGTATAGGCCTCAATGGCATGTATCAGGGCGTCCATGCCGGTAAAGGCCGTCACGGCCGGAGGCACACCCAGGGTCAGCAGAGGATCCAGCAAGGCCACCTTAGGGAAAAGGTGTCCTGAAACGACCCCTTTCTTCAGATGCTCCTTTTCATCGGATAGGATGGCAATGGGGGTGACTTCGCTGCCCGTTCCGGCCGTAGTGGGGATGCAGATCAAAGGGATGCCCGGTTGGACCAGCAGATCCACACCAAAGTAGTTGGAAATATGTCCGGGATTAACGGCCATGACCGCCACCAGCTTGGCGATATCCAAGGCACTGCCCCCTCCCAATCCGATGACCGTATCGCACTTTTCTTTTTTCAACTGCTCCAGGGCCTGGTCGACCACCTCGATCCGGGGATCGGATTCCACCTGATCAAAAAGGGCGCAGGGGATCTCCTCTTTTTTTAAGGACGGTTTAAGCTTGTCCAACAGCCCGGCCTGGACGATCCCGGGGTCGGTGACCACCAGGACTTTTTCTCCTTTTAACGTTTTGACTTCCTGGCCGATTTGGTCGATGCATCCCGGACCCATAATGATCCGGGGGGTGGTTCGAAATATGATGTGAGGCATAATCTTCTCCTAACAAAAAAACAGTTCAAAGTTAAAATCCCCCTCATTCCCCTTCTTTCAAAGGGGGAGGCCGATCACCTCCCTTTCTTAAAGGGAGGCAGGGAGGGCTTTTGCGGATTTTTTTTACTCTCCTAAATGACCTCTAAAATTCTACTTTGTTTGCACAATCACTCCTCGATCGATCTGAAAGACCCGGTGCAGCAGTCCGCGGGAATGCTGCAGGTTGGATTCCGACAGAATGACCGAGAGGCCTTCTTTGATCAACTCACCCACCACCTCCACCAGGCGATGGGCCAGAGCAGGGGCCACCCCTTCAAAGGGTTCATCCAGAAGCAGCAGTTTATGACCGCACATTAAGGCCCGGCCCAGGGCCACCAGTTTCTGCTGGCCTCCTGACAATTGCATGGCCTTGCGTTTGGCAAAGGTTTTTACTTCCGGGATCATTTCATAAATCTTTTCCAACCGCGGTTGGGTCTCTTTTTCCCCGATGGCCCAAGCCGGAAGAATGATATTTTCTTCCACGGTCAGTTCCGGAACCAGACGGCGTTCTTCCGGCATATAGCCGATGCCTAAACGGCTTCGACCGTAAGCCGGCATCTCTCTTAAATTGATTCCGTCAAATTCAACCCAACCGCTTGTGGAAGGAAGCAGTCCCATAATACTGCGCATCAGGGTTGTCTTTCCGGCCCCGTTGCGCCCGATCAATCCGGCCACGGCGCCGGTGGGCAGTTCCAGCCCCACTTCTCTCAGGATTCTCACCGACTGGATGGAGACGGTTAATTCGCTAATTTTGAGCATCCCTTTGACCTCCCTGGTGTCCCCCTGATTTCTGGTTCTCTCCGATAACGTATTGACGCACCTTGTTGTCGGTCAGCACCTCTTGCGGGCCGCCGTCGGCGATAATCCGTCCCTCATAAAAGGCCAGGATGCGTTCGGAATAACGGCTGACGATATCCATGTCATGTTCCACAAAAAGGACCGTTACCCCTTCGGCCCGTAAGGCCTCCATAATCATATCCATGATTTCGAATTTCTGATCGGCATTGATCCCGCTGGTCGGCTCATCGAGCATCATGATCTGCGGCTTACCGACCATGGACATGGCGATATCCAGGAGCTTGCGAATACCTCCCGGCAGGACATTAGCCGTTTTATGCCGATAATCGATCAAGCTGAAGCGGTTCATGATCGCCTCAGCGGTTTCTAAAGGATTCTCCAAGTGACCGTTTAATTTTTCCCGATCCTTTTTCTTGTTCACCAGGGAGACGATTCCCAATCCCACCAGGATATTTTCTTCCACGGACAGGGAATCATAGAGCTGGGGGATCTGAAAAGAACGGCAGACACCCAGCCGGGTTATCTCTCGCGGTTGGAGGGAAGTAATCTCCCGCCCCTGAAAATGAATCGTTCCGGAACTGGGTTTCAAATAACCAGTGATCATATTGATGAAAGTGGTTTTCCCGGCGCCGTTGGCCCCGATCAGACCGACAACGGTATCCTTGTGAATGGCTGCGGAAATATCCCAGGCGGCCACTACGGCCCCGAAATTTTTTCGCAGGTTTTGTGCTTCGAGGATAGGCAAGGATTCCATAATCATGCTCCTTTAGGACGGGTTTTAAAAACGGACCAGAGCCCGGAGGGCAGAAAGAAAATCACCAGTAACAAAGCGGCTCCCAGGACCATCTGCCAGGTAGTGGGGGAATACTCATAGGCAAAGCTGCGGATGGATTCAAAAATCAAGGCCCCCAGAAAAGGTGCCAGGACACTCCCGGTCCCTCCAAGGATGGTGATAAAAACAAATTCTCCGGAAGTGGTCCAGTAAGCCAATTCCGGATCGATATGGCCCACGGTAACGGCGGTTAAGGCCCCTCCCATCCCGGCCAAAGTGGCGGCGATGACGTATTTGATATGGATGGCCCGTCGGACCGAAGCACCCATGTATTCCACCCGCAGCTCATTGTCCTTTATGGCCGGCGATAAGCGGCCCATAGCGGTCTTTGAATAACGGTTCAACCCTAAGGCGGCCAGGAAGATCACCACACTGGCCAAGGAGTAAACGGCATAGCGCACCCAGCGGCCTGATACGTTTAGGCTTAAAAAGGTGGGTACGCTGATATTAAATCCATCGGTGCTGCCTAAAAGGGCTGTTTTAACCAGCAGTCCGTAGAGAATCATAGAAAAGGCCAGGCTGAGCATGGCGAAAAAGATACCCCGGTAGTTGGCCAGAAGGAAGCCCAGAATAAAGGCTAAGACGGCAGCGGCCAGGGCGCCGGAAAAGAGCGACAAAAAGGCATCTTTAACCCCCAGAGCCAACCCCAGGCTGCCCACGGTATAGGCTCCCAGGCAATAATACAATCCTTGCCCGAAGGAAACCAAACCGGTCCGAAGCAGCAGCATGAGCCCTAAGACCACCAATCCTTTGCCGAATGAGACGGTTATCAGAAAAAGCATCCATTGAGGAAGAAAGGGGCCGACAGCCAATAACGCCGCTAGGACCCCGGCCAAGATGCGAAAGGTATTTTCAACCCGGTTCATATTTTTCGGGCCTCCACACTACTGAATAATCCTTGAGGTTTTAGAAGCAAGACCATGGCCATGACCAGATAGATACTGAACAGTTCGATTTCCGGCAGATAATGGACGGCCGCCGAGCGCACCAGCCCGACGATCAGCGCCCCTAAGGCCGCTCCCGGGAGACTTCCCAGGCCGCCGATAACCACGACGGCAAAGGCCAGAACGATCACCTCCACCCCCATTCCGGGGACCACCGAGACCGTGGGTGCGGTAAAGGCCCCGCCGATGGCCGCCAGCATGGCCCCGATGGTAAAGGTGATCAGGTAAAAACGATTTACCTTGATGCCCATGGCCTGGCTCATTTCCTGGTCATGAATCACCGCCAGAAGCAGTTTTCCCTGGCGTGTATACTGGAGGACCCAGATTAAGCCGAGCCCCGTGGCCAGGGAGACACCGATCATAATCAGGTTATAAGCGGGATAACTTAGGCCGGCAAAATCAAGGCTGCCTAAAAGACCATAAGGTTCGGAGATAAAAAACGGGTCAACTCCCCAAATCAGTTTAATCACATCTTCCAAGATGAGAAAAAGGGCGAAGGTAACAATTAATAAAAGAATTTCATCTTTGCCATACATAAAGCGGAGCAGACCGCGTTCGATCAGAGGGCCCATGACCAGGCCGACTATGACCGCAGCCAGGGCCAGCATGGCGTAACTGCCCAGAGGGGCATACCCGTGTCCAAGCCATGAGCCGGCCAGAGAGGCGGCCATATAGGCGCCCAGGGCATAAAGACTGCCGTGGGCCATGTTCAGGATCTTCATCACTCCATAAATCAAAGTCAGCCCAACGGCGATAATAAACAGCCAGGAAGAATAGAGCAGCCCATCCACCAGGACCGTCAAGATATCAATCATAATAAATCTTCTCCTCAAAGCGGGCGATGAAAACTTTCCCAGGGGTTCAGGATTCTAGGGTTCGAGGATTCAAGTGAATAGCACTGTAGAAAATCCCTTGGCCCCTCGAATCCTTGAACCCCTGAACCCGGTTTATTACTCCATTACTTCGTCTTCTTAAACCCCGACTTAATCCAGTCTTCACTCTTCACCCCTTCGGGAGGGTTGACCTTCGTTGCCGGATATTGCTTGATATTGACAAGAGTCAGTTTGCCTTTGACCTGCTTGACCGTGCCGTAGGCCGTTCCCTGTATGGCTTGATGCCCTTTGCCCAGGGCCATTTCCACTTTACCGCTGGGCGTTTCATAAGTCAGATATTCCAAGGCGGCGATAATCTGATCCTGCGTCGGGGCCTTTCCCCCGGCCGCGGCCATAGCCTTTTCATAAGCGGCTTTCACTCCCAGGATGGCTTGAACCATTTTGTAGGCCGGGTAGGTCGGGAATAAGGCATAGCGATCATGATAAGCCTTGCGGAACCAGCGATTCAGTTCATTGTCGGGCGCAAAGACGCCATGAGGCCCCCGGCCGCCGAGGATCGTTCCATCCGGAATTTGACTTCCCAGTCTGAACATGGCCGTTTCGCCCGCGGTTAATACAACCGTGCTTTTCTTAAACAAGCCTCTGGGTACCGCTTGCAAAACAAAGGCCTCCAGATCACCTCCCCAGAAACTGGAATGGACCACATCGGCCCCGCTGGAAAGGAGGGAGGAGATTTCGGCCCCGTACTGACCGGCCATCAATTTGGGCATCTGGGAGACCACCACCTGGGTCCCGGGATTGAGGGCTTTCATGGCCGCTTCAAAGTCATTCCAGGAATCCTGTCCCCAGGCATAATTCTGGTTGATCCCGGCGATTTTTTTCGTTTTCGGTTTGTTTTCCATCACATAATAAGCGGCAGCCACGTTATCCATGGTGGCATGGGCCCCGGTACGAAAGACATATTTATAGCTGCCGTCTTCAAAAATACGCGGTGTACCGGCGTCAAAAATTACGGTTAATTTTTTCAACTCTTCCGCCACCGGTGGAATGGCGATGGCATCTCCGCTGGAAATATATCCGATGACTAAATCCACATTCTGCCGTTGGACCAGATTGCGGAATTCGGTTACCTGTTTAGTAACCCCACCGGCTTCATCAATAAAAACCAATTCAATCGGGGAGCCTCCAAATCCTTTGGTGGCGTAAGGAGCCGGGACCTTCCCACCCATATTAAGGGTTTCCACCAAAACTTCGGCGCCGTTTCGCGCCGGCACTCCGAAGGGTCCGGCCGCCCCGCCGGAAAGAAAGGTGACGATACCGATTTTTATCGGTTTCTCATCTGCCGCCATGGCCGAGAAGGATAATCCCATAATCAAAAGAATGACCAGAGTGGAAACCCAGAAAAATTTTGGAAAAAGCCGATTACAAGACCCTCTTTTCCGTTTCATTTGATTACCTCCTGTTAGGTCCCCTCCCGTAGAAGGGGAATTAGATGATGATAATTGATTCGCGTTAAATTCGGTTTACTAATTATTTGGTTGGAATTCCGGATAATGGTTTCCCGCTCACCTCCTTAACCATTTAATAAAAATTTTTATCTAGTCGACCATGTGGAAGTGGAATGATCCCCGATAGACAAGACGGTCCTAGTCCAAGACTTTATAGAGTGTATCCTCATGGTTGAAATCTTGCACGTCATGCCAATGGAAGTCGGCATCCAGGGAAAACCGCTTTTAGTCTTTCACACTCCGAACGAATAACAAATTATGTGCCAAAATAATTCTTGTGAGATAACAACCCGTTAGGGCAGAGAGGCCTATTTGTGTCTATTGCAAAATTGCACAAAGAATCACGCAATATGCTTTAGGTATGTTTTACCTAATAATAAAGATTAGTTGTGTAATATTGCAGAAATGCAATAAATTGCATAATTGCAAGATCTACTTTGTAACGATTCCGTAGCGCTGGATTTTTCGGGAAATGGTGGAAGGGTTAACTCCTAAGGACCGGGCCGCCCCTTGGACGGTCTTATGTTTCTGAAGGGCCTCGGCAATGATCTCTTTCTCGTATTCGGCCAGGGTCCCTTTGACACTACCCTGCTCTCGGCCCCAGACCAACGGGGCGTTGCCTTTCTTTAAGGAGGGGGAAATATCCTTTAAACTGATGGTCGGTTTATCACTCATGACCACCAACCCCTCGACAATATGGATCAGCTCCCGGATGTTTCCGGGAAAAGAATATTTGGACAAGACCTCATACACTTCAGGGGAAAACGTTTTTTTGAGCTCAAGATTTTTGTTGAACTTTTTCAAGAAATGATTGACCAGAGGAATGATATCCTCCGGGTGTTCACGTAAGGGCGGTATGGTTAAGGGTAGGGTGCTCAATCTGAAATAAAGGTCCTTGCGGAAACCGCTATCACTGGCTAGAGATAAGAGGTCTTTGTTGGTGGCGGCGATTAAGCGGAAATCGATCTCCTTGCTCCGGGTGCTACCCAAACGGGTCAGTTCCTTATCCTCGATGATCCCCAATAACTTGACCTGCAGATAGAGAGGGAGATCGGCGATTTCATCGAGGTAGACCGTTCCGCCGTGGGCGATCTCCAGTAACCCGGCCTTGCCTTCCCCTCTCGCCCCGGTAAAAGCCCCTTTCTCATAACCGAACAACTCGCTTTCCAGGAGATTTTCCGGTATGGCCCCGCAGTTGATTTTGACAAAATTAGCCTCTTTCCGCGGACTGGCCTGATGGATAAACCGGGCCAAGAGGTCCTTGCCCACCCCCGATTCCCCGCCTAAAAGAACGGCCGAATCCACTCGGGCCATTTTCAGGGCCTTTTGGAGCACCTGCCGCATCACTTCACTTTTTATCACCAATTCCTGTTCCGCTTGGATCAGATAGCCTTGTTCAATAAGCTGATCCTGATATCGTTTGGTCAGTTGTTTGCTTTCCTCCACCTCCATTTTGAGCTGATTCAGATCCGTTAGATCCCGGACGTTAGTGACCACTCGAATCATCTGCTGATTGGCATCAAAGATCGGGTTGCCGGTGACCATGACCGTTTTCCCGCCCTTAATATTCTGCATGATGGTCTTAGGGCGATGGTCTTTGATGACCTCCAGGGTGACCGAAGAATCAAAAAAACCGGAAGCGACCAGTTCATCGGTCTTCTTGCCGATTAAATCCTCTTTTTTCAGGCCGGTGATTCGTTCATAAGCCTGGTTCACCCTTAAGGTTTTGGATTGGCCGTCGGTGATATAGAGACCGTCATAAGAGGATTCGATAATGGCATCCAGTTCCTCATGTAATCGTTTAAAGGATTCCAGTTCGGAGCTGACTTTTTCATATTCCGAGATGTCTTGAAAGATGCTCATGACGCCGGCGATTTTTCCGTCGACCAAAATGGGGGTGCGGTTGGCGATGATGGTTGACTCACCAATAGAGATTTTTTTGGCGATTTGCGGAAGGCCGGTACGGATGATGGTCTGCATATCCTTCCAAGGTTCGGGATTGATTTCCTTAATCGGGCGACCGGTCAGATCCTTTTCTTGAATCCCTAATACTTTTCGGGCCGCTTCATTGTAGATTTGAATGATCCCATCTCGATTGACAATGACGATCCCGTTATATGCCATATCAAATAGAGGGGCCAGTTTCTTCAAATGTTCCGCCCAGCCTTCTTTGTTATGTGCTTTTGTGGTCATTGTTTCTTCGAAAATGAAATGAGAAAATGTTAAATCCTTACAAAGTACACCTAAAGATTTATTTCTCACATATTATTAGGCCCATTGGCGTCTAAATTTTAAACATGCTTAGCTAGAACTCAACTCATTTCCTTCAATTTATTCTTTGTCACTTTGCCTCCCGGATTGCGGGGCAATTCTGGGACAAAAACCACCTTAGCCGGGACTTTATAATCGGCCATATGGCGGCGGCAAAAATCAATAATATCGTCTGCAGAGGTCTGCTCATCCGGTCGTAAAACAACAAAGGCCTTGACCACCTCTCCAAAGATCTTGTGAGGTTCAGGAACAACGGCCGACTCTAGGACCTTGGGGTGGGCATTCAGGGCCGATTCCACTTCCAAGGAGTATATATTTTCTCCCCCTCGAACGATCATATCCTTGAGGCGATCGACAATAAACACATACCCTTCCTCATCGATGCGGGCTACATCACCGGTATGCAGCCAACCGTCGATGATGGACTTTTGGGTTACTTCCGGTTTATTGAAGTAGCCCTGGACGACATTAGGACCGTTGATCAACAGTTCTCCCGGCTCACCGGGCTTGACTTCCCGGCCTTGAGGATCAATAGCTTTTACCTGCACTCCGGAGACCGGCAGGCCCACCGCGGGGGCCTTGCGAAGGGCATCACAGGCTGGGAGCACCGTGGTTAATGAGGAGGTCTCCGTCAAACCGTAAGCATTATAAAGATCCATACCGAATCGTTCCTTTAACCTGGTGATCGTTTCCTTATCCATCGGGGCCCCGCCGTAGGCCGCCAGCCGGACCGAGGCCAGATCGTCATCCTGGAGGCTTTCATTGATCAGCATGAGGACATACATGGTCGGCACATTAAAAAGGACCGTAATCTTAAGTTCTCGAATCGCCTTGATCATCTCCGCCGTTTTGTAGGCCTTCATGATCACACAGGTTCCGCCCACATAGACAAAGGCCACCAATTGGCTGTTCAGGCCGGTGACATGAAAGAGCGGGACGACGATCAGGGTCCGGTCACTTTCTTTATAGTTAAGGGCGGCCCCGCAGTTGCGGGCGTTGGAAAAGATGTTGCGGTGGCTCATCATGGCCCCTTTGGGCAATCCTGTCGTTCCCGAGGTGTACATGATGGTAGCCGTATCATCAGGAGAAAGGTCGGGCAAAACCGGGCGGCTTGGGTCGTTCACGAGGTCGGCAAAATAATCGGCCCCTTCCTTTCTTTCCGGCCCGGCATAGACAACCTCCTTGACCGACGATAATGCCCCCCTGATCTCCTGGCTGATTTCCCAGAACTGATATCCAGTCAGAAAAAGAACAGCCGAAGAATCGTTGATCATATAGATCAGATCCTTGGCCGTCAGCCGGTTATTCAATGGGACCGAGACCGCCCCGATGGCTGCACAGGCAAAATAGGCGATGGCCATTTCCGTACAGTTAGGGAAGAGCAGGGCCGCTCGATCCCCTTTTTTTACCCCCATCTTTTGAAACTGCGCTGCCAGGGAAAGAACCTTATCCAAAAAGACCTGGTAGCTGAGGGTTTCTTCATCACAACGGAGGGCGATTTTATCAGGAAGCCGTTGGGCCGTAGTTTGGAGCATTTCGAAGACCAGCATAAGAGCACCTCCGAATTAACTTTTCTTGAAAAGACTTACCAGATCGTCCATCCGCCGTCCACGAAGATGGTCTGCCCGGTAATAAAATCCGAGGCCTTGGAGGCCAGGAAAATAACCGTGCCTTCCAATTCTTCCGGCTGGCCCCAGCGGCCCATGGGGGTCCGCTCGTTAATGAAGTTAAACCGCTCCGGATCATTGCGTAATGCAGCCACCAGAGGCGTCTCAAAATAGGTCGGGCCGATGGCGTTGACATTAATATGGTGCCGGGCCCATTCTAAGGCCATGACCTTAGTTAATTGAATAACCCCGCCCTTACTCGAGGCATAAGGGGCCTGGTTCTCCAGCCCCACCGTGCCTAAGATCGAGGCCATGTTGATGACTTTTCCCTGGCCCCGTTTGATCATATTCGGGACGACGGTGCGGGCTACCAGGAAATACCCTTTCAGGTTGGTGCTCAGAACCTGATCCCATTCCTCCTCCTGCAGTTCCAGAACGGGCTTGCGGATATTGATGCCGGCATTATTGACCAGGATGTCAATCCGGCCGAAGGTTTCCAAAATGGAAGTCACGGCCCCCTGAATGCTCGGCAGATGGAGGACGTCCATGGGAAAAACCTCGGCCGTAACTCCCAGGGATTGGATGTGACCTTTGGTTTGTTGCAGATCCTCCAGATTCCGGGCGCAGAGGGCCAGGTCGGCCCCGGCCTTGGCCAGGGCGCCGGCTACAGCCTTGCCTAAACCTTTAGATGCCCCGGTAACCAGAGCGACTTTGCCTTGCAGTGTAAAGAGATCTTTCATGGGTCTGCCCCCCTTTACTGTGAAGGGATTTGCTATCTTCGCTCACCAGCCAGTCATAGCTGGTACCGAAAATTATAATATTCATTCGTCACCCGCTTTTTCCCTTAACATCCTTCAAGAACACAGGGACCCGCTTTTTTTAAAAACTTGGAGGATGGTTGACCCAAAGAATAATCGTTTTTTTTGCCCCCCGGTTATGAAATTCATGACCCAGATGGGATTGGAGATAAAAGCTGTCGCCCTTCTTCAGATGGATCGTTTCTCCATTGTAGTAGAGGTCGATCTCCCCTTCAATCAGAAAACCGAATTCCTCCCCTTCATGATGGTAGGCCCCTTCGGACCCTCCTCCCGGTTCAATCACCGCCAGCCGGGCATCGATTTTTTTGGTGCCGGGGTTGGGAACGAGAAATTCGATGGTGGTTTTCGATCGTTGAATCCGGAAGGTTTCCCGTTCATTATGTCTGACCACGATTTTTTCTTCATAATTGGTTCGGAAAAAATCAACAATGGTAATGTCCAGGGCATCGACGATCTTTTTTAAGGTGGAAATGGAGGGATCGGTTTTTCCGCTTTCCAGTTGACAGATATAAGCCGGAGTAAGCCCTATTTCCTCGGCTAATTTCTTCTGAGTGAGTTTTTTTAGCTGTCTCAGGTGTTTTAACTTGTTTCCCAGGTCGGCCATAATAATTAACTATAATTTAACTTATTCAAACAATCAAATTTTTTTTAACGGATCTTCTCTTAATGCGGATAGTCCCTTTCTTCTCTTTATATCCTTTTTTAGAAAGAGTGGCAAGGCAGGTCCGACAATTTTTTCTTGACAAAAAGGAGACTTCTTGTTACCACAAAAATTAACTTATATTTAATAAAAAGTCAACCGACCGGGGAGCGGCCGCTTTTCTTTTTCCGATCTTTCCTAGACAAAAGGAACCCTTCACCGGCCATAAATCGTTGCCAATTTTTTCAACCATTTTGATTCTTTTTTAACCAGACAAAAAAAGGGGGAAACGATGAGCAAGCAAGGAATGAATCGGCGGGATTTTTTAAAATGGGTCGCCTCCGGATCAATCGTCGCCGGGGCCAGCGCTTTGGGAACGGGGGTAATGGTACCCTCCGGTTTGTGGGCCGCACCGGCCAAGATTAAAGGCCCGATCAAAGTGGGCTATCAGGCTGTTTTGTCCGGGGCCTTAGCCGGTTATGGCGAGTTTCACAAGATGGGGGCTCAGATGGCGGTTGACGAAATCAATGCCGGGAAGGGCATTGCCGGGGTCAAGCTGGAAATGGAATTTCGGGATTCCACTACCAAAACCGATGACGCCATAAAAAATGCCCGGTATTTCGTTGACAGCTGGGAGGCCGATTACCTGTCCGGGATTGATTCATCGGGGCAGGCTTTGGCCTTAGGGCCGGTTATGGAGAAACTGGACCGGGTGCTCATGGTGACGCACGCCGCTACGGAAAAACTGACCGAAGAGTGGGTCTTCAAAAAAGGGGTTAAACAGATTTTTAGGATTTGTACCCCCACCTACCAGGACGGCCACGCCGCCGCTTTCGTGGCCAAAGATCTACCGGCCCTAAAATGGGCCACGGTGAGCCCCAAATACGAATACGGCTTTACCTGTTGGAAAATGTTCCAGGAGACCCTTAAAAAACTAAAACCGGGAGTCTCCTTTGCCACCGAATCCTGGGCGCCCTTTGGGACCACTGATTTCCGTTCTCACATCAATACGGTCATGGATGCCAACCCCGACGGCCTTTATTCCACGGAATGGGCCGGGGAGCTCATTACCTTCATGAAACAAGCCAAACAGGCCGGACTCTTTGACAAAATCAAACACGTCATGCTCCCGGTCGGAGCGGCTATGGACGTCCTGGAAGGGCTGGGAGAGGATATGCCCGATAATATCTGGATCTCGGGACGCTACTTTTTCCTTTATCCGAACAACAAAACCAATAACGAATGGGTGGCCCGCTTCCGTAAACGCTGGAACCATTACCCGGCCTATGTCTCCGAAACCGGGTATTCGGCCATTTATGCCCTTAAGGCCGCGGTGGAAAAAGCCGGATCTAAAGAAACCAAGGCCCTGATCAGCGCCCTGGAGGGCATGAACATGAGTTGCCCGGCCGGTAATCGTATCTTCCGTAAAGAGGACCACCAGGCCATGTATGATGTGCCCTGGGGCAAAACCAAGACGGATCCCAAATATCCATTTAAGATCATGGGAGAACAGAAAGTTATTCCGGCCAGGATGTGCTTCAACCGGCCGCCTTTCGAAGGGCCGGGGACTGAACCGCCTTTTCAAAAATAAATCACCGGCGGAAGGCATAAGGTGCAAGGGAAAAGACCAATACCCTGCACCTTGTGCCTTCCATCATGTATTATGCCCTCATGCCCGCCTAAGCGGGCACCACGAAAGATGAAAATGGGTTTTCGAAGAACACCGAACGCTCACCGGCGAACGGCAGTTTCGGATTAATTACTATAGATGCTCCAATCCATCGCCCACGTCATCCTGGCCGGTCTTTCCACCGGCATGTTTATCTGGCTGGTGGCCAGCGGCCTGACCCTGATCTTCGGGGTCCTGGGGGTCCTCAATTTTGCCCACGGCAGTTTTTATATGCTGGGGGCTTATTTTTGCTTCACCGTTTTGAAATATCTGGGGGCCAACTTTTGGCTGGGCCTTCTCCTGGGCCCGTTGTGCGTCTGTGTGATCGGCTTTCTGGTGGAACGGTTTTTTCTGCGGTATGTTTATCACCTGGCCCTGCCTTATCAACTCCTCCTGACCTTTGCCTTTGTGCTCATCTTCGACAATCTGGTGAAAATGGTCTGGGGCGCCGGCTCGCTCACCCCTCCGGATCTTCGCAGTCTGAGCGGCTCTTTGGAGATCATCGGGCGAAAATTTCCCATCTATAACCTGTTTATCATCGCCGTCGGTCCCCTGGTCGCCCTGGGGCTCTGGCTGATGATCGAAAAAAGCTGGTGGGGCCGTATCATCCGCGCCGCCTCTTCGGATCGGGAAATGGCTGCGGCCATCGGTGTGCGCGTCCCGGCCCTGTTCACCTTGGTCTTTTTGTTCGGGACCTGGCTGGGGGCCATCGGCGGAGGGCTGGCCGTCCCCTATGTGGGTCTGCTGACCTCGGGGATGGGTGAAACGATTATCATCGAAGCCTTCATCGTGGCGGTCATCGGCGGATTGGGAAGTCTGAAAGGGGCCTTTGTCGGCGCTCTGATTATCGGTATCCTCACGGCCTTCGGGACCCGCTTTTTCCCGGCCTTTGATATGTTTTTAACCTTTATCCTCATGGCCGTCGTCCTCCTGTGGAGACCTCAAGGGCTGTTCGGGGGGACCAAATAAAACAGACCATGAAAAAGACCTGGCCGACACTTTTTATTTTTCTGATCATTGCCTCCTTAATCGGCATAGGCCTTTTCTCCGGGCGCTTCATGATTTACCTGATGATCCGGGTCATGCTCCTGGGGATATTCGCCCTGGGCTATAATTTGCTTCTGGGCCGAACCGGTCTCCTTTCCTTCGGACACGGGGCCTTTTATGCCGCCGGGGCCTACGGGTTGGGTTTCTTTTCCCAAAACGTGGCCGGTCATCCCATCTTGGGAATCATCATCGGCATAGCCGCAGCCGCTCTCCTGGCCCTGATCATCGGTTTTTTCTGTGTCCGCCACACGGAAATTTATTTTTCCATGCTGACCCTGGCTTTCGGCATGATGGTCTTTTCTCTGATCTGGAACCTGCGGGGATTGACCGGCGGAGACGACGGCCTGGTGGGCATTATGCGGGAGGCCCTTTCCTTTTTCGGACTGTTTAAGATCCCAATTAAAACCGACAGGCAGTTTTATTTTCTGGTTCTGGCTTTCTTTCTCCTCAGTACCTGGATTGTCTATCGCCTTCAAAATTCCCCCTTTGGATTGGCCCTGGCCGGCATCCGCGAAAATCCCAATCGCAGCGAATTTGCCGGCGTCGACGTTAAGAATTACAGGTTATCGGTTTTCGTCATCAGCGGGGCCTTTGCCGGTCTGGCCGGTGCCCTGGAAACCCTTCTGGAAAGTAATGCCCGTCCCTTTATGGCCCACTGGAGCCATTCGGCCGAACCGATTCTGGTCAGCCTCTTGGGCGGATTGCTCAGCTTCAGCGGTCCCCTGGTGGGCAGTGTTTTTTTTATCGCCATGCGGGAGATCATCCAACGGTTCACCGAAAATTGGATGCTCTGGTTCGGGGTAGTTCTGCTGATTGTGATTATGGGTTTTCGTGGGGGTGTCGTCGGGGTCATTGAAGGCCTAACAGGCAAGTCCAGAAAGGAACTGAAAGAATAATCATGGGCGATGTGATCCTGGAAATCAAAAAACTGAACAATTTTTTCGGCCAGGTGTGTACAGCCACCAACCTGGATCTAAAAATAGAATCCGGGGTATTGACCTCGATCATCGGTCCAAACGGGGCAGGAAAATCCACCCTGATTAATCTAATTACCGGAAATCTGCCGGTTCAATCCGGCACCATTCTTTTTAAAAACCGGGATATCACCCATCTGCCTATCCATAAGAGAGTCCGCCTGGGTGTATGCCGTTCCTTTCAGATCGTTAACATCTTTCCCGAGTTGACCGTTTTTGAAAATATACTGATCCCCATCCTGACTATGGCCGGCCGGTCGCGGCGTTTCTTTGCCAAGACCGCTTTGGAAGGGGACTGCCGCTCTCAGGCCGACGGCGTTTTAGAAAAAGTGGGGTTAACTAACAGGAAAGACACAACAGCCACTGCCCTGTCTCACGGCGACCAACGCCTCCTGGAAGTCGGGGTGGCCCTGGCCGTTAACCCTTCCCTGCTTTTTCTCGATGAACCGACGGCCGGGATGAATCCGGTGGAACGGGTCCGGCTCTTGGAAAACATCCGTCAGCTTTCCCGGGACGGCCGGACGACTTTTGTGCTGGTGGAACATGATATGGATATTGTCTTTTCCCTCTCCGACCGGGTTATCGTCCTTCACCGCGGAATAATTTTAGGAGACGGAAACCCGGAAGAGATCAGGCGGAATGAACAGGTTAGAGAGGTGTATCTGGGAGATTCGATAGAACAATAAAAGGCGCAGGGTACAGGGCATAAGGTCCAAGGTATAGGGTCTATGGCTAAATATCCGCCTTTTCCAAACTCCGAACTGTATTTTTATATAAATTCATGTTACTAGAAGTCCAACATATCAACACCTATTACGGAACCAGTCACGTCCTGCAGGATATCTCCTTTTCCGTAGGCCAAGGGGAGGTGGTCGCCCTTTTAGGCCGAAACGGAGTGGGAAAGACAACCACCTTGCGTTCCATCATCGGCCTGACCCCGCCCCGAGACGGCTCGATCCTTTTTAACAAACAGGAAATTTTAGGGCAGCCGGCGTATACCATCGCCCGCCAGGGCGTGGGTTATATGCCCGATGACCTGCGCATCTTCCCGGATTTGACCACCCAAGAAAATCTGGATATTGCCCAAAAGCTTTCCCGAAGAAGCGGCTTCTGGACACGAGATCAGGTCCTGGTCCTCTTCCCCAAACTCAAGGATCTGTTGAAGGCCAAAGGGATCAATCTCTCCGGCGGGGAAAAAAAGATGCTGGGCATCGGCCGGGCCCTGATGGCCAATCCCTCCCTGCTCCTTTTGGATGAACCCTCGGAGGGGCTGGCCCCCTTGGTCGTAGCCGACCTGATTAAAGTCCTGGGCAGGATTCATCAACAGGGCGTCACCATCCTCCTGGCCGATCAGAATCTGAAATTCTGCCGCAAAGTCTGCCACCGGGGCTACATCGTTGAAAAAGGCATGATCCAACATGAAGGCAAGATGGAGGACATCTGGAACAACGAAGAGATCATTAAGAAATACTTAGTGATTTAATACCACTTCCGTGTATAAACCCCGGCCCGCAGGGCCGGGGTTTCTTGTCTTGAACTATTTCCCCATACTCCGCCCCCTTAGGCTTTGGGGGGTTGATTTTTGGTACAGATGGCAATGCAGTGGGTGCAGTCGACTCCCACCTTGGGCGGATACCAGTTCTTGAAACAATTATAGGCATTGATGGGCCATTTAAGCAGCCCTCCTTTGTTATTGGAAACCGAAGCCGGTTCCGTAGTCCTCTTGCCCGCGGAAATGGCCTTGCCGGGACATTCTTCGGCGCAGGCCCCGCAGTTTTCACAAAACTCCTGCTGGCCCATATCAATCGGCTTGTCGGGAACCAAGGGGAGAAAGGTAAAGACCTTACACAACCTCACCCGGGGACCATATTGTTCGGTGATCAGCCGCCCATGTCGCCCCAACTCACCTAAACCGGCATCAATGGCCAAGGGGATACTCAGGGCCGTATCGTTTCCCATGGGAATGGCTTTATAACCTAAATTTCTGATGAATTCGGCTACCGATACAGACAGAACGGCCATCTTGGAATAGCCTAGTCCGGTCGCCGCCGCCGACAAGGCTTTGGGTGATTCCTTGATCATGGCATAATCCATCTCGATAGCCATGACCAGCGCATATTTATACTCCGGCGGGATGTCTACCGGCGTCGTTTTCTTGGTAATGATATTATAAACATTCGAATAGACCCAGTTCCGGTTGATTTCACATACACCGACCAGGCTCGCTCCAAGTTTCCGGACGGCATCTTGATGCTTGGAGTTTCGATCAAATGAACGACGTTTCTATTATGCCAAAGCCTTCCGGACCGCGGCTAAGAGACTCCCGTCGGAAATCAGCCTCCTGATGGTTTCAATGTGCGGATACATAAGCATATCCTGCTTTAGGAAAGGGACAGTCTGGCGGATCAACCGGTAGGCCGGAGCGGTTCCTCGACCGAGTTTGGCTTCTTTGCCCAAGACCCGGCGGCGAAAATCAATACCCTGGGCGGCAGCAAAAAGCTCCAGGGCCAGGATCTTTTCCACATTTCCGGTAATCTCCCTGGCCTGGCGGGCTGCCGCCGGACCCATGCTGACATGGTCTTCCATATTGGCGGATGTAGAGATGGTGTCCACGCTGGCCGGGTGGGATAAAACCTTATTCTCCGTGGCCAGGGCGGCGGCGGTGTACTGGGTGAGCATGAACCCGGAGTTCAGACCCCCTTCCTGAACCAGAAAGGGAGGCAGGACCCCTTGGTTGCTGGCCGTATCCACCAGTCGGGCCAGGCGGCGTTCGGAGATGTTGCCTAATTCGGTCAGGGCCAGGCCCAGATAATCCAAGGCCACGGCCAGGGGCTCGCCATGAAAATTTCCTCCCGAGAGGACGGCGGCCTGATCCGCCTCATCGATAAAGATCAGCGGATTATCGGTGGCCGAGTTCAGTTCGATCTCCATCACCCAGCGGGCATAGGCGATGGCATCGCGTACCGTGCCGTGAACCTGGGGAATGCAGCGCAAGGTATAGGCATCCTGAATATTCAAGGGATCATCCCCGCGGGTGAAGGTGCTGTCTTCGATCAGCCGGAGCATAAAGGCGGCGCACTCTCTCTGCCGGGGATGAGGCCGGACCGCCTGAATACGGGGATCAAAGGCCCGCGGCGTCCCTTGCAAGGCCTCCAGACTCAAGGCCCCGGCCAGATCGGCAACGGCCGCCAGGTTTTCGGCCTGGTGAGTCACCAGCCCACCGAGGGCATTCATCATGGTTGTGCCGTTGGTCAAAGCCAAACCTTCCTTGGCCTTTAAAGTGACCGGTTTTAAACCGGCTTTGGCAAGGGCCTTGCCGCCGGGAAGGCGTTTTCCCTGATAGAGGACCTCCCCCAGGCCGATCAGCGGCAGGCACATATGCGCCAGGGGGGCCAAGTCCCCGCTGGCCCCTAAAGAACCCTGGCCGGGGATGATGGGGAGGATGTCTTGATTGAGTAATTCCAGGAGAAGCTGCAGGGTCTCTTCCCGGATCCCCGAGTGTCCCTTAGCCAAAGTATTGGCCCGGATGAGCAGCATGGCCCGGGTGGTGGCCCGGTCCAGCGGTTCACCGACAGCCACGGCATGGCTGATCAGAATATTGCGCTGAAGCTGCTCCACCTGGTCCGGTGAAATGAGCCGGTCTTTGAAGGCCCCCAGACCGGTGTTGATTCCATAGACAATCTCACCCCGTTGGATAAAGTCCTGAACGGCCTGGGCCGCCCGGCGGACCTTGTGCCAGGCCTGGTCCGAGACCCGCACCCGGATGGCCGGGTTTTCAGCGACGGCCACCACCTCTTCCAGGGTCAACGATTCTCCGTCGATGATCACGATGTTTTCCTGCGGTCTTCGAGAAGACTTGTCCTTTTTACTCTCCGCCTTCATCGTCCTCTCCTTTTAAACATCCCTTAATTCATCCAGCAAAAGCATTTCTTTTTTTCTGGTTTTTCTCCCAATTAGTTGACCAATGTGCGATCCTTGCAAAATGTAACATATTACTTTCTTAAATGTTTTTTTTAACCACCCGTTCCCTGCGGGCACTTGACAAAGGCGTGACAACAGCTCGGACACCTAAGAGTTTTTCCCGGCACGACTTTTGCCGGGAAAAGGACCCTTATGGGGTTGGGAACGTCGTCAACCCCATAAAAGTCCGGGGTTCGTCTAGGTAATCAAGCGACGAAGGAGCGGGCGGTTCACAACAATGATCAACTAAAATGGAGATGATCCTTGTTTCTTGATGCGGGGAGCCGTAAAGTTCCCCGGTCAATAAATGGATGTCCGTTTATTTTTTTCCGGTAAACTCCAGAATGTGCAGACCGGCCCCGGCCCGGTCGGTGATGTAAATCAGCCCCCGCCGATCGAGGTCCACATCATTGGTCTGGATCACGCCGGTGATGTTATTCCCCTCCGGACCGGTCTTCGGCAAGGCCGGGATATAATGCCCCACCTCTTTGGGGTTATGTGGATCGGAGAGGTCGAAGATCCGCAGGCCGGCGTTAAAATAGGCCGTATAAATCAGGGTGCCCCCAATCAGTTCGCCGTCTTTCGTTTCCGCAAACTGGTGAGGGCCGAAGCGCATTCCCCGTTCGCAGAAATCCTTGTCGGCGGTTTTGAAGGTTGAAATCAGCCGGGGATGGCTTTCATCCGAGGCGTCAAAGACATAGAGCAGGGGCCGGGGTTCCCGGCAGTCAAAGGCCAGGGCTTCTTCCGAGACCACCAGGATCGGTTTGGACGAGGTTTTTCTTTTTGATGCCCCCGGTCCACGGAGAGGAGGGAAGGGCACGGTGGTATGGGCTTTCGACAGAGAAGGGTAAGAATCGATATGGGCGACCATTCTGGGTCGGGCCTTATCGCTGATGTCCAGGACGACCACATCCCCTCCCTGAAGATAGGAGAGATAGGCCCGGTCTCCGGAGATGACCGGGTGATGAAGACTGATCCATTTCCCCGATTCCCCGGGGGCCTGTCCGGGAAGTCCCCAGTTGGAGACGAATTGGGGCTGATAAGGATTTTTCAAATCATAGATGATCAGGTGCTGTCCCTTCCAGCCCGGCTGAATACCCGACAGATAGGCATAGTCGCTTTCCCCGTCCCACCAGCTTTTATGGGCGGATGAAAGGCTGCCGATTTGCGAAATCAGTTTAGGGGCGCTGCGCTTGGTGATATCCCAAATCTCAAAGCCGGTAAATGGGCCGGATTCCTGATTGCGCAGGAGAAAATCTTTTCCCTGGAAATAATTCTCCACCACCTGGACCGCCCGGCTCTCGGCCCCCTCGTATCCGGGGATGTGCGTAAGGATCTTCGGCTTGCTAGGGTCCGCCACGTCCAGAATGGTCGTCCCGTTCCATTCCTGTTTCCCGGTCAGGGGATTCAATTTTCTGCCCCGGTGATGGCCCACATAGGCATAGTTTCCTTTCAGGACCACCTGCAGGGCCGGCCGGCTCTGCAGATCGCTCCAGCCGATCAAGCGCACATTAGAGGCATCGGCGGCAGTCTTTTCCGCCGGGACGTTTAAGGGGACTAATAAAAACAGGCTCAAGATCATCAATAACCGTTTCACCAGGGATCTCCTCATAATTAAAGATTTGGCCCTCTCGGCCGCCTGCGGGTTAGCGCTGAGGCGACTCTTTACACGAGACGGGCCAGACCGTCCGGCTGCCCGGCGGGTGGATGCTGCCGTCCCCCTTTACTACGGCAGGGCGAACGATTCGGCGTGATTCCGGCAGTTGGCGCACTTCAGACAAATCGCGCCATTCACTCAGGTACAAAATCAGCGGATCGTCGAGGTGCGCAAGTTTTCCGCTTACCATCGATCCAAACCTGCCTCTGATTTCATATTCGCTGCTGGGACCGAAGAATGTCGTCAGATGCAGGTGAGGATAGCCGCTGGGGCCGTAGTGACGGCCTTCGGTGCCCGTTGCCCCCGACAGACCGATGACCTGGCCAACTTTAACCCGTTCGCCGATTTTCAGTGTCGGTATACTGGAGAGGTGCTGGTATTTGCTGAACACATAGTAAGGCGTGCCCGTGCCTTCCGGTGTATGCAACAGCCAGAGAAAGATGCCTTCCAGGCGGCCTCCTTCGCCCAGGGCGATCACTTCTCCTTCAGCTATGGCCAGGAGAGGCGTACCTGTCTTCAGGCTGAGATCCATACCCCCATGCAGCCCGCGGTTGCGGTCGCCGCGGCGGCGGCTGCCGTCGTAGCGATTAGAAGAGCCAAAGGGCGAGGAGATCGTCTGGCAATCGCAGCCTTCCGGAAAGGCAACGCTGAGCCCGCTGGGACGGATTAGGTGGTCACGCGGTTCAACTTGAGCCTGTGCCTGCCCGGATAATAATAGGATGACCATCAGAAAAAGCAGCAGTATATTCATCTCGGTTTCCCAGGAAAGGGGACGTTGCTCAATTCACTCAATATTGTTCGCTGTTGTCATTTTTTTAATAGCCATAACCACGCCGGTTGCTCCGATTCCAACCTGGCGCGCGATCTCGGCCATTGAAATCCCCAATTCCCGATTTAAA
>Ga0233425_10003717_pt1 | contig 27060 bp, 30 predicted proteins | sample Watercolumn_Towu_2_FD_181712 | JGI IMG/M metagenome (GOLD analysis project Ga0233425, IMG submission 181712) | Freshwater microbial communities from Lake Towuti, South Sulawesi, Indonesia - Watercolumn_Towuti2014_140_MG | ecosystem: Environmental > Aquatic > Freshwater > Lake | place...
GTGGACGGCTGGGAAAGCCTCGCCGAAAAGCCTTCCGATCAGCTCATTGACCTCGCCGCTTGATCGGATAGCATCATGCCGCTCGGAACTGCGTCAGCAAATTCCAACACGGTTCGCGACGGGACCACGAAATTTCCCAATCACGCCAGCGCAAAGGAGGATCGCCACCATCGCCGAGGACGACAAAACCATGAGATATTTGTCGAAGACGCCAAGGGCGTTCCTATAGACCAAATAGGCGATAATAACGATAACGGTCTGATGCAGGATATATATGGGGAGCAGGAGCTTGCTCAAACGCGAGAGAGCAGGATAGCCGCGATTGAAGAAGCGATACGCCAAGCCGACCAGCGCCACGACCCAGCACCAGCCGGCGAAAGCGTACAACACTGCGAGCCAGCGCGGATCGTATTGCGCATATGCGACCGGTCCCCGATCAAGAACGCGCCACAGCAATAGGATCGTAGCGAAGACCGCCAGCGGGAGGGCGAGAGGCGCACTCCGCTTGACGACATTAATTGCGGTGGGCGATTGCGCGAGGATGAATCCGTAAGCGAAGAAGATCGGATAGGCGAGCATGTTCCAACCGCCGAGGCCGACATTGCCAAAAAGCCATTCGATGGCGCCGATGGGCAATGCGAGCAAGAACATCGTCGCCGGACGCCGCAGCCATCGACGGCTTTCGCCGGACCACTGCGCTTTCCAATTCCTTTCAACCACCAAGAAGAGCGGGAGGCAAAGCAGCGACATGATGAGCAGCGCTTGCAGATACCACAGGTGCAATCCCATCCAGGCGAAATTGCCCGCGCCGCCGATCTCGAGATAAGGCGCGTTGAAATAGTGAGGATAAAACGCAAGGAACGAGCCTTCGAACTGGTGTCGCGACAACCGCTCGACATAGACCTGTGGCGGAGCCATCACGAAGATGCCAAAGAGCAGGGGCACAAGGAGACGCCGCAACCGCTCGACGACGAAGTCGCACGGGGAATGGATTCGTAGCGCGAAACCCATGCTGGCGCCGGAAATGGTAAAGAACAGCGGCATGATCCAAACGAGCAGCGAAGCATTCCAAATGGTCAACGCGAAGCTCTTCGACTCCGAGCTGAAATGCCAGTCGCGGGCGACATAGGGCGCGCCGCTGTGGAAGACGAACACGCCAAGCGTGGCCATCGCGCGCAGCCAATCGAGCGCAGCGTAACGCGCCTCGCCCGACCTTGGGTCCGCTCGCGAGGAAGACACTACCATCGAAGCCAGCGCGCGCCGGCGACATATCCGAACAGCGCGACGATTCCGATCGCGAGGGAATACCAGGTCGCGACAAACAACGGGCTGTCGTCGGTGCAGTGGGAGGCATAGAGCGTCGCCGCTATGCCGCCTGCGGCGAGTCCGGCGACGGCGCCGGCAAGGCCGGGTCTCGTCGGCGCGCCTTGCCGCAAGGCGAACACTATCCCGGCGAGCGGCGCAATCGAAAGAAGTGGGATCAGCATCAGACAATAACGCGCGTTCACGCCGATCAGTCTCGGAGCCCAACTGTCGGGAGGGATGACAGCGAGTTCGACGGCGACGGCGACAACGAGCATCAGCGGCGTCGCCAGCCATGCCCATCGCCACCATCCCAGCGGAGCGCCCGGACGGGCGAGACGCATAAGCAGACCCGCAGCCGTCGTCGCGAGGCTCAGCGTGAGGACGAATTTCAGCACGAAACGGATCGTGTGCAGCGCTTGCGTGAAGTCGGCGCGCGGGCCCATCGTCGAAAAGAACGCCGCGGCCGAAACAGCCGCGCCCAAAGCCAAGGCCACGGCGAACAATTGCCAGAGCCGCGTTTTAGAGACCGTCAAGTCGGCGACGAGCGCATGGATCAGATCGTCGGTTCTCATTGTTCGTCTTTCCGATACAGCGCGGCGAGCGTCTTGATCGCCCGATGCAGCGCGACGCGCACGGCGCCTTCGTTCATATTGAAGCGCTCCGCCGTTTCCCGAACCGAACGTCCCTCGATGGACAACGAGCGCACCAGATCGCGTTGGCGTTCGCCGAGCTTTTCGAGAAGACGGTCGACATCATGCCGATCCATGGCGCCGTCATCGCCTTCCGCGGTCAGGAAATCCGCCACGTCTTCGATCGGCAGCGTCAGCCTGCTCCCGCGCCGCCGCCGCGCGTCGACCAGCTTGTTGCGCGCAATCGTCATGATCCATGGGCCGATCGGCCGATCGACATCCCACGTCTGTCGCTTGAGATGGATCGCCAAGAGAACCTCCTGGACGACATCTTCGGCTTCTCCGTCGCTCAGTCCGATGCGGGCGCCGTTTCGCCGCGCCACGGACCGCAGGACGGGAGCAAGCGCCGAGAGGAAGCGATGATACGCCGCAGCGTCGCCAGCAATTGCGGCGCGCATCAGCATCGCCCATTCCTCCTCGGACCCGCGCAATCCCATCGTCCTCCAGTTATTCGTTCCCGCCAGCCGATTCGTTACTCCGCCCCGGATCGCTCGTCGGGCGGCCCCGTCGGCCCCTTTTCGGCGCCCCGGAGCGGCCAAGGATGTAACACGGCGGCTCCGTCGCCCGAAGAGCGCAATAGAGGCCGCGCTGGTCGGCTCTCGTTCACTCCGGGGAGAAGAGCGATGGATCGCCGTTTATTGAACCTCATGATCGCCGGATCGCTGACGACCGCCCTGTTGCTCATCAAAGCTTCCGCCTGGGCCGAAGGCGCGGAGAGGGAAAAATGCTTCGGCGTCGCGCTCAAGGGCCAGAACGATTGCGCCGCCGGACCGGGAACCACCTGCGCAGGATCGTCCAGGGTCAATTATCAGGGGAACGCCTGGAAATATGTCCAGAAGGGAACTTGCACGAGTTTGAACACGCCGTTCGGAAAGGGCGCGCTCGAGCCGCTCAAGCGACCCTCCTGAAATTTGGCTCGTCCTCGGCTTCCTCGATCGAGCGCGTCTCACATGACGACATCGTCTGGACTTCCTCCTTCCCCGGGCGCCGGCTTCAAGCCGGCCCATTTCTCCCAGATCGTCGCCGCCGCGCCCGCCATCGGCTTCTTCGAGGTCCATGCCGAGAATTATATGGGCGCCGGCGGGCCACCCCATGCGCAACTGACTCGCTTGCGCCAGGATTACGCTCTTTCCCTTCATGGCGTTGGCCTTTCTCTCGGCTCGAGCGAGCCGCTCGACCGCGCGCATCTCGCTCGGCTGCGGACCTTGTGTGACCGTTACCAGCCCGCAAGTTTCTCGGAGCATTTGGCGTGGTCCTGTCACGGCGGCGCATTTCTCAACGATCTCCTGCCGATGCCCTATACGGAGGAGACGCTCGCGCACTTCGTGGAGCGCGTCGACGAAGTTCAGGCCGCGCTCGGCCGACAGATTCTTATCGAAAATCCTGCGACCTATCTCACCTTCCAGCAAAGCGTCATCCCCGAGACGCAGTTTTTTGCCGAGATCGCGCGCCGCGCCGGCTGCGGGTTGCTGCTCGACATCAACAATGTTTTCGTCTCGGCGGCGAACAACGGCTTTGACGCGGCGCGCTACCTTGCCGACTTCCCCATCGAGCATGTGCGGGAAATTCATCTCGCCGGCCATGCGAAGACGGGCGAGGAAGAGGGCGCGCCGCTATTGATCGACGCGCACGACTCCCCTGTGGCGAAGGCCGTGTGGGCGCTCTTCGAGAAAGTCGTCGCGAAAACTGGCCCCGTCGCGACGCTGATCGAGTGGGACAACAATGTTCCCGAATGGCCCGTTTTGTTGCGCGAAGCGCAGGCGGCGCAAGCGATCCTCGATCGCGCCGCGCGCGCTGTCGCCGCCTGAGAGGAATTTGGCATGTGGGAAGCTGCGCAATCGCAATTCGCCGAAGCCCTGATCGACCGGGAGCGTCCGGCGCCGGGATGTCTGCGCGCGCCGGCGGGCTGCGTCGCCGCCGAACGTTTCAATGTCCATCGCGACAACTTCGTTCACGGTCTTGTCGCGGCGCTGGCGGTTCGTTTTCCGGCCGCCCAGCGGATTGTCGGCGAAGAATTCTTCGCGGCGATGGCGCGGGAATTTGTTTTGCGCCATCCGCCGGCCTCCCCGGTTCTGCTCGAATATGGCGGCGGCTTCGCCGAATTTGTCGAAGCGTTCGAGCCGGCGAGCGCGCTTGCCTATCTGCCCGACGTCATCCGCCTCGAAGACGCGCGCGTGCGCGCCTGTCACGCGGCCGATGCGGCGCCGCTCGCGCCGCGCGATCTTGCAGCCGTTCCGACGGAACAATTGGCGGACCTTATATTCGACATCCATCCGTCGACGGCGATCCTTCGCTCGCGCCATCCGATCGTCACGATCTGGGCGATGAACATGGGTGAAGCCGAACTCGCGCCGATCGAAGTTTGGGCGGGCGAAGACGCGTTGGTCGTCCGCCCTGCACTGCATGTCCACGTGCATCGGTTCGTCGCGGGCGGCGCGATACTGCTGGAGCGGCTGATCGCTGGCGCGCCGCTCGGCGACGCTGCGCAAGCGGCCATGCAAGAAACCGCGAGTTTCGATCTTGCCGAAGCGCTGGCGGCAATTCTGGGCGCCGGCGCCCTCGCCGGACTTCGCTATCCTGTTAAAGGAGACGGACAATGACCTTCGATCGCGTTTATGCGGGCAACGAACGACCCGCCGTCGGAAAGCGGGGCGGCGTCTCCGACCTCATCGGACGCTGGAGGCGTTTCTTCGATCGAATCCCCTACTCGCTCATTGCGGCCTCCGCCCGCGTTTTTCCGGCGGCGGTGTTCTGGCAGTCGGGACGGACAAAAGTCGAAGGCTGGAGCGTTTCGGAAAATGCGGTCTATCTCTTTCGCGACGACTACAGGCTGCCGCTGATCGATTCCGCCGTCGCAGCGAGTCTTGCGGCTTTCGCGGAGCATCTCTTTCCGATCCTGCTCGTGATCGGGATCGCGAGCCGCGTTGCCGCGCTTGCCTTGCTCTTCATGACTCTCGTCATCGAAGTCTTCGTCTATCCCGACGCATGGCCGACCCATGGCGTCTGGGCCACATGCTTTCTGATCGTGATCGCGCGCGGACCGGGAGTTTTCTCGCTCGACCATCTCGTTTCGCGAATCTCCGGACGAAAGGCCTGAACCATGCTGATCCGGCGTCCACCCGATATTTCACCCTCGGAAATCACGCCTCGGTCCGTTTACGTGCGCCGCCGCGAGTTCCTTTCCGGCGCCGTCGGAGCCGGGCTGGCGACGGCGTTGGGCGCGCGCATCGAGGCCGCCCCGCTGCAATCGGCGAGGAGCACGCTTTCCACGGACGAAACGCCGACGTCGTTCAAGGACGCTACGAGCTACAACAATTTCTATGAGTTCGGGCCGAGCAAATCCGACCCCGCAACCTACGCGCATTCCCTGACGACGACGCCCTGGACCGTGGCGATCGACGGACTGGTCGCGAAGCCCGCCAATTATCGGCTCGAGGATTTGATGAGGCCGTTCGCCCTCGAAGAGCGCATGTACCGAATGCGCTGCGTCGAGGGCTGGTCGATGGTCATTCCCTGGGTCGGGTTCCCGTTGTCGGACGTGCTGAAGCGCGCCGAACCGCTCGGCGGCGCAAAATATGTGGCGTTCGAGAGCCTCGTGCGACCCGAGGAGATGCCGGGGCAGCGCGGCCTTTTCCAGTTGCTCGATTGGCCCTATGTCGAGGGCCTGCGCCTCGACGAAGCCATGCATCCGCTCACGATTCTCGCCGTCGGTTTCTATGGCGAGACGCTTCCCGATCAGAACGGCGCTCCCTTGCGTCTGGTTGTTCCCTGGAAATATGGCTTCAAGGGAATCAAGTCGATCGTGCGCATCAGTCTCGTCGAGAAGCAGCCGGCGACGTCCTGGAACAGGCAAAGTCCGCGCGAATACGGCTTCTATTCGAACGTCAATCCGACTGTCGATCATCCACGCTGGAGTCAGGCGACCGAGCGGCGCATCGGCGAGGGCGGGCTCTTCGCCAAGCGGCGCGCGACGCTCATGTTCAACGGATACGCCGAAGAGGTCGCTGGCCTATATTCGGCGATGAACTTGAGAAAGTTCTTCTGATGACGGCCCTCGACAAGCCCTTTGGGGCGATTGCCCCGCGACGGCGCTTTCCCAAGCTTGCGGTCTATGTCGTCGGCTTCGCTCCGGCCGCGTGGACGATCTATCTCGGATTGTCCGATCGGCTCGGCCCCGAACCCGTCAGGACGCTGGAGCAGCATCTCGGTCTGTGGGCGTTGCGCTTTCTTCTTGCAAGCCTCGCCGTCACGCCCCTGCGCCAGATCGTCGGCCTCGATGTCCTGCGCCACCGGCGCGCGCTCGGCCTGCTCGCCTTCTATTACGCGATGCTGCACCTCCTGGCATACGTCGGGCTGGATCACAGATTCGACTGGCGCGTCGTCTGGACCGACATTTTCAGGCGTCCCTATGTGACGGTCGGCATGGCGAGCTTCGCCATCTTGGTTCCGCTCGCCGCCACCTCGAACAATGCGATGATCCGTCTTCTCGGCGGCAAGACCTGGTCGAGACTGCACCGGCTGGTCTATTTCGCTGTGATCGCGGCGGCGCTGCATTTCGTCCTGATCGTGAAATCCTGGCCGCCGGAGCCGCTGATCTATGCCGGGGTCGCCGCCGTTCTTCTGGGATATCGACTCGCGCGGCGACTTTCCGGTGACCGGACGGCCCGCAATATGGCGCCAATGTCGCGCGCTTCGGAACATCGTGCGTGATGAGTTTGCTCCACCTCGATCGTCTGCGTCATTCGGCGACACGGATCGCCGACACGAGTCCGTCATTGAGCCATTGTAGGAGAAAATTCGCGGCGCGCTGCGCGACGCCGTCGGGTTTGTGAAACGCCAGCGACGCGCAGATTTCGCCGAAGCTCCGGCCGTCGCGCGCTTCCGCCAAGGCCAGTTTTTCGTCCTCTTCGAGTGCGCGATAGCGGCAGCGCTCGTTTAGACGCCAGACCACGACATGCTCGCGGGATTTGCGCGCGACTGGCCGTCGTCCTTTCTCAGCCGCAGCGGCATACGCGTCCACGGCGTCTGTTCTCAGATCCAAAAGTTGGACGCTCGGATGGAATTCGAAACGCAAGCTCGATACTTTTTCCGGCTCGATCGTCGAAAGAGAACCGGCGTCCAATTGCGGCGCGTCCGCGGCGTCGAAGGCGTCGGCGAGGGACCGTTCCAGGCGCGCAAGATCGATCCAACATTCTCCGGGACGCCATCGTGGATGACACGTCATGAATTCAGGCTGGTTCGACGCATACCAGCGCGCGTTGGAATGGCGTGATCTCGTCTGGCCGATATAGTCGATGGCGAGAGCTTCGAAGTCATCGTCGCCCATCGCTTCGCGCAGCATCGGATAATCCTTCGAAATGATCTCGGCGAGCCGCAGGCGATAAGCGTTGAAGTAGATTCCGAGGCGCGTGGCGCGATCGAACCGCGCAGTTTCCGCCAACGCCGGCAAGATTCCGGTATCGCCGGTCAGAATGGCGTCCTGCATGCTTTCTTGAAATGCGGCGAGCTTCATATTGCAAGCTCCGGTTGATCCACGCGAAGCGCAATGTCGCGCGCGATCTTCAGTTTGTCCAGCAGCTCGGAAAAGCTCGGGAAATTGTCATCCCGTTCGATCATCGTCGAAACGGCGCCGAAGCGGCGGCGCGCTCGGGCGTAAAGCGCCCATACGTCATCGCAGATCGGACTGTCGTGCGTGTCCACCTTGTAGGCGCCATGATCCGAGTGGCCCGCGAGATGGAACTGAACGACACGATCGACGGGAATGGCGTCGATGAATTCTTCCGCCGAAAATCCGTGATTGAAGGCCGAGACGAAGACATTGTTGACGTCGAGAAGAAGGAGGCAGTCGGCGCGCTCGGCCATTTCCGAGACGAAAATCCATTCATCCATTTCGGACGAAACGACCGTCACATAACTCGACACGTTCTCGATCGCGATGCGCCGTCCCAACGCGTCCTGCGCGCGTTTGATTCGATCGATGACATGGTCCAGAGCCTCCTCTGTATAGGGAATCGGCAAGAGATCGTGCAGATTGATCCCATGAACGCCGGTCCAGCAGAGGTGATCGGAGAGCCAGGCGGGTTCGAAATGATCGGCGAGATGCTTCAAGGATCGAAGATACGCAAGGCCGAGCGGGGCCGTCGACGCAAGCGACATCGACACGCCGTGCATGACGATCGGATAATCCCTTCGGATTCGCTCCAACAAGGAAAGCGGCTTGCCGCCGGGAACGAGAAAGTTCTCCGATATGACCTCGAACCAGTCGACCTTCGATGGTCGATCGACGATGTCGGGATAATAGTTGGGCCGAAGCCCCAGGCCAAAGCCGAGCGGTGTGGGAATGGTCATTTGTCGTCGCCAAGCCAGTTCGTCGAATGAGGGGGGCGCGGGAGGAAAACGCAAGCAGCGAATCCCCCCGCGATCCGAAGTTTGCCGTCAAGCACGCGTAACGGCGGCATGATTGCATCGACGGCCGCCGTCTACGACCGGACCGCATGCGCCGGTCGGAGCCTCATGCATCCGTTCAGGCGGCGTCAGTTTGGGCGAGCTTCGCTTTCGATCGACGAGAGACGTTCTTTTGCCGCCTTGCTTCGTCCCGCTCATCGGCAATGCGCCGTCGTCCTCGGCCGGTTTGTGCGCGTGAAGTCAGCTGCGCTCGGCGTCGTCCAAAGCGATTTCCCGCGGGCGTCGCCGCACCATCACCGTAATTCGTAATTCACGTAATTCAGCCCGGAGCGGCTCGGATCGTGCCCGACGCCGCAGTCACGCGAATTTACGCAGCGTCAAGAACCAAGCGACCAGCACGGCGGCGCCCGCCACGGGCAGGTTCCATGGAAACGGATTCGAGAAAAGGCAGTGGCTTCCGTAAAGGACCGCCAGGCCAAGCATATTGCTTCCGGCAAGCGCCCAGCGCCGAGGCCAGTTCGCAGCTCCGGGCTCCTCCCAGGCGCCTGCGACATGCCCTAATGCAGTGACGACGAACACCGCCAGCAAGGGGATTTCCAGCCAGTCCTTGTTCAATTGGGCCGCGATCGCGAAGACGACGATCATGGCGACATGAAAGGCGTCGGCGACGCAGTACGCCGCGCTCGTCCCAAGCAGATTCCTGCTTCGAAGCTGCTCGCCCGCAAGGTAGACCGCCAGGAGCAGCAGCGCGGCAAGGCGAGCCCACACGCGGTCGTCGGTCAACGGCTCGCTCAGGATCACGGTTAAGAACGCCCAGGCGACATTGCCGGCGGCGGCTGGCCAGATCAGATCTCGAAACAAGACTCTCATGGCAAAACCTGTCTTACGAAATTCGGTCGGAACGTCTTCGACTGCCGGTCCCCGTCCCTATGGCCGCCGCCCGCCGACGCTCAGCACCCGCAGGATAAACCACACCGGCACGACGATCGCCGCGCCGGCGAGAACGTAATTGACGAGTTCGCGGATCGCGCCGAAGCCCAGATCGTAAATCCGCTCCAGGAAACGCTGCAGGCCGCGCAGAATGTCGAGCGGATGAATCTCGAGCCACATCAGCAGCGCGCCGACGACCAGCGAGACAAACAGCAGCCGCGCGAAGACGTTGAGCGGCGAGCCGCCGAGAAAGCTTTCCAGCGCGTTGTTCGAGGCCATGGCGAAATCGTCCGGTTGCTGAGGGGGAGAAACGGCCGGCGTCCGGCTTTCGGGCTGCGGCGCCGGCATCTTGTCAAGGTAAGGCCAGTTGGCGAAGGGGCCCAAGGGGTCCAAGGGGCCTTGCTCGCTCACGAGGGCGACCCCGGCGGCGCCTCTTCGCGGAAGATGCGCATGATGCGGCGCAGGAAGCGCTCGGTAAAGGACAGGGCGCGCTCGAACTCCTCCTCGCTGGGGACGGCCTGCGGCCGGCTCTGCGGCGCTTCGGCGAGCCTGGCTTTGAGGTCGACGTTCTCCCGGCGCAGCCGCGCCACTTCCGATTCCAGAGCCGAGCGCTCGTCGGCGCCGAGCCGGCAGGCCGGAACGCCGTCCTTGAGCGAACAATAGGCGACGGCGCCCGTCTCCTTGTCGAGACGCAGAAAGCCGCCCTCCGCGGGCGTCATCGAATAGCGGCCGGCGTCCGGGGCGAGGCTCGACGGCGGCGCGGGCTTGACCGAGCCTTCCTCCGCCAAGGCGGGCAAAGCGAAATCGGCGAGCGCGACGGCGGCGGCGAGGACCGAACAGGCGATGCGCATGAAACCGTCCTCCTTCGTAAAGCCGCCGGATTTTTCCGGAACCGCGCAGCCGCGAACCCCGGTCAAATGGGGGCCGCGGCGCGGCGCGTCAATGGCCGGCGCGCGCCCTCAGGGCGATTCAGTAAAGCCGCGTGTCATTCCCGCGAAGGCGGGAATCCAGGGCAAACGCCGCCATCGGCGCCCTTGACTCCTGGATGCCCGCTTTCGCGGGCATGACAAGGGGTTGCGAGCCTTCAGCGAATCGCCCTGGCGGCCCTTATGGACTTCTTGAACGGCGCCGCCGCTTCGTCCATATGAATTCCAGTTCGAGGCGCCGTCAGGGCCTCGATCCCGGCACAGCGCCAATACGGGCTTCGCGCATGACACGCTCCACCCTCAATTCCCCGTTTTTGCTCGGCTTCGACGAAATCGAGCGCGCGCTCGACCGCGTCGCCCGCACCGGCTCGGACGGCTATCCGCCCTATAACATCGAGCGGCTGCCCAGGACCGAGAGCGAGCCCGAGCGGCTGCGCATCACCCTCGCCGTCGCCGGCTTCACGCGCGATCAGCTCGACGTGTCGCTGGAGGAGAACCAATTGACGGTCCGCGGCAAGCAGGTCGACGACCGCGAACGCCAGTTCATCCATCGCGGCATCGCCGCGCGGCAGTTTCAGCGCGCTTTTCTGCTCGCCGAGGGGATGCAGGTGCTGGGCGCCGATCTTGTCAACGGGCTGCTGTCGGTCGATCTCGCGCGCCCCGAACCCGAGCGCATCGTCAAAAAGATCGACATCGCCGCGCGGGATTGACGCTTCGCTTCATTCCGCCGGGGCCTGGACCGGCGCCGTCTGGCGCGGCGGCGCCGCAAGCTTGGCGGCGGCGGCGATGGCGCCGAGGGTCGCGAGCCAGACGAAAAGCTGCATCCCGGTCGGCTGGTCGGTGTAGCCGATCAGCGCCCGCAGCATCCGGCCGACGACGCCGCTCTCCGGCAGAATTCCGGACGTGTCCCACAGCGGCTCGGCCCAGGCGGTGACGATCCACGCCTGCTGAAGAAAGCCGACGCATTGCGCCGCAAGCCCCGCCGCAAGAAAGTTGATGAGCCACGTCGTGACCGCGAAGAGATGACGCGCCGGAACGGTCACGAGGCCGTAGAAGGTCGCGGCGCTGACCGCCGCGCCGAGCGCGAGGCCGACGAGGCCGCCGGCGAACAGGTTCCAGGCGCTCTCGCCCGAAACCAGAATGCCGTAAAGAAACAGCGCCACTTCGGCGCCCTCGCGCAGCACGGCGAGGCCGACGACCGCCGACAGGGCGAACAGCGTCTTTTCGCCACAGACGGCGGCGCGCCCGGCGTCGGCGAGATCGCGGGCGAGTTCGCGCCCGTGCTGAGCCATCCACACATTGTGCCAAGCGAGCATGAGGACGGCGGCGGCGAGCACGGAGGCATTGAAGATTTCCTGCCCCCGTCCCGCCACGGCCGCGGAGAGACCGTCCGCCAGCGCCGCGACCACGCCCGCCCCGGCGACGCCCGCCGCGACTCCGCCCGCGATCCACAGCCGCGAACCCGCAAGGCCGCGCGTGACCGCGAGCACGATGCCGACGATCAACCCGGCCTCGATGACTTCCCGAAAGACGATGACCAGCGCGCCGAGCATGAGGCTTCCTATTCGACGATCAGGACGCCCTGCGCGGTGTCCTCGTGATACTCGCCCTCGAATTTGTATCGGCCGGGCTTCATCGGGCGGATTTTCACCGTGATCGAGCCATTGCCGGGCACGATCTTCTCGACGCGAAGCGGATCGCTCTCGAACTCCTCCGGAGTGGGATCGAGATTCTTCACCGCGAGTTCGATCGGCGTGTTCGCCGGCGCCCGAAGTTCGGCCGGCTCGAAGCGGTGATCCTTGATCGTGACGCTGAGCGCCGCCGGCTCCGTCGCAGCGGCCGGCGTCGCGACGACCGCCGCCGCGCTGGACAGGCAAAGGATGGCCGCAAGAGCCAAAGCGGCGCGACGCGACAAGGAAAATTTCATGTCTCGACCTTCGTTGCGGCGGCGTGCGACACCCGCGCTGGCGCTTGGCGATTCGAAGGTAAGAAGGCGCAATCCCCCGGTCAATCAAGCCAGTCTGGATTGTTTCCAGGCTGGAGCCGTCACCCCGGATAGCCGTGCTTGGTCTTGCTCGCGCGCACGAGATTGACGGCCTGCGCGTCCTGGCCCGAGGCGCAGACCGTGTCCGCCTCATTGATCTCGCCGCGAATCTGGTCGTAGACCTTGGGATTGACGTGGCCCATGGCGATGTCGTTTTCGACGACGGCGCGGTATTTTGCGACGATCGCCGCGCAGCCCGAACCTGTCGGCGCAACGGAGGCGGAGGGCGGCGGCGCCGGCGGCGCGCCCGGGACGACGGCGCCCGGCGAAGGCGCATTGCAGGCCGCGAGCGGCGCGGCCAGCAGGACGGCGACGAAAATCGTGCGGCGGACGGTCATTGCGATAATCCTGGCGATAATCCTGTTTCGCGGGTAACCGAAGTGTGCTGGGCGCGCGTCTTGGGGTCAAGGGGGCGTCCGCCTCAAACCGGCGGCGGGCCTGCGCAATTTTTGCTTGGCGCGCCTTTGCGAAGCGTCTATAAGCGGGCGAAATTTGTGGCGCGCGGCCGGCCGGTCCCGCGCCGCGACTGTTTTGCGGCGCGCGCCGCGAGAATGGCGCGCCCCGCCCCACCACCGGCGTCCGGTAGTCGAATGGCCAATCCGTTTCAGTTCCTCCAGGAAGTGCGCTCGGAAGCGGGCAAGACCGCCTGGCCCACGCGCCGCGAGACTCTCATCACCACGGGCCTCGTCATTCTCATGGTTCTGGTGGCGAGCCTGTTCTTCGTCTTCGTCGACTGGTCGTTGAAGTTCGCCGTCGGTATGCTGTTGCGCATCGGACAGTAATCTTCGATATTGGAGCAATTGGCGCCGTCATGAGCATGCGCTGGTATATCGTCCACGCCTACTCGAACTTCGAGAAGAAGGTCGCGGACTCCATTCGCGAGGGCGCGGCGCAGCGCAGCCTCTCCGACAGGTTCGAAGAAATTCTGGTCCCGACCGAGCATGTCGTCGAGGTGCGCCGCGGCCGCAAGGTCAACACCGAACGCAAGTTCTTCCCCGGCTATGTGCTGGTCAAATGCGACCTCACCGATCAGGTGTTCTCGCTCATCAAGAACACGCCGAAGGTCACGGGCTTCCTGGGCGCCGACAACAAGCCGATGCCGATCTCCGAAGAGGAGGCGATGCGCATCAAGGGCCAGGTCGCGGAGGGCGTCGAACGGCCCAAGCCCACCATCATGTTCGAGATTGGGGAGACCGTGCGCGTCGCCGACGGCCCCTTCGCTTCCTTCAACGGCCTTGTCGAGGAAGTCGACGAAGCTCGTTCGCGCCTCAAGGTCGCGGTGTCGATCTTCGGCCGCCCGACCCCTGTGGAGCTGGAATTCGGGCAGGTGGAGAAGGTTTAGCCGGGCTTCCGCGCCAAGTCCCGACTTTGGACCCGACGGCGGTTGCAGGCCGGGACGCGTGCGATTCACCCTGTCCGCGAAAGATTTATGCGATTTCGCGGCGAATTGGCGCGCGCGCAAGACAAGACCTTGCGAAAAGTTTAAGATCGGCCGAGGCTGCGGTCCCGCCCCCTTGCGCGCGGGCGGAGCGGCCTGAACGGGGAGTCGAAGGCCGCGCGGCAAGGCCTTGAAACGAAAGAAGAGACTGGAGTGTCCATGAGCATCAAGAGCGTCGTAACGATCGGAGTTTTCGCCGGTCTCCTCTTGGGCGGCAGCGCCCTGGCGGAGACGACCTGGGCTCCGCCCACCGAGATCGCCCCGAAGGCGGCCCCGAGCGCGGCTCCGGCGGCGGGGGAGCCGGCCGCGGCCAAGCCCGCGGCGCCGGCCGAAGCCAAGAAGGACAAGGAAAAGGAGTGTAAGGACAAGGCCGACGCGCAGGGCCTGCACGGCAAGGCGCGCAAGAAGTTCAACGCCGACTGTCTGAAATCCTGACGCACGCCTGAACCGCGCCGGCCGCTTCGTCGAAAAGGCGAGGGCCGGCGCAATGCGTTCGGCGTCCGGTTTGCGCGGTGGGACGACTGTGCGTCGGACCGCGAGACGACGCGGCGAAGGCATGAACGCTGCGCCGGGGCAGGCGCACTCCCGCAAGAATTCGCCGTGCTCCGCGCCCTTGGGGGCAGCCCAACAAGGAGAGCCGGCCTCGCGCCCGCTCTCGCCATTTTCCGGTCAGTAGACGCGCTCGATGCAGAAGTCGACGACTTCGAGCAGCGCGCTCTTCCAGGGCGAGGCGGGAAAAATCTCCAGCGCGTCGCGGGCGATGGCGCCGTAATGAGCCGCGCGCTCGATGGTGTCGTCGAGCGCCTTGTGCTTCTTCATCAGGCCGCAGGCGGTTTCCACGTCGGCGTCCTGAATCTCGCCCTTCTCTAGCGTCCGCCGCCAGAACTCGCGTTCTTTTTCGTTGCCGCGCCGGAAGGCGAGCACGACGGGCAGCGTGATCTTGCCCTCGCGAAAATCGTCGCCGACGTTCTTGCCGAGCTTGGCCGAGGAGCCGCCGTAATCGAGGGCGTCGTCGATGAGCTGGAAGGCGATGCCGAGATTCATGCCGTAGCTGCGCGCCGCGGCCTCGTCGGCCTTGGGCTTGCCGGCGAGCATGACGCCGACTTCCGCCGCGGCGGCGAACAGTTCCGCGGTCTTGCGGCGGATGACGCTCATATAGGCGTCTTCGGTGGTCGTCGTGTCCTTGGCGGCGTTGAGCTGCAGGATTTCGCCCTCGGCGATTACCGCCGCGGCCTGCGAAACGACGGTCAAGGGCGGGATATGGCCGGGCTCCACCATCATCTTGAAGGCGTGGCCGAGCAGGAAGTCGCCGACGAGCACGCAGGTCTGATTGCCCCACAACATGCGCGCGGCGATCTTGCCGCGACGCATGTCGCTGTCGTCGACGACGTCGTCGTGCAGCAGGGTGGCCGTGTGCATGAATTCGATGCCCGCCGCGAATTTGTGGTGGCCGTCGCCCTTGTAGCCGCACATGCCGGCGGTCGCGAGCACGAGCATCGGGCGCAGCCGCTTGCCGCCCGCGGAGATCAGGTGGTTCGCAACCTCGGGAATCGTGGTCACGTCCGAACCGGTGCGCTGGACGATGAGCTGGTTGGTGCGCTCCAGATCGGGGCCGATGAGTTTCAAAAGACTGTCGAGACCCGGCGTTTTCTTTTCTCTGTCTTCGAGCGGTATGACGATGCCCACGGAACCCCCTGCGGCCTTCCCATTTTCGGGGGGAACTTACGGCTTTGCCGCATCGGCGGCAAGCCGCGCCGTTTTTTTGCGTCGCGCCGTTTTTCGGCTCGATTCGCTTGCGGGCGCGGTGGCGCCGTGACAGGGTTCGCGGCGATGAGCGAGGCGCGGGCGACCCACCGGGAAGACGGTTTTCTGAACAACCGCCTGCGGTTGCGTAGCGCGCCGGGCGGCCACCGCGCGGGGACGGACGCCGTCCTGCTCGCGGCCTCGACGCCGCCGCAGGAGACGGGCCCGATTCTCGACGCGGGGGCGGGCGAGGGCGCCGTCGGCCTGATGGCGGGCCTATTCGCGCCAAAGGCCGCGCTCGGGCTGATCGAGATCGACCCCGCGGCCTGCGCGCTGGCGCGGCGCAACATCGCCGAGAACGGCGTCGCGGATCGGGCGCGGGTCTTCGAAGCCGATCTCCTCGATCCGGCCGCGCGGCGCGCCGCCGGCCTTTGCGACGAACAGGCCGCGCTCGTGCTGACCAATCCGCCCTTTCACGTAGCGGGCCGCACGCGGGTTTCGCCGGATCCGGACAAGGCGCGCGCGCATGTCGCGTCCGCACCGCTCGCGGAATGGGTTCGCGCCTGCCTCGCCTTGCTGGCGCCGGGAGGCGAATTCGTCATGATCCATCGCGCCGACGCGCTGGCGGCATGTCTGGCGAGCGTCGAAGGACGGCTGGGCGGCGTCGCGATCGTGCCGGTTTCGCCGCGCGCCGGGGCGGCCGCCGTCCGGATTCTGCTGCGCGGCCGCAAGGGCTCCCGGGCGCCGCTGTCGCTGCTCGCGCCGCTCGTTCTCCACGAAGCGGACGGGAGCTTCACGCCTCTCGCGCAAGCGCTTCACCGCGGCGAGGCGCATTGGGCCGAGGACGGCTTTCGTCCCGACGCGAGTTAGACTCGGTCGCCGCCGCCGTTTTCCGTCGCGTCCGGCGGCTGCTCCGGGGGCTCCGCAAGTTCGGCGTTGATGATGTCGCCCGGGCGTTCGCGCGCTAGAACGTCGGCCCGATCGCGAGCCACCTCGCCGATGCGTCGGCCGATTTCGGGATTGCGGACGGTCAGCGTCTGTAGATCGTATGCGTCGAGAATAAGCAGCTTCGTCGGCTGCGTCGCGCGGACGCTGGCGGTGCGCAGCGTCTTGTGGAGCACGGCCATCTCGCCGAAGAACTGGCCCTCGCCGAGCAGGACGGTTTCGCTCGGCAGTTCGATCGCCACCTCGCCGTCGGCGATGAAATACATCGAATGCGCCGTCTCGCCGCGCCGCACGATCAAGGTTCCGCCAGGAACGGACTGGGCGCGCAGATAGCGCATGATTTCCGCGATTGACGGCGCGTCGAGCTCGCGAAACAACGGCACGCTCGCCACCATGCTCCAAGTGACCACGAATTCGCGGCGGTGAATTTCCTCGGCGAAGGCGGTGGCGACAATGCCGACCGGCAGGCCGAGCATGACGTATCCCATCACCATGGTGACGGAGGCGATCAAGCGTCCGGCGAGCGTCACCGGCACGGTGTCGCCGTAGCCCAAGGTCGTGATCGTGACGATCGCCCACCACATGGCCTCGGGAATCGAGCCGAAATTCTGGGGCTGGACCTCGTGCTCGGCGACATGCATGGCCGCGGCGGAGAAGAGCACGCCGCCGAACAGAATAATGCCCGAGGCGATCAGCGCCTTACGCTCGGCTTCCATCACCGCCATCAGCGAGCGAATTCCCGGGGAGTAGCGCGCCAGTTTGAAGAAGCGCAGCAGTCGCAGAAAGATCAAGACGCGCAGATCGGCGGAGAAAAAGAAGGAAAGATAGACCGGCAGGATCGCGCCCAGATCGATGAGCGCGGACCCCGAGCGCACGAAAGCCCAACGGGCGGCGAGCGCGCTCATTCCCGAATACGGCGTGTGTTCCGGCGCGCACCAGACTCGCATCAGATATTCGACCGTGAAGGCGGCGACGGCGATATATTCGATCCAAAGAAAAACCTGTTCGTAGTCGTGCGCGAGGTCCGGCACGGATTCGAGCACGACCGCCGCGACGGAGAGCGCGACCAGGCCGATCAGGGCGTAATGAACCACGCGCGCGACGCCGCGGCCGCCGCCGTAATCGAGAATGAGATGCGCGCGTCGCCGCAACCGCCCCAGGTCGCCGCGCTCCTGGCCGCTCATGACGCCGCCTTGCTCCGAAGCGCCTCTTCGATCGAGGCGAGCGCGGCGTCGATGGCGCTGGCGTCGGGGCCGCCGGCCTGAGCGAGATCGGGACGGCCGCCGCCGCCTTTTCCACCCAGCTTTTCGCTGGCGACGCGCACGAAGTCGACTGCGTTGAATCTTGCCGTCAGATCGCTGGTCACGCCGACGACGATGCTGGCGGCGCCCTGCGGCGACGCGTTGCCGATAGCGACGATTCCGGAGCCCACGAGCTTCTTTCCTTCGTCGGCAAGCTGCTTGAGATCCTTCGGGTCGATGCCGCTGACCGCGCGCGCGTAAAACTTTATCCCCGCGACGTCGCGGATCTCCCTGGCGGCGCCGTCGCCGCCGCTCCCGCCCATGGCGAGCTTGCGTTTGGCGTCGGCGAGGTCTCGCTCCAGCCGCTTGCGGTCTTCGAGCAGCGCGGCGAGCCGCGCCGGCGCCTCCTCGACCGGCGCACGCATCTGCGCCGCAAGTTCGCGCAAGGCGCGGGACTGCGCGACAAGCTGGCCGCGCGCGCCCTCGGCGGTGCGCGCCTCGATACGGCGCACGCCGGAAGCGACGGCGCCTTCGCCGACAATGGCGATCAGGCCGATGTCGCCGGTGCGCGCGACATGCGTGCCGCCGCACAGTTCGACCGAAAAGGCGTGGGCGGCGGCGGGCGACCGGCGCCCCATGGACACGACGCGCACCTCGTCGCCGTATTTTTCGCCGAACAAAGCGCGCGCCCCCGAGCGGATGGCGTCCTCCTGCGCCATCAGTCGCGTCTCCACGGCGGCGTTGTCCTGCACGATCTCGTTGGCGAGCGTCTCGACGCGGGCGATCTCCTCGTCGGTGAGCGGCTTCGGATGAGTGAAGTCGAAGCGCAGACGCTCGGACGCGACGAGCGAGCCCTTCTGCGCGACGTGGTCGCCGAGAACCCGCCGCAGCGCCTCGTGCAGAATGTGGGTCGCGGAGTGATTGGCGCGCGTGGCGCGCCGTCGCGCATGATCGACTTCGAGTTCGAGGGCGAGGCCAGGCGCGAGTTCGCCGTCCTCGACGACGCCTTCATGGACGATGAGGTCGCCGAGTTTCCTCGCCGTGTTTTCGACGCGAAAGCGCGCGGTCTTGCCGCGTATGACGCCGACATCGCCGATCTGGCCGCCGGATTCGCCATAGAATGGCGTCTGATTGAGAAGAACGGCGCCGCGCTGGCCGGCCTTCAGATGGAAGGTTTCCGTTCCCTCGTGGACGAGGGCGGTCACGACGCCCTCGTTCTTTTCCGTTTCGTATCCCAAAAACTCCGTGGCGCCGACGCGCTCCTTGATCGCGAACCACACGGTCTCCGTCGCGGTTTCGCCCGAACCCGCCCAGGCCTTGCGCGCCTCGGCGCGCTGGCGCTCCATGGCGGCGTTGAAGGCGTCCTTGTCGACGCCGATCCCGCGCGGGCGCAGCGCGTCTTCGGTCAGATCGAGCGGGAATCCATAAGTGTCGTAGAGCTTGAAGGCCGTTTCGCCGGAGAGGCGCTCGCCCCTGCCAAGGACGGCCGTCTCTTCGTCGAGAATCGCCAGGCCGCGCGCGAGCGTCGCGCGAAAGCGCGTCTCTTCGACGAGCAGCGTGTCGCGGATCAGCGTCTCGGCGCGGACGAGTTCGGGATAGGCCTGGCCCATCTCGTGGACGAGCGTGGGCACGAGCCGGTGCATCAGCGGCTCGCGCGCGCCGAGAAGCTGCGCATGGCGCATGGCGCGGCGCATGATTCTGCGCAGAACATAGCCGCGGCCCTCGTTGGAGGGGGTGACGCCGTCGGCGACGAGAAAGCTCGACGCCCGCAGATGGTCGGCGACGACGCGATGGCTTGCGGCGTGCGGACCCGCGACGGGAACGCCGCTTGCCTCCGCGACGGCGGCCGTCAGCGCGCGGAACAGATCGGTCTCGTAATTCGAGGTGACGCCCTGCATCAGGGCGGCGATGCGCTCGAGCCCCATGCCGGTGTCGATCGAGGGCCGCGGCAGCGGCGCGCGCTCGCCCGGCGCCACCTGCTCGTACTGCATGAAGACGAGGTTCCAGAATTCGAGAAACCGGTCGCCGTCTTCGTCGGGAGAGCCCGGCGGGCCGCCCGCCAGCGCCTCGCCCTGATCGTAGAAGATTTCCGAGCAGGGGCCGCAGGGGCCGATATCCCCCATGCTCCAGAAATTGTCGGCGCTGGCGATGCGAATGATGCGACGATCGTCGAAGCCGGCGATCTTCCTCCACAGAGCGAAGGCTTCGTCGTCGTCTTGATAGACGGTGACGAGGAGGCGATCGACGGGCAGCGCGAATTCCCGCGTAATCAGCGTCCAGGCGAGATCGATCGCGCCGTCCTTGAAATAGTCGCCGAAGGAAAAATTCCCGAGCATTTCGAAGAAGGTGTGATGGCGCGCGGTGTAGCCGACATTGTCGAGATCGTTGTGCTTGCCGCCGGCGCGCACGCATTTCTGCGCGGTCGCGGCGCGCGTAGAGGCGCGCTTTTCGACGCCCGTGAAGACGTTCTTGAACTGCACCATCCCGGCGTTGGTGAACATCAATGTCGGGTCGTTGTGCGGCACGAGCGGCGACGAGGGAAGGGTCTCATGGCCGTTGCGTGCGAAATAGTCGAGAAAGGCCGAACGGATCTGGTTGACGCTGGTCATGGTCGCCGGGGCTCGCGTGGCGTCTTGGAGCGGCCTCGCCGTCCTCCCGTCGAGAGTGCGGGGCGGGGCGCTCGGCTGATGGGTCGATGCGCGTCCGGGCCTGGGGCGGCGCGCGCCGCGCCCGGAGCCGCAAGGCGGGAAAAAAGGCCCGCTCGGCGAAAAGCGCGACCCGACCCCGCATCGCCCTGCGATATGCCAGTCCCCGGCGGATTCGGCAATGAATTTCCGTCGAATTTCGGCCGTGGAAGCGGGCCGGGGCGGCGGCCGGCCTATCGGGGGGCGGGCCGCGGCGACACGCCAGCGCGGGCTCCCGGGCGGCGGCGGGGGATCAGCCCTCCGCCGCGTCCTCGGCGTCGGCGTCGAGAATGCGGTCGGCGATGAGGCCGGCGTTCTCGCGGACCGCCTGCTCGATGCGCGCCGCAATCTGCGGATTTTGCTTGAGGAAGCCCTTGGCGTTCTCGCGGCCTTGGCCCAGCCTCTGGCTGTCGAAGGAAAACCAGGCGCCCGACTTCTCGACGACCCCCGCCTTCACGCCAAGGTCGACAAGTTCGCCCGTCTTGGAAATCCCTTCGCCGTACATGATGTCGAATTCGACCTGCTTGAACGGCGGCGCCACCTTGTTCTTGACCACCTTGACCCGGGTCTGATTGCCGATAGCCTCGTCACGGTCCTTGATGGCGCCGATGCGGCGGATGTCGAGACGCACGGAGGCGTAGAACTTCAAGGCGTTGCCGCCGGTCGTCGTTTCCGGCGAGCCGTACATCACGCCGATCTTCATGCGAATCTGATTGATGAAGATGACGAGCGTGTTGGAGCGCGAAATCGAGGCGGTGAGCTTTCTGAGCGCCTGGCTCATCAGGCGCGCCTGCAGCCCCGGCTGCATTTCGCCCATTTCGCCCTCGATTTCCGCGCGGGGCGTGAGCGCCGCCACCGAATCGACGACGAGCACGTCGACGGCGCCCGAGCGCACCAGCGTGTCGGTGATTTCCAGCGCCTGCTCGCCGGTGTCGGGCTGGGAGATCAAGAGATCGTCGAGATTGACCCCGAGCTTGCGCGCATAGACCGGATCGAGCGCGTGCTCGGCGTCGACGAAGGCGCACACGCCGCCGGCCTTCTGCGCCTCGGCGACGACATGCAGCGTCAGCGTGGTCTTGCCCGAGGATTCCGGCCCGTAAATCTCGACGATGCGGCCGCGCGGCAGGCCGCCGACCCCGAGCGCGATGTCGAGCCCGAGCGAACCCGTGGACACCGTGTCGATCTCGACCGCCTTCTGGTTCTTGCCGAGCCGCATGATCGAGCCCTTGCCGAAGGCGCGCTCGATCTGCGACAGCGCGGCGTCCAGCGCCTTGGTCTTGTCCACGGAGGTTCCTTCCACGAGGCGAAGATTGGCTTGGCTCACGGCTCGAATTCCTTCTGACACGGGCGGACGGAACGGCGCAAGAAGCGCCCCGGGGCGGTCGCGGCCCGATCGGCGGAAAAAACGCCGGCCGCGCCACGTCGCCATTGTGCACGGTTTGTTCTCTTTGCCAAGTCTTTTTTTGCGAGTCCTCGACGACGCAGGAAGATCGGCGCCCCGATTTGGAGCGCGCGAAGCGGCCGCCCGGCTCCGTTCACATGTCGAGCGCCAGACGCGCCGGGTCTTCGATCAACTCCTTGACCCGGACGAGGAAGGTCACGGCCTCCTTGCCGTCGACGAGGCGATGATCGTAGGAGAGCGCCAGATACATCATCGGCCGGATTTCGATCTTGCCGTTAACGACGACCGGGCGGTCCTGGATTTTATGCATCCCCAGAATGCCCGACTGCGGCGCGTTGAGGATCGGCGTCGACATCAGCGAGCCATAGACGCCGCCGTTGGAGATGGTGAAGGTGCCGCCCTTGAGATCGGCGATGTCGAGCGCTCCGTCGCGCGCCTTGGCGCCCAGCGCCCCGATCGCCTTCTCGATTTCGGCGATGGAGAGGCGGTCGGCGTCGCGCAGCACGGGCGCGACGAGGCCCTTGTCGGTCGCCACCGCGACGCTGATGTGCGCATAGCGCTTGAAGATCACGTCGTCGCCGTCGATCTCGGCGTTGACGGCGGGGACGTCCTCCAGCGCGCGGCAGCAGGCCGTCACGAAAAAGCCCATGAAGCCCAGCTTGACGCCATGCTTCTTCTCGAACGCCTCCCTGTAGCGCTCGCGCAGGTCGATCACGGCGGACATGTCGACTTCGTTGAAGGTGGTCAGCATCGCCGCCGTGTTCTGCGCCTCCTTGAGGCGCCGGGCGATGGTCTGGCGAAGGCGCGTCATGCGCACGCGCTCTTCGCGCGGGCCTTCCGCGCCGGCCGGACGGAGCGCGGGCGCGGGCCGCGCGGCGGGAGCGGGCGCCTCCTTCGGCGCGAACCCGATCACGTCGCCTTTGAGAACCTGGCCCCGCTTGCCGGAACCCTCCACGGCAAGGAGGTCAATTCCCTTTTCGGCGGCGATCTTGGCGGCGGCGGGAGAGGGCGGCATGGAAGGCGCGGCCGCAGGCGCCGCGACCTTGGGCGCCGCCGGCGCGGCGGCTTTCGAGGGCGCCGGCGCGGAGGCCGCAGCGCCCTCGGCAATGGTTCCGAGCAAGGCGCCGGGGGCGACGGTTTCGCCTTCTTTCGCCGCGATTTCCGCGAGCACGCCCGCGGCGGGCGCGTTGACCTCCAGCGTCACCTTGTCGGTCTCAAGCTCGGCCAGAATCTCGTCGGCGCGCACGGCCTCGCCGGCCTTTTTCAGCCAGCGGCCGACGGTGGCCTCGGCGACGGATTCCCCGAGCGTCGGAACGCGAATGTCAGTCATGTCAGCGCCTTTCCCGCAGTCTTGATTGACACAGGGGTCAAAACTGCTACAGTTTCACAGTGTAACATATCTTCAGGCATCGGACATCCCATGACTGCGACGAAACGGGTCGTCTACAGCGTCGACTCCGAGGTGCTCGGGCGATTCAACGCCGCGTTTCATGGGCGCGAACGCAGCCGCATGATCGAAAGACTCATGTTGCGCGCGCTGGACGCCGAAGAGGACGAAGTCGCCGCCGCCGCGGCGCGCGTTGAAAACGATCCCGAAATGGCCGGGCGCCGGGACGTTTCGGACTGGGCGGACGCCAATGCGGTCGAGATGTTGAATCGCTTGTGAAGATTGAACTTTCGTATTTTTCGCGCGACCGTTTTCACGTGCTGAAGACCGGAGAAAGCGATGAGCGGCGAGGACATCCGCCAAGGCGACATTTATTGGGTCGCCCATCCAAGCCGCACGCCGCATGGGTCCGAAATCTCCAAGACTCGTCCGGCGATCATTCTGTCCCGGACGAAGACCAACGCCATTCGCAAGACGGTCATCGTCGTTCCGCTCACGCATGGCCAAAAGGAAAGTCCGCCGATCGTCATTCTCGTCGCCTCCGCCGGTCCCGACAGCCGCGCCGTTTGCGATCAAGTCAGCGCGGTCGACAAGGCGCGGCTCGGGAACAAAATCGGCTCTCTGACATCGCATGAGCTGAGCTACCTCAAACAGTGCCTGCGCAAGCTGATGGACCTTTGATCCTCACCCCGCAAACGCGTCGTCGAGAAACGCCTTCAGTTGCGCCTGATGCCTGGGCAGCGTGCCGGCGGCCGTCGAAGCCGAGGCGGGGCGGCCGACATAGCGCGCGCGCTTCGAGGCGCCCGCGACCTGCGCGAGAACCCATTCGAGATAGGGGTCGACGAAATGCCAGGCGCCCATGTTCTTGGGCTCCTCCTGGCACCAGACGACCTCCGCCTGCTTGAAGCGCGACAGCGCCGTCACCAGTCCCTTGAGCGGGAAGGGATAGAGCTGCTCCACACGCAAGAGATACACGTCGTCGATCCCGCGCGCCTCGCGCTCCTCGATAAGATCGTAATAGACCTTGCCGGAGCACAGAACGACGCGGCGGATTTTTTCGTCCGCAGCGAGCGTCGCGGCCGGCGCCGGCGCGGTCTCGGCGTCGTCGAGCAGCAGGCGCTGGAAGCTCGACGCCGTGCCCATCTCGCCAAGCCGCGACAGGCAGCGCTTGTGCCGCAGCAGCGATTTGGGGGTCATCAGCACCAGAGGCTTGCGGATGGCGCGGTGAAGCTGCCGGCGCAGGATGTGGAAGTAATTCGCCGGCGTCGAGCAATTCGCGACCTGCATATTATCCTCGGCGGCGAGTTGCAGGAAGCGCTCCAGGCGCGCCGAGGAATGCTCCGGCCCCTGGCCCTCGTAACCGTGCGGCAACAGACAGACGAGGCCGGACATGCGCAGCCATTTGCGTTCGCCCGCGGAAACGAACTGGTCGAACACCACCTGCGCGCCGTTGGCGAAATCGCCGAACTGCGCCTCCCACAGCACCAGCGTGTCGGGATCGGCGAGCGAATAGCCGTATTCGAAGCCGAGCACCGCTTCTTCGGAGAGCATCGAATTGACGACCTCGAAGCGGCCTTGGCCGTCTGCAAGATGATCGAGCGGGACGTAGCGCGACTCGTTCTCCTGATCGATGAGCACGCTGTGGCGCTGCGAGAAGGTGCCGCGTTCGCAGTCCTGGCCGGAGAGGCGCACATTGTGGCCCTCGCGCAGCAGCGCGCCGAAGGCCAGCGCCTCCGCGCTCGCCCAGTCGATCCCTTCGCCCGCCTCGATCGCGGCGCGGCGCGTTTCGAGGAAGCGGCGGATGGTCTTATGGACGTTGAAATCGCCCGGAACGCGGGTGATCCGCTCGCCGATCTCGTGCAGAAGCTCCAGCGGCGCGCCGGTCTTGCCACGGCGTTCGTCCTCCGAGGACTGATAGGCGGGCTTTAAGCCCGCCCAGCGCCCGTCGAGCCAGTCGGCCTTGTTGGGCCGGTAGGACTGCGACGCCTCCAGTTCGCCGTCGAGCTTCGCGCGCCAGTCGGCTTTCGCCTGCTCGATCTCGGCGGGGGTGACGAGTTTCTCGCCGACGAGCTTGTCGCCGTAGATGTCCAGCGTCGTCCGGTGGGACCGGATTTTCCTGTACATGAGCGGCTGGGTGAAGGCCGGCTCGTCGCCTTCGTTATGGCCGTAGCGCCGGTAGCACCACATGTCGATGACCACCGGCTTCTGGAATTGTTGACGGAACTCGGTGGCGACGCGCGCGGCGAACACCACCGCTTCGGGATCGTCGCCGTTGACGTGAAAGATCGGCGCCTCGACCATCTTGGCGACATCCGACGGATAGGGCGAGGAGCGCGAAAAGCGCGGATAAGTGGTGAAGCCGATCTGATTGTTGATGATGAAATGCAGCGAGCCGCCGGTGCGGTGGCCTTTGAGGCCCGAAAGGCCGAAACATTCGGCGACGACGCCCTGGCCGGCGAAGGCCGCGTCGCCGTGGATGAGCAGCGGCAACACGGCGCGCCGGTCCAGGCTGGTGCAGCCGTGCTGATCCTGTTTCGCGCGCACCTTGCCCAGCACCACCGGGTCGACGATTTCGAGGTGCGAGGGATTGGCGGTCAGCGAGAGATGGACCTTGTTGCCGTCGAAGACGCGGTCGGAGGAGGCGCCGAGATGGTATTTCACGTCACCCGATCCCTCCACCTCGTCGGGCAGGAAGGAGCCGCCCTTGAATTCGTGGAACAGCGCGCGATGCGGCTTGGCCATCACCTGGCACAGCACGTTGAGCCGGCCGCGATGGGCCATGCCGAGCACGATTTCCTTGACGCCCAGCGCGCCGCCGCGCTTGATGATCTGCTCCAGCGCCGGGGCCATCGCCTCGGCGCCGTCGAGGCCGAAGCGCTTGGTGCCCTTGTATTTCACGTCGAGGAACTGCTCGAACCCTTCCGCCTCGATCAGTTTGTTGAGGATCGCGCGCTTGCCTTCGGGGGTGAACACGATCTCTTTCTTTGGCCCTTCGATGCGCGCCTGCAGCCAAGCCTTTTCCTCGGGGTTGGAGATGTGCAGGAACTCGAAGCCGATCGGCCCGCAATAGGTGCGGCGCAGGATCGTCACCATTTCGAAGACGCTGGCGTATTTGAGCCCCAGCACGCCGTCGATGAAGATCGGACGGTCGTAGTCTTCGTCCGTGAAGCCGTAGGTCTCGGGATGAAGTTCGCCGTGGTCCTGGCGCTGCTCCAGGCCGAGCGGATCGAGATTGGCGTGCAGATGACCGCGCATCCGGTAGGCGCGAATCATCATCAGCGCGCGCACGCTGTCGCGCGTCGCCTGCTGCACCGCTTCGCTGGTGGGCGGTTCCGGGAAGGCCGGGGGCGGCGCGGGCTTGATCGGCGCGGGGGCGCCGAAATCGCCGACGAGGGCGTCGACCAGTTCGCCATCGGCTGGCGCGGGCCAGTCCGTGCGCGCCCAGGAGGGCGCGATGGGCCTCGAACCGGTGCGGCTGACCGCGCCATTCTGCGCGAAAAATGTTCGCCATTGCGGGGAAACCGAGGTCGGATCGGTCTCGTACGAAGCGAGCAGATGTTCGAGATAGGAAACGCTGCCGCCCAGCGGCAAGGAGTTCAGGTCAACCTCCGTCGCGGCTCCAGCAGCCATCCCCTCACCCCCGCTTCCGCCTCCAAATGTCTCCGCTCGCGACATATTTTTCGGCTCCTCGGAATATCGGCTTCAAGGCTGGACCGACGCTTGCCGACGTCGTCCGAAACGAAGCAGTCCTTTCGAGCAATTTGGCGACGGGAGCGCGATTTTGCAATGCAAAAGCCAGCAATTCTAAAAGTAGCGAATTTTCAGGATTCCCAAATCATTGAAAAAATGATTCACCGTGGGGATGAAGCTTTTGCCGTCGCTTCTTTCTGGCCTGAAGGCCGTCTGCGCCGCCTTTCCGGA
>Ga0233425_10003718_pt1 | contig 27054 bp, 22 predicted proteins | sample Watercolumn_Towu_2_FD_181712 | JGI IMG/M metagenome (GOLD analysis project Ga0233425, IMG submission 181712) | Freshwater microbial communities from Lake Towuti, South Sulawesi, Indonesia - Watercolumn_Towuti2014_140_MG | ecosystem: Environmental > Aquatic > Freshwater > Lake | place...
ATATCAGGTTTATGGTTAATTTCAGGTCCTTACTAAATTACTGTTTTGTGAGCGCATAGCCATATTCATTGCTGAATTCTTTCTGAGTGGCTTTAAACGTATCGTATTCCTTGTTGAGCGTGTCTGTAATTTTCCCGGCAGTTGCAGAGGTTTGTGTTTCGTCTGCCTCCGTAAAATTCTCCGTCGGGATGCTATACAGCCGGGCATATTCCCTGTACTCTTTTTCCAGGCCCACATAGGTATTCACCAGGTGAAGCGTTGTTTCTTTGAACTTCGCAAACTTTTCATGTACCTGCTCTCCTTCCAGCTCCGCTTTGACCTCTCCGCATACCTTTATCAGCTCTTTCAATGCCGGCTCGATCCTGGCAGGGTTGTAGGTGGCGCAGGTTTCAAAGAACGCATTCTCCGCCTTCGTGCATTTGTCCACGGCACTTACCATCTGGTCATTCACGGCAATCGCCTCATTTTTGCCAGGCCCGCAGGCCAGCATCATCAGGAGAAAGAAAGGAATGATCAGCAGGTGTTTCATGCAGCTAGTTAAATGCCTTATTCGTTAATTCTTTTTTCAGGTTGCTCAGCTGGCGTGACACCGAACGGTCGATCTGCTTGTCGCCGATTTTCAGGATGAAGCCGCCGATAAGCTTAGGATCTGTTTTCTCCACCAGCTCGATCTCGCCTTTCAGCTGGGTTTTCACCAGGTCAAGCGCTTTCTGGCGTGTAGCCGCATCGAGCCCCTGAGCGGACGTTACCACTGCCGTGAGGATATTTTTATGAGCCCTGTACTGATCGATAAAGCTGGTCGCCATTTCCGGGATCACCGCTTCCCTGCGCTTGCCTGCTACAATGGTCAGGAAGCCTAAGGTCAGCGCGTTGAGCTTTCCTTCGAAGATCGACTTTAGAACCGCGATCTTTTTATCCGTGTTAATAACCGGGCTGTTTAAGAAGGTGATGAATTCCCTCGAGCCGCCGGCCACTTCACTTACCTGGCGCATATCCGCATACACGGCGTCTAGCTGGCCTTTTTCAACCGCGAGGTCTAATAAGGATTTGGCATATCTGGATGCAACTATCATGATTTAGTTAAGGTTTACGTCCTTCATTAAATTGTTAACCAATGCTTTTTGTTTTTCGTCGCTCGACAGCTCGCTACGCAGGATCTTTTCGGCGATCTCGATAGACAAGGTCGCTACCTGGTTTTTCAGCTCGGCAACCGCCGCATTTTTTTCGTTGATGATCTGCTCGCGGGCAGAAGCCAGGATCCGGTCGGCCTCCGACTGTGATTTTGCTTTGGCTTCGGCAATAATTGCCTCTTTGGTGTCGCGTGCTTCTTTTAATAAGGCATCGCGCTCGTTGCGCGCTTCCGCTAAAATTTTCTCATTGTTGGATTTCAGCTCGCGCATGTCTTTCAAAGCGCTTTCAGCGCTGGCCAAAGCATCTTCAATTCCTTTTTCGCGGGTTTTGATTGCTGTTAAGATCGGTTTCCAGGCAAACTTGCCCAATAAGATCAATAATAAAACAAAGGTAATGGTGGTCCAAAAAATTAAACCAACGGAAGGCTCTATTAAACTTGCTAAAATGAATGTACTGGTCATTTTTCTTTATTTTAATTTTTATACTGGTTGCACGGTTGTGCTGATACTTTCAAGCGTTTGTCTGCAAATGACTTTTTTAGAAACCAAAGCCGGTACCAACCGTAACGGCTTTGGTTTGTTGTTGAAGCTGATTAGGAAATCAAAGCAACTACCACACCGAATAATGCAACACCTTCTACGAGGGCTGCAGCGATGATCATAGCTGTCTGGATTTTCGAAGTTGCTTCCGGCTGACGTGCAATTGCGTCCATTGCGTGTCCACCGATTTGTCCGATACCGATACCTGCGCCGATTACGGCTAAGCCTGCACCGATTGCTGCGATACTTCCTGTCATTTGTTTTTGGTTTTTATTGGTTATTAATTGTTTTCTTTGGTTAGTGTTTTGCTTCAGCAAGATGATCGTCATCCGTGGTATGCATACCGTCCTCATTGTGATCTGCCACAGCAGAGCCGATGAATAAAGCCGTCAGCATGGTGAAGATATAAGCCTGTAAAAATGCTACCAGGCACTCCAATACATCAATGAACAAGGCAAAAGCTACAGAAACCGGAGAAATGGCGTACGATTCGAAGATAAAGATCAGGCCGATCAATGAAATAACGATGATGTGACCGGCGGCGATGTTGGCGAATAAACGGATCATTAAGGCGAAAGGCTTGGTAAGGATCCCGACGATCTCGATCGGGATCAGGATCGGCCAGATAGCCTTAGGCGCGTGCGGCAGGAAAATGTGTGACCAGTAATTTTTGTTACCGTTGATGTTTACAATGATCAGGGTGAAAGTAGCCAGCACCAGGGTAAAGGCAATGTTGCCCGTTAAGTTGGCGCCAATAGGAATCAGGCCGAAGACGTTGTTGATGAGGATCAGGAAGAATACGGTTAGCAGATAAGGCACATACTTGTCGGAACCCGCGCCGATGTTTCCTTTTGCGATATCGTCGCGTACAAATACGATCAGAGGCTCGAAGAAAGACTGCTTGCCTTTAGGAGCGGAAGTAACACCTTGTTTCTTGTAAGCCTTGGCAATGGAAGTAAAGATTAAAACTAACAGGATAGCGGAGAGCAACATTTGTGTGACGTTCTTGGTGATCGAAAAATCCAGCACAGAAGCATTTGAAACCTCGATCTCTCCTTTTGCACCGGTTGATGTTTGCAGATATTGTCCGTGCGCATTGGTGTCGGCAGAAGCATAATAGATTTTTTCCTCAAAGTTTACAAAGCGCTCGCCGTTTCTCTCAACCACGACTTTGCCATGTACATCATGATGAAATTCGGAGGACATGAAGCATACGATCCCGTTATTCGTTTTCAGGATCACCGGCAGCGGAATAGACACCGCATGCTCATGCTCTCCCCACAGATGCCAGGAGTGGGAATCCAGGATGTGCTCGAAGGCCACTTCGGAAATATTGACTTTTTCCTTGCCGCCTTTGGCGTGCGGATCAACCATGTGCGCTCCGTTCCCTTCCTGTGCGATGACGCCGTCTTCCTGAGGCTCTGAGGCCGGCAGGCTTGTGGAAACCATGAAAAACAGGGCAAATACTGCCAGATACACACCCGAAAACTTCCTGAATATATTGATTTTATTAGTCATTACGAAAAAATGAAAGTGTAAGCTTTTAAATTCGGGTGCAAATGTATGGATTAATTAGGAATAGCGAAAAGTTTTTTTCCGGATTTAGACGAAATAAACCTAAAAAAATTAGGCCTTTCCGGAGCACTCTAATTCCTTACTTTTTAGCGAGATAGAGGCGGGGATTTTTAACAATTTTGAGCATGTTGCTGTCTTCGGGAACCTCAGGCAGCGATTACACATTAACGTGATTCATTTGTCAGGAGATTGGTGGCTGAGGCGCTCGAAGCCACCTTGGCTAAAACACGACGTAATCCTGGGGATTGAGGGCAAAGCCATTGTACCAGATCTCGAAATGCAGGTGCGGGCCGCTGGTGTTTTCGCCCGTATTCCCGATCACGGAAATGGGCTCCCCGGCTTTCACATAATCGCCGGTATGCTTGGTAACGCTGGCATTGTGCTTATACACGCTCGTGATGTTGTTGGCATGCTGGATCTGGATCACGTAGCCATCGTCGGAGGTAAAGCCCGAAAACAGCACCGTGCCGTCGAGGGTAGCCTTTACCAGCTCATCCTCTTTGGCCACGATATCCACCCCAAAGTGCTGGTCGCGCACGTTGTAGGAGGAGGTAATCACACCTTTGACCGGTGTGAAAAAGAAAAAATGACTGATAGCCTCGATCTTATTGGCGCTCACCTTATCGCTGGTGGAGGCCAGCTGGTTCGTCTCAATGTCGCTGCGGAGCTTCAGGTCTTCCTGGCTCGGCTTAATGTCGAGGTTCCGGTATTTGCCCGTCGAGTCTCTGGCAGGCTTTGGCGGCTTGCCTTCCGCCTGGCCCTCAAACACCTTGAGGATATTATCCATGTACCAGTCGCGGGCGGCCAGCGTCTTTTCGAGGGAATCGGCCCTGGCGCTCAGGCTCAGCAGCTCTTTGCGGTCGTTCACGTTGCCATAGCCCGGAATATATTCCCGCAGGGGCGTAAAAGCCACGATGCTGATCACGAAGGTGGTCATCACGATGGTAATGGAACCCAGCAAAATGATCAGCCCGAGCGGGGAAAGCCGCAGGGCGAACTTTTCGGCAAAGGAATCGTCGTTCAGGATCACCAGGCGGTATTTATTGCGCAACTGCTCGGTAAAGATCTTCCAACGGCTATTTTTGGATTCAGGCATACGTTCTGCACAAAATTATACTAAATTTACGATTTTGACGTTATTAGCTTATTTTTGCAACTTGTTTTTGAGATCATTTTCCAAATATAGCCTTCCGGCGCTGCTGCTGGTATTCGTGCTTGCCGCCTGCCGGACAAATAAAAACACCTTTGTTCACCGGGGCTACCACAACCTTACCGCGCGCTTCAACGGCTATTACTACGCTACCGAAAGCATCCGGGAGGGCGAGGATAAGATCCGGGCCGATTATAAATTCGATTACGACAGGCTGCTTCCCGTATTCCTGGTGCCTACCAACGAAACCGCGAAAGCCACCTTCCCCGAGTTCGACAAGGCCATCAAGAAATCGTCCAACTGCATCCAGCGCCACACCATCAAGGATAAAAAAGGGAACGAGATCCCGACGGCAGGCCACTGGATCGACAACAACTGGAACGTCATCGGCATTTCCCACTTCTACAAGCGCGAGTTTTTCTCGGCGATCGAGGATTTCGAATACGTGATCCGCACCTACAAATCGCCCGACCGTTACAAAGCGATGGTATGGCTGGCCCGCTCCTATCTGGAGATCGGCTCCGTGACACAGGCCGAGCCCATCATCGGGCTGCTGAAAGACGACAAGAAGATTTCCGGCTATGCCAAGCAGGAGCTGCCGGCCCTGCAGGCCGATTACTACCTGAGAAGGGGCATGTACAAGGAGGCTGAGAAGGCCCTGCTGGAAGCCATCAAAGCCAAGCCGCCCAAAAAGACCAGGGCGCGCTATGCCTTTATCCTCGGCCAGATCTACGAAGAAAAGAACGAGAACAAAAAAGCGCGGGACTATTACCAGAAAACGATCTCCGCCAAGCCGGACTACGACCTCGTGTTCCATGCCATCATGAGGCAGGCCAGGCTGGTAGACCTGAAGTACGGCAATACCACCAAGCTGAAGCGCGACCTCCTGAAGATGACGCGTGACGAGAAGAACAAGGAGTACCTCGACATCATTTACTATACCCTCGGCGAGATCTCGGAGCGCGAAAAGAACGAGCCGATGGCCATCAACAATTACAAATTGTCTATCCAGAACAGTACGCAGAATCCCAAGCAGAAGGCCTTGTCGTACCTGAAGCTGGGCGAGATCAATTTCGAGCAGGCCAACTACGAGGCATCGGGTGCCTACTACGACAGCACCATGACGATGCTCCCGAAAGACTATAAGGATTATGCGGAGATCGACAACCGTAAAAAAACGCTGGAGACCCTGGTAGGCTACATCCGCACCATACAGCGCGAGGACAGTTTGCAGCGCGTGGCGAAGATGAGCGAAACGCAGCGCGAGAAGTTCATCACCAAAATGATCCAGAGGATAGAAGAGGAGGAGGAGCGGAAACGCGAGGAGCTGGAAGCCCTGCAGGCTCAGAACGCGAACCCGGATTACAACGCCTCAGTGCCTAACAACGGGATGACAGACCTCGGGATCGGCGCCAAAGGCGACTGGTATTTTTACAATCCTACCCTGGTGGCTTTTGGTGTGAACGACTTCGTGAAAAAATGGGGGAACCGGAAGCTGGAAGACAACTGGAGGAGAAGCCAGAAGTCGCTCACCTTCGACGATCCGGTGGCAGAAGAGAAAGACACGGCCGCTGTGGCAGGCACGGATAGCATTGCCGCCAAAAAGAAGGCCAAGGCCAAGGACAAAAAAAGCGTGGAGTACTACCTGAAAGACCTGCCGATGAACGACAGCCTGATGAAGCTGTCGAATACAAAAATCATCGACGCGTACTATAACCTGGGAAGCACCTATAAGGAGGACCTGAAAAACAACAAGAAGGCGATCGCTACCTTCGAGGATCTGAACAAGCGCTACGACCAGCATAAGTTCAGGCCTTCCACCTATTACCAGCTGTACCGCATCTTCCAGTCGGTGAGGAACAACCCGAAAGCGGAGGAATACAAAAACAAATTGCTGAACGAATTTCCGAACAGCGAATATTCGCAGCTCATCAAAAATCCGAACTACGAAGCCGAGAAAAAAACGCAGGCCAACGAGGTGGAGGTATTTTATACAAACACCTACGAGAAATACAGCGGCGGCAACTACCAGGAGGCGTATGCCCTGAGCAGGGAAGCGGAAACCAAATATGGTAAGAACGACTACTCTCCGAAGTTCGCTTTTATCAAAGCGATGAGCATCGGTAAGATGAAAGGGGCCGATTCGCTGGAGATGGCACTGCGCACCGTGCAGGCCCTGTATCCGAAAGACCAGGTGAGCAAGGAGGCCCAGGTGCTGCTCGAGATCCTGTACAACATGAAGCATCCGAGCGAGGCTACCAGCAATGGCGCGGCGATGACGGATACCTTCTCGCTCAACCTCAGTGCAAAGCATTTGGTGATTGTCGTATTTCCGGATGATGCCGACATGGCCAACAGCTTTAAGGCCGCCCTCAGCGATTTCAACAGCAAGTACTACGGCATCAGCAACCTCAGCATCGAGAGCAGCCTCTTCGGAAGCGCAGACCAGATCGTGTATGTGAAGACCTTTGACAATGCGGAAACAGCCATGAAATACATCGGCAACCTGAAAAAAGACAAGGATGTGTTCTCGGGAAAAGCCAAGCTCGAGCTCTTTACGCTGATGGCCATCACGGAGGATAACCTGCAGCGCTTTGCCCGCAAAAAGAAGGTGGACTACTACAGGCCTTTCTTCGAAGACCATTACCGGTAGTTCACGCGAATCCCGCAAAATCAGTTGTATCAATAAAGGCAGGTTACTTCGGGTGACATCGTAGAAGTATTTCTCCTGGTCGTTCTCGATACGATTCCGCAAAGGACCGCGGAATCACTGACTCTGACAGCGAGATTATTCTGTCACTTTCGGGTGAAGTTACAATGCATCGTAGCAGTCGGGAACTATTGGCACAAGCTTGCGAAACTATTTATGCGCATTGTAGAACTTTTCCCCAAAGAAAAAAACCTCACCGTTAAATTCCTCTAAAAGCCCGCTGAGTTGGACGAATAATTGGGGCTTTGGTCGGAAAACCATGATTTTTTCATTATATTCGTCGCTCTAAAAATTGGGATCATGTTTCAGAAAGCAACTAAATCTACAGTGACAGAAGGCGCCTCCATCAACCTTATCGGGAGCGGTACATCCATTACAGGTGATATCACTTCCAACGGGGATGTACGCATTGATGGAAATTTGAAAGGGAATATCAGCATCAGCGGCAAGCTGGTGATCGGCCCCTCGGGAACCCTGGAAGGCAACGTGCAATGCCAGAATGCCGATATTTCGGGAGAGGTGAAAGGGAAGCTGAACGTGACCGAGCTCCTGTCGCTGAAGGCTACGGCAAAGATGCTGGGAGACATTGTTACCGGAAAAATTTCGATTGAACCGAACGCCACATTTACCGGGACCTGTAATATGGGCGCTGTCGTAAAAAATATTTCCAATGGAGCAGAACCCAAACAGGAAACCGCAAAAACCGCTTAATTCCTACGCGAAATACAGCAGCCTGGGCCTGCAGATGGCGCTGATCATCGCCGGTGGCTCCTATGGAGGCCATAAGCTCGATGAGCATTACCAGAATCATACGCCGGTCTTTACGATCGTGCTCAGCCTGCTGTCCGTTGCCATCGCCCTCTACATCGTGCTGAGGGAAGTGATCAAACCAAAAGACTAAACCCCCTTCCATGTCCGATTCAAAAAAATACATCCTGCGCTTTGCCGTTGTGTGCATCGGCTGCCTCCTGCTTTCCTACGGCCTGAGCCAGGTGCCGAGCGCTTACCTCAGCACCACGCGCTTCTGGATCCCGACGGTTTTTTTCGCGCTCACCACCCTGGGCATCAATGCAGTGCTCACCAAAGGAGACAAGAACTCCAGGGAGTTTGTGTTTAAAACCCTGGCCATGAGCATGGCGCGCCTGCTGGTATGCCTCGTGCTCGTGCTGATCTACGCCAAGGTGAGCAAAGGCGACAGCCTTGCCTTTGCCTGTCACTTCATGCTGCAGTACCTGGTTTTTACCCTTTTCGAAATTTCCTTCCTGTTGAAATACATCAAACAAACCAATTAAACCGGAAATGCACCTCCCGTATGCTTCGGGTTTTGGAAGGGATGTTTTAAACTGTATCTTTAAGCGACTAAATACAAATCCATCCTAAATACATGAGAACACTTTTTTTACCTGCCCTTGTGCTTTGCTCGGCTTCGGCCATGCTGGCGCAAACACCGGCCAACAACGCCGATTACAAGCAATCCATGACCGTTGGCCATACGCTGACCAACATGAAGGGAAGCGATTATAAATTTACCGTGGTAAAATCCCTCGACGCTTCCGCCGTGCAAAATCAGAACCAGACCGGCACCTGCTGGTCCTTTTCATCCATGTCTTTTTTCGAAAGCGAGCTGATGCGCATGGGAAAAGGCAAGGAGTATAACTTCTCCGAAATGTATGTGGCCCGCAGAGCCTATCCGTTGAAGGCGGATAACTATGTGCGCATGCACGGAAAGAATAACATGGCCGAAGGCGGCGGCTTCTCCGACGTGGTGCATGTGATCCGCGAGTACGGCATGGTGCCGGAAGACGTGTACACCGGCAAGAAAAATCCGAAAGACCTGCACAACCACGCGGTGCTCGAAGCCACGCTGAAAGGCATTACATCGGCGGCGGTGAACGACAACAACACGAAAATAGATTTCGAAGCGGTGCATACGGCTGTGGAAGCGACCTGCGACGCCTTCCTCGGAAAAGTTCCTGAGAAGTTCAGCTACAAAGGAAAAGAGTATACGCCGAAAAGCTATGCCGAGGCCACCGGCATCAACCCGGACGATTATGTGTACCTCACCTCCTTCACGCACCATCCGTATTACAGCAAGTTTACCCTCGAGGTGCCTGATAACTGGAACTGGGACCAGATGTACAATCTACCGCTCAACGAGTTCCAGGAAACCATGCAGAATGCCATCAACACCGGCTACACCTTTGCCTGGGCTGCCGATGTGAGCGAGAAAGGCTTCCGTTTCAAAGACGGCCTCGCCATCGTTCCTGAAAAAGCATTTTCTGAAATGACCGACGACGAAAAAGCGGAGCTTTCTAAAAAGCCGCAGCCACAATTTAAGGTAACGGCAGAGAACCGCCAGCTTGCTTTCGACAACTACGAAACGCAGGACGACCACGGGATGCACATTGTAGGAACAGCGAAAGACCAGAACAACACGCCTTACTACATCGTGAAAAACTCGTGGGGCACGGAGCGCAACGAATGCAGCGGCTATTTCTATGCATCCGAAGCGTATGTGCTTTATAAGACCACCAGCATCATGCTGCACAAAAAAGCCCTGCCGGCGGCTATCGCCAAAAAATTAGGCATTACACAGTAAGTAGTTTTATAAGAACGGTATTAAAAACCTGTTGCACCTGTTGTAACAGGTTTTTTTTGTTCTCCTTAGCCGATCTCCTCCACCACAATTTTTTTGCTCAGGGTTTCTGTGATGATGCCCTGCTCCTTATCGGTTTTGTAAGAGATGGAATTGTCAAGCATCTCCCGTTTCAGGATGCTGATCTTCCGGCCGATCAGGAGATTCTTCTCCTTGAGGTAGCTCAGAAATTCCTTGCTGTGGTCCAGTGTCTGGCGAATGATGTATTGTTTTTTGTCGCGGACATTCGCGAGCAGGATAAAATCCGTTTTCAGGAACTTGCCCTTTTCGTTGGGGATAGGATCGCCATGCGGATCGTAGTGCGGATGCCCCAGCTTCTCGGCCAGGCGCGCAATGAGCTTTTTATTCTGGATGTGCTCCAGCTCTTCGGCGATGTCGTGCACCTCGTCCCATTCAAAGCCCAGCTCCTGCACCAGGAAGGTTTCCCAGAGGCGGTGGCGGCGCACCATGTCGATGGCCATTTTCAGGCCCTGCGGACTTAAGCGCGTGCCATACGATTTTTCGTAGATCACATAGTCGAGCTCGCTGAGCTTCTTGACCGTTTCCGTGACGGTGGCCGGAATGAAATGCAGGTAAGAGCTCAGCTCCTTATTGGTAACGGCGGTCTTGTTGCCATTGGATAAGTGGAACAGCGCTTTCAGGTAATTCTCGATGGTCTTGATCTCCATGCAGGATGTTTGGTGCACCAAACATACGGATTTATGCTTAGAAGTTAATGAAAAGGCACAAGGTATCAGGAAGGCAAATCAGATCCTGATGCCCAGCACCAGCACATCGTCGAGCTGCGGCGTTTCTTTTTTCCAGCTGTTAAAGGTCGTTTCCAATAGCCCGAGGTTGTCGCCAGCGGCTTGACCGGCGAGGCTTAGGGTCAGCTCTTTAAAACGGTTGCTGCCGAATTTCTTGTCCTCTTCGTTGAGCTGGTCGAAGAAGCCATCGGTGGAAAGAACGAGCAGGGAGCCCGGTTTCAGCTCAATGCTTTCCATGTTGAATTTGCGCTCAGGCTCTACTTCTCCCAGCAGGGACAGGCCTCCGATGGATTTCGACGTGGCCTTCAGGACATCGATGGCCGAGTCGTGGACAAGGAAGCCATGGTTGCGAGCGCCGGCAAAATGCAGCCGCTTGTTGTGGTGATCGATCTTTGCCAGCGATATGTCCATGCCATCCTGCGAGTATTCGTCGCCCTTGTGCTGCTTGAGGGCTTTAAACACCAGGCTGTGCAGCTGGTCCAGGATCTTATCGGGCGAGGTGATCTTTTGCTCGATCACCACCTCATTCAGAAGGGAGTGCGCGATCATGGTCATGAAGGCGCCCGGAACCCCGTGGCCGGTGCAATCGGCCACCGCGATGTACGAATAATGCTCTTCATGGTGGAACCAATAGAAGTCGCCGCTCACAATGTCCTTGGGTTTGAAAAAGACAAAGTTCTGCGGAAAGAAATGGCTGATCTCCTCGGGAGCCGGCAGCATGGAAGACTGGATGCGCCGGGCGTAATTGATGCTCGCAATGATCTTGCGCTGGCTTTCGTCGACAAAGGATTTTTGTACTTCGATGATCTTCTTCTGTTTTTGCGAGATCTTAAAGCGGTTGTAAATAAATCCTGTAAAAATAAGGATGAGCACGAAGCCCGCATACAGCGCCAGCTTCTGGGTCCTTTCCTGCCTGATGGTCGCCTGGCTTTCCGATAATTTGGCCTCGGCGATTTTTTTCTCATCAAAGGCTTTGATGCTGTCGGCTACGGCTTTTTTTTCGTACTCGTGCTTGATATAGGTCTTATAGATGGCTTTGCGGTTCTCCTCATTGCTTAAGCTGTCGCGCATGGTCACATAGAGCTCATACATCTCGAGGCTTTTCGCCGGATTGTTCTTTTTCTGGTAAATGACCTTCAGCTTTTCGCTGATGTTTTTTTGCAGGTAAGGATAGCCCAGCTCCTTGCTGTATTTGAGCGCTATCAGTCCGTACTCGAGGCTTTTGTCATAGTTCCCCATCAGCAGGTACACATTGCAGGCGTTGATGTAGAGGCTGGTCATGATCTCCACATTGTCCGCTTCCTTAATCATGGCCAGGCTTTTGGTGGCATACACCAGTGAGGTGTCGAGCTGGCCCATCAGCGTGTATACTTCCGACATGTTATTCAGGGCGATGCTGATCCCCGTTTTGTCGCCCAGCTCTTCGTTGAGCTTCAGCCCTTTTTTGAAATAGTCGAGGGCAGGCTCCAGCTTTTTCTGGAGCTGGTAAATGCTGGCGATGTTGATGTAGCTGCGGGCCAGGCCCGGCTTGTCTTTGATCTCTTTTGCCAGGTCAAGGCACTGCTGGTAATAGCCGAGCGCTTCATTGTATTGGCCATGATAGTAATACACGTTGCCGATATTGTTCAGTGTAAGACCCATGGCTCTCTTGTCCTTGAGGCCTTCAGAAATTTTGAGGCTCCGGTGATAATTGAACAGGGCCTTTTCCATGTCCCCCTGGGCCATGTACATATTCGCAATGTTGGTGAGCGCAATGCTGACGCCGTCGGCATCCTTTACCTCCTCGAATCCTTTCATGCTCAGCTCGTAATAGCGCAGGGCCTCCTGTACCTGCCCCAGGTGGTCGTAGATGAGCGCCATGCCGCCCATTACCTTGGCGACCCCGGCTTTATCCTTTGCCTGCTCGTAAATAGCCATGCTCTTTGTATAATAGCCCAGAGCCTCTTTCTTTCTGGAGCCGCTGAAAAGCAGCTGCCCGCAGCGGTAATAGCAGCTGGCAACAGCCCCGCCGCTTTTAAGCGTCGTGAATGTCTGTATCGCCTGGTCGTAAGCCTCCAGGGCTTTGTCGTCCTGCCTTAAAGTGCCGTAGGCGTCTCCCTTTCCCGCCAGGGCGTTACCGAGCATGCGGAGGCATTTCTTTTTCAGGGTCGACATCGGCTCGTCGCCGCTTCCCTTCTCGTGGATGCTGCCTGCCGAAAAGCCATTGTCATCGATCCTCACCGATTTGCGCGACAGGTGTTTTTCCGCGAGCTTCTGGGCCTGATCGTAGAGGCGCAGCGCCTCTTCAGGCTCTGTCTCCGATAACAGGTCCGCCCAATAGATGAGGGCACCCATCTTTACCGTGTCGTTGCCTGCACGTTGCACCACGAGCTTTAAGGAATCTGTTTGCCGGTTCTGGGAGAAAGCTCCTCCACCCAGCATGAGCACGAAAAGAGAAAGGAATAGGTGTCTTCGGTAAATGCGCATCATAAGCAAAACGTAAAGTAACACTGAATTCTTAAGCCGGTTCGCAGGTCAATGCGGCAAACAGGCGGCCCTTGTCCTAAAGGTAGTGAATGGAAAAATCAGCTCCCAGCAATTCGGCGAACTCATTTCCCTTTTCAATGATCAGATCATCATCGGGGCTGCAAAACCATTTGATCCGGAGGGATTTTCCCGACTTGTTCACCGTTTTCAGCAGCATGATGATCCTGACGATCATCTTGGAGGTGGCTGTGTTGAAGTAAAGCCAGCTGAACTCAAGCGTGGTGACGTCCCGGGGTTGCAGCACATAGGCCTCCAGGTATTTCAGCGTGTCGTTGTAAAAATCATTGACGTTCTCGGGAAACGACTTCCCGGCAAATGAAAATGTTCCCTCGGAACCGTCCAGCACAATTTCAGGAGTCTCATTGGTTTGTGGAATAACAAGCGTTTGCATAAGCTTATATTTTAATTTTTATCGAATAGAACCATTCCTTTTCGGGTGTCTGGTTGATGGCGTACCTGAAATTGTTTCCCGAATTCTTGGCGATCTCCAGCAAGCCCAGCCCGCAATTCCCGTCCTCGGTGATCACGTTGTCGAGCAGCCGTTCCTTATAGAGCCTGCCGATATCTTCGTCCGACATGCTCCTGATCTCCGTAAGCGTGCTCTCCAGGGCCTCCCGCTTAGCTTCCTCTATATAGTTGCCACTGTCGATGATATAGTCGCCTTTGAGCATGCTGATGCAGAACATTCCCTCCTTCGAGCCCCTGATGGTTTTGCCATGCTTGGAAATATTCTGCAGGACCTCGATGAGGGATACCATAAAGCGTTTTTCCTTGGAGGAAGGCTTTCTGTCGTCGATGAAATTATTCTGCAGCATATTGATGAGCGACACGATGATATCTTTCGACAGGTCGCCCTTGTAGAGCATGATCACCTTATGATCGCGGAGGTCGAGGTAGAAGTTGACATGGTAGAGGATGTCGAGGCCCGCGCTGATCCGCTCCTTGCTGGTAGACACCTCCAGGGACAGAAAAAAGCGGGATTGTGTGCCTGAGGATTCCTGGAAGGCATATTTTATCGGCAGGCCTGATTTCCTGGCCATCTCGATCAGGCCGAGGCTGGCCCCGCCTTTTTCGGAGAAGGAGCCGTTTGTCAGCACTTCCTGGTAAAGCTGCTTCAGTTCTTCGCTGCTCAGCGAATTCACCAGCATCATCTTTTCGTTGAGCGCATCGATGTGCTCGTTTTGAATGAGGTTGCAGGATGAGAGAACCACGCGGTCTTCCAGGATACTTAGCTGAAAAAAATCGGGATTCTCCGTCAGGGTGCCCTGCTGATCCTTCATGCCGCTGTGCCGGATAATGTTCTGGAAGCATTCGGCGATGAGCAGGGACACTTTGTTCTTGAGCTTTCCGAGATCCGTTTTGTTTTCCAGGTAATATTCGCTGATGGCGATAAGCCTGGTGGTGATATCGTCATTGAACAAACCTAAATAGGATAAGCAAATTTTATTGTCTTTTACCTTATCAATCAGCTCTTTCATAGTGAAATCGGTTAGGTGATAGAATCATGTGAATATAAATCAAGATCTCTGATGTAGCATAGCGCTGCCGGTCAAAATGTGTTTTTTAACAATAGTATCACTGTAAGTTTGCATAAGGCTAAGCGTTGTATGATTTCTGTAGGCGGTTAAAATGTTTGAGCCTGCGAGGGCTTATTTCCCTTCGAGCCAGAGGCGGAGCTCTTTGAGCTCTATTTCGCTAATGGAATGTTGCAGGCCTTTATAGGAATGGAGTGCAGGGCTTAACCCCAGTTTTTTCAGGTAAGCGTCGGCTTCGGTGGCATAGGTATAGGCCACGCGGGTATCGGCATCGCCGTGCCCGATGAAGATCCGGAGGGCTTTCAGAGCAGCGGAGGATTTTACCAGGGCTTTCAGCGATTCAAAAATCTTGCCGCTTAAGGGAGCGATCCCTTTCAGCAGCTCAGGCGACGTTAGCCCGACTTCATAGCACATCATGCCGCCCTGGCTGAAGCCGCAGAGGTATACCTGTTTGGGATCTGCCTTGTACTTCGCCGTCACTTCCGGGATCAGCGCTTTGATCTTTTCGCGGCTGCTCTTCAGGTCTTCCGGGTTGCCCTGCATCACGCCGTTCACGGTTTCCATCCTGAACCACTGAAAGCTGCCGGCTCCCATGGCGATGGGCGCACGCACGGAAACCACCAGGAACTGAGCCGGGAGCTGCGCCTGCAGCCCGAAGAGATCGGCTTCATTGCTGCCGTAGCCATGCAGCAAGATCAGCACAGGCGGCTTGTCCGTCTTCACAGAAGGCTCGCGTACCAGGTAAGGCAGGGACAGATCGGCTTGAAGCTGCGCCTTTAGCAAAACAGAAAAGACCAGCAGAAACAGAAGGAGTGCTTTTTTCATAGGCGGTTTTATTCAGAGTATAGGACACATGTAAAAAGGTATGAATCTTTTTTTATTAATAAAAATCCCGGCGATATATTTTTTGACGGAGGCCGGTAAAAATCAAAACGACCATCTCAGGATGCTTTAATCCCTTTCCCCAAAGGCCTTTCAGAGCCTCTACCTTCTCAGGGCCCGATGATTTTTAAATTATTTTTTCAAAAGGAATGTAGCAGCATTAAAAATCTTTGTACATTTGCCGCATCAAATTTATTTTTGATCGATAGAAAACACTTGTGAGAACACAAATCCGCATACGCGCTGTTTCCTGATCCAATCACCAAAACCCCGGTGGTTGGCTAGTTTCCCCATTGTCTGAAATTAATTACTGAGCAGTCCTGCAAGGAAAGGGCTTTCCTGATCTGATCAGTTCACATCATTACTTTTTACATTATGAAATAGCCATGTTTCGTATACATAAATACGAATGAAGTAACATGGCTATACCATATGGCAATTGAAAATAATACTATCTACATATGAAAAATCTTTCTATCATTAGAAATATAGGGATCGTCGCGCATATCGATTCCGGGAAAACAACCTTAACGGAGCGCGTATTATACTACACCGGTGTGAACCATAAGATTGGCGAAGTTCACGATGGAAATACCACGATGGACCATACCAGGCAGGAACGCGAGCGTGGCATCACCATTACCTCGGCAGCCACACGCTGCGAATGGAAAGGTGCGGAGATCAGCATCATCGATACGCCGGGGCACGTCGACTTTACCGTAGAGGTCAACCGCTCGCTGCGCGTGCTGGATGGCCTGGTATTCCTGTTCTCGGCGGTTGACGGCGTCGAGCCGCAGTCGGAGACGAACTGGCGCCTGGCCAATGAGTACAACGTGAGCCGCCTGGCCTTTGTGAATAAGATGGACAGAACGGGAGCCGATTTCCTGAAGGTGGTGGACGACATCCGCGAAAAGCTGAATGCCAATGCCATCGCGGTGCAGCTGCCCATCGGCGCGGAAGACCGCTTCGAAGGGCTGATAGACCTTGTGCAGATGAAAGCCATCCGGCAGAGTGGAGAGATGGGCGTTCATATCGACGTGGGTGAAATTCCTCCGGAGCTCAGCGCCCTGGCTGAATCGATGCGAACACACCTGATCGAAGCCCTGTGTGACATTGACCCACGGCTCATGGAAAAATACGTGAGCGATGAGGCGATCACGGCGGAAGATCTCCTCGCCGCCTTACGTAAAGGCTGTCTCGAAAACAGCGTGGTGCCCGTGCTTTGCGGTTCGGCGTTCAAGAACAAAGGTGTTCAGATCCTGCTCGACCAGGTGGTGGCTTTATTGCCAAGCCCGGTGGATAAAGGCAACGATGTTGACAGTCCTTTCGTGGGACTGATCTTCAAGGTGGTGGCCGATAAGCATGGAAAGCTGGCTTACTTGCGTCTTTACAAAGGACAGCTGAAAACGGGCGACTTCGTGCTGAATGCTGTGACCGGAGAAAGCGAGCGGATCTCGAGGATCTACCAGATGCATGCCAATGCGAAGAAGAGCGTGGACGTGGCCTATGCCGGCGATATCGTCGCGGTGGTGGGCACGAAGGACTCGAAGACCGGCCACACCCTGTGCGATGTGCATCACCCGGTGGTGCTGGAATCGATGAGCTTCCCCGATCCGGTGATTTCTGTGGCAATCGAGCCCAAGACACAGGCCGACTATGAGAAGATCGCTTTTGCGCTTTCGCGGCTGGCGGAAGAAGATCCGACCTTCCTCGTGAAGAGCGATGCGGAGCTTGGACAGACCATCATCAGCGGTATGGGCGAGCTGCACCTCGATATTAAGATCGACCTGCTGAAAACAGATCATGGCGTGGAGGTGAGCAAAGGCGCTCCTAAAGTAGCTTACAAGGAGCGTCTGGCGAATACGGTGACGCATAGCGAAAGGTTCATCAAGCAAACCGGTGGCAGCGGCAAATATGCCGTGATCCATTTTGAGATCGGTCCCGGCGACGAAGGCCAGGAAGGGCTGCAGTTCATCAACGACATCAGCGGCGGCGTGATTCCGAAGGAGTTCATTCCCGCGGTGGAGAAGGGCTTCAGGGCCTGCCTGAGTTCAGGGACACACGGTTATCCGATTCAGTCGATGAAAGTAAGGCTGTTCGACGGCGCTTACCATGCGAAGGACTCGGATGCCTATTCCTTTGAGCTTTGTGCGCAGGAAGGCTTCCGCCATGCCCTCGCCGGCTGCGAGCCCTATTTGCTGGAGCCCGTGATGTCGGCGCAGGTGATGACGCCTGATGCTTACACGGGAGCTGTGGTAAGCGATCTGAACAAACGTCATGGCATTATTTCGGGCCTTAACGATAAGGATGGCGTGAAGTATATCCAGGTGGATGTTCCCATCGCCAAGATGTTCGGCTACATGACCGACCTCCGTACCATCACGGCGGGAAGAGGTAATTTCTCAATGGCCTTTTCCCATTACCGGAAGGCACAGTAATAGGGGCTTCTGAGCTCTGTATATGAAAACCCCGGCACACTTTTCCGTGTCGGGGTTTTAGTAATATAGAAAGAGAGAGTTTGTCCTTAAAGCTTTAGCGTTATTTGTAACTCTTTGTCCGTAGCAATTAAAGCTTTTGATTTGTGGATAGGAACATCTTTTAGAAAATCCCAGAACACATTCGTTTCAATAATTGAAATAAGCGATCTGGCAGATTTACTTTCCTGCAGGGACTCCCAGTTGTTTTGTCTGCGATCGATACAGGACCCTGCAATCAGGCATTTTAATTCAAAGTGACTGATACATAGTACCTTTTTTCCTTCAGTGCCGTATGAATACCACTTATGATCGACATAGAAATTATCGGTAACGATAAGAGGGTAAATGGTCACTTTTGACAAGCGGGAAGTATCGTCAATCTTCAATGCTTTTGAAATATAATTTAAGCCTTCAGGCGAACGTAGCAGGATAGAATCTTTACGGACCTGGTCAATAGCTTTATTTATATTATCAGCAACCCAAAGAGCCTTACTTTTTTCTGTAATTTTGCTGGTATTACTTAGTTTAAGCTGAATTGGCATGAGGATATTCTCCTTCGGAAAATAAGCCATAACATCTGTTTCTCCATTAAGGCCGGCTACATGGAATGTTTCATGTTCTTTAGGGAATTCTACTCCGCATTCGACATAATTCGTCATCAGGGAAAGGCTTTCTTTGATAGAGCGGTTCATATTTTTCTCTCTTAAAGCATGGTATGCTTCTTTTTGCTTCGCCTGTCCTTTTAAATCCGGAGCTCTATATAGCTTTTTGCTAATAACATAGTCATACATTATTCTGTTTAAGTCTACCATGCCGCAAGTCCTGTATGAGAAGAGGTAATTGTCTCCGGTTTTATATAAAGGGTTGAATGGCATTCCGTTCTCCGGATCGGCTATAAAATCTATTAATAGTCCTAATTCATCTCCGGATTTTTCTTTTAATTCCTTTATTTCATGAAGATGGCGGACAAGCGCTTCCTTTGTCATAATAGGGAAAGGGCTTTTCTTTTTTTCAATTTCAGTAAAATGGTTGACAATAATAGTAGCACTTTGATCAATTAGCTGTTCGGCGCTTGCTTCCGGATAGCTATTTTTTAGATTTTGAAAGATTGTTTCCTTGAGCGCATGTATTTCACCACTTTCAGGATGTTGTCCCAGGTATCGAAAATTGTCAGCCAGTGCAACTAAGCCCGAAACCACGCAAAATAGCTCATACAAGGAAACGGAATCACTTTTCCCAATGCTTACACGAAAACAATGGATATCAGTTTCATCATTGGGCTGGTAAATGTCGCTTAAGGCACGCCGAAGATTAAGATGAAAATTTGCTTTTAAGATGATGGACATAAGGTGCGTACCAGATGCAATATGTTTTTCGGGATCGTCGGAAGCCAGATTTTCAAAAAAGGAAAAGTCAACTTCCATCGAAGCTGTGCCTGGAGTTTGGCTAGTGACTATTCCCCCAGTATAAAGTAGTACAACCGGGCCCTCGTTGGTTTTGTATGTTTTGTCGATTTCTTTAAAATGCTCTTCCTGTGAAATCTGCTCAAGAGAAGCAGAGCGTTCGTAGTCGCGCTTGAATTTTGTTTTCAGGCAATCAAGAATATATAGATTTTGGCTTCTGCTTTCATCCGGAATGGTCAATGTGTACCCAATGCTATCTTTATTGCCGGTAAGCTCAAAACCTGCCCATCCATGCAGGTCTATACATTCCTCAAGAAAATGCAAATCTGTTTCCAATTGAAGCATAAATTTCACGACATTGAAAAGTTCCAGCGAGTATTCTGTGTTGTTTTCAGAGTTAAGTTTTGGCGCGATCTTTTTGAGAATCTTTTTTACAGCGCTCAATGAACCGGATGCATATTTTGGAAATTTATTATTGAAACTGTGCGTTTCACCTAATTCAAGAGCCAGAAATAATGCTTTTATGAGAGCGTCGGGTTTAGGGTTAAGCGTTAGGAGAGTTGTTGCAGATTTGTTGAGGTATTGGTCATAGAGAGCACTCAGCCCTGAAAATAGTTCAAGAGTTGTCATTCTTTTAAATATCTCCACAGAATCCGGGAAATCAGTTAAGAGTGCTGTGATGTCCAGTTCATTGTACGCCTGCCAAAATTTACTAGCGGAGGTAATATAAAGCCGAGAACTGATCAAATATTGATAAGCTGCTTCGGGGGAGGTTTGGAAAAGGCAGATCAGTTGTTTGACATTGATCTTTTTGTTGTTTTGCTTTTGGTTGTTCATGTTTTTGGCTTTTGGTTAGCTTGCAGGCTATGCCAAAGAGACTAAACAACATATAAATTTAATAAAGTTTTTTCATTCTTTCAATAACCGTCATTCTTTTTGTAAGAAGCTAAAAAAAGGGAAGCCACCGGCTTCCCTTTCATGCGTTGAACACGCTGTTTTATTTAGTTACAACAATTTTCTGTTTGATGGCCCGCCTTCCGTCGTCACCCAGGATGCTGTAAATACCATTTGCCAGGTTGCTGACCTCGGCCTTGTAATTGGTGGAGGCATTGATGGAAAGCGTTTTTACTACCTGTCCTAAATGATTCACCAGCGAAAGTGTCATCTCCCGGTCAGAAGCGATGGTAAAATCGCCCTTGCTCGGATTCGGATAAATGCTTAGCACAGGCTCATTGATCGCAAGGCTTTCGATGCCTGTGCAGGTAGTTACCGATTGGGTAAAGCTGGCCACATTGGTACAGCCGGTGCTGCTGTTTCGCCCGGTCACAGAATAGGTTGTAGTGACGGTAGGGCTTACTGAAATGGTGTTCGTCGTAGCGCTTGAGCTCCAGGTATAGGTGCTGGCGCCGGAAGCCGTTAATTTGGCCGACTGTCCGATGCATAATAAGCTTGGTGTGCTTACCACTGTTAACGAAGGCAGAGAGTAAACCACTACAGATAAGCTTCCTGTTCCCACACATCCTGCTGCGCTCGTGCCGTTAACTATATAAGAAACAGTGACGCTTCCAACGCTCAATGGAATCACCGGCGTTTGTACATTACCGCCACCGGCGACATAGGTATAGGTACTGGCACCAGTCGGTACAAACGTGTAGGATTGCCCGCTGCATACAGAGCCAGTGTTAGCGGCTGTGATTACAGGCAAAGGATTTACGGATACCGTAATCGCCGTCCGTGGCCCTTCGCTGCAGGTATTGGTGGAGGCGGCATAATACGTATAGGAGCCTGCCGATAAAGTAGGCGTGGTATACGCTGTGCCGGTAGCAAGGCTCATGGTAGAGGTTGGAGAAGAATACCAGTTAAGAGTGGCTGTGCCTGTTGCCATTAAGGTGGTTGCGGCAGTAGCACAGATGGTTTGATTGGAAGCCGGTGTGGCATTGCCCGGTGCCGCAGGTGGCGTGCAGCCCAGCCAGCTGATCTGGCAATAGCCGCCTGCGCCTGCGCCAGGTGTGGAACCGATGCCGTTTCCACCGCCGCCGCCGCCGCCGAAGTTTAAGCCACCAGCAGCAGGGTCGGTAGCACTGCATGATGAATTTGTAAAGCCCGCGCCTTTGCCTCCGTTGCCTGCCGGTGCGCCGCCGCCTGTTCCGGCGGAGCCGCCGGGAGTCTGGCATACGCCTGTCCAGGCAATGCTGTTGCCACCGTTGGTGCCGTTTGATACGGAGCCTGCCGCACCGGCGCCGCCGCCGCCGAAATAGGTGTAGTAGCCGCCACCACCGGTTCCGCCGGTATAGTTGGCAATGGTTCCGCCCGAACCGACACCGCCGGCACCGCCGCCGCCCACGCTTGGATTAGGCACCGTTACGCCATTGGCACCGCCCGTTGCCGAAATCAGACTGCCTACGCTGGAAGTACCACCCGCCGGGCCGCCGCCACCGGTTCCTACGTTAACGGATAGCACGGCTCCGGGTGTGACGTTATAAACGCCTTTGGCATAACCGCCGCCGCCGCCGCCGCCAGTTCCGTTGCCGCCGCCTGATCCGCCGGCACCGACAACTTCTATCGTTAATGTAGTGACACTCGCCGGCACCGTGAAGGAATAGGCGCCAGGCACGGTGTAGGTCTGTACCTGTGAAAAGAGGCTGCCAAACCAAAGAGATAAAGCAAGGGTAAAGGTTTTTTTCATGGTGTTGGGTTTTAGATGTTGGTTGAACTATATTAATTTAAGTGGTTGAACAATATACTCTGTACCCGAAACAATTGGCTGTGAAAAACGGTTGCGATCGTCCGGACAAATTCTGAAACAAGCTTGCTTTATGCCAGGGCAACGTCTTCTTCCCGCCAGTAAACTAAATGTACAGGATTTAAATCATTAAACAAAAACAGGCCACTCATTTTTATAAGCGCTTAACGAAGTGGAGGTAAAAGTTCTGAAAAATGCATCCGGGGATTCTCATGCCTCCGACCTCATCGGTGCCGATGACCTTGTCGTTCTCTTATGCGTGGCACTTCAGTCGGATACGGTCTGCATGCCAAGGGCCGCACGAAGCGGCCCTTGTGATTAGCGGGAAGTGATTTGATGCGTTCTGGCGGTTTATTTTTTCAAACGCGGAAGTAATTCGTCCAGATTTTCCATCGCCATGCCCAGGCCTTCTTTGAAGCCCATTTTGATGGTAGCTTCCAGCTGCGCCAGGTCAGCATAAGAGATCGACAGCTCCACCAGCGTATGATCGCCCTTACCGCTAAACGTCACATCCCAGGTCGATTGGGGCATGTCTGCCTTCACGTTTCCTTCGGCGTCTGAAAACGCATCCAGGCCGGTGAACCTTTTTTGAGGCTGAATGTCCTGATAGTTTGCGATCGCCCAGTGCTCCTCTCCGTTCGGTCCTACCATCGCATAAAGCCAGTGGCCGCCATTCCGGAAGTCCATTCGTTTTGTTTTTGCCTTCCAGGGTTTCGGTGCCCACCACTGGTCGAGGATCTCGCTTTTGGTATAGGCATCCCATACCAGGGCTACATCCGCTGCAAATTCCCTTTTCACGTTGATCGTGTTGTTTTCTTTGTTGACAGTAAAGTCAAAGGCTAAGTTGGCGTTCATGATTTCTTGTTTTTTAAGGTTAATAATACATGGTCTAATTGGTTAAAGCGGCTTTCCCAGATCTTTTTGAATTGTTCCAGCCATTTGTCTATTTCTTTCATCTTAGTGGCATTTACCTCATAATAAATTTCCCTGCCCGATTGCTCCTGCTTCAGCAGCTGGCATTCGGTGAGGATGCGCAGGTGCTTGGAAACCGCCTGCCGGCTGGTGTCGAAGTGCTCGGCAATGGCGTTGGGGGTCATCGCCTGCACAGCAATCAGCAATAAAATAGCCCGTCGGGTGGGGTCGGCGATGGCCTGGAAAACATCTCGTCTCATTGTAAGTTAATTAGCAACTATTCGGTTGCAAATATGTGTGCAATTATTCGGTTGCGCAACTATTTTTTGAATTATTTTTTTGCTTTTTTAAAAATCCCCGCTTTTACAGCACTTCCACAGGACCTGTCAATACAAATTCATGCCGGTTTATGCCTGATGGGGTCGAGGCAAGGAGTAAAAGAATCCACACACCCCATATATTTCATTCAGCTGCCCGGCCCTCTCGTCCGGACAGAAGCAACAGATACACAAAAGGATTAGTGTTCTGAAAAGTATCACGTATAGGATTTGCCTTGTTCGATCATCTGCTTCAGAATAAAGAGTGTGCCTGCCCAGTAAAAATTCAAATGCTTATAGATCGATTCGGTCGGGAAATTTTCGGCGCTCACGGATAAGCGGGTTTGCTGCTTGTCCGGGCTCAGGCGAAAGGTCATCATTGTATAGTTGGCGGCTACATCCGGCAAGCGCGACACGGAGCTCAGATGGTTGTACTGAAGGAGTTTTCCCGGCTCGCATTGCAGCACCACGCCTTTGTTTTCAAAAGGCCCGTGATGGAAACCCCTCATGAGAACAGGATGGCCTACCACCCAATCCGTGATCACCTCAAGCGCCATGCCCTCATCACCCATCCAGGATGCCATCAGGTCCGCTTTGGTCAGATAGCTCCACACGACATCGGATGGGGCATCTATTAAAATATGTTTTTCAATACCTTGTTCCATGCCTGTTGCCAATGGCTTTTCCTGGCTCTTCCTTCAAGATCTTTCCGGGAGATTGCAGGAGATGCTTATTTTCCAGGTGAATGTAACAAATTGGTGGCTTATTCCGCAACGCCTGATGCCGGAAATTTTAAAGCAGAAAGCATAAAAGCCTCCACGCTGTTGCGGAGGCTTTTATATAGGAATGCTGCCAGGATTTATTTTTTCTTATCCTTTTTACCTTTTTCTGCTTTTAAGGCATCCAGCTCCGCTTTCAGTTCCTTTACGGCATTGATCAGCATGTAGATCATGGCGCCGTTGTTGGAGTACAGGTATTCATCAGGATGATCCGGGTGGATTTTTCCTTTACCAACCATATAAGGCGCCACCTCCCGGAGCTCATGCCCGTGTATCCCGACATGCTCCTCGTCTAACATCATACCCGAATCCTCTTTGTATTGAAAGGTGGTTGGGTTGAGCTTCAGGATTTGCTCAAGTCCGTCCTTATACGGCCGGATGTTTTTCTTCAGAGCGATGTCCGTAAACTTGGACCACATGCCATTCTGATTGATACAGGAAGAAACGACGTTAAGCCCCCAGCCAAGGCCATTCTGCAGGTAAGGCGCATTGATGTAAAGAGCGGCGCCTGTACTTTGGGTATTGGTTACCGTAAGCATCGAGTTCGTAGATACATTGCCTCCGATGCCCACCGTTCCCTGCTGATAATCCGGAGAGGCGCATAAGCTCATGATACCGCTCATGTTAGCCCCGCCGCTGGAATTGATGATGTTGTTTACCGTCAGCGCATTGGTATTTACAGTGGCCGCGGTTATGACACTGTTTACCGAGGCGCTGCCTGTGGTGAGCGTACCCGACACGTTGGCGCTGGCAGCCGCCAGCCCGTTAGCCACAACAACACTGTCTGCTGAAACAGTACCCGAAACAGTTGCGCTGCCGGCTGTCACAGCACCCGACACGTTCGCACTGCCGGAAGACAAACCCCCGTTAACGGTAACACCGGTAGAAGTAATAGCATTAGCCGTGAGTGCTCCGCCGATGGAGGCAGCGCCGCTTACCGTCGCAGTGCCTGTGGTAATGCCTGTCGCTACCAGGCTTGGATTCTGAACCGCAACAACAGTGCTCATCGTAGCGCTAAGCGGTTGCCCACCCTCGGCGCTGATGCTTACCACTACTGTAAATACCGTGTCGCAGGTCAGTGCAGGGGATGCCCATTCACCCACATCGCTGGGCAGTGCCGTTTGCTGGCCGCTTTCGGCATTTGAATAATAGATCGCAAAAGAGGAAGCATCCACCACCGAAGACTTCCAGGTCAATGTTATACTTGAGCCCGCATTCACCTGGGCAATGGGCACCAGGTCGCTCCCGCTTTGCACAGTGGCTGCCAGGTTCTTAAAATAAAAGCCGGTTGGGAAGGTCGTAACGGTAAAGCTGTTAAAACCGACATTGGCAGAGGTAATTTCCTTAATGTTGATGGCACTGTTGCCCGGAATGAGGATGGTTTGAAAACCAAAGATCTGCACCACGACCGAGGCGCCGGCCGGAAGATCATAGGCTTGCCCGGACGATGGTTCGAGTGTGTAGGTAGCAGGGTCATTGGTCACCGGTGAGGAAGGTCCGACCACATTCCAGTTCACGCTGTCGTTCACTGCGGTGGAGATGCCGGCCGTAGTTGCGGTAATACAGTTGCTGTCGGAGCCCACCATTAGCGTGAAAGCCACTGAAGTGACAGTAACGGTGGCGCTTGTGCCATTGGTGATGACAAACTCCAGTGAGCCGGTCACCAGGTTCTGCCCGGGGATAGAAACGGTAAAGGGAGCCGGATCGATTTGCAGAGCATAGCTCAGGGTTGTGGTGGGATCAGCATCCTGGTACACCCAGGAATTTGGTTTGCTTTGATACTTCATGGTATGGTGGATTTATTTTTTCTTATCTTTTTTAGCGACTTCCGCTTTGAGCGCATCCAGTTCTGCTTTCAGCTCCTTCACGGCGTTGATGAGCATATAGGTCATGGCGCCGTCATCCATGTTAAGGTATTCCTCTTCCTGATCCGGACTTATTCTTCCCTTACTCACCATATAGGGAGCAACCTCCTGCAGGTCCTGGGCCGATACCCCAACATATTCCTGTTTGGAGCCCAGGCCCGCTTCTTTTTTATACCGAAACTTAATAGGGTTGATCTGGAGAACCTTGGAGAGCCCGTCCTTATAAGGTTTGACTTTTTCTTTCAGGTTGATGTCTGATAATTTTGACCAGGAGCCGCTTGTATTAATGCATGGGCCCTTGACGCAGAGCGCCCACCAGGAACCACTCATATAGGGAGCATTGATATATGTCCCGTATCCCGTGCTTTGTGTATTTGTAACAGTAAGCATCACATTAGGAGATACATTTCCTCCAATCCCAACGGTTCCTTTCGAATAATCAGAAGCACCACATAAGTTAATAATACCAGTCATATTGGCGCCGCCGTTTGAGTTGATGATACTATTCACCGTCATCGCATTGGTGGTAACGGCCGGCGAAGAAATGGTGTTGGCCGTTAAGGCATTGTTCACGGTAGCACTGCCTGCGGTGAGTGCCCCTGATACATTAGCGCTGGCGGCGGTCAGCCCGTTGGAAACACCCACGCTGCCTGCGGTAAGCGCTCCCGACACACTGGCGCTGCTCGAGGAAAGCCCTCCGTTCACCGTAACTCCCGTAGAGGTAATAGCATTGGCGGTGAGCGTCCCGCCGATCGAGGCCGCGCCGGTTATGGTAGCTGTGCCGGTGCTAATGGCTGTTGCTATCAGGCTCGGGTTCTGAACGGAAATGCCGGTGGTCATCGCTGCCGTAAGCGGCTGTCCGCCTTCGGCGCTGATGGTCACTGCAACGGTAAACACCGTGTCAGCGGTAAGCGCGGGTGAGGTCCACTCACCGATATCGCTGGGCTTTGCCGTTTGCTGTCCGCTGGCCGCATTGGAATAATAGATGGTGAAAGCGGAAATATCCACCACCGAAGAGTTCCAGGTCAATGTCACCGTTGAGCCCGTTTTGATTTGTGCTACAGGCACGAGGCTGCTTCCGTTTTGCACGGTAGGTGCCAGGCTGTTG
>Ga0233425_10003719_pt1 | contig 27050 bp, 31 predicted proteins | sample Watercolumn_Towu_2_FD_181712 | JGI IMG/M metagenome (GOLD analysis project Ga0233425, IMG submission 181712) | Freshwater microbial communities from Lake Towuti, South Sulawesi, Indonesia - Watercolumn_Towuti2014_140_MG | ecosystem: Environmental > Aquatic > Freshwater > Lake | place...
TCAGACGACTATTTGACAGCAACAGTCAAAAAGCTTAATAATCGTCCAAGGAAGTGCCTCGGCTACCAGACACCGCATGAAGTCTTCTGGGGGGCTTGCCGTGGTGCACTTTGAATTAGAATTCACCTGAATATATGTGGCATATCTTATATAGGTCTAACATAGAATTCAGCGGTTTTGGAAGCGGCGCAGCCGCTGGAAAAATCCGCTGAAATGATTTGTTATCTGTTTTTATTGAATTTTTCCATATAAAGAATTTTTATTTTGCCGCACCCTTCTGTTCCGGTGTTGAAAGTTTTGTAGCCTAATTTATTGTATAGACGGATATTTTTATCGCTTTTTGCCCCTACGAAAAGTTCGAACCTTTTTGGGGAAAAATGGTTTTCGATCTCTTTCATTAAGGCACGTCCTATACCTTGATTCTGCTTGTCGGGGAGAACAGCTAATCTGCCCACATAACATGTTCCATTTTTTTCATAAGCTCTCACCGTTCCAACGATTTTTTCATCTGAAATTGCTTTCAAAAATATATGCGTCTTGAACTGTCTTTTGAGTTCATCGATTGTTTGCTTGAGTGGAGGAATGTTGTAATCATTATAACGTTCAGCTTCGCTTTGATAGGCCAGCTTTTGAACTTCTAAAATATTTTCTGAATCAGTCGCTGTTGCTTTTTGGATTTTCAATGTTCGTATATATTCTTTACGAATGGGAGACCATGCGTCAATCGCTTTTACGCGATTTTTCTGCGTGTATACACTATGTTTGATGTTTGAGGGAATAGCTATAACTTCACCTGTTTTTACGCAGATCGTTTCCTCATCTGCAATTTCAAAAAATAGTTCTCCATGCAATACCATTGTTATTTGTTCACTTTTGTGAGAATGCATGTCAAATTTGCTCTTTGGTTCTATTTCAAAGTACGTCAGCATTGCCTTGTTTAATGCCACAGCCCACATTTTAGCTCCGGGGACATCGGCTTTGAGTAACAAGTCTTTTTGGGGATAATACTTTATTTTTTTCATTTTATTATTTTCCTATAACGACCGTGCTCAGGGGCGCGGGAGCACAAAGGCAAAACTGAAAAAGAAAAACGGCTAATCCCGAGTCGCCTGGAGCAATTTGATATGCCTGCATTTATCCTCATCTGAGTATATGTTTCTGTATTTCTTTATATAGAGGACAATTAGCTTCGTCTATCGGAAGTTTATTGCCAACTTCATCTTTCCACCAAAATTTTCCGACTGTGCCGCTAAAAATAGGAAATATTTGTCCTCTCTCTTTCATTGTCAGCGGGAAATTGTAAGACCGCTCCCTTGTTTTAACTACACCGGATTTGCCCTTTGCTACATTCCCAATAAGGATATTTTTACTGATACCTACTGATGTGACTTGATCCCAGCGAATAAATTCCTTGTTCAAGAAATGCACGAATGTCAGGCCACGTTTATCTGCGATAACTTTGAATAGCCAATATTTTCGCAGAAACACAAAAGAGACAACTATCAGGAACAAAACGCTAATCGCTATTGACACGAAGCTAACTGTAAACACGTCGTCAGCTTTGAATTTTAGGAGCTTTGAATAATCTACAATGACGTAGAGAAACCATATAACAACAGCTGCAAGAATAAAAAGGATTCTGCCATAGGCGAAACCGCCGATTGTTGCATCAGTGAATTCTTTTCTATTGCCGTTTATCATTTTTGTTTATTTCGGCATATCACAAAAATAACCGGCTTTTGAGCGGCTTTAAAAAAAGCCGCGAAAAAGTCCGGTTGATTGGTTTGTTATGAGTTTTTCTTTTTCCAAGCCAGTCCTATTTCTGTTAATTTTTTAATATTGTGTTTTCCTTCCTGTATAGCTTCGACATTCAGCCGTGTAATTACCGGATCAACGCCGGTCATGGCCTTTACACGATACATTGTTTTTATTTCTTCTTCCATCGCTTCTTTGGTTTCCCAAAGATAGACACCGCCAAACTGTCCCGTTTCCTCGTTGGAATACCAGGTTTTTTGAATTAATCCGGGTTTATTTTCATATCTTTTCCAGGATTCATTTTTTATATATTCCCGCAATGTCTGGAATATTTCTTTCGGCTTTTGAGATAGATTCCAGTTTAATATCAATGCGTACATTTTTATCCTTTTAATATCTCATAACAATTAATATGCGAAGTAACATAATTTCGTAGAATATAGCATATAGATATTGCAAAAGCAATTTGTTATCAGCAGGACTAATAGGGACGTTGGACTAATAGGGACGTTGTGTCCTGAGTGTCATTATACTTGACAAGCCCCCTCCTTTCTCGTAGACTTACACTATGCCACGTCAGGCGAGATTGGATATTCCTCATTAATGGGGTCATGGGGTCTGGTCTTGTTTTTTGCTGTTTTATTCATTAGTATCCTGTTGATTGTAGAATAGAGTATCCTTAAAGTATCGGCAATCTCCTTCTGGCTGTATACATATTTATCAACGGCTTTCACTATCACCCTGTCCCGGCTCTCCTTGTCCTGCTGCCTTTCCTTTAAACAACAGCCGCAGGCCAGACCTGTTGATATATCTCTTGCTTTTTGGTATCTCTTTGTTGTCTTTGTAATCCTTTTAAAATGCTGCAAGGTTATATTCTATATTACTCCAGTATTTCTCTCAGCAAAGGTCCTGCAATGTGTTTTTTATATCACAGGCTTGTTTATTAATCATTAATCAAGATTAAAGACCTGCCCCTATTTACTCCTCTATTCGCAGCTTGCACCTTCAGTCCACTGCGACCTTTACAACAACTTTATAAATCTCCCCGGATGAGATAAGAGGCATGTGCGCGTCTTCCGGGAAAAAGATCACAAACTCTCCGCTTTTTACCGAGAACCAGATATCCGGCTCGTCCGCGAAGAACTGAACATCTGCTTTTTGATCATATTCCCCTGATGGCAGTTTGCATGATGGACTGGGCTTCCATCCCATACCATCTGTGCCTGACAGAACTAATTGTATATCAATAAATTTCTTATGTGTTTCGAGTTGAGCATCCTCTTTTTTACGACCGGGAACTTTGGACACCATCGCATAGATGCAGTCTCCGTCTATTTCATATTTTCCGGCAGTCAGTTCCTTCAAGCCCTGGCGCAAAAGAAACTCAAATGCCTTTGCAAACTTCCTGTTCAGGGCCAGATAACGGTGCGCATTTTCAAGAACATCCAGAATCATATCAGCTCTCCGGCTTTATACATTTCCATTGTTTCCGCTGTATAACTTCCGTCTGCATTATATAAATAAAACGGCCTCTCCACAACCAACCCTGCCCTTCCTCCCTTTACAGCCTCCATCAAAACCATCTTTGCCTCTGTTGAAATATTTGAATGGACAAAGCGCACCCGTTTGGGCTCAAGACCCTTTTCCTGGAGTTTCCGTATATGTTCTGCGAGGCGTGAAGGATGGTGAATCATGCAAAACCTTCCTCTTTCACGCAAAAGAATCCTTGAAAACCGTATGAAATCATCAAGGCACACCGCAATCTCATGTCTTGCGACAGTTTTTTCGTCCTCCAGATTAAGCCTGCCGCTCTTGTTTTTTCTAAACGGCGGATTGGAAACAACAACGTCAAAGGATCCCGATAGTCCCTCAGAAACATACCCTTTAATATCAGCGCGGACAACTCTTACTCTGTCACCGAGATTATTAAGAGACACATTCCTTTCCGCAAGCTCCGCGAGTGCATTCTGTATCTCAAACATAAAAACATCCGCTTTTAGATATTTTTTCGCGAGCAGAAGCCCAATAACACCAGAGCCGGCTCCGAGGTCGGCAATTTTTTTGACGGCTTTTATATTAACGAAATCAAACAACAGAAGAGCGTCAACAGAAAAACGGTATCCTGTCTTTGACTGGTAAATCCTTATATCTCTTATGCTGTCAAGGGTAATATCGTTCATTGGCAATCAAACAAAAAGGCCATGCAAAATTTGCATGGCCTTGAGTTGTTTCATTATACGGCGCTATGCTATCGAGTCATCCTCTTTTCAGCTATCTGAATTCTGACTGCGGCCCTTTCGAGAGATGCCTCTGCCCTTGAAAAATCTATTTCTTCAATCTTCTTGAGTCTTTCTTCTGCGCGCTTGAAAGCCGCTTTAGCACGTTCCACGTCAATATCATCTGACTTTTCGGCACTGTCAGCAAGCACCAGAACTTTTTCAGGCCCTACTTCCGCATATCCCCAGCTTACAAAAACAAATCGTGTTTCACTTCCCTTCTTGTAGGCAAGCATACCGATTTTAAGGGTAGTGAAGAATGGGGTATGGCCTGGAAGGACGCCGAACTCTCCTTCACTTCCGGTACATACAACCTCGTCAACTTCTTCACTCAGTACAAGCCCATACGGTGTAACGATCTCAAATTTGAGTTTATTTTCCATTAATCTATCTCCTGCTCACCTTATCGCTTTTTATACCTTCTTGGTCCAGCCGTATTGCTTACCCTTCTCCTCAACCTCTTCAATCGGACCCACCATATAGAATGCCTGTTCAGGCATGTCGTCATATTTACCTTCAAGAATTGCCTTGAATCCCTTGATGGTATCCGCGATTTTGACATACTTTCCGGCTGCTCCGGTGAATGTCTCGGCAACATGGAAAGGCTGACTCAGGAATCTCTGGAGTTTTCTTGCCCTTGCGACGAGGAGTTTATCGTCTTCAGAAAGTTCCTCGATACCAAGTATTGCGATGATGTCCTGAAGTTCCTTATATCTCTGGAGTGTCTTCTGTACACCTCTCGCAACCGCATAATGATCATCACCGATAACCTTTGGATCAAGGATTCTCGATGTTGAGTCAAGAGGGTCAACCGCAGGGTAAATACCAAGTTCCGCAATCTGCCTTGACAGAACGACGGTTCCATCAAGATGTGTAAAGGCTGTCGCAACCGCAGGGTCTGTAAGGTCGTCAGCGGGAACGTAGATTGCCTGCATTGCCGTAATAGCACCCTTCTTTGTGGTTGTAATTCTTTCCTGAAGAATACCCATGTCAGTACCGAGAGTCGGCTGATAACCGACAGCTGAAGGCATTCTGCCGAGGAGCGCTGAAACTTCCGCCCATGCGAGTGTATATCTGAATATATTGTCGATAAAGACCAGAACATCCTGTCCCTTGTCCCTGTAATACTCTGCGACTGTAAGAGCGCTCAATCCAACATTGGCGCGCGCTCCGGGCGGCTCGTTCATCTGTCCGTAAATAAGCGCCGCTTTTGGGAGAACGCCTGAATGCTTCATTTCAAGATAGAGGTCGTTTCCTTCCCTTGTTCTCTCTCCGACGCCTGCAAAAACAGAAACACCGCCATGAACCATCGCGATGTTATGGATCATCTCCATGATAACAACTGTCTTTCCGACACCGGCGCCGCCGAACATTCCCATCTTGCCGCCGCGGACAAACGGTATCAGAAGATCAAAGACTTTAACACCTGTTTCAAATGCCTGCGTTGTTGCTTCCTGCTCAACAAATTCAGGCGCCTGCCTGTGAATAGGATGTCTCTCATCAGCCTGTACAGGTCCCATTTCATCAACAGGTTCTCCGATAACATTTATAATCCTTCCCAATGCCGCATTTCCTACCGGAACTGTTATCGGCATTCCGGTATCAACAGCCTTCATCCCCCTGACAAGACCTTCCGTCGCACCCATCGCGATAGTCCTGACCTTGTTTTCTCCAAGATGCGCGGCTACCTCTAAAGTAACACTGATTTCAGGTACGCCCTTTGACGGATCTCCAGGCTCATCCACTTTGACAGCATCTTTGATTTTTGGCAGTATCTGTTCAAATTCAACATCTACTACCGCTCCTATGACCGCTGCTATTTTTCCTACATTCATGCCATAACCCCCTTATATTATTAACTCTGTATTCATTTCAGGGCCTCAACTCCACCCACAATATCCATCAGGTCCTTGGTAATGGCAGCCTGACGAACCTTATTGGCCAGGAGCGTTACCTTTGTAATCAGTTCACTGCAGTTCTTTGTAGCATTTTCCATTGCTGTCATACGGGCAGCTTCTTCGGAAGCTGAAGTTTCAATCAAGGCCCGGTAAACCTGTATTTCAATATGCTTGGGAAGAAGACGCTCAAAAATCGTGTCCATGGATGGCTCATACAGCATATCCACGGTTTCAGCAGATTCGTCCTTTTTCCCTTCTTCCTCCATGGAACCCATTGGCAGAAGCTTTAACACTGAAGGCTGCTGAACAAGAAGGGACCTGAATTCGCTGGACACAATGACGAATTCGTCAATCTTCTCATCCACGTAATTCTCTATAATATCCTTAGAGATTTCCTGGGCATCCGCAAAGGTTATCCTTCCGGAAAGGCCGACCCATGATTTCCGTATTTTTATATCCCTTCTCCGGAAAAAATCCCTTGATTTTCTCCCGACAGTGCTTACCGTGAGTTCGACGTTTTCCTTCATGGTTTCTTTAATGAAAACTGAAGCAGCCTTGAGGATATTCGAGTTAAAGGCTCCGCACAGACCTCTGTCGGAAGTTATGACAATTACCTCCACATTTTTCCGGGGTCTCAGCGCAAGCAGGGGATGCATTTCCCGTTCCGATACCTTTGCAAGGTTAGATAGAACCGTTTCCATCTTCTTCGCATACGGTCTGAAGTTCAGCATCCTGTCCTGAACCTTCCGCAATTTTGCCGCGGCCACCATCTTCATGGCTGCGGTAATCTTCTTAGTACTCTGAATTGCCTTTAGTTTTTTCCGTATATCCCTTAACGTTGCCATCTATATTCTCCTATCTGATCTTGTTATGCCTGAAATGTCTTCTTGAATGTGGTAATGGCTTCCGTTATTTTTGCCTTCAGGTCATCATCAAGCGCTTTCTTTTCAATAATCTCTTTCTTGAGAGCCTGCTTCTCAGCCCTGATATATCTCATAAAACCTTCTTCAAACTGCCTGATTGCCTCAACCGGCAGGTCATCAAGGAAGCCCTGGGTGCCCGCGAAGATAATAATAATCTGATCGTCAACAGACATTGGAACAAACTGATCCTGTTTGAGAAGTTCGACCATTCTTCTTCCTCTTTCGATCTGCGCAAGGGTTGCCTTGTCTAGATCTGATGCAAACTGGGCAAATGCGGCAAGCTCCCTGTACTGCGCAAGGTCAAGCCTGAGCATACCGGCAACCTGTTTCATGGCCTTGATCTGCGCAGCGCCGCCGACGCGGCTGACGGAAAGTCCGGCGTTAACCGCAGGCCTGACACCGGCGTAGAAAAGCTCGGGTTCAAGATAAATCTGGCCATCGGTAATTGAGATAACGTTTGTAGGGATATATCCGGAAACGTCACCCGCCTGGGTCTCGATAACCGGCAGCGCGGTGAGAGATCCGGCGCCCATTGCGTCACTCATCTTGGCCGACCTTTCGAGGAGCCTTGAATGCAGATAGAAGACGTCACCGGGATAGGCTTCACGGGCAGGCGGACGTCTAAGAATCAGAGAAAGCTGCCTGTACGCATGTGCCTGTTTTGTAAGGTCATCATAACCGATAAATGCATGCCTTCCGTTGTCCCTGAAATATTCACCCATGGCACATCCGACATACGGAGCAATGTACTGCATCGGTGCAGGCTCGCTTGCAGTGGCAACAACAACAATTGAGTGCTCCATGGCACCCATCTCTTCAAGCTTTTTCACTGTATTGACAACAGCGGGTCTCCGCTGTCCGACAACAACATATATACAGATAACATCGCCGCCCTTCTGGTTGATAATCGTGTCAACAATAATCGCGGTTTTTCCAATCTGGCGGTCGCCAATAATAAGTTCACGCTGACCCCTTCCAATGGGAATCATGGCGTCAATAGCCTTGAGTCCGGTCTGAAGCGGCTCATGAACCGGTTTCCTCTTGATGATACCGGGGGCGACAACCTCGACCCTTCTTGTTTCCTTTGTATTGATCGGCCCTTTACCGTCAATAGGCTGCCCGATTGCGTTTACAACTCTTCCAATAAGGGCGTCTCCGACCGGGACAGACATAACCCTTCCGGTGCGTTTGACAATATCGCCTTCCTTGACCAGCGTATCCTCTCCGAAAAGAACCGCTCCGACTGAATCTTCTTCAAGGTTCAGCGCCATCCCGAAGATATTGTTCGGGAATTCAAGCAGCTCTGAAGACATACAGTTTTCAAGGCCGTAAATCTTAGCGACACCATCACCGATGGAGGTGACAGATCCAATCTCGCTGACGTCGACACGCTTTTCGAAATCAGTAATCTGCTTCCTTAAAAGTTCACTTATTTCTTCCGTCTTGATCTCGCCTACATTGATTGCCATAGTTTCACCCCTTTATTAGCTCATCTTTTAGAAGCCTTAACTGGCCTTTTATGCTGGTATCATACATTGTGCTCCCGACCTTGATTAAAATTCCGCCAAGGAGGGAAGGATCCATGACATACTCTATTTCAACATCTCTTTCCAGGAGTTTGTTCAGTGATGACTTGATCCTGGCATCATCCGCACCACTCACCTCAAAAGGCGTCATGACAACTGCCTTGGACTTCTTCTGTTTTTCCATGTACAGAGCAGTTGCAATCTTGATGATTTCCGGCAGGAAGACAATAACACCAAGCTGGGAAAGGTGCATGATATAATTGATAATATCTCCTGACAATTTCATCCTTTTCGCGATTAACCTGATTACCTTTTCCCTTTCATCCGGGGGAAACTGCGGGTTCATCAGCAAACCGCTGAATTCCTTGCTGTTAACCATCAGGTCATTCACCCGGTTGAGTTCTTCAAGGGCTCCGAGCGCCTTATCAAACCCGACAATTCCGAGGAGTGCCTTTGCGTATCTTTTTGCCTGTGATTTCTTTTTCAACCTCTCCCTCCTATCTTCGTGAGAGATTCCTCAAGGAGTTTCTCCTGCGCCTCTTTGTTCACGGTATCTTTGATTTTCTTCTCAGCAAGTTCCATGGCAAGCTCAACAGCCTCTGCCTTTATTGCCTCTTTAGCACTCTTTAATTCGAATTCAATATTTATACGCGCCTGCTCAAGAATCTTTTCCCTGAGCTTGTCGCCTTCCTTTATAAGTTCGTCGCGTTCAATCTCTCCCGTCCGCTGGGATACCGACACAATCTGTTCGATTTCCTTGTCTTTTGTCTTAAGCCTTCCCTCAACTTCCTGCAACGCTTTCTGCGCGAGTTCCTTTGCCTGACGCGCCTCATCAAGGGTCTTTCTGATTAAATCAGTTCTTTCTTTCAAAAAATCCTGAAAAGGTTTTTTCACAAACTTGATGAGTATAACTACAAGGATTGAGAAGTTGACTACCGGCCAGAGGAATTCTTTCCAGAGGGGAACGTGCTTGGCCTCACCTTCCCCGCCGATTCCAAAGGCAGTTGCTGCCATAAAAACCGTGGCGAACAGACACAATGAAAAGATCCGGGCATGCTTTGATTTTGTCATTCTTTCCACCATTTTCATACCTTTACCAACTTTCTTACGATTTCATCGGAGAATTTATCAACGTCAGACCGCAAAGTCTTCCGCGCCTTTTCAGCCTCTGTCTTGATCTCAGCCCTTGCCTTTTCAAGAATGCCCGAGGCTTCGGCGGAAGTAGCTGAAAGAACCTCTTTCTGCTTCTGAAGTCCCTCGTTCCTCAGCGCATCAAAGACCTGTTTTGACTTCGACCGCGCTTCAGAGAGTTCACGGTTCAGATTGGCAATGCTGTCTTCCCTTCTCCGGGTCATTTCCTGCGCAGCGTCAAGAGAACCTTTTATTGTGGTTTCTCTTTCTTTAAATACTTTCAGGAGCGGCTGGAAAAGGATGGAGTTTAAGATGAACAGCAAGGCGAAGAAATTAACTACCAATACCAGGAAAAATTTTGGTTCAAAATCTAACATGTCGCACCCTCTTTATTTAGGAGTTTTTTGAAACGCACAAAGCATATCACACGGAAAAAAAGTTTGTCAAGACAATTTACTGAAGAAATCAAAAAATATTTCATAAGTATTCAACACCTCCGCCGCCTTTTTCAGCGCTGCCTATTTCATACGCAACGTATCCTGATTTCTCAAGCAATGAGACGGCCAGACCGGCTGAGTCGCCGGGAACAATCATAACATATCCGATTCCCAAGTTAAAGGTTCTTCTCATTTCATTTCTGTCAATATTTCCCATAATCTCAATCATATGAAAAACAGGAGGAACAGGCCAGGAGCCGTCTTTAATCCGAGCAGTAATACCTTCAGGTAGAATCCTCGGTAGATTACCCGTGAGTCCTCCTCCGGTAATATGTGCCATCCCTTTTATTGAAACAGCTTCTTTCAAGGCGGTATATGCTTTCACATAGATACGGGTGGGCTTCAGCAGCTCCTCCCCTATTGTGCAGCCAAGTTCTTCAATACGGGCATTGACCGACATCCCCTTTTCCTGAAAAAACAGCCTGCGCGCGAGAGAATATCCATTGCTGTGAAGGCCTTCTGACGCTATGCCAATTATCACGTCTCCGTCCATTATGTTTGAACCGTTAACTATCTCCTGTCTGTCAACAATACCCACAGCGAATCCTGCAATATCATACTCCCCTTCTGCATAGAAGCCGGGCATCTCAGCGGTTTCCCCTCCGATGAGAGAGCATCCAGCCTCCCTGCAGCCCAGAGCAACCCCTTCAATGATTTCCGAAGCCTTTTCCGGACGCAGCCTGCCGGTGGCAAGATAATCCAGAAAAAAGAGCGGCTCCGCGCCGCAGGTCAGGATATCATTCACGCACATGGCAACAAGGTCAATTCCGACCGTATTATGCCTGTCCATCATGAAAGCTATTTTGAGTTTTGTCCCGACGCCATCAGTTCCGCTGACAAGGACAGGTTCTTTGTATCTTTTAAAATCAGGCATGAAAAGTGCGCTGAATGAACCGATATCCGTCATTACTTCCGGACGGAACGTTCTCTTCACCATTGGGGCAATCAATTTGACAAACCGTTCTCCTTCATCAATATCGACGCCGGCTTTTCTGTAGGTCAGTTCATTCATTTTTTATTCCATAATTTCTTAAGGGTGGGGTTAAACTGTTTATATTTTGCATAAAGAGACCGTGAAGGGCAAGTTATTTATTCCATGGACTGAATGAAGACTCCCCGCCGCAGAGACAGCGGGGTATCTTTAGGGAAACTTAATTATTTCAACAATCCCCCTATACCCCCCTTTTTCAAAGTGGGGTATAGGGGAAACCCCACAGCAAAGACTATGGGGTATTGAAAATTTAAGGGTCTTCGTGTAAGTGAGTGGGTGAAATACTCTTTAGAGGGTATACTTATAGATATCCCCCCTTTAGAAAAGGGGGGTGAGGGGGGATTTGAAAACCTCTGTAATGTTGATATGCTTCCATACAATATTAAGTCTGAAAGAACTATCTATAAACTTACTAATAAACCATAAGAAAGGTCACATTATTTAAAAAATCCCTCCTGACCTCCCTTTGCCAAAGGGAGGCAATATTCCCCTCTTTGGCAAAGAGGGGCAAATGAAGAAGATTGACCCACTCGATTACGCGAAGAACCTTATTTTTGTCATGCCCGAAATTTGTAGTCGGGCATCCATATCTTATTGAAAAGACTGGATTCCCGCCAAAGACCTGCGGGAATGATAACATTAAGATATACAAACTATTTTGAGACCCTTAATATGTTAAAATGTTCAAGGGATCAATCAAATGTTTTCTTATGAAAAAAATACCATAAAAAGGGCAACCGAAAGGTTAAGAGAAATCCTGGGAGATAACCTTGTTGCCGTGACAGCCTTTGGTTCAAGGACAAGAGGAGATTTTAATCAGGGGTCTGATTTTGACATCCTCGTTGTAGTAAAGAAGAGGACTTTTGATGTTATTGATGCAATAAACAATGTTTTTATTTCTGAAGAAGACACAACATTCATCATTCCTTTCGAATTGATTTAACCTGTAAGGACATGCCGGTTATACTTGTAACAAACGATGACGGCATTCAGTCTCCGGGTATTCTCGCCCTGTGTGAAGCAATGCGTGAACTTGGAGATACATGGATTGTCGCGCCTGACAGGGAAAGGAGCGCAACCAGCCATTCCCTGACACTGCACAGGCCTCTCCTGATAGACCGGATTGAAGACAGAACGTATTCCATCAACGGCACACCTACCGATTGCGTAATACTCGGAGTGAACAAGATACTCCCGGAGCGGCCTGCGCTGATAGCATCCGGTATCAACAGAGGCGCCAATCTAGGCGACAATATTACCTATTCCGGCACTGTTTCCGCGGCAATTGAAGGCACCATCCTCGGAATCCCGTCGTTTGCGGTTTCTCTTGCCATAGACAGGGACAGTCACTCGACTCCCCACTATGAAACCGCGGCATTTTTTGCGATAAAAATCGGCCGGTATATCCTTGAAAAACCGCTTCCGCAGGATACCCTGATAAATGTTAACGTGCCTGACACTGTGCAGGACCAAATTCGTGGAATACGCATAACCCGGCAGGGCAAGCTGGTTTACAACAACTCGATACAGGAATTATCCGACCCGGTCGGAAAACGGCATTACTGGATTGGAGGCGGGCAGATGAATGTAGAATACGGGGCAGATACTGATATGCAGGCCATTGAAGATAACTGTGTTTCAATTACACCTATACACCGCGATTTCACTAACTATGAGGCCCTGGATATCCTGAAAAAAGATGGTTTTTTCAACGGAGGCTGAGAATGGAGTTCGCTGAACTGCGTGATTTAATGGTCACGTCGCAACTCATTCCACGGGGAATCCGTGACGTCCGGGTGCTGAACGCTATAAGAAAAGTCCCGCGTCATCTGTTTGTAAACGAATCTTTGCAGCATAAGGCATACGATGATATGGCGCTCCCAATCGGAGAAGGACAGACTATATCTCAACCGTATATGGTTTCTGTCATGACGGAATTGCTCGCTCTTAAGGGAGATGAAAAGGTGCTCGAAATCGGCACCGGCTCAGGATATCAGTCAGCCGTTCTCGCTGAACTGACAAAAGAGGTATTCACCATTGAAAGAATTGAATCTCTCGCGCATAAGGCAGAAGAGCTGTTTCATTCGCTTGGCTATACAAACATACGGGGTAAGGTCGGTGACGGAACGCTCGGATGGATAGAGGAAGCACCCTTCAGCAGAATAATCATAACTGCCGGTGCTCCGGTAATTCCGGAGACGCTGAAAGACCAGCTGTCGGAAGACGGGGCAATTCTGGCGCCGGTCGGCAACCGGTTTTCCCAGCAGCTATTATTGATTACCAGACACAGGGAAACCTTTGTGGAGGAATATCACACACCGTGTGTCTTTGTGCCGCTGATAGGTGAGTTCGGATGGAAAAAAGAAGAATTGTAACCTGTCAGTCAGGATAACCGGATGCCTTGCTGATAAGCATTTCAGGGGTATCACCATCCTCAGGCATGCAGGCTATACCCAGCGACATTTTCCACTCATTGCCAAAGACCTCATTAAAAGAATTACTAAGCCTTGATATCACCGCCGGGTTGCAGCCGGTATGCGTCAGCATCAGGCAGAGTACATCTTCGTCATATCTGAACAGCACATCCGTTCCCCTTGTCTTATTTCGCAGTTCGGAGACAAATAACCGCAACTCCTCACCTTTTAATGTCTGAGCGCCGGTTACTTTAATCATAATGATGGCAAGATTCTGTTTATAGCGGGCGGCCCTTTCAACCTCATTCTTCAGGGCCTTATGGAAATAACGGCAGTTAAACGCGCCGGTATCCTCATCCACAATTGATATATCCGCTATCTTCTCAATCAGCAGGGCGTGTTCAATAGCAAGGGCACCAGCGTTTGACAGGACTGTCATCAGGTTAAGCTCATCGTCACTGAAATGCCTGACTTCACCGAAAAACACGTCAACCGCGCCTATAATCCGGTCGGCAACAAACAAAGGCATGGCAACATATGAAGAATATCCGAGCATGGCAGTAACATCCCGCCACATCGCAAACATCGGGTCCTGGTTAACATCGTTTACAACATAGGGAACTTTATCGGTCACAGCCCTTCCGCAGGGTGCAGACTCAACAGACACTTCAAACTTGTTCCTTACCATCTCAAGGTATTTTTCGGAAAGGTTATATCCTGATACAAATCTGAGCCTTGAGGAGGTCTTGTCAATAAGATACACCCTGACAAACTTCGCGCTGGTCAGTACTCCCATCCGGTAAGCAAAAAGCTCAAGGGTCTTTTCATGGCTGGAGGTAAGAAAAAGGCTCATCTCCTTCAGAAGAGAAATCTCACGTGCCCTCTGCTGGAGTCTCTGCTCAAGGGTTCTGATTCTGTTTTGCTGTAAATCCCCGCTCATGTTTTCAATAAAGCATACAGAAAAAAAACAGTAAAGGCAATAATCTCACAGCGCTTTTATGCTTCCTCATATTTTGCGAGTCTTGCCTTAAGCTGCTCAATTTCATTCTTAAGTTCCACCATCTTCAGCTCTCTTCCAACAGCCATGTTATAAAATTCTTCAAGTTCAGCAATTCTCTTTTTGATCTCTTCTTCCATCTTGACACGGTCGGTAATGTCGCTCAGGAAATTCAGTGTGGCAAGTTTGCCTGCCCATGTTATCAAGGCGGCGCTCAGTTCCACCCACCGAGTATCTCCAGAGCGTTGAACTATCCTGAAGGCATAGCGAGAAGGGACTCCGAATCCATGCAGTCTTTTCATGTTCCGCTCAATCACCATGGCACGGTCATCCGGGTGGATAAAATCAATAAACGGTTTGGAAAGAAGTTCTTCTCTTGAGAAACTGCTTATATCCTCAGTTTTCGGATTAACAAACTTCAGCATGCCATCCTGTGCCACAAAGATGGCTTCGCCGGCGTTTTCAACAAGAGTGCGGTATTTTTCCTCACTTTCCGCAAGAGCCTCACGCGCCCTGAATCTTTCAACGCGGACCTTCTTTTCTTCAAGAGCACGGAGAACGGCAGGGCCCAGGCGTTTCAGGTGCTGTTTGATTATATAGTTATTGGCTCCGGCCTTCATGCAGTCAACCGCGGTGTCTTCATTAATTGAACCTGTTACAAGAATGAATGGTGTAAGAGGTGTTCTATCAAGTGTTAACTCCAGGGCTGTCAGGCCATCAAAAGAAGGCATTGAGTAATCCGACACAATAATATCAGGCTTAAAGTCATCAATGGCGTCTAAAAAATCATCTTTGTTTTCCACACGTTTAAAAATGCATGGAGTCAGTACCTGAAGTATTTCTCTTTCGGTCAATTCCGCATCTTCAGGGATATCTTCAACAATCATGACACGATATGTGGTTTCCATATTCCTCCTTTAAACTAAACGCAGAATTAAGAATGCAGAATTAAAAATAATAAAAAAAACAACAATTCTGCATTTATTTCCTATTCCTTCGGCGGCTGATTTATCTGAAGCCAGAAGAAAGTTGTACTGTCCATTGCCTGGCAGAACGCATCGAACTGAACCGGCTTTACCACATAGCTGTTGGCGCCCAGTTCGTAGGCGGTTCTGATGTCATATTCTTCACTTGAAGAAGTAACAATAACTACAGGCAGCATTTTTGTTCTTTGATCAGTTCTTATCTTCTTCAGGACTTCAAACCCGTTGAGTTTGGGAAGCTTCAAATCAAGAAAAACCACTTTCACCATTCTGTGCGGATCCCGCTCTGAATAATTCCCTCGGCAGAAAATAAAATCAAGGGCCTCCGCACCGTCTTCAACAATATAAATATATTTAGTGAGGTTTTGTTCCTTCAGCGCCCTGACCGTAAGTTCGGCGTCTTGCGGACTGTCCTCCACTATCAGAAGCTCTACAGCATTCAGATCAATCATTATGCACCTCCTCTTTTTAAAAACTAAAACAAGAATGTAGAATTCGGAATGCAGAATTTAAATCACTTCGATCATTTTCCATTCTTCATTTTGAATTCTTCATTTGTATTTTTTTGCCTTGTTAATGATAGTCACAAAAATCGCAATCAACTGGTTAGTCTCTTCCAGGAGCATTAACAGATTCGGCTTATCAACGATAGCAGATTCAACCGTCAGTTCCAACCAGTAAGAGGTTTCGTCAAGTTCTTTCAGACAGTCACCCATCTTTGCAACAAACTCCGCTTTTGATCTCGCCCGGTTCGCTTCCCTGTAATTCGCACCTACAGACGTGCCGGAGCGCAGGACCTGCTTCCCTATAACCTGAGTGACCGTTTTGTGTGGCAACCCTGTATATATCTTAATAATCAGCAACGCAAATGTCTTTGTTCGTTCCGCTAAATCTCTTATATTTTTATTATTCTGCATTCTGCTTTTGTATCATTCATAATTCTTCATTCTGCATTCGCAATTCTTCATTTATCTGAGTGGTAACAAAAAACAAAAGGTCCCCCCCTTATCCACTTCTCCTTCAGCCCATACCTGTCCGCCGTGCCGGTTGACTACGCGCTGCACTATGGCAAGACCCACACCCGTGCCTTCAAACTGCTTGTCGCTGTGCAATCGCTGAAATACCCCGAACAGCTTTCCCGCGTATTGCATGTCAAACCCAGCGCCGTTGTCCTTCACGCAATATATTATCCTGTCTCCTTCTTCCCTGCCCGTTATCGCTATCACAGGTTTTTCACGCTTTGCCGTGAATTTTATGGCGTTTGATATCAGGTTCATCCATACCTGCCTGATTAATACTATATCTCCAATGGCCTTCCCGATTTCCCCTATCTGAAAATCCACCCTGTCACGCGTCTCCGGCGTTGTCAGTTCCTGGTATACGGAGTTTGCCAGGGCCTTCATGTCTATTGTTGAACTCCGCATTTCCGAACGCCCAAGGCGTGAAAATGAAAGCAGTTCATCTATCAGCTGACCCATCTTCTTTGTGTTCCCCACTATCACCGAGCATATCCTTCTGGCCTCGTCATCCAGCTTTTCACTGTGCTCTCTCATCAGGATTTCAGTAAACCCGCCTATCGCCCTCACAGGGGTGCGCAGGTCATGGGATACTGAATAACTGAAGGCCTCCATCTCATTGTTGGCCGCTTCAAGCTCCGCCGTCCTCTCCTTTACCCTCTGCTCCAGTTCGGCATTCAGTCTCTTTATTTCTTCTTCTGCCTGCTTGCGGTCAGTGATGTCATGAATAATGGAGTGAAGAAATATTTTTTCTTTTACTTCGATTCTACTGCTGAACACCTCCACATCCCTGATGGAACCATCCGCCCGCCTGTGGCGGAATTCAAAATGTATGGGCTTTTTATCCCTGGCCTTTTCCATCTCCTTTTTGATTTCTTCAGGCGGAAGCGTATTGATGTCCTGAATTCTCATCCCTTTCAGCTGTTCACGCGACCATCCGTAATAACTCTCTGCTGCTTCATTGGCGTCAATTATATTCCCGTTTTCCGGGTCAATGATGACCTTGACGGCAGAATGATTTTCAAACAGCTTTCTGAAAAGTTCCTCGCTCTCACGCAGTGACTCCTCGGCCTTCTTCCGTTCCGTAATATCCATGAAATTGCCGAATACCCTGACTACCCTACCATCCCTGATGTCTGCCTTGCCGATTGTGCGCACCCAGAGTCTTTGTCCCTGTGCATTTCTGAATCTGAGTTCAAGGTCATAGGGTTCACCAGACTCGACAGCGCGCATGAACGCTGCTTCAATAGCCGCTGTGTCTTCATAAAATGCGATATCCTGATTTGCATTATTTGGATCAAACTCATCAGGGGAAACACCGTAAATCCTGTAAACCTCATCTGTCCATGCTATCCTGCCCCGCGCGACGTCATATTCCCAGCCGCCAACCCTGGTAAGCTGTTGTGTCTGTTTAAGCAGAAACTCGTTTTTTCGCAATGACTCTTCTGCCTTCTTGAGTTCGGTGATATCCTTGGCAATTCCGACCATTGCATACGGCTTATCCTGCCTGTCTTTCAATACAGTCGACACCATTAAAGTCGCGAACTTTTTCCCGTCCCTGGTTATATGCCCGACCTCACCGTTCCAATTGCCGTATTTAATGAGCTTTTCGTTAAATGGTTTGACTTCATTCTCCAACTGTTCCTGATTGTGAAAAATGGCAAGGTTTCTGCCAAGAAGCTCCCTGGAGCTTTTGTAGCCGTGCATTCTGCACCAGGCTTCGTTGACAAAGATCAGATTGCCTTCCAGGCCGGCAATCGCAAAGCCTTCCGTTGACTGCTCAACCACAGTTGAAAGCATCTGGATTTTCTCTTCCCGCATCTTTTGCACTGTGATGTCACGGGCGGTTGAGAGGGCGCCGGTTACATTTCCGCTTTTATCCTTGAGCACCCGGCACCACCAGGCAAGCAGCCGCCTCTCCCCATCTTTGCGGCGCTGCCAGCTCTCGACATAGACAACGTTTTCATCGCCGCTGAAAAGAGGCTGTACCATTTCATAGGTTTTCTGTTCGCCTTCAAAGTAAAATGCAGCTTCCCTGCCGATAACATCCTCACCAAAGAATTCCTTGCCCGCCTGATTAGCCCATGTGTATACCTTGCCTGCGTCCACTTCCATGACTATGTCAGGTATCGCGGAAAGAAGAGCTTCCTGTTTCGAGGATGAAACGCGCAATGCATCCTCAGCCCGCTTACGCATAGTTATGTCGGTTGCTATGTGAATTACTTTCTGAAGGTCACCTTTTTCGTCAAACACGGGAGTGCATGAAACATGAAACACACCTCCAAGGGCTTCAACATCCATATCATTTTCCTCAAGTTCACCGGTGGAGAGCATACTGACCAGCGGGCAGCCTTTTGGCGGCTGACCGGAATTGTGGAAAATTTCATAACACTTTCTGCCAGCCAGTTCTTCTGCTGAAACTGCCCCGGCAGCCTTCACCGTTGCCCTGTTTACTGAAATGATATTGTGCTGCGTGTCGAGTATTATTGTCGGATGACCTATAGCCTGAAAAATATCCTCCCATTCCCGGCGGACCCGCCTGATTTCCTCATCAGCACGCTTGCGCTCATTGATATCACGGACAATGCAGACTATGTCTTCAATTTCTCCTGTTTCTTCATTCTTTATCACCTTTCCAACCGTCTCCACCCAGATATACCGGCCATCCTTTGTCAGGTGGCGGTATTGTCCCTCCTGGTACCCCCCTGTCCTGACAGCCTCCTGCGTAAGTGCAGCAATCTTTTTAGCATCATCAGGATGCATCTGATCAAAGGCCTTTGTGCCGATTAATTCTTCGGGCTCATAACCAAGCATGGTTCTGCATGCAGGTGAAACATAGAGATATGTACTGTCAGGCAGATGGCGCGTGATCATATCACAGGAGTTCTCTGACAGAAGCAAGGCAAGCCTCGTGCTCTGCCGAAGGGCGTCAGACTGCCTGCGAAGAATTTCCAGTTCCTCAATAAGCTGCTTTTTTGTCTTTGACTGGTCTTTCATTAATTGCCACTCAATGGCCTGTTACATGAAATAAACCGGTATTTTTCCATTAGCAGGCACTCTTTCTTCATTTTCTGATTTGGTTTGATAAACAGGCAAGCATCATTGTCCGGGGGTAATCGCAAATCCTCTGAAAGGTCATTGCTGCCTCCATTGTTATCCGCAGAAGCATAAACCTGATTTAGATTATATCAATTATGGAATAAATTACAATTACTAAGGAGTTCATAAGCAAAACCACATCGGCTGTAAAATCTCCCCTTTCCCCTCTTTGCCAAAGAGGGGTATAGTGCCTCCCTTTGGCAAAGGGAGGGCAGGCGGGATTTTTTAAACAATGTGACCTTACTTATGGTCTTATTAGTAATTGATTATCTCTGGAAACACCGTTTCAATGAACTCTGAAGGACTGACTATACTGAAGTTATACTTTTTAACATTTCGCAACCTTGCAAAATCCTTCCTGTCACCTGTAATAAGATACTCCGCGCCGCACGCAATTACTGAAGCGAGTACCGGAATATCTTTCTCTGCAATAGAGCCTGCCATGCTTTTGACTGTTGACAGGGAAGCAGCGCGACGATTTCAAGGCACAACATGGGCAAATTTTTGATATAGCGGCAAAGCCTCAGGCATTTTCCTATTCAGGTTACGCTCCACTTCCATCAAGTTATAACGGCCCGTTGCTCCTGAAAGCACCGGCAGGTTAAGCGTCAGGAGATCAAGGATGATTCTCGGAGCTCCCTTGTCCGAAAACAGCCCGGAAAGAATCACATTTGAATCGAGAAAAACCTTACATCTTCTTTTTTGCTCCATAGGTCTCTTTAAACAGCCCGCCCCTTTCCTTTTTGAGCTCCGCAATAAGTCCTTCCATTGTGAGGGTTGACGCCTTGAGCAGCTTCTTCAACTGCCTCCGCGCCTCGTCAAGCTCCAGCCGCTTTGGGGTAATTATCAGAGAATCACCCACCTGCAGGATGGAGACCATACTGCCTTCTTCTATGTTGCTTGTGTCCCTTATCTTCTTTGGGATCGTTAACTGCCCGCGGGCCTTTATCTCCGCAACTGCCGCTTTGGTTCCTTCCATACAGCACCTCCAGATTCATATATTCTGAATTCAGCATATCAGAATTCAGAATAAATAGCTCATTAGTAATAAGCGGGAATGACAGAAACAAGGCAACTCTGCGGCATAAACATTAAAATAAGATTCTAAACAGACAGTAATGCACGGATCTCCATAATCCTTGGATATTTCATAGATACTCCTTTAATTTACAGGAACATAATACCTTTTTATCATCATATTTCGATTCTCAATTATACGGGGTATCTTAAATCTCCCATTTCTGATATCAATTGCCATAGCAGGAGTTCTTTCATCCCGCCAAAGGCAATTTGTTCACAGCCGCTTGACAGGCATACCCGCGAGCTTTATCATAGGGAACAGTCATGAAAAAACCATGGTCGGGAAGGTTTAAAGAAAACACATCATTAACCGTCGAGAGGTTCACGGAATCCATATCCTTTGATTGCCGCCTCTGGAAGTATGATATTGCGGGGAGCATCGCTCACGCAAAGATGCTTGGCAGGCAGGGGATTATTTCCAAAAACGATTCCCTGAAAATCGTAAAAGGACTTGAGGAAATTGCCGGTGAAATAGAGAGCGGGCAGTTCAGATTCAAGTCAGGACTTGAAGATATCCACATGAACATTGAAGCCGCCCTGATTGAAAAAACAGGGGATGCCGGCGCGAAGCTGCATACAGCGCGTTCACGCAATGATCAGGTTGCGCTTGATCTCAGGCTTTACCTGAGGGATGAAACACAGTCAATCGTGTCACTGATAAAAACACTGCAGAAAACATTTCTTTCCGTCGCTGCACGGCATCTGAGTTCCCTGATGCCAGGCTATACCCATCTGCAAAGGGCGCAACCCGTTCTGCTTTCGCATCACATGCTCGCATATGTTGAAATGCTTGAGAGGGATAAAAACAGACTGACTGATGCATTAAAAAGGATAAACGTCCTTCCGCTGGGGTCCTGCGCTCTGGCAGGTACAAGCCTCCCCATAGACAGGAACCATGTCGCGAAGCTCCTGAAATTCGGCGCTGTCTCTGGAAACAGCATTGACGCAGTATCAGACCGGGATTTCGCGGTTGAATTCCTGTCTGACGCGGCGATCCTCATGATGCATCTTTCAAGGCTGTCCGAAGAAATCATCCTGTGGGCAACCGGAGAGTTCGGATTCATTGAACTTCCTGACGCTTTCGCTACAGGATCAAGCATTATGCCGCAGAAAAAAAATCCGGACGTGGCAGAGCTCATCAGGGGGAAAACCGGCCGGGTGTACGGCAATCTGCTTTCCCTGCTGACCACCCTGAAAGGACTGCCCCTTGCCTATAACAGGGATATGCAGGAGGACAAGCAGCCGGTATTTGACACAGTTGACACAATCAAGTCCTGCCTGACCGTGCTGAATGAGATGCTGCCACTCATAAAATTCCAGGTAAAGAAAATGCGCGAAGAATCCGGCAAGGGGTACTCTACTGCCACCGACATAGCAGAATATCTGGCAAGGAAAGGCGTACCTTTCAGGAAGGCGCATGAGATTACAGGCAAAATAGTTGCGTTCTGCATAGAAAAAAACAAACCGCTCACTGATATAACACTGAAGGAATTCCAGGTTTTTTCAAACATCATTTCAGATGATATATACGCCTTCCTGTCACCTGAGGCATCAGTGGGATTAAAAATATCAGCAGGCTGCACTTCACCGGAAGAAGTAAAAAAGCAGATACAGAGATTCAAAAAGCTTGTCAGATGAAATGCTACCTATTAACAGCCTTATAACAGTATTTACAGGTATTCGTTTTTTATCCGTCATGCCCGATGTTCTTAGTCGGGCATCCAGAGGCCTGCAACTAATGGATTCCCGCCAAAGACCTGCGTGAATGACTCACATAAGAATATAAAAACTATTATGAAACCCTTAATAGTTCATGGCCGTATTTTTGAACCAGCATGCAAATCCTGTAAAATGGTCATTGTCCGGGCAAACAGAGGAATGACAAACAACAGAGGTTCAGGTGTTTATTTACAGGTCTGTTAGCACTATTGCCTGCTGTCTTCTGCTTGCTGCCACACTCCTCCTTCCTTCCTGTGGCAAAAAGGGAGACCCCACATTAAAATCCTATGAAAAACCGGCCCCGCCGTCACATCTCAGTGCAATCCACAGGGAATCTGAAATAATTATTTTCTGGGAGTTCCCGCGTGACAGGGAACAGGCCATACAGGGATTCTGGCTGATGAAATCCACCGGCGGGGCTGACTTTAAAAAGATAGTTATTCCGGATAATAGCGTCCGCTCTTTTACAGACTCTGATTTTGAACCCGGGACTAAGTACAGGTATAAAATCGTGTCCCTGAATCTTAAAGGGATTGCAAGCAATGATTCATATATCATTGAGGTACATCCGGTCACGGTTCCACCTTCGCCTGACAACCTTCGTTTCAGGATTATGGAAGATTCAGTGCTTCTGGAGTGGCATGGGGCCGGGGAAGGAACTCTATTCAATATTTACCGGAGCAGTATAAAAGGCACCTACGGATTGCAGCCCCTGAATGATAAATCCATAACCGGCAATATCTTCAAGGATTATATCAATCTCAGAAACCCTGTCTATTACGTAATAAGAGGCATCCGGGGAGGTCATGAAAGGAATGAAGGGCCGCCATCGGAAGAGATTATGATTCACCCTGCGGATATTGTACCTGCGGCTCCATCAGGCTTGCGGGCAGTTGTTTCCGGAGAACAGGTATTTCTGGTTTGGGATGAAGTTCCCGGGATATGGGTAACCGGGTACAGGGTATACAGGGAAGCCGGCACGGACGGCTACAGACTTATCGGTGAAACGGCAACACCCGCCTTTACAGACAGAGAACCTCCCGTCATTAAAAGGGCATACCGCGTCACCGCACTCGGTCCAGTAAGCGAAGGGCCACCGGCTGAAATACGGGATGTTGTTTTTGTTCCGTACCGGTGAGATGTTGACAGCATAAAAGCGATTCGTTTACTCTAAAACCACATGCTTCCGGCTATGAAAGAACAAATCGTCAAATCCTTTGAAGACAGCATTGATATAAAAAAACGATTCGCTGACGCGAACATCGACCTGATTATTGAAGTCTCAAAGGTCATCGCAAATGCGTTCAGCGAAGGAAAGAAACTGCTGCTTTTCGGAAACGGCGGGAGTTCTACCGACGCATCGCACATGGCCGCGGAATTCGTCAACCGTTTCAAAAAGGAACGCCCCAGCCTTCCGGCGATAGCGCTGAATACTGACATGGCTGTCATCACCTCTATCGCAAATGATTACGACTTTTCAGACATCTTTGCAAGACAATTGAAATCACTGTCCCAGGAAGGCGACGTTGTCATCGCAATCAGCACAAGCGGCAATTCGCCGAATATCCTCAAGGCGATGGATGTGGCGAAGAAAAAGAAATTGATTACGGTCGCGTTTACCGGGTCCAGAGGAGAAAAGTTCGCGTCAAAGGCAACCTATGCGTTTATCGTTCCTTCTGATGACACACCAAGGATTCAGGAAACCCATATCACACTCGGACACGTCCTGTGCAGGATGGTGGAAGAGATCCTCTTTGAAGCACCACGGAAGAAATAGCCTGAAACAAGCCGGGGAGAAAACAAAAAAGATCAGGATTCTCGGGATCGACCCAGGCAGTATTGTATGCGGTTACGGCCTGATAGAATCAAACGCTTATACCCCCGCTTATATCGCTTCCGGAAACATAGCATTGCCGCAGAAAAGCCCGTTGCACCAGCGGCTGAAAAGCCTTCACGACAGACTCATCGCAATTATCAGAGAGTTCAAACCCCAGGAAATAGCGGTTGAACAGGTTTTTTTCGCGAAAGGGGCCAAGGCAGCACTGCATCTCGGACAGGCAAGGGGAATAGTGCTTTACACTGCAGCGGCTGAAGAGCTTGCCTTTTACGAATACAGCGCGCTCGAGGTAAAAAAGGCAATTACCGGATATGGAAGGGCTGAAAAGAGACAGGTACATACTATGGTTATTAATATCCTGAACATTAAATCGCTTTCTGATAAGATAGGCGAGGACAGCTCAGATGCCCTCGCGCTTGCCATTTGTCATCTGAATACCATTAAGTGCAGGGAAGCGATGAGCAGGGGCACCTCATGATAGGCTCTCTGCGTGGAAAGCTAATCATGAGGAAACCTGACCATGTCCTTGTAGAGGTGCGCGGTGTAGGGTATCAGGTAAACGTTCCGTTGAATACCCTCTCGGACCTCCCGGTGGAAGGCAATGAAGTCTTTTTTCATATCCACACCCATGTCAGGGAAGACGCCCTGCAGCTTTTCGGATTCACGACAGAGGAAGAGAAAAGGATATTCACGACCCTCCTTGGCGTTTCCGGCATAGGTCCCAAGATGGGAATCACCATACTTTCCGGGTTGTCCCATAAAGACCTCATCCGGGCAATTGATTCTGAGGACGTCGCAATTCTCTGCAGGATTCCCGGCCTTGGAAAGAAGACCGCGCAGCGGCTTATTCTCGAACTTAAGGGAAAGCTGCCATCGGTTACGAAACCCCATGACAGGATATTTGAGGACACCCTTTCAGCCCTAGTAAATCTGGGATACAAAAAAGCGGATGCGCAGGAGTGTCTCGAACGGGCATATAAAAAAGGCATACCGGATATTGAAGGACTCCTGAGGGAGTCCTTGCGATACCTGACAGGAGAAATCTGTGAAAAAGAGTGACAGGAGACCTGAAATACCTGAGGAGCCCTCTGTACTGTCAGCGCTTGACAAGGACGATGAATCCGGATATGAGCTTTCCCTTAGGCCGCGCTCATTCGATGAATTTATCGGACAGGATAAGATAAAGGACAATCTCAGGGTATATATTGAGGCGACGTCCAAAAGAAGCGAGCCCCTCGACCATATACTCTTCTACGGACCTCCCGGCCTCGGCAAGACCACCCTTTCCAACATCATTGCGGTGGAATTGAAGGTAAATATCAGGACAACCTCCGGTCCTGTTATTGAACGGTCCGGCGACCTTGCGGCAATACTTACAAACCTTTCAGAATTTGACATTCTCTTCATTGATGAAATTCACAGACTTCCCAGAGTTGTCGAGGAAATCCTCTATCCGGCTATGGAAGATTATCAGCTTGATATCATTATCGGTCAGGGGCCGAGTGCAAGGACACTGAAACTGAACCTGCCGAAATTCACACTGATTGGCGCTACAACCAGGACAGGGCTACTTACTTCTCCACTGAGAGAACGGTTCGGAGTCATTAACAGGCTTGAATTCTATTCACCTGATGAAATCAAGAAAATAGTTCTCCGTTCGTCACGGATTCTCAGGACGGAAATCGACGATGACGCAGCTTACGAAATCGCCCGCCGCTCAAGAGGCACGCCAAGGATAGCGAACAGGCTGCTGAGGCGGATACGTGACTTCGCCCAGGTAAAAGGTAACGGGAAAATAACACTGGACATAACAAAAAACTCCCTGGTTTCACTCGAAGTCGATGAACATGGGCTGGACGATATGGACAGGAAACTGCTTGCGCTTATAATAGAGAAATTCAACGGAGGACCTGTTGGCATTGAGACTATCGCGGCGGCACTCAGGGAAGACAGGATACCATTGAAGACGTATATGAGCCTTATCTCCTTCAGGAGGGAATGATTGAAAGGACGCCCCGCGGACGGCAGGCCACAAGGCTTGCATACCGGCACCTCGGGTTGAATATCCCACAGGGTCTGTTTCAGTAAAATTCCTTGATTCCCGTCATGCCCGAGGCCTGCCCTCGACGTCTGTAATTGGGGGTTCTTAGTCTGGCATCCAGAGGCCTGGAACCAATGGATTCCCGCCAAAGACCTGCGGGAACGACTCATATAAGTATACACAAACTAATGAACTACCCCAAAGGGATTAGAAACCCTTAATATGCTTCTGGCAATCCAGTCAGTCCTTCTTAGATAAGGCCTTCCTCAACATTGCGATAGGCATCGTCATGCTCAGGATATTGGTATGTATTCCCGCCAGCATTAAGCCCGGAATCCCCATCATCAGATGACATGCGTCAAGTTCCGATTTCATCCTGCATCCGAGGCCAAGGAAAGTCACATTGGGTTTTCCCTTGAGTATCGGCCACGCCGTTATATCTGAGCAGCCCCCCAGCGCCCCGCCTGACTGATAGAGACTGAAAGCCCCTCCACTTTCAAAATTGGCAGCATACAGCAGCCACATAATCTGTTCGCTGTTGGCTGAGAAGACCACCACCTGCGGAGTTTCTCTGAAAGCGGACAACGGAGCAATATAAGCGGCCTTTGTCTGACCACTGGGCAGGTAAGTGGATTTAAGCATTGTCTCTGCCGCCGCCTTCTCAGTGGCAAACAGCCCTGCCCCATATTTTTCAGTAACACCGTCTTCAAGGAAATCCTCAGCCATTTCCTCAAAGCCCAATACCGAAGTCCCCAGGGTACATCCCAACTTCGTTTTTTCCAGCAGCATTGCCCTTCCTTTTCCGGCAGATGCTACCGCCTGACAATAACTCTTCATCTTCTCTTCAGCAAAGGGGATGTCTTCAGG
>Ga0233425_10003720_pt1 | contig 27045 bp, 23 predicted proteins | sample Watercolumn_Towu_2_FD_181712 | JGI IMG/M metagenome (GOLD analysis project Ga0233425, IMG submission 181712) | Freshwater microbial communities from Lake Towuti, South Sulawesi, Indonesia - Watercolumn_Towuti2014_140_MG | ecosystem: Environmental > Aquatic > Freshwater > Lake | place...
CGGCATTTCCACATGGGCCTGCTGCGCGAGGACGGGTCGCCCAAGCCGGCGGCGGAGGCCTTCGCCCCCTGGGCCGGGCAGATGGGGCTGTGCCAATGGTTCCACTTCCACGATCACCGGCTCGACGAGGCGGTGCGGTGGTTCCGGCAGCTGGGCGTGCGCCACGTGCGCACCGGCCTGTCGTGGGCGGATCGCTATCGCGAGGGCGCGCTGGACTGGTTCGACCGGCAGATGGAGGCGCTGGCGGAATTCGAGACCACGGTGACCTTCTGCTTCACCCCGGAGCACCGGGGGATCGAGCCCCATCACACGAGTCCGCCGCAGGAGGCGCAGGAGTTCGCGGACTTCTGCGTCGAGATGGTCGAGCGCTACGCGCCGCGGCGCGCGGTCGCGCCGTCGCAGCAACCGGTTGAATCGAGGGAAGTGGCATGAAGATCGGGGTGATCGGCGCCGGCTATGTGGGTCTGGTGACCGGAACCTGCCTGGCGGCGCTGGGGCACGAGGTGGTCTGCGTCGACACCTCCCAGGCCAGGATCGACCTGCTCAATCGCGGCGGATGCCCGATCTACGAGCCCGGACTGATCGAGCTGATCGGCAGCCACCGGGGCGCCGGCCGGCTGCGCTTCTCCACCGAGCTCGCCGAGGCGGTGGTCGACCGGGCGGCGGTGTTCATCGCCGTCGGCACGCCCCCCGGCCCGGATGGCGCGGCGGACCTCAGCTACGTCCGCGCCGCCGCCGCCCAGATCGCGCCGCACCTGTCGGGCTTCACCGTGGTGGCGACCAAGTCGACGGTGCCGGTCGGGACCGGAGACGAGATCGAGGCCATCCTGGCCGCGGACGCGCCGGCGGCCGACGTGGCGGTGGTCTCGAACCCCGAATTCCTGCGCGAGGGCGCGGCGATCGGGGACTTCATGAAGCCCGACCGGATCGTGGTCGGGGCCGACGACCGGCGGGCGGCGGAGGTGATGCGCCGCGTCTATGCGCCGTTGACCGAGGCCGGAGCGCCGCTGCTGCTGACTGACCGGCGGACGTCGGAGCTGATCAAGTACGCCTCCAACGCCTTCCTCGCGGTCAAGATCAGCTACATCAACGAGATCGCCGACCTGTGCGAGGAGATCGGCGCCGACGCCGCGCGGGTGGCGGAGGGCATGGGGCTGGATGCGCGCATCGGGCCGCGCTTCCTGCAGCCGGGGCCCGGCTTCGGCGGCTCCTGCTTCCCGAAGGACACCGAGGCCCTGCTCAGCACCGGCGCGGCCGCGGGGCAGCCGCTGCGCGTGGTCAGCGCCGCGGCCGAGGCCAACCGCGAGCGCAAGCGCCTGCTGGCGGCGCGGGTGGCGGCGGTCGCGGGCGATCTGGAAGGCCGCACCGTCGGCGTGCTGGGCCTGACCTTCAAGGCCGGCACCGACGACATGCGCGAGGCGGCGGCGCTGGAGCTGATCCCCGGCCTGCAGCAGCGCGGCGCGCGGGTGCGGGCGTACGATCCGAAGGGGATGGAGGCGGCGCGGGACCTGCTGCCGGGCGTCGCCTTCTGTGACGATCCCTATGCGGCGGCGGAGGGCGCGGCCGCGGTGGTGGTGCTGACCGAGTGGGGCGTGTTCGGAACGCTCGATCTGGAGCGGCTGGCCCAAGGCATGGAGACGCCGCGCCTGATCGACCTGCGCAACCTGTTCGACCCGGCCGAGGCGGCCCGGGCGGGGCTGAACTACGTCTCGCTCGGCCGGCCGGCGGTGCAGGGCGCGGCGGCGACCGGACGGGTCCGCAGCCGTCCCGACGCCGAACGCCGCGCCAGCGCCTCGGCCTGAGCCGGGCGCGGCGGCGGCGCCGGCGGGCGGCTCAGCGGCCGGGGAGGCCGGAGCCGCGACGGTCCTCGCCGACGGTTTCGCGGGTCATGGAGTCCGCGTCGACGTCCGGATTGGAGATCTTGTCGCCGCCGGGCTCGAAGGTCGAGGTGGCGGGGTCGTGTTCGCCCGGGGCGGCGGCGGCGCCGCGCAGCGACGGGGCCGTCCGTCCTGACAGATCGACGTCGGGTCGGGCGTCGGGGTCGCGGGCGGTGACGCCCTCCGCGCCGCCGCTGGTCGAAGGCGCGCCGGAGGCGTTCGCCGCCCCCTCGCCCTCCACCTTGTTGCGATCGTGGTGTCCGGCCTTGCCGGTGTCGTTGATCATGCCCTGTTCGGCCATGTCCTGCTCCTTCAGATGATCGGCTTGCCGCCGGTGACCGCGACCGTCGCGCCGGAGACGTAGCTGGCCTCGTCGCCGGCCAGCATCACGTAGACCGGCGCCAGTTCGCGCGGCTGTCCCGGGCGCTGCATGGGGACCTGCTTGCCGAAGTTCTCGACCTTCTCCTTCGGCATGGTCGAGGGGATCAACGGCGTCCAGATCGGGCCCGGCGCGACGCAGTTCACGCGAATGCCGCGGTCGGCCAGCAGCTGCGCCAGGCCGCCGGTGAAGTTCTGGATCGCGCCCTTGGTGGTCGCATAGGCCAGCAGCTGGGGGCTGGGCGTGTCGGCGTTGACCGAGGTGGTGTTGATGATCGACGCCCCCTCCCCGAGGTGGGGCAGGGCGGCCTTCACCAGATAGAACATGGCGTGGATGTTGACCCGGAAGGTCCGGTCCCACTCCTCGTCGCTGATCTCCTCCGGCGCATCGAAGGTCATCTGGTGGGCGGCGTTGTTCACCAGGACGTCCAGCCGCCCGAAGGCGCCCACCGCCTCGTCGATGATGCGGCGGCAGTGGGCCGGATCGGCGATGTCGCCCGGGACCAGAACGCACTTTCGCCCCGCCGCCTCCACCAGCTGGCGAGTGGACTCGGCGTCGTCGTGCTCGTCGAGATAGGACACCAGCACGTCAGCTCCTTCACGGGCGAAGGCGATGGCGACGGCGCGGCCGATGCCGCTGTCGCCGCCGGTGATGATCGTCGCCTTGCCTTCGAGGCGGCCGGAGCCGCGGTAGCTGTCCTCGCCGTGGTCCGGGCGGGGCTCCATCTGCTCGGTGCGGCCGGGGACCGGCTGGGGCTGGTCGGGGAAGGGCGGGCGCGGGTCGTCGGTCACTCCGCCTCCTCCAGGTGATCGTTGAGCTTCTCGTTCATCTCGAACATGTCGAAGCGGTCCTTGCCGAACACCGCCTTCAGCCGCGCGTCGGCGCGGATCTCCTGGCCGTCCTGCAGGTCGTTCTTCTTGATGTAGTCCCACAGGCCGCTGACCACGTCGGCCCGGCCCATCGGGCCGTCGCCGACCACCTGCGAGAGTTCCGGGGACAGGTTCAGCGGACGGTGCAGGCCGTCGTTCTCCTCGCCGGCGCCGGGTCCTTGGTTTGGGCTCATCTTCGCGTCTCCCTGTTGCGCGGACGGCGCGGGAGGGCGCCGCCCGCCAGACCAACCACGCAGACGCGGCGACGTTCCCCCGCCGCCGGCGGGGCGCCGACGCTCAGGGGCGGCCCAGCTCCCGCGCCATGGCGGCGAGGACGCTGCGCTTGGCCGGCGGGAGCCGGCCGGCGATGCGGGCGATCTGGAGCACGGCCCCGGCGTCGGCGGCCTCTCCGGCCTCGCCGTCGAAGGTGTCGCCCAGCAGGGTGGTGAGCGGGACCCCGAGCGCTTCCGCCAGCCGCACGAGGCGACCGAAGGGCACCGCCATTTCGCCGGACTCATAGCGCTGGATCAGCTGCAGCCCGACGCCCGCCGATTCGGCCACGTCCGCGAGGCGCAGGCCGCGGGCGGCGCGGAACAGGGCCAGCCGTTGCCCGAGCAGGCGGTTGGAGTGGGCCTCGGCGGCGGCGTCGGTCTTGCGGGTCGCGGTCATCACCGCAGACCTAGCGCGGCCGTTCCACAGATTTGCGTCGGCCTGTCGTCGGTTCCTTGTCAGTTCGCCTACGGGTTTGCGACCATCACAGCCCCGGCGGACCGAACAGCCAGACCAGCCAGCCGCCCAGCGCCAGGAAGACGCCGAAGGGCAGGCGGTCGTCGGCGGCCATCGTCCGTCCGGTTGCGGCGCGGGCGAGCACCACCGCCAGACCGGCGAGAGCCGCCCACAGAAGCACGGCCGGCAGGCCCTGCCAGCCCGTCCAGGCCCCGAGGGCGGCGAGCAGCACCGGATCGCCGCCCCCGAGGCCCTCGCGGCCGCGGAGAGCGCGATAGCCGCGGGCCAGCAGCCAGAGGGCGCCGAAACCGGCGGCGGCGCCGATCGCCGAGTCGGGCAGGGAGAGGCGGTCCAGGGCCGCGGCCGCTCCGAAGCCGGCGAGGAGCAGGGGGAGGGTGAGCCGGTCCGGCAGCCAGTAGTGCTCGCCGTCGACGAGGGCGATCAGCAGCAGGTGCCAGCCCAGCAGGGCGGTCACCAAGGCCGCGGCGGCGGCGCTCTCGACCAGTCCCGCGGCCAGGCCGAGCCCGGCCGCGACGACGGCGGCGGCCGCATAGCGCGCGCGGAAGGGGTCCGGCGTCGAGGCCGGGCGCGACGGCAGACGGCGCGCCAGCCAGGCCAGCCCGGGGCCGACCACGAGTCCGGCGAGGCCGAGTCCGGCGATCATCAGGGGCGAGAGGTTCAGGTCCACAAGGCCTCCGTCGCGCCGCCTCCTCGGACCGGACGCCCGCCGCCGCTACCGCAGCTTTGTGACGATCGCACCGTACCGGGAGCGTCTTTCATCGAACGGCGAAAACAACTTCACACAAGCGCCGGGCAACCGTCACCGTTCGGCGTCCTCGGTGTCACATGGTCCGTCTAGCCAAGGCCCGGGCAGGGGGCGATCTCAGTCGTCACGACGTGAATGTGCGTCGGGTCGCACCTGTCGAGCCATACCTCTGGACCAGACACGGTGAAAACGATGACCGGCCTCCGACTGACAACCCTTCTGGCGATCTCCGCCAGCGCCCTCGCCCTGGCCGCCTGCGGCGGCGGCGCCGAAGTGGCCTCGCCCGGCGAGGGCGACTTCGGCAACGGCGGCGGCGGCGGCGGCGGCCCGACCACTCCGCCCCCGGGCACCCCGGCCGCGGATTGCCCGACCGGCTTCGCCAACGTCGGCCTCATCGCCAACAACACCCTGCGCGTCTGCCAGCTGCCGCAGCAGATCGACGGCAACCTGACGGTGCCGCTGCGCGCCGGCACCATCTACGCCATCAGCGGCCGCACCTCGGTCGGCACCGACCGCGGCGTCGATCCCGCCGCCCCGATCGCGGGCAGCACCCAGGGCATCCTGACCATCGAGGCCGGCGTCCGCATCTTCGCCTCGAGCGGCAACGACTACCTGCTGGTCAACCGCGGCTCGCAGATCTTCGCTGAAGGCACCGCCTCCAACCCGATCATCTTCACCAGCCGCCAGAACATCGAAGGCACCGCGACGGCGAACTCGCAGGGCCAGTGGGGCGGCATCGTCATCGCCGGCCGCGCGCCGCAGGCCAACTGCCAGCTGACCGCCCCGGTCACCTGCACCGGCCAGGTCGAGGGCACCAGCGCCTTCTACGGCGGCAACACCCCGGCCGATAACTCGGGCCGCCTGCGCTACGTCCAGATCAAGTACTCGGGCTTCGAGATCTCGACCGGCAACGAGCTGCAGGCCCTGACCCTGGCCGGCGTCGGCTCGGGCACGACCATCGAGTACGTCCAGTCGTACAACAGCTCGGACGACGGCATCGAAATCTTCGGCGGCAACGTCAACCTGCGCCACATCGTCATCAACGGCGCCGACGACGACGGTCTGGACACCGACACCGGCTGGCGCGGCGGCGCCCAGTTCGGGATCGTCACCCAGCGCGCCCCGAACTCGACCAGCCGCTCGGCCGGCTTCGAGTTCTCCTCGGCCCCGACCTCGATCCCGATCGCCTCGCGCTACAACTCGCAGCCGAAGATCGCCAACTGGACGCTGGTCGGCCGCAACGCCCCGTCCGACGCCCACACCGTCGCCCACTTCGACACCGGCACCGATCCGACGATCATCAACTCGGTGTTCACGAACGTCGCCGGTTCGGCCGCGGGCTGCCTCGCCATCGCCGACGCGGACACCCAGTCTGTGGCGCCGACCTTCACCTCGGTGTTCATGTCGTGCGCCATCCCGTACCGTCCCGGCAACGCGGCCGCCTCGCAGGCCGTCTTCACCGCCGGCACGGGCAACACCGCGAACGGGACCTCGACCCTGACCGCGCCGGCCTCGGGCACCTCGATCTCGAACCAGACGCTGACCTTCATCAACGGCGCCAACGAGGCGGCGGTGACGCCGACCAACGCGTCGGCGGTCTACAGCTGGTTCACGCCGACGACCTACATCGGCGCCGTCCAGAACGCCTCCGACACCTGGTGGCGCGGCTGGACCTGCGGCCTGACCGACGGTCAGCCCTGCTGATCACGGACATGTGGCGGCGGCCCTCCGGGGCCGCCGCCCGAGCCGTCGCGTCCCCCTCCGAACTCCCTTCAAGGCGTCGATCATGAAGACTCTCTCCCTGACCCTGAGCGGGGTCCTGCTGGCCACCAGCGCCCTGGTCGCGCCGGCCGCGGCCTTCGCCCAAACTCCGGCCGCCCAACAGGCGCCGGCCGCCCAGACCGCCGAGCCGCAGGAAGACGAGAGCTCGACCCTCGACGAGATCGTGGTGCTGGGCCGGAACATCCCGGAGCCGAACCGCGAAAGCTCCGAAGTCGCGGCCTTCCTCACCACCGAGGACCTGCAGCGGACCGGCGACAGCGACGCGGCCGGCGCCCTGGCGCGGGTCACCGGCCTGACCGTCGTCGACAGCCGCTTCGTCTATGTGCGCGGCCTCGGCGAGCGCTATTCGTCGGCCCTGCTCAACGGTTCGCCGCTGCCCAGCCCGGAGCCGCTGCAGCGGGTGGTGCCGCTGGACCTGTTCCCGTCCAGCATCCTGGCGGGCGTCACCGTCCAGAAGTCCTACTCGGCCAACTATCCGGGCGAGTTCGGGGGCGGGGTCCTTGACCTCGAGACCATCGACGCTCCCGCCGACAGCTTCTTCAGCTTCGGCGCCTCGGTCGGCGCCCACTCCGAGACCACCAACAAGGAGGGGCTGGTCTACTACGGCTCCGACTCCGACTGGACGAGCTTCGACGACGGCACCCGCGACGTGCCGGGTCCGCTGGCGCTGGCCTTCGCCTCGGGTCAGCAGATCGCCCCGGGCGCCTTTACCGCCAACGAGCTGCAGACCATCGGTCATTCGCTGGTCAACGCGCCGCTGCGCCTGCTGCAGCGTCAGACCACCCCGGTCGACTTCGGCGTCGACCTCGCCGGCGGCCTGTCCTCGGACTCCAGCCTCGGCACGCTCGGCCTCGTCGTCGCCGCCGGCTACGACAACAGCTGGCGGCACCGCGACGGCGTGCGGGAGAAGGGCCAGTTCCAGGGGACCGACCTCGTGCCGGTGACGAGCTACGCCACCGAGTCGAACCAGAACGACGTGCAGCTGAACCTCCTGACCTCCCTGTCGCTGAGCCGGCCGGATCACGAGGTGAAGTGGACCAACCTGTTCGTCCGCAACACCACCAAGGAGGCCCGCACGGAAGCGGGGCCGGACTTCGACGCCGGCGGCGGCGTGATCCGCAACGACTACACCGAGTGGTTCGTGCGGCAGCTGTTCAGCACCCAGCTGGCGGGCGAGCACTGGTTCGCCGACGGTTCGCTGGGCCTCGACTGGCGGGTGGCCTGGGCGACGACCTCGCGCGACGCGCCGTACGAGACGCGCTTCCAGTACGGGGTCAATGCGGCCGGCGACTACATCCACAACGTCCAGGGCAACCTGATCTCGTTCTCCGAGCTGGACGACGACCTGCTGTCGGGCGGCGTGGACCTGAGCTATGTGCTGCCGCTGTCCGACGCCCGCGAGGCGGTGTTCAGCGTCGGCGTCGCCTCGATGGACAACAGCCGCGAGGCCGAGCGCCGCGACCTGCAGTTCGTGGCGGTCAACGGGCTGACGGACGAGCAACGGAAGTCCCGCGTCGACTTCCTGTTCTCGGACTTCAACATCAACCCGACCACGCTCGAAATCCGCGAGATCGCCGGCACCAACGGCGCCAGCGCCTATGACGCCGACCTGCAGGTCAACGCGGCCTACGCCATGGTCGACGCCGAGATCGTGCCGCTGGTCCGCACCACGGTCGGCGTCCGCTACGAGGACGGCGAGCAGTCGGTGACTCCGCGCGACCTGTTCGGAGGCGCGGCGCCCTACGCCCCGACGACCATCGAGGAGCAGTACTGGCTGCCGTCGGCGACGGTGACGTGGAACTTCGCCGAAGACATGCAGCTGCGTCTGGGCGCGTCGAAGACGATCGGCCGTCCGCAGTTCCGCGAGCTGGCGCCGCAGGCCTACACCGATCCCGAGTCGGACCGGACCTTCATCGGCAACCCCTACCTCGTCGACACCGAGATCCTGAACGTCGACGCGCGCTACGAATGGTACTTCGCCCAGCAGCAGTATCTGACGGCCGGCGTCTTCTTCAAGGATCTGGAGCGTCCGGTGGAGGCGGTGGTCGTCGACGTCGGCAACACCCGCCAGCAGTCCTACCTGAACGCGCCCAAGGCCCGCATCTTCGGGGCGGAGCTGGAGGCGAAGAAGTACTGGGAGTTCCCCGAGGCCGGCATGGCCTTCATCTCCGACAAGCGCTGGCTGGTGCAGGCCAACTACACCTGGTCCGACTCCGAGGTGATGGCCGGCGCCGACGACGTGGTCTACGACCTGTCGGGCGGCGGGGCCCCCTCGCCGGCGCAGTTCTTCGTCACCGACGGCAGCCGCCTGCAGGGTCAGTCGGAGCACGTCGCCAACCTGCAACTGGGCTGGGAAGACGACGTGGCCCGGTCGCAGGCGACGATCATCGTCAACTACGTGAGCGAGCGGATCACCGCGCGCGGCGCCGGCCAGGGCGGGGTGCGCGAACCGGATTACGTCCAGGAGCCGGGCGTCTTCCTCGACTTCGTCTACCGCCGCGACTTCGACGTCATGGGCCGCGAACTGGGCCTGGCGCTGGAGTTCCGCAACCTGCTCGGCACCGACTTCGACGAGCATCAGGAGCTGGGCAACAAGATCCGGATCAACAGCTACGATCTCGGTTCGAGCGTCTCGGCCAGCCTGACCGCGCGCTTCTGATCGCAGCCGGCGAGGGGGTGGCTAGCCCGCCCCCTCGCCGGCGACGTTTGCGCGACAAACGCTCCGTGTCCGGTGCAACCGTCACGGCAAGTTCTCTTCGGCGTCATCCGGCCGTGAAGCCCGGACACGGACGATCGTTCTAGAAATCGGCCCGGGCCGTCGGGGCCCGCGGGGCGGCCCAGTGATCGGTGCGATACAGAACTGGAGCAGCGGGATTCGCCAGCAGCTGGCGGGGCGGCCGGACCGGCTCCGGCTGGCGGTCGAGGTCGCCCTCGTGCTGGCGCTGACCGTGCAGGCCGGGCGGCTGGTCTGGATCTTCCTCGAGCCGCCGCCGGCGGCGGCGACGGATGCGCCCCGGCCGTCGGCGAAGCCCGTCGACTACGCCGTCTTCCAACGCTTCGACGCCTTTTTCCGCACCGGCGCCCAGGGCAGCCTCGCCGAGGCGACGGCCGCGGGGGGCAGCCAGATGCGCCTGTACGGCGTGCGCGCCGACGGCGCCGGCGGCGGATCCGCGATCATCGGCCTGGCCGACGGCCGACAGGTTTCGGTGGCGACGGGGGAAGAGGTCGAGCCGGGGCTGGTGCTGCAATCGGTCGGCCCGGATTTCGTCACCCTCGCGCGCGGGGCCTCGGTCACGCGGCTGATTTTCAGCGACACCCCCGTGGGCGCGGCCCCGCCGCCGCCGCCGCCCGCGACCCCGCAGACGGTGACGCCCGAGCCGCCGGCGCCCGCGCCGGCCGCCGCCGCCGTCGATCCGGCGCGCGTCGCCGCCCAGGCCGGTCTGCGCCCGCGCATGAAGGGCCTGCGGGTGGACGGCTTCACCGTCACCGGCGCGCTTGACGGGCCGCTGGCCTCGGCCGGTCTGAGGACCGGCGACGTGGTCGTCGCCGTCGACGGCGAGCGACTGGACAATCCCGCCCGCATCGCCGGGCTGCGCGACCGGCTGGCCGGCGCGACCAACGTCGAGCTGCGCGTCGAGCGCGGCGGCGTCGAACAGACTCTGACACTGGGAACAGGCCGCTGATGCGACTTCGCCGCACACTCTCCCGTCTCGCCCTCGCGGCCGCCCTGGCGGCGCAGGGGCCGCTGTCGGCGGCGCCGGCCATGGCCCAGTCCGGGCGGCAGACCCTGAACGTGCAGGGCGCCGACATTCGCGCCTTCATCCAGGACGTCGCGCGCTCCACCGGCCGCACCTTCATCGTCGATCCCGCCGTGACCGGGACCGTGACGGTGACGAGCGAGCGGCCGCTGGGCCGGAACGAGCTGTTCGAGGTCTTCCTGTCGACGCTCCGCGCGAACGGCCTGGTGGTCACGCCGACGCCCTCGGGCGCCTACCGCATCAGCCCGGCGGCGACGGCGGCGCAGGGACCGGCCACGGTCGGGGCCGAGCGCTTCGCCACCGAGGTGTTCCAGCTCCGGCACATCGACGCGACCTCGGCGGCCGAGACCATCCGTCCGCTGGTCGGCGCCCAGGGTCAGGTGCTGCCCAACCCCGGCGCCAACAGCGTCGTCGTGGCCGACTTCGCCGACAATCTGGCCCGCATCCGCGCCCTGATCGGCCGCATCGACGTCGACCGGGCCAGCTTCGAGGTGGTGACGCTGGAGAACTCCTCGGCGCGCGAGATCGCGGCCGTGATGCAGGCCGTGCTGGCCCCGCCGGGCGGGCAGCCGGGCCAGGGCATGGTCTCGGTCACGCCGGTGGAGAGCTCAAACTCGGTGGTGCTGCGCGGCGACCCGGCGGCGGTGGCGCGGGTGCGGCCGCTGATCGAGGATCTCGACCGCCGCGCGGAGTCCGCCGACGACGTGAAGGTGGTGTTCCTCGAGCACGCCAACGCCGAGCAGCTGCTGCCGGTGCTGCAGCAGATCGTCGGCCAGCAGCCGACCCCGGCGACCGCCAACGCCAGCCCGGCCGCCGCCGACGGCGGCGAGGCCGAGGCGCCGGCCGTCGCCCCCGCCGCCCCGGCCCCGGCCGCGCCCCTGCCGGGCCAGCGCGCCACCATCGCCCGCTTCCCCGGGGCCAACGCCCTGGTGATCTCGGCCTCGGGCGACACCCAGCGCATGCTGGCCGAGGTGATCCGGCAGCTGGACCAGCGCCGCCAGCAGGTGCTGATCGAGGCGATCGTGGTCGAGCTGTCGGACAACGCCGTGCGCGAGCTGGGCGTGCAGTGGCTGCTCGCCGGCGAGGACGGCAATCCGCTGGGCCTGACCAACTATTCCGACAGCGCCGCGCCGCTGGTCCCCATCGCCGGCGGCGTGGGGGCGGGCCAGCTGGACGAGGACGACCCGCTGCGGGAGCAGCTGCAGAACCTCGCCCTGAACAGCCTGCTGGGGGCCAACGGCTTCATTGGCGGCGGCGGCGGCCGCATCGGCGACGGCCTGTTCGGCTTCATCATCAATGCGGCCAAGACCGACGACGGCTCCAACCTCCTGCAGACCCCGTCGCTGATGACGCTGGACAACGAGGAGGCGACCATCCTGGTCGGCCAGGAGGTGCCGATCACCACGGGCGAGACGCTGCTGGACGGCAACTCCAACCCGTTCCGCACCACGCAGCGGCAGGACATCGGCGTGAAGCTGGTGGTGCGGCCGCAGATCAACGCCGGCGGTTCGATCACCCTGTTCCTGCGCCAGGAGGTGTCGAGCATCAACGGGGTGCTGACCGATGCGGCCACGGACCTGGTGCTGAACAAGCGCCAGCTGGAGACCACTCTGGTGGTCGACGACGGCGACATCGCCGTGGCCGGCGGGTTGCTCGACCAGAACGACCGCCTGGCGATCGACAAGGTGCCGGGGCTGGGCGACATCCCGGGGCTGGGGGCGCTGTTCCGGTCGACGAGCCGGCAGCGGGGCCGCACCAACCTGATGGTCTTCATCCGCCCGACCATCATCCGCAGCCAGGCCGACGCCCAGCAGCTGAGCGCCGATCGCTGGGGCTACATGCGCCAGCAGCAGCTGAACAATGCGCCCGACCGCGAGCCCGGGCTGGACGAGATGCTGCGCGAATACATGCGCACCCAGCCGCCGACCGCGCCGGCTCCCCTCGCGGCGCCGGGCGACATCGTCATCTCGCCGCTGCCGCCGGTCGGGGAATGAGGCGGCCATGATCACCGTGGTCAATCCGGACCTGCCCTACGGCTTCGCCAAGCGCCACGGCGTCGTGCTGCTGGACGCCGGCGAGGTGGCGGTGGTGGGGCTGCGGGAGGGGGCCGATCCCCTGGCCCTGGTCGAGGCGCGTCGCGCCCTTGGACGTCCGCTGCGGGTCGAGCGACTGGAGCAGGCCGCCTTCGATCGCCAGCTGTCGCGCGCCTACGCCGACGACAGCCTGCGCGCCGCGGGCGGCGATGACTTCGACGTGCCGTCGGGGCTCGACAGCCTGATCGAGGACATCCCCGCGGCCGAGGACCTTCTGGACAGCGCCGACGACGCGCCGGTGATCCGGCTGATCAACGGCATCATCGCCGAAGCCGTGCGCCTCGGCGCCTCCGACATCCACCTGGAGCCGTTCGAGAGCGCCCTGACGGTGCGCATGCGTGTCGACGGCGTCCTGCGCGAGGCCCATTCGCTGAGCCCGCGGATCACGCCGCTGCTGGTGTCGCGCATCAAGGTGATGGCGCGCCTGGACATCGCCGAGAAGCGCACGCCGCAGGACGGCCGCATCCCGCTGGCGCTGGGCGGCAAGTCGCTGGACGTGCGGGTTTCGACCCTGCCGTCCCGCGGAGGCGAGCGGGTGGTGCTGCGCATCCTCGACAAGGACCAGGCCGAGCTGCGGCTGGACCAGCTGGGCATGGCGCCGGACGCGCTGGAGGCCTTCCAGGCGGCGCTGCGCGAGCCCAACGGCATCATCCTCGTGACCGGTCCCACCGGCTCGGGCAAGACCACGTCGCTGTACGCCGGCCTGTCGCTGCTGAACGACGCCACGCGCAACATCCTGACCGTCGAGGACCCGGTCGAGTACGCCATCGACGGGGTGGGCCAGACCCAGGTGAACGCCAGGGTGGGAATGACCTTCGCCGCCGGGCTGCGGGCCATCCTGCGCCAGGACCCTGATGTGGTGATGGTCGGGGAGATCCGGGACGTGGAGACGGCGGCGATCGCCGTCCAGGCCTCGTTGACCGGCCACCTGGTGCTGTCGACGGTGCACACCAACGACGCGGTCGGCGCCGTGACGCGGCTGCGCGACATGGGGGTGGAGCCCTTCCTGCTCGCCTCGACCCTGCGGCTGGTGGTGGCGCAGCGGCTGGTGCGCCGCCTGTGCGGCGAGTGCCGGCAGGCGGAGTCCGCCGATCCGGCCACGGCGCGGCTGGCGGGCGTGCCGGTCGGACAGACGGTGTGGCGGGCGCACGGCTGCGCCCACTGCAACCACACCGGCTATGTCGGCCGGGCCGGCCTTTACGAGGTGATCCGCGTCGACGACCGGATCCGGCGGCTGATCGCCGCCGAGGCCGGCGAGGAGGCCATCGTGGCCGCCGCCTTCGACCGCGGCGGAACCCTGTCGGAACGGGCCCGCGCGCTGGTCCAGGCCGGGGTCACCTCGGTCGAGGAGGCGGTGCGGGTGACGCGCCAGCAGGCGGATGAGGACGGCGGCCGGGTGGAAGCCGGGGCGGCGGCCTGATGGCGGTGTTCGACTATGTGGCGGCGGACGCCGGCGGCCGGACGGTGACCGGCACGCTGACGGCGGCGGACGAGGCGGCCGTGCGGGCGGCGCTGGGGCGCCGCCGGCTCCTGCCGCTGCAGGTCACGGCCGGCCAGGCGCGGGCCGCGTCGGGACCGAAGCGGGCGACGCGCGGGCTGCGGCTCGACTCCCGGACCCTCGCCCTGACCACGCGCCAGCTGGCCACCCTGGTGTCGGTCGCGCCGATCGAGGAGGCGCTGCGCAGCATCGCCCTGCAGGCCGAGCGGCCCATCGTCCGTCGGGTGCTGGACGGGGTGCACACCGGGGTGCTCGAGGGGCGGCGCCTGTCGGACGCCATGGGCCAGCAGGGCGCGGCCTTCCCGCCGCTGTACCGGGCCATGGTCGCGGCGGGAGAGGCGTCGGGCGCGCTGGGGCCGATCCTCGAGCGGCTGGCCGACGGTCTGGAGCGCGACCAGCAGGTGCGCGGCAAGGTGATCACGGCGCTGGTGTATCCGGCGGTGCTGGCGGTGGTCGCCCTGGGCGTGATCGCCGCGCTGATGACCTTCGTGGTGCCCAAGGTGGTCGACCAGTTCGACAGCATGAACCAGACCCTGCCGCTGCTGACGCGGCTGGTGATCGGGGTGTCCGGGCTGATGCGGGACTGGGGCTGGCTGGGCGTCCTGCTGGTCGTGCTGGCCGCCGCGGGGCTGGCGCTGGGCCTGCGCAATCCGGCCTTCCGCCTGCGTGTGGACACGGCCGTGCTGCGGCTGCCGGTGGTCGGGCGGCTGAGCCGCGACCTGCACGGGGCCCGGATGGCGCGGACGCTGTCGACTATGCTGGCGGCCGGCCTGCCGGTGCTGGAGGGGCTGACGATCACCGCCCGCACCGTCCACAACCGCGCCCTGCGCCAGGCCACCGAGCGCATGGCGGAGGCGGTGCGCGAAGGCGGCGGCCTGTCGGCGGCGATGCGGGTGGCGGGGGTGTTCCCGCCGATCCTCGTGCACATGACCGCCTCCGGCGAGAGCAGCGGCCGGCTGGAGCCGATGCTGGAACGCGCCGCCGACTATCTGGAGCGGGAGTTCTCGACCTTCACCGCGGTGATGCTCAGCCTGCTGGAGCCGGCGATCATCGTCGTCATGGGCGGCGTCGTGGCCCTCATCGTGCTCTCGATCCTGCTGCCTATCCTGCAGATCAACACCCTGGCCCTGAGTTGAAGGAGCCCGTCATGACCCAACCGAAACAGGCCCCCGCCGCCCGCCGCCGCAAGCGCGCCGGCTTCACCCTCGTCGAACTGATGGTGGTCATCGTCATCATCGGCCTGCTGGCAACGGTGGTGGCGATCAACGTCCTGCCCAGCCAGGACAAGGCCATGGTCGGCAAGGCGCGGGCGGACATCGCCGTGCTGGAGCAGGCGCTGGAGACCTACCGGCTCGATAACCTGACCTTCCCCGACGACTCCCAGGGGCTGCAGGCGCTGGTCGCCGCGCCGTCCGGCCTGGCCCGACCCGAGCGCTACCGGCAGGGCGGCTACGTCCGCCGCCTGCCCGAGGACCCGTGGGGCAATCCCTACCAGTACCGCCGCAACAGCGCGCACGGCGGCCAGTTCGACGTCTGGTCCTTCGGGGCCGACGGCCGGGAAGGGGGCGAGGGCGATGACGCCGACCTCGGCAACTGGCAGGTCTGAGCCCCGGGCCGGCTTCACCCTCGTGGAGCTGCTGATGACGGTGGCCATCATCGGCCTCGCCGCCGGGGCCGTGGTGCTGACCATGCCCGACCCCCGCCCCTCGGCCGGCGAGGATGCGGAGCGGTTCGCCGCCCGCCTGCAGCGCGCGCGGGAGGAGGCGATCCTGACCAACCGCACCGTCGCCGTGGAGGCGACGGCGGCCGGTTACGCCTTTTCGGTGTTCGACGGGGCCGGCTGGTCGCCGCTGGCCGAAGGCCCGTTCCGCGCCGAGCGGTGGAGCGACGGCGTGACCGCCGCCCCGGTCGAGCCGCCGCTGCGCGTGAGCTTCGATCCGACCGGCGCGGCCGAGCCGGCGCAGCTGACGCTGACGCGCGACGGCCGCGGCGTGCGCGTGGCCGTGGACGGGGCCGGCGAGGTGTCGATCAATGATTGATTCCAGGCGGGACGGCTTCAGCCTCGTCGAGCTGCTCGTGGCGCTGGCCGTGTTCAGCCTTGCGGCCATGGCCCTGCTCAACCTGACGGGCGAGAGCACGCGGTCGGCGGCGCGGGTGGCGGACCGGACCCTGGGCGGGGTGGTGGCGGAGAACCTGGCGGTGGAGGCGGCGATCGCGCCGGCCCTCGCCGAGGGCGTCACCGACGGCGCGGCGACCCTCGCCGACCGGCCCTGGCGCTGGACTCGGACGGTGGCCGCCACCGACGATCCGCGCCTGCTGCGCGTGGACATCCGCGTGTCGACGGACGAGGGACTGGCCGCGGATCGCACCCTGTTTGTGGAGCGGGCGCCATGAGCGGCGGCGACCGGGCCGGTTTCACCCTCGTCGAGGTGCTGGTGTCGCTGGCGATCTTCGCCCTGCTGGCGGCCGCGGGGACGGCCGTGCTGGCGCGTTCGATCGACACGCGCTTCGCGGTCAAGGCGGCGACGGAGCGCACCGCCGACCTGCAGCGCCTGCGCAGCCTGCTGCGGGCGGATATCGGACAGGCGGCCCCGCGCCGCGCCCGCGGACCGACGGGCCGGCCGATGCCGCAGCCGATGACGGGCGCCGGCGCGCCGGGCGAGCCGGTGCTGACCCTCGTCCGGGCCGGCTGGAGCAATCCCGGCGAGCGGCCGCGCCCCTCCCTGCAGCGGGTCGAGTACCGGCTGGTCGACGGCCGTCTGGAGCGGCGGGTGTCGGGCCATCTCGACGGCAGCCGTCCCGGGCCGCCGCAGGTGCTGTACCGGGGGGTGCGCGACCTGTCGGTCAGCTTCGTGCGCGACGGGGCCGAGGCGCCGGCCTATCTGACCACCCCGGAGCGGCCGCTGCCCGACGCCGTGCGGTTGCGCATGACGCTGGAGGGCTTCGGTCCGATGGATCAGCTGTTCCTGGTCGGCGGCGTCTGATGGCCGGGCGGCGACAGCGCGATCGCGAGGGCATGGCGCTGCTGACGGTGCTGCTGCTGGTGGCGGTGATGGCGGCGGTGGCGGCGGCCCTGCTGGACGACGTGCGCTTCTCCGTGCGGCGGACCAGCAACGTCGAGCGGCAGGCCCAGGCCCAGTGGTACGCCGCCGGGGCGGAGTTGCTGGCCCGACGCGAGATCGGCCGCCTGGTCGCCGCCGATCCGGCGCGCACCCCGGTGCAGCCGCAGTGGAACGGGCGCCGGCTCGACTTTCCGCTGGAGGACGGCGCGCTCAGCGCCGTGGTCGCCGACGGCCAGGCCTGCTTCAACCTGAACAGCGTGGTGCAGGGCATCGGCGAGGACCTGACGGCGCGGCCGGAGGGGGTGGCGCAGTTCCTCGCGCTCGGCCGCGCGGTCGGGGCGCCGGAGAGCCGGATGCGCGCCGTGGCCGACGCCCTGGTCGACTGGATGGACGCCGATTCCGAGCCGCGGCCCCTCGGCGCCGAGGACGGCGCCTACGCCGGCCTGGCGGAGCCGTACCGGACCGCCGGGGTGATGCTGGCCGAGGTCAGCGAGCTGAGGGCGGTGCAGGGGATGGACCCCGCCCTGTACCGGCGCCTGCGACCCTGGCTGTGCGCCCTGCCGACCACCCGGCCCGCGATGCTGAACGTCAACACCCTGAGTCCCGCCCAGGCGCCGCTGCTGGTGATGCTCGCGGACGGCGCCCTGCCGGCGGCGGAGGCGCGGCGGCTGATCGAGCGCCGCCCGGCCGCCGGCTGGCGGGATGTGGCCGCCTTCCGCGCCGATCCCGGGGCGGCGGCGCTGCCGACGGCGGCGGACGAGCAGCTGACCGTCCAGACCCGCTTCTTCGAGGTGCGCATCGACGTCGAGCTCGCCGGCCTTCGGGCCGTGCGCACCGCCCTTCTGCACGCGCCCGGCGACGGCGCGGTGCGCACCGTCATCCAGCGCTGGACTCCCGACGAATGAAGCCGATCCGCCTGATCCTGATCCCGGCGCACAGCGCCGATCCCGCCCCCTGGCTGGTGGTCGGCGAGGACGGGCGCGTGCGCGACCGCGGCCTGCTGGACGCCGAACGCCCGCTGGCGCTGGAGCCGATGCGCACCGTCGCCGTCGCTCCGGGCGCGGACGTCACCGTGCGCTGGCTGGAGCTGCCGCCGGGATCGCCGGCGCAGGTGCGGGCCGCCGCGGCCTGGGCCCTGCGCGAGACCGTCGCCGCGCCGGGCGACCGGCTGGTCGTCGCCGTGGGGGAGGCGCCGCCGCCGGGCGAGCCGCGGCTGACGGCGGTGGTCAGCCGTCCGCTGCTGCAGGCGTGGGTGGATCATCTGGAGAGCCTCGGCGCCGCCCCGGACGTGGTGCTGCCCGACGTGCTGACGGTGCCGGAGCCGGAGGACGAGGGGGCGCTGAACGCCGTGACCTTTGACGGCAGCCTGGCCCTGAGGGGCCGCCGCTTCGCCGCCGCGGTCCAGCCGGAGCTGGCGGAGCTGGTGGCCGGCGGGCGGACGATCACGCCGGTGGCCGAGCCCGCCGCGGTCGAGCAGGGGCTGATCGCCGCCGCGCGGCGGCCGCCGCTGAACCTGCTCGACGGGCTTCGCGCCGGCAAGCGACCGGCGGGGAGCTGGCGCCGGGCGGCGGCGCTCGCGGCGGCGGTGGCGGTCTCGCCGCTGGCGCTGCTGCTGGCCGGCGCGCTCCGCGACGACATGGCGGCGGAGCGGATGCGGGCGGAAACCCGCGAGGCGATCGCGGCGCGCTTCCCGGCGCTGGCCGACTCGCCCGATCCGGCCGCCGACCTGCGCCGGCAGGCGGGCGTCGCGCCGCCGCCCGGCGGCGTGAGCGCGGCGGCCGCCGCCCTGTTCGCGGCCGTGGAGCGGGTCGAGGGAGCCGAGCTGGACATTCTGATCGCCGATCCGGGCGAGGGGGTGAAGGCGACGGTCAGCCATCCCGCCTACGGGGACATCGAGGCCCTGCGCGCCGCGATGATCGAGGCGGGGATGTCGGTGACCGTCACCGGCACCGCGGACGACGCCGGCCGGGTGGTCAGCGACATCACCATAGGAGCCCTGTGATGGAGATGCGGCTTCCGGCGCCGGCGGCGCAGTGGTGGGAGGGGCGGACGCTGCGCGAGCGGCGTCTGCTGGCGGTGATGGCGGCGCTGTTCGTCGCCACGGCGGCGTGGCTGGGTCTCGTGCGGCCGCTGATGGACTGGCGCTCGGCGGCGGCGGAGCGCCGGGCCGAGGCGACGGTCGAGGCCGCCGCGGCCCGGCGGGACCTGGCGCGACTGGCGCCGGAGACGTCGACGCCCCGCCGGGCCGGGGCGGAGGGGCTGGAGCCGCTGGTGCGGCGGACGGCCGAGGCCGCGGGGCTGGCCGCCGATCTGTCGATGGGTCCGGACGGGGGACTGGCCTTCCGCGTCGCCTCCGTCCCCAGCGGGACGGGCTTCGCCTGGCTGTCGGCGCTGGAAGCCGACCATGGCCTGCGGATCTGTCGCCTCGGCGTGGTCGAGAACGCCGACGCCACGGTCAATCTCGAGGGCGGGATTCGCGACGGGGCCTGCGAGACGGGGGACGCCCCGGCCTGATCAGGCGCCGGAGGGCCCGCCCGTCGTCTCCTGCAGCACCCGACCGACGGCGGCGGTCAGGTCCGCCTCGGTGAAGGGCTTGGCCAGCCGGGGCAGGACCGGCCCCGTCTCCGACAGGTGCGCGTAGCCGGTGATCAGGAGCACCGGCAGCCCCGGATGCTGCGACCGCGCCTCGCGGGCGAGGACGCGGCCGTCCATCCCCGGCATCGCATAGTCGGTGATCAGCACGTCTGGGCGCACGCCCTGACCGAGGATGCCGGTCGCCGAAAGCCCGGAACTGGCCTCGATCACCGCCGCGCCCGCGCCGGTCAGCATGGACGCCGTGGCGGCGCGCACCAGATCCTCGTCGTCGACCAGCAGGATGGTCAGCCCGTCGAGACGCGCGGGCTGCACCCGGGCGGCCGGCGCGACGCCGCGGTACAGGGCCGCGTCCACGGCCGGGAAGCTGAGCGTCGCCGTCGTCCCCTCGCCGGGCCGGCTCTCAAGGCGGAAGCCGCCGCCGGACTGGAGCGCCAGCCCCTGCACCGACGACAGGCCCAGGCCGGTGCCCTTGCCGACCTGCTTGGTGGTGAAGAAGGGTTCGACGGCCCGCTCCAGCACCTCGGGGGCCATGCCCGAGCCGGTGTCGACCGCCGCCAGGTGGATCCAGTCGGGCTCGCCGGCCAGCGGGCGCGAGTCGCGCCACGCCCGGAAGTCGAGCCGGCCGCCGGCCGGCATGGCGTCGCGGGCGTTCACCGCGAGGTTGAGCACGGCGAGCTCCAGCTGGTGCGGATCCACCCGCACGAACAGTCCGGCCTCGCAGCGGACGTCGAGCTCGATCTGCGGCCCCAGGGAGCGGCGGATCAGATCGGTCATGCCGTCGAGGAGCAGCTGCAGGTCGACGACGCGCGGCTCGAGGTGCTGGCGGCGCGAGAAGGAGAGCAGCCGCTGGACGAGGGTCCGGGCCCGCTCCGCCGCCTGCAGGCCGCCGGTCGCGAGGGTCCGCAGCCGCTCGTCCCCTTCCGCCCGCCGCACTGTCAGTTCGAGCGCGCCCACGATCGGGGTCAGCAGATTGTTGAAGTCATGGGCGACGCCGCCGGTCAGCTGGCCGATGGTCTCCATCTTCTGCGACTGGAGCAGGGCGGCCTGGGCCTCGGTGCGCCGCGCCACCTCATCGTCGATCCGCGCCTCAAGCGACGCGTTCAGCCGCCGCAGTTCCGACTCCGAGCGCGCCCGCTCGACGTGGGCCCAGGACCGTTCCGTGACCTCGGTGATCAGGGCCAGCTCACGCTCGGTCCACACGCGGGGCGCGCGGTCGTGAATGGCCATCAGGGCGGTCAGGCGGCCGGCCTTGACCAGCGGCATGCAGATGGTGGCGGCGATGCCGATGTCCTGGAAGGTCTTCGCCTCCTCCGGGGCCAGTTCGCGCAGGTTGTCGTTGACGATCAACGGCCGCCCCGCCCCGAGCTCCTGCACCGCCAGACGGCCGAAGTCGGCGAGGCGGTAATGGCCGACGATGCTGGGCGACCCCGGAGCGGCCCAGTCGCCGCGGATGGTGAAGCCGTCCTGGTCCGCATCCATGTCGGCGTAGGCGCAGTTCGAGAGGCCGAGGTGCTGGGCGACCATCCGGGTGGTGGTGGCGAGAATGGCGTCGGCGCTGGTCTCCGCGGCCACGGCCTGGCCGAGATCGTCGAGGAACCGCAGCCGCGCCTCGCTCTCCGCGACGGCGCGCTCGGCGATGCGGGCGGCGGTGATGTCGCGGACCAGCGCATAGAACCCGGACGGCGACCCGTCCGAAGCGTGGCGGGGGGCGTAGTCGACGCGCACTTCGCGCGCCCCCTCGGCGTAGGGCAGGCGGCTTTCGAAGGCGAGCGCCTCGCCGGCCAGCGCCCGCTGGATGTACGGCTCCACCCGCTCATAGGCGGCTTCGCCGACGACTTCACGGATGGTCCGCCCCACGACGGGCCGGTCGCCGAACCAGCCGGCGTAGGCGCGGTTGACGAAGCGGTACCGTTCGTCGGCGCCGACCCAGGCGACGAGGGCGGGGATGGCGTCGATCAGCTGTCGCAGATCGGCGGCTGCGTCAGGACTCCCGGCGGGCGTTTCGGCTTCTTCGCGCAGGAGGGCCCCCGGACTTTCAACTCGTCACCACAACGCGCCGTCGGGCAAGGCGTTGCCGCGCCGCCGGGCCGCCCGGGCGACCTACCAGCTCCGGGACAGGGAGAGAAACAGCACCCGCCCGCGGGGATCCGCCACCGCGGGGTCGTAGCCGAGGGCGAACTGCGCCAGCGGCGGATCCTCGTCGGCGAGATTGCGCACGCCGAGGGCGAGGGAGACGCCGCGCGACAGCTCGACCTCCCCGACCAGATCGAAGGTGAGCCAGGCGTCGATGTCGGGGTCGGTGACGCCGGCGCGGTCGTTCCGGTAGCCCGATACGTAGTGGGCGAGAGCGTCGGCCGACCAGCGACCGCCCGACCAGCCGACGCCGGCCTCGCCCCGCACGCGCGGAAGCGAACGGCCGATGTTGGACAGGTTGGTCGAGCCGACGCCGGAGACGACCGGTCCCGCGGCGTCCAGGCGGATGTCGTAGGCGTGGACGTAGGTCCAGTCGGTCGAGGCCCGGATCGCGCCCAGCCGCGTCGCGCGGTCCACGCGCAGGCTGAAGTCGAGCCCGCTGGTGCGGATCGAGGCGGCGTTGATGAAGTCGAGCTCGACGAGGCTGAGCGCGCCGGTGGCGTCGCGGTGGACGCGTCGCTGCGCCTCCGTGCCGACACGGCCGGCGAGGTCGTCGGCCCGCGCCTGGTCAATCAGCGGCTGGGCCGGGGCCTTCACCACGAGGTCGTCGTAGGCGAAGCGCCAGCCGTCGAGCGCGGCGGTCACGCCGGCGAAGGGGGTCCAGACCGCCCCCAGCGTCCAGGTCCGGGAGCGCTCCGGCTTCAGCCCGGGATCGCCGCGGGTGACCGTGTTGACGAAGACGAAGGCGCCGCCGTCGAGGACGGAGGGCTGCGAGGCCTGCGCGCCGTCGCGGACGTAGATCGACGGCGAGCGGAAGCCCTCGGCCCAGGACGCCCGCAGCGTCAGATCGGCGGCCGGCCGCCATGCGACAGCGAGCTTGGGGCTGAGCGACTCCGCGCCGGCCTCCCGCTCATAGCGGGCCCCGAGCTGCGCCTCGACGCGCTCGCCGAGCGCCAGTCGCGCCTCGCCGAAGGCGGCCGCGGCCGTCTGCGAGCCGCTGAAGTCGGGCGACAGGCCCGCGGTCAGAAGTTCGCCGGCGTTGGCGAGGTCGCTCCAGTCCTGCCGGAAGGCGGTGCGGCGGGTCTGGACCCCGAAGGCGAGGTCGAGCGCGCCCCAGCCGCCCTCGGCCGCCGGCCCGGCCACCAGGGCGTCGAAGGTGGCGAGGCTGGAGGATCCGCGCAGGCCGGTGGAGCCGGTCAGGTCGCGGATCAGCTCCGGCGAATTGGCCGTGCCCGTGCCGAGGACGGCGCTGCCGAACGGGTTGAACCACTGGCAGGGGCCCTGGCCCGGGACGCCCGTGGCCGGGTCGCAGTCGCGGCCGCCGAGGCCGCGCAGGGCGTTCTCCAGCGCGCTGCGGATCACGTCCGGCTTGTCATAGGCCACGGTCTGGCGGCTGAAGGCGGCGGCGAGGCTCCAGGTCCATCCGCCCCCGGCGGGACCGTCCAGCTCGGCCGCGGCGCGGCGCGTGTCATAGCCGAAAGTCGCCGTCGACGCCCCGGCCTCGGCCCCGAGGAGGCGGCCGCGGAACACCACGTCCTCGCCGAACGGATTGTCCGGATGGCCGGCGGGCATGGTCGGCGAGCCGGCGAGGATCGGCAGGGACGGCGACTGGCGCACCGTGACGTCGGTGACCGCCCGGCCGGCCTGGAGACCCAGGCGGACGCCCTCCGCCACCGGTCCGCGCCAGCTGGCGTACAGCTGGGTGCGGTCCTCCTCGGGCGCGAGGTCGAAGAAGTCGGAGTAGTCCAGCCGGCAGAAGGGATCGGCGGGCGAGGTGCGGAAGGCCTTGTCGAAGGCGGGGTCGTCGCAGTCCGGGTCGGGGGCGAAGCCGCCGGTCGACGGCCGGAAGTACGAGCCGGGCTGGCCGTAGCTCGTCACCGCCGACCAGGGGGCGAAGCCGTGGGTCGCGGCCTGGGTGAAGGCGCGATCGTCGCTGCCGAGGGAGTCGCGGTGGAAGGCGGCGCCGGCCACCACGAGGTCGCCGCCCAGCCAGCGCCCGCCGGCGATCGCCTCCAGCGTCGTTTCGGCGGAGCCGTCGGCGGCCCCGTGGCGCAGCCGGACCTCTCCGCCCTGCACCCGCCGCCGGGTGACGAAGTTGACCACGCCCGCCACGGCGTCCGAGCCGTAGGTGGCGGAGGCGCCCTCCTTGAGGATGTCGATCCGTTCGATGGCGATCAGCGGGACGAGCGAGCTGACGTCGACGAAGGTCGATCCGTCGGTCGCCGTGACGGCGCTGACCGCCTGGCGGCGGCCGTCGACGAGGACGAGGGTGGAGCCGAGCCCGAGATTGCGCAGGTTGAACTGGGCCGTGCCGGAGCTCTGCGGCGCGTTCAGTTGGTCGACCTGCCACTCGGAGCCGGAGTTCGCCGGCGACAGGGCGACCAGGGCCGACGCCTCGAGCACCCCGCGACGCTCCAGATCGCCCCGGGTCACGATCTCCATCGGCGCAGGCGTGTCGGGGCGGGGGATGAGTGAGCCGGTGACCACCACCTCGTCGAGCCGGGCGGGATCGCCGGCGGCGGACTGGGCGTGCGCCGGGGAATAAAACCCGCCGCAGACGGCGAGAGAGAGCAAGGAGAGTGTGCTGAACGGCGGTCGCATGGCGTGGTCCATGTCCGACTTCGTCCCGGAGCGCAATCTGCAGCCCGGCGGAGGCCCCGGCTTGCGTTCAGACCCCGCCGCCGCCCGGCGAGGCGCGGAGCACGGCGGCCAGAAGCTCGTCCGCGAGGGCGGGGGAGGGGGGCGGATCTCCCTGCCGGACCACGACCAGCCGGCGGGACGGGACGACCAGCAGCATCTGCCCGCCGGCGCCGAGCGCCGCCACCGTGTCGGACGGCGCGGAGGGAAAGCGCAGGCTGTCGCCGCGACCGAAGGCGTCCTTCCCCGGCCGGCTGTTGAGCCACCAGAGCAGGCCGTACGACGGGTTCAGCGCCTGCGACGGGACCAGCAGGGCGCCCAGGCTGTCGGCGCCCAGCAGGCGGCCGCCCTCGCTCCGCCCCCCGTCCAGCACCAGCCGCCCGAAGCGGGCCAGATCCCGCGCCGTCGAGACGGCGCTGTAGTAGTTGACCACGGGTCCGCGCTCGCCGGTTCCGGGCGAGGTGATCCACCTCGTGTGGTCCATCCCGAGGGGGCCGAACAGCCGTCGCCGGGCGAACGCCTCCACCGTCTCCCCGGTCGCGACGGCGAGGATGTGGAACAGCAGGTGGTAGGCGGCCGTGTTGTAGGCCCAGCGCGCGCCCGGCGGGTGGCGCAGGGGCGCGGCGGCGTTGAGGGCGAACTGGTCGCCGGCGACGTTGCGGAGCGCCAGACCCCTGTCGTCGAGGCCCGAGGTCATGCTCATCAGGTGGCGCAGGGTGATCCCGGCGCGCGCATCCTCACGCCAGGCGGGGATGAAGGCGGCGGCGGGCTGATCCAGACCGGCGAGGGCGCCGTCCTCCGCGGCCATGGCGACCAGGACGGCGACGAAGCTCTTGGCGACCGAGGCGACCTCGCGCGGGCGCTCCGGTCCCCAGCCCGCGGCGTAGCGCTCGATCCGGGTCTCGCCGTCCCGCCATGCGAGGAAGCCGGAGCTCGCCTGGGCGATGGCCAGCTCCGCCGCCGCCTGCAGCCCGCCCTCGTCGGCCAGACCCCGCCCGGGGCCGCTGACCCAGCCGGTCAGCAGGGCGGCGGCTCCGCCCAGCATCCCGCGGCGTGAGGGAGTCGGCCGGCGCATGCTCAGGAGGTCCGGGTCCCATGGGCCGCGGCGCTGGCGACCTCGCGCTGGGCCTGGGTGAAGCCGTAGTCCGGGGCGATCGACCCGGCCGGATCGGAGACGGCCTCCCAGGCGGCGCGGAGTCGCTCGCCCGCATCGTCGCCGCCGCCGATGTACTGGCCCGGCGTGAGGGTGATCCACGCGCGGGCGAAGTGGCCGGCCCCGGCGCAGACGATGGCCCGCGTCGGCGCGTCCTCGACGACGAGCGGGAGCAGGGCCGGGCTGACCAGCGCCGGGTCGAGCTGCTGCAGCGCCTCGTCGGGGAGGATGCCGGCGGTCATGCCCGTCGCCGCCGTGGGCGCCAGGCTGTTGACGCGGATGTCGTACTTCTCCCCCTCGATGGCCAGCGTCTGCATCAGACCGACCAGCGCCATCTTGGCGGCCCCGTAGTTGGCCTGGCCGAAGTTGCCGTACAGGCCCGACGACGAGGTGGTCATGACGATGCGGCCGTAGCGCTGCTCGCGCATCAGCTCCCACACCGCCTTGGTGCAGATGGCCGCGCCCATCAGGTGGACGTCGACGACCAGCCGGAAGTCGTCCAGGCTCATCTTGGCGAAGCTCTTGTCGCGGAGGATGCCGGCGTTGTTGACGAGGATGTCGACCCGGCCCCAGGAGGCGACCGCCCCCTCCACCATGGCCGCCATCGCCGCCTCGTCGGTGACCGAGCCGGCCGCGGCCATGGCCTCGCCGCCCGCCTGCCGGATCTCCTCCGCGACCTGCGCCGCCGCCGCCTCGCCAAGGTCGTTGACCACGACCCGGGCGCCCTGCCGGGCGAGGTAGAGGGCGTGCTGACGGCCCAGTCCGCCGCCCGCCCCCGTGATGATGGCGATCCGCCCTGCGAGGCTCATTCCGTGTCTCCGTGTGTTGGTGGTGTGGTCGGGCCGGGCCCGGAGGTCAGGCGTCTGCGGACCGTGCGCCCTGCGCCCCCGGCGCCGCAGGGTCGGTTCGGTTGTCAGCAAGCGCCATGGTCAACTCTCAAACGCATCTTGTCGATCTTGCCGGTCGCAGCCAGCGGCATGCGCTCCAGCCGGATCACTCCATCGGGAAACCACCACGGAGCGACCCTTCCGCGCAACGGGGCGAGGATGTCATCGTCGGAAGCGCCGTCCCGGTCGCGGGGCCGGATGACCAGCACCGGCCCTCCGCCCCACCCGGGATCCGGCCGCCCGATCGCCGCGGCAAGGGAAGCCGGAGGGGGGCCGGTCACGACCGCCTCGATCTCCGCGGGGCCGATCCACGCCCGGGTGAGCAAATATCACGCACGGAGCGCCTGATCGTTCGGCGCGGCGCGCCCGGCGGCGGGCGAGGAACGAACCTGATGCAGGGCTGTTCAGCCGGACGGACGAGGATGCCCCGTGAGCCTTTTGCAGACGATCCCCGCCGCGCGCGCCTCGACCCCGCCCCTGATCGACCGTCCGGGCCGGGAGCTGGAGCGGACGCACGTCTCCGCCGGCGACGGGCTGTCCCTGGCCTTCGCCGGCCTCGGGGCGGGGACGCCGGTCGTGCTGATCCACGGCGTTCTGACCTGCCTTGAGGACATGATCATCGCGCTGGGCGGGACGCTGGCGTCCCGGTACACGGTTCTCGCCTTCGACCGCCCCGGATGCGGGCGCAGCGCCTCGCGCCGGTTCGTGGACGCCGGCTTCTGGCGCCAGGCGCGGGCGCTGAACAGGGCGCTGGAGGCGATGGAGGTTCAGCGGCCGGTTCTCGTCGGCCACTCGTTCGGCGCCTCGGTCGCCCTGGCCATGGCCCTGGA
>Ga0233425_10003721_pt1 | contig 27036 bp, 24 predicted proteins | sample Watercolumn_Towu_2_FD_181712 | JGI IMG/M metagenome (GOLD analysis project Ga0233425, IMG submission 181712) | Freshwater microbial communities from Lake Towuti, South Sulawesi, Indonesia - Watercolumn_Towuti2014_140_MG | ecosystem: Environmental > Aquatic > Freshwater > Lake | place...
GTCCGCCTCCCGCAGGATCGCGACCATCTGCTCTTCGGTGAAACGACTCTTCTTCATGGACTCCTCGCTGGTAAGCGGGAGCCATTCTCTCAAGTTACGATTGGTCCTAAGAACCTGGGCAGGTCAGGTTCTTCAGCGTGTTCAAGCGCGGGATGAAGGGCGTGTACCAGCACTGCGCCCATAACCACTTGCACCGCTACCTTGCCGAGTTTGACTTCCGGTATAACAACCGCAAGGCGCTCGGCGTGGAAGATTCCGAGAGGGCCGAGAAGATTCTGCGCGGTGTGTACGGCAAGCGGCTCACCTACGAAACGACTGCTCAATGAGTACCAGCACCGGAAAAGGAAAAAAGCTGAAGCGAATCGGGAAGCTGCGCGATCCGGCGCAGTCCGACCGCTTCATCAAGGAAGCCGAGAAGATGGGGCTTGGCGGGAGTCGCCGCGACTTCGACCGGGCGATGGACAAGCTATTCGGGAAGCCGCCGAAGCGTGGGAACAGCTAGAACTCTTCAGGTGAAACGGGCCGGGATTGAACCGGCCCACACACCCCACTGCGGGGTGCTGCACCATCCTGTGCTGGCGGACTTTCGATCCACCCGCATGGTACGGCAAGTCGAATATCGCGTTTTTATTTGTCGAGCCACGCGGTGAGCAGTGCCCGCGCCTGCTCGAGGCCTTCACCGTCCTTGCTCGAGAAGAGCGTCACCTCCGCCGTGAAGCCCGCCTGGGCGAGCGCGGCGCGCGTGCGCGCAAGGACATCGGCGCGCTCGGCGCGAGAGAGCTTGTCCGACTTGGAGAGCAGTACGAGGCGCGGCGCTTCGAGCGGCGCGAGCCAGTCGAGAAACTGCTGGTCGCCCGGCGTGAGCGGCCGCCGCGCGTCGGTGAGGAGCACGATGCCCGCGAACGGGCGCCGGCTCGCGAGATAGCCCGCGACGAGGTGCTCCCAGCTTGCGCGCATGGCGCGGGGCGCGGCTGCGTAGCCGTAGCCCGGCAGGTCGACGAGCCGCCTGCCGCCGCCCAGGTCGAAAAAGTTGATGCTGCGCGTGCGCCCCGGCGTCTTGCTCGCGAAGGCGAGGCGCTTGCGGCCGGCAAGGGCGTTGATCGCGCTCGACTTGCCGACGTTCGAGCGCCCGGCGAAGACGAGCTCGGGCCCGGCCGCAGGCGGGACGTCCCGGAGCTGCACGGCAGAGGAGAAAAAGCGCGCTTGCTGGAAGGCGTGCATGGGTTCCGGGGTGCCGAAAGCGGGAAATTCTAATAAAATCGCGGCTTTCTACGGCAGGCGCGAAGGGGCTTCCGGATGATCCGATGGTCGGCGAACGCCGTGTGCGCGGTTGCGGTCTGCGCCCTGGCGTGGGCGGGTGTTGCGATCGCGCAGGACAAGGCGAAGCCCGATGCCGCCAAGGGGAAGGACATCGCCGACAAGGTTTGCACCGCGTGCCATGCCGCCGACGGCAACAGCCCGGCGCCCGCCAATCCCAAGATCGCCGGCCAGTTCGACGAGTACCTGCACAAGCAGCTGCAGAACTTCAAGCCGCAAGGCGGCAAGAAGGCGGCGCGCGAGAACCCGATCATGGCGGGCATGGTGGCGAGCCTCTCCGAGGCGGACATGAAGAACCTCGCCGCCTACTACGCGAGCCAGAAGCTCAAGCCCGCCAAGGCGACCGACAAGGAACTCGCCGCGCTCGGGCAGAAAATCTATCGCGGCGGCATCGCCGCTTCCGGCATCCCGGCCTGCGCCGGCTGCCACGGGCCGACGGGCGCTGGCATCCCGGCCCAGTACCCGCGCATCGGCGGGCAGTTCTCCGAGTACATCGCCGAGCAGTTGAAGGCCTTCCGCGCCGGCAGCCGCGCGAACGATCCGAACGGCATGATGCGCGGGGTGGCGGTGCGCCTGAACGACCGCGAGATCCAGGCAGTCGCCGAGTACGTCGCCGGCCTTCGCTAGGCGCCTGAAAACCCGGGAATAAAGCCCGGCAGGGGCTGTTAGGGAGGAGATGCAAATGCTGGTCGGCGGCACCGGCATCGGCTACTTCGTGTGGAACGAGTGGAACAACCTGAACCTCACCAACGTGATCTTCGCGATCCTGGTGATCGGCGTGGTCGGGATGCTGCTCGACTTTCTCATCGGCCGCCTGCAGCGCGCGGTCACCTACGTCGAGTAAGCAGGTGAGCTTTCTACAGGTGCAGGAGCTGGCCAAGCGCTTCGGCGACACCGCGGTGTTCTAGCGCGTCAACTTCTCGCTCGAGAAGGGCGAATTCATCTGCATCATCGGCCACTCGGGCTGCGGCAAGACGACGATCCTCAACATCCTGGCCGGGCTTGAGGAGGCCTCCGAGGGCGTGGTCGTGATGGACCGGCGCGAGGTCGCCGGGCCGTCGCTGGACCGCGGCGTGGTCTTCCAAGGCCACGCGCTCATGCCGTGGCTCTCGGCCATGAGCAACATCGCGTTCGCGGTAAAGAGCCGCTGGCCGCAGTGGAACGGCCTCCAGATTCAGATGCATTGCCAGAAGTTCATCGATCTCGTCGGGCTGACCGGCGCCGAGCACAAGAAGCCGGCCGCGCTCTCCGGCGGCATGAAGCAGCGCGTCGGTATCGCGCGCGCTTTCGCCATCCAGCCGAAGATGCTGCTGCTGGATGAGCCCTTTGGCGCCCTGGATGCGCTCACGCGCGGCACGATCCAGGATGAGCTGCTGAACATCTGCGCGGCGACCCACCAGACCGTCTTCATGATTACGCACGACGTCGACGAGGCGATCCTGCTCGCCGACAAGATCCTGCTCATGTCGAACGGCCCGAACGCCTGCATCGCCGAGATCGTCGAGAACACGCTGCCGAGGCAGCGCCAGCGCCATTCGATCCACCACGATCCGCAGTACTACCGCATCCGCAATCACCTGGTGGACTTCCTCGTCAACCGCTCGCGGCTCTACCAGAGCGGCGAGGCCGAGCGCCCGGTGCATCCGCCGGTGGTGCGCCCGGGCATCGAGGAATCGCCGCCGCCGGCGCCGTCACGCAAGATCGTCAACCTGAGACACTGAAGGAGGGAAGTCCATGAAACGCGAATCCGAATCCGCACTGAGCAGCGTCATGAAACCGATGCAACGCTCCGACGTAACCGACCTCATTGTTTTTCGCAAGATGAAATCGGGCCTGAAGTGGCCCGAGATCGCGAAGAAGGTCGGCGCCTCCAAGGAATGGACTGCCGCCGCGTGCCTTGGGCAGATGCAGATGACGAGAAAGCAGGCCGAGGCGGTAGGCAAGTTGTTTGACTTGCCCGCCGAGGCGGTGCTGCAGCAGCAGCAGGTGCCCTACAAGGGCTCGCTGCCGACCGCGGTGCCGACCGACCCGCTCATCTACCGCTTCTACGAGCTTGTCAACGTCTACGGCACGACCTTCAAGGCGCTTATCCACGAGGAATTCGGCGACGGCATCATGAGCGCGATCGACTTCGACATGGATCTCACGCCCCTGCCGAACGAGAAGGGCGACCGCGTCAAGATCGTGATGAGCGGGAAGTACCTGCAGTACAAGACGTACTGAGCCTGCCTCCCGCTACTGGGCCGGGCGGATGAGGTAACCGCCCGACTTCTCGTCGAACTCGAGCTTGATCAGGCCCTTGGTGCCGGCGTCCTCGAGCAGGTCGGAAAAGCTCCGGTAGCCGTAGTAGGTCTCGTTGAAGCCGGGCTTCCTGCGCTTCAGCGCCTGCTTGACCATCGAGCCCCAGATCTTCTCGCCCGCGCCGCGCTCGGCGACGAGCGCCTGCAGGGTTTCCAGCACGAGGTCGAACGCCTCCTGCTGCTTGTCGCCGCCGGCGGGGCCGGCCTCCTTGCGTTTCTTCGCCGCGCGGCGCTTCTGCTCGTCCTCGCGCACCAGGTCGTCGTAATAGATGAACTCGTCGCAGTTGGCGACCAGCAGGTCGGAGGAGGAGTTCTTCACGCCGACGCCGATCACCTCCTTGTCGTTCTCGCGCAGCTTGGAGACGAGCGGCGAGAAGTCCGAGTCGCCGCTGATGATGACGAAGCTGTCGACGTGCGACTTGGTGTAGCAGAGGTCGAGCGCGTCCACCACCATGCGGATGTCGGCCGAGTTCTTGCCCGACATGCGCACATGCGGGATCTCGATCAGCTCGAAGGCGGCCGAGTGCATCGCGGCCTTGAAGTCCTTGTAGCGCTGCCAGTCGCAGTACGCCTTCTTCACCACGATCGAGCCCTTGAGCAACAGGCGCTCGAGCACGCGGCCGATGTCGAACTTCTCGTACTTCGCGTCCTGCACGCCGAGCGCGATGTTCTCGAAGTCGCAGAACAGCGCCATGTTGCGCGTTTCCTGGTTGCCCGCCATTGCTTCTCCCGTCTCTCTTGCATGCTAGCATCGATCGCATGAACGGCGCGGAAGCTCTGGCGCGCACGCTCGTCGCGGGCGGCGTCGAGCACTGCTTCGCCGATCCCGGCTCTTCCGGGACGGACGTGGGTATCAGGTGCGCGAAAAATAGAGATCAGCGTACCGATAGTCGGTGCCGCCGGAAAACTCCAGAATTTGATTGATGGATAGATTCTTATCCGGCTCGTCGCCGAAGCGGCGCACCGAGAAGCGTTCGAGGATTTGTCCGAAACGTTCGCGATCGAAGCTCGGCTTGTCGATGCGGCAAATCTCCATGACACCGGAATGGACGCGATTCGAGAAGTCGTCTGGCAAGGTAACTGCGATTGCTTCGTCGCAGCCCTGCGTGTCGGACTTCCAAAGGATGGGTGCTTGCCTTAGAGGTGCCGGCAATTCGGCTAGCAGCCGATCTTCCGTCGCTTTCAGGCGATTGACGATGGTCGTGCGGTAGCTTGTCCCCCTCATGGCGTCGGCGTGAAGCGAATAGTTGCCGGCGTTGCGCAGGTCCTCGTAGAAGCGCAGTTCGCCGTCTTGGGTTCCCATAGCGGCCTGAATCAGGCGGCACAGCGGCAAGTGGACGAGATTGCGCGTCAACATCGCAAAATTGCCGGGGTGGGGTTCGACGCACACTGCCGCTGCGATGCGGGGAATGCTATGAACCAGCTGGCGCGTAATCAGGCCGATGTTGGCACCGACGTCCACCAGCACGCAGTCGCCCTCCGGCAAATGCGTCTCGACGAAGCGCAACTCCTCCGGCTGCCATCGGCCGTAATCCATCACGTAAGGCGACATCACGTCGTCGAGCGGCAGTTCCACAGTTTCGGCGACGCCCGCGCGAAATAGGGGGCTCGACGGTTCGAGGCGAAGGCACACGCTGGCGATGCCCAGTTCTTGCGTGCTGAGCTTCAGCGCCAGCCGGGGTCGGCGCGCTACGGGCCTTTCAAGCAACCACTTTCTCGGGCTCTTCACCTACTCGGCGCCGGCGGCGACGGCGGGCTCGGCGCGCTTGCGTCGCGCCGCGAGCCACTCCTGCAGGCGCTCGAAGTAGAGGTAGATCACGGGCGTGATGTAGAGCGTGAGGATCTGCGAGAGCAAGAGGCCGCCGACTACCGCGAGGCCGAGCGGCATGCGCGCGCCGCCGCCCGCGCCGAAGCCGATCGCGATCGGCAGGCTGCCCATGAGCGCCGCCATTGTCGTCATCATGATCGGCCGGAAGCGCACCAGGCCGGCCTGGTAGATCGCCTCCTCGGCCTTCATCTCCCTCTTCCTCTGCGCCTCGATGGCGAAGTCGATCATCATGATCGCGTTTTTCTTGACGATGCCGATCAGCATGATGATGCCGACGAAGGCGTACATGTTGAGCTCGATGCCGAACGCCATGAGGGTCAGCAGCGCGCCCAGGCCCGCGGTCGGCAGGCCCGAGAGGATCGTGAGCGGGTGGATGAAGCTCTCGTAGAGGATGCCGAGCACGAGATAGATCACCACGATCGAGAGCAGGATGAGGATGCCCATGCCCTGCAGCGAGCTCTGGAACGCCTGCGCGGTGCCCGATAAGGTGGTGTTCAGCGAAGCCGGCACCTGCAGCTCGCGCATCGCCCCGTTGATCTGGTCGATCGCCTGCGACAGCGCGACGCCGGGCCGCAGGTCGAAGGAGATCGTCACCGAGGGCAGCTGGCCAAGGTGGGTGACCGAGAGCGGCCCGACGCCGTAGGTGAGCTTGGCGAGCGAGTTCATCGGCACGAGCGCGCCGGTGTTGGAGCGCACGTAGAGCAGCGGCAACGCCGAGGGGTCGCGCTGGAACTTGGGATCGAGTTCGAGGATCACCCAGTACTGGTTGGTGGCGGTGTAGATGGTCGAGACCTGGCGCGAGCCGAAGGCGTTGTTCAGCGCCATCTCGACCTGCTGCGCCGAGACGCCCATGGCGGAAGCCTTGGCTCGGTCGATGTCCACGGTGACCTGCGGGCGCGCGATCTGCAGGTCGCTCGACAGATCGATGAGCCCGGGCAGCGAGCGCAGCCTTCGTTCGATGGTGGGCGCCCACTGGTAGAGCAGTTCGGTGCTCGAGCTCTGCAGAACGAACTGATAGGGGCTTTTGGTCAGCTGGCCGCCGATGCGGATCGCCGGCACGTTCTGCAGGAACACGCGCACCCCGACCAGGCCCGCGAGCCGCGGGCGCATCGTGCGCACCACCTCGTCCGCGGGCTTGCGCTCCTTGAAGGGCTTGAGCGTGATCGTGATACGGCCGACATTGAGCGCGGCGTTCGGGCCGCCGACGCCGATGAATGCCATGACCGCGTCCACGTTCGGATCCTTGCGGATGATGTCCGCCACCTGCTGGCGCAACCCGGCCATGGCTTCGAAGGAGGCGTCCTGCGGGCCCTCGAAGAAGGCGAACAGCTGGCCCGAGTCCTCGCTCGGCAGAAAGCCCTTGGGCGCGCGCGCGAAGAGCACGCCGGTCACCACGCAGATGGCGAGGAACATGACCATGACCGTGCGCCGGTGCCTGAGCGTCCATTGCAGCGTCACGTCGTAGGCGTGCTTCATGCCGTCGAAGATGCGCTCGAAGAGCATGTAGGTCCGGCCGTGCCGCGCCTTCGGGTCGTGCGCCTTGAGGATCCGGCTGCACATCATCGGCGTGAGCGTCAGCGATACGAGGCCGGAGATGAGCACGGCGGCCATGATGGTGACGGCGAACTCGTGCAAGAGCCGCCCGAGAATGCCGCCCATGAAGAGCACCGGGATGAACACGGCGGCGAGCGAGATCGTCATCGACACGATCGTGAAGGAAATTTCCCTTGAGCCGTCCAGCGTCGCCTGCCACGGGCTCTTGCCCATCTCCACGTGGCGCGTGATGTTCTCGAGCATGACGATGGCGTCGTCGACGACGAAGCCGACACAGAGCGTCAGCGCCATCAGCGAGATGTTGTTCAGGCTGTAGCCGAGCAGGTACATCACCGCGAAGGTGCCGATGATCGACATCGGCAGCGCCACGCTCGGAATTACGGTGGCCGGGATGTTCCGCAGGAACAGGAAGATCACCAGCACGACCAGCATCAGCGCGAGGTAAAGCGTGAACTGCACCTCCTCGACCGAGGCGCGGATCGTGACCGAGCGGTCGAACAGCACCTCGATGTTGATGCCGGCGGGGACCTCGGCGCGGAAGGTCGGCAGGAGCTTGCGGATGGTGTCGACCACCTCGACCGTGTTCACGCCGGGCTGGCGCTGAATCGCGAGCACGATGCCGCGCTTGTCCTTGAACCAGGCGGCGACCTTGTTGTCCTGCACGCTGTCGATCACGTTGCCGAGCTCGCTCAGCCGGATCGGCGAGCTGTTGCGGTAGGTCACGATCACCGGCCGGAACGCGGCGGCGTCGTAGAGTTGCCCGGTGGCCTGCACCGCGAACATGCGGTCACGGCCGTAGAGCGTGCCAGTCGGCAGGTTGACGTTGGCGTTGGCGATCGCCTGCTCGACCTCGTTGATGCCGATGCCGCGCGCGGCGAGCGCGTTCGGGTCGACCTGCACGCGCACCGCGTACTTCTGCTGCCCGAAAACCTGCACCTGGGCCACGCCGCTGATCGTCGAAATGCGCTGCGCGAGGTTGGTCTCGGAGTACTCGCTCACGGTCGAGAGCGGCATCGTGTCCGAGGTGAGCGCGAGATAGAACACCGGGAAGTCGGCCGGATTGACCTTGCGGAACGAGGGCGGCGCCGGCATCGTCGCCGGCAGCTGGCGCGCCGCGGAGGCGATCGCCGAGTTGACGTCCTGCGCGGCGGCATCAATGTCGCGGCCGAGGTTGAACTGGATCGTGATCTGCGTGATGCCCTGGCCGCTGATCGAGGTCATCTGGTCGATGCCGGCGATGGTCGAGAACTGCTTTTCGAGCGGCGTGGCGACTGCGGAAGCCATGGTCTCGGGGCTCGCGCCCGGCAGGCTAGCGGAGACCTGGATGGTGGGAAAGTCGACGCTCGGCAGGGTCGAGACCGGCAGCAGCCGGTACGCGGCGAGCCCGAAGATGAGGATGCCCGCCATGACGAGCACCGTCATGACCGGGCGGCGGACGAACGGCTCGCAAAAGTTCACGACGTGCCCTTCTCGCTCTTCTCGGACTTGCCGCCCTTTTCGCCCTTCTTGGCGCCGCCCTTTTCGGCTTCTTCCCCGGTGCGGACCTCGACGCGCGCGCCCGGGGAAAGGCGCAGCGCGCCGCGCACCACCACGCGCTCGCCCTGCTTCAGGCCCCTCACGACCGCGGCGTCGCCCTCGTTACGCTCGGCGGTGACGAGGCGCAGCTCCGCGGTCATGTCCTCCCTGATCACGTACACGTACTGGCCGTTCGGCCCGGTCTGCAGGGCGCGCGCCGGCACCAGGATCGCGTTCGCTTCCTCGTAGAGCCGCACGCTCACGTTGACGAACTGGCCGGGCCACAGGCCGTTGTCCTTGTTGTCGAACTGGCCGCGCAGCCTGATCGTGCCGGTGCTGGGGTCGACCGCGTTGTCGATGAAGATGAGGCGCCCCTCGGTGACCGGCTTGGTCTCGCCCGAGAGCATCACCTCGACCGGCAGCGGCCCCGCGCCCATGTGCTTGCGCAGTCCCGGCAGCGTCTGCTCGGGCACCGCGAAGTTGACGTACACCGGGCGCACCTGGTTCAGCACCACGAGCGCGTTCACGTCGTTCGCCTTGACGAGGTTGCCGACCTGCAGCAGCACCTTGCCGGCGACGCCGTCGATCGGCGCGCTGATCGTGCAGTACTCGCGGTTCAGGCGCGCGTTCTCGAGCGCGGCCTGGCTCGCCTTGGCGGTGGCCTCCGCGGTCTGCGCGTTGGTGGCGATCTGCGCGTAGGCTTCCTTGGAGACGAAGTTCTTCTCGAGCAGCTCCTTGTAGCGCCGCTCCTGCGAGCGCGCCTGATCGCGCGCCGCCGCGTCGCGCAGCGCGTTCGCCTCGGCCTGCTTCAGCGTGGCCTCGTACGGCCGCGGGTCGATGCGGAAGAGCACGTCGCCGCGGCGCACCTCCTGGCCTTCCTTGAAGTTGACCGCGACGATCTCGCCGTCGACGCGCGCCTTGACCGCAACCGTCGAAAACGCCTCGACGTTGCCGATCGCCTGCAGGCGCACCGCGCTCGGTTGCTGCACCGCGGGACTCACCGCGACCGGGACCGCGCCGCCGCCCTTGGCTTTCTTGCCGCCGCCTTCCTTGGCGCGCGAATCGCCGAGGCTCAGCCAGGCGAGTAGGCCGCCGGCCACGATCGCGAGCGCGATTCCGGCGGCAAGCGCAAGACGCGTCTTCGAGCTCATGGGGGACCCAAGCTAATGCAAAACCCGCTCGGCGGCAAAGAGCTGCTCGATGGTTTCACGCTCTCGCGCAAGCTGCGCCTCCCCGCCCGAGGCCAGCACCTCGGCCGGACGCGGCCGCGCGTTGTAGTTCGAGCCCATCACCATGCCGTAAGCGCCCGCCGACAGGATCGCGAGCAGGTCGCCAGCGCGCACCGCGAGCGTGCGCTCGCGGGCAAGGAAATCGGCGCTCTCGCAGACCGGGCCCACGACGTCGTAAACACGCGCCGGCACCCCGGATTCCGCCCGCTCACGCACCGGCCGCACCTCGTGCCAGGCGTCGTAGAGCGCCGGCCGGATGAGGTCGTTCATCGCCGCGTCGACGATCACGAAGTTCTTCGCCTCGCCGGGCTTCAGGTACTCGATGCGCGTGAGCAGCAGCCCCGCCTCGCCGACGATCGAGCGGCCCGGGTCCACGATCAGCTTCTCCTTGCGGTCGCCGAGGGCCGCGAGCGCGCCGCGCATGAATTCCGCGATCGGCGCCGGCGTCTTGTCGCCCGCGCGGATGCCGATGCCGCCGCCCAGGTCGATGTGCTCCAGCGCGATGCCGGCGCGCGCGAGCCGCTCGGCGAGCGCCGCGATGCGCGCGGCCGCGGCCGCGTAGGGCGCTGGGTCAGCCATCATCGAGCCGATGTGGCAGCCGATGCCGATCACCGCAATGCCGGGCCGCTTGGCCGCGTCGCGATAGAGGCGCTCGGCGTCGGCGTAGGCGATGCCGAACTTGTTCTGCTTCAGCCCGGTCGAGATGTGGGGGTGGGTCTTCGCGTCGACGTCCGGGTTGACGCGGAACGCGACCGGCGCCTCCACGCCCAGGCGCGCAGCGACCGCAGCGACGCGCTCGAGCTCCGCCTCCGATTCGAGGTTGAGGCAGAGGATGCGCGCTTGCAAGGCCTGCGCGATCTCGGCCTCGCTCTTGCCGATGCCGGAGAAGACGACCTTGCGCGCATCGCCGCCCGCTTTTAGCACGCGCGCAAGCTCCCCGCCCGAGACGATGTCGAAGCCCGCGCCGAGCCGCGCAAGCAGCGCGAGCAGCGCGAGGTTGCCGTTCGCCTTTACCGAGTATGCGATGAGCGCGGGCCGCGCCGCGAGCGCGCGCGCGAACTCGCCGTAGTTGCCCTCCAGCACCGCGTGCGAATACACGTAGCAGGGCGTGCCGAAACGCCGCGCGATGTCTTCGAGCGAGACCTGCTCGGCGCACAGGACGCCGCCGCGATAGGCGAAGGCCATATGGAGCGCTTACTTCTTCTTGTCCGCGCCTTCTTCCTCGGCAGGCTCGCTCGGGTAGGGCACGGGCTTGTACGGCTCGGGCCGCGGCGGCTTCACGCCGGGCGGCGGACTGTCGCGGAAGTAAAGCGGTCCCCTCTGCCCGCAACCCGCAGCGAGCAGCGCCGAGAGGAGCAAGAGGGCGAAGCGCATGACGAGGCTAAAATGCCGATCTTAACAGGAAGTTTCCGATGACCGAGAGCGAGTTCGCGGTGCTTGCGGAAGGCGTGCTGGCCGCGCTCGAGCGCGCCTTCGAGCAGGCGGCGCCCGACGCCGACGTGCAGGCGAAAGGCGAAGGCGTGCTCGAGATCGAATTCGAGGACGGCTCGAAGATGGTGATCAACCGGCACGCGGCCGCGCGCGAGATCTGGGTCGCGGCGCGCTCGGGCGGGCACCATTTCCGCCACGACGGCGGCGCCTGGCGCGACACCCGCGACGGCGCCGAGCTCTTTGCGGCGGTCTCGCGGCTCGCCTCCGAGCAGGAGGGCGAGACCGTGGTGCTGCGCCCGGCCTAGAACCCCTTCGGCACCGGGTCCTGCGCCGAGCGGCCGGCGCCGCCCGAGGGCTGCTGCGGGCCCGGCACCGGCGCAAGATCGTTCTTCGGCACGAACTCGCGGTAGAAGTACTCCGCCCTGGCTTTCGCTTCGCCCGCCGGATCGGCATCGAGGTGCATCGCGACCACGCCCTGCGGAGCCTCACGCAGCGCCTCGCCGTAGCCCTTCAGCACCTTCGTCATGTACTCGATCCAGATCGGCAGCGCGACGCGCCCGCCAGTCTGGTTCTTGCCGAGTGTTTTGGGCTGGTCGTAGCCGACCCAGGCGACGCCGACCAGCTCCGGGTGGTAGCCGCAGAACCAGGCGTCGACGAAATTGTTGGTGGTGCCGGTCTTGCCGGCGAGGTCGCGGCGGCCGAGCTTGCCGATGCTCTCGGCGGTGCCGTAGCGCGCCACATCCTGCATCATCGAATCCATAATGAAGGTGTTGCGGCCGTCGACCGAGCGCAGCGCCGCGTCGCCGGCGCGCTGCGGGTGCGCGGTGCCGAGCACGTTGCCGCGGTCGTCGACGATCCTGGCGATGAAGTACGGCTGCACCAGGAAGCCGCCGTTGGCGAACACGGCGTAGGCGCGCGCCATCTGCAGCGGCGTGACCGAGCCCGCGCCGAGCGCCATGGTGAGGTACGGCGGGTGCTTGTCGGCGTCGAAGCCGAAGCGCGTCACGTAGTCCTGCGCGTACTTCGGATCGATGCCCTGCAGGATCCGGATTGAGACCATGTTCTTCGACTTGGCGAGCGCGGTGCGCATGCGCATCGGGCCTTCGAACTTGCCGTCGTAGTTCTTCGGCTCCCAGCGCTGGCTGCCGGTCACCTCGGCCTCGACCACGATCGGCTCGTCAGGGATGACGGTGGCTGGCGTGAAGCCCTTCTCGAGGGACGCCGAGTAGATGAACGGCTTGAAGGAGGAGCCCGGCTGGCGCCAGGCCTGCGTGATGTGGTTGAACTTGCTGCGGTGGAAATCGAAGCCACCCACCAGCGCGCGCACCGCACCGTCGGTCGGATCGAGGGCCACGAACGCCGCCTCGGCTTCCGGCAGCTGCACGATCTGCCAGTTCTTCCGGTCGTCGCGCTGCACACGCACGAGCGCGCCGCGACGGATGCGCCGCTGCGCGGAGGTTTTCTCCTCCAAGCCGCGCGCCGCGAACCTGAGCCCTTCGCCCGCGACCACGATGTGCTCGCCGCTTCTCAGCACCGCCTTGACCTCCTTCGCGCTCGCCTCGGTCACGAGCGCGATGCGCAGGTCGCCGACATCGAAGTGCTCGGCGAGCGCCTCCTCGAGGTCGTCCCCGCTCGCCCCGGCCTTGATCTCCGCGAAGCCCTCGGGTCCGCGATAACCCTGGGTGCGGTCGTAGGCGAGCAGCCCGCGGCGCACCGCCTCGTAGGCCGCGTCCTGGTCGGCCTTGCGGATCGTCGTGTGCACGCGAAAGCCCTTGGAATAGGCCTCTTCCGGGTATTGCTCGTAGACCGCCTGGCGCACCATCTCGGCCAGGAACTCCCCATGCAGGGCGAAATCGTCGACTTCGCGCCGCACCTGCAGGGGGGCCTTGGCGGCTTCGGAGAACTGCTGCTCGGTGATATGACCCAAGTCCTTCATGCGACGCAGCACGTACTGCTGGCGCACCTCGGCGCGTTGCGGATTAGCAACAGGGTTGTAGGCTGAGGGGGCTTTCGGGAGGGCGGCGAGCATTGCAGCCTCCGCCAGGGTGACCCTGTCAAGCGACTTGCCGAAGTAGATCTGGGAAGCCGCGGCAAAGCCGTAGGCGCGCTGGCCGAGGTAGATCTGGTTGACGTAGAGCTCGAGGATCTGGTCTTTCGAGAGGTTGTTCTCAATCTTGAAGGCGAGCAGCGCCTCGTAGAGCTTGCGCGTCAGCGTCTTATCCGACGAGAGGAAGAAATTGCGCGCCACCTGCATCGTGATCGTGCTCGCGCCCTGGCGCCGGCCGCCCTGCGTGAGGTTCGCCCAGGCGGCGCGCGCGACGCCCAGGTAGTCGATGCCGGTGTGCTGGTAGAAGCGCTCGTCCTCGGCCGCGAGGATCGCCTGCTTGAGCTGCTCGGGCACGGCGCGGATCGAGACAAGCGAGCGCCGCTCCTCGCCGAACTCGCCGATCAGCGCGCCTTCCGTCGTATAGACGCGCAGCGGAATCTTGGGCTGATAGTCGGTGAGCACATTCAGCGAAGGCAGGTTCGGCCACGCGAGTGCGACCACGAGCCCGATCAGGCACAATCCGGCGGTCGCCAGGCCCGCGAGCAGAACGAGCGGAAAGGCCAAAAAACGTAGCCAAATCATCGGGTTTTTGCCTACTTCAGGAGGACGTTGCACACGGGCCGGGACACGGCGCATTATAGGACCTTCCGTCATCTGGATCGCGCCGCGCGACGAGCTCGCCACGCGCGAGAAGCCCGGGCGCGACCTCGGTCTCGTTCCGCAAGGCCAACCTGTCGCTCAAGGTCAAGCCGCAGATCACGCCCGACGGCAACATCATCATGACGCTCGACGTGAACAAGGACGAGCCGGGCGCGACCACGCCGGCGGGCATCGCCATCAGCACCAAGCACGTCAAGACCGAGGTGCTGGTGGAGAACGGCGGCACGGTCGTGATCGGCGGCATCTACGATCAGCGCGAGCGCGCCGACAACACGCGCGTGCCGTTCTTCGGCGACCTGCCCTATATCGGGTTCCTGTTCCGCAACCAGGTGACCACGTCGAGCAAGACGGAGCTTTTCGTGTTCATCACGCCGCGCATCGTGAACGAGCGCCTGACCGTTCGCTAGACGAAGTCTCCTTAGAAGGATCGAACGGCCGGGTTTCCCGGCCGTTTCTTTTTGGGGCTGCGTAAAATGACATGGTGAAAGCCGACGACAACCTTGTACTGGTCGGCATGATGGGGGCGGGCAAGAGCACCGTCGGGAGGCTGCTCGCCCGGCGCCTGAAGCGCAGCTTCTACGATTCCGACGAGGAGATCGAGCGCCGCTGCGGCGTGCGCATCCCGGTGATCTTCGACATCGAGGGCGAGGTGGGCTTTCGCGCGCGCGAGGCGCAGGTGATCGCGGACCTGTGCGCGCTGGCAGGCGCCGTGCTCGCCACCGGCGGCGGCGCGGTGCTCGCCGAGGAGAACCGGCTGCAGCTGGGTGCGCACAGCACCGTCGTCTACCTGCATGCGCGCCCGGGCTACCTGTGGCAGCGCGTGCGCCACGACCGCAACCGGCCGCTGCTTGCCGGCACCGACCCGCAGAAGAAGCTCGAGGAGCTGTATCTTGCGCGCGATCCGCTCTACCGCGAGCTGGCCGACGTCGTCCTGGACACCGGCCGGCAGAGCGCGCAGTCGCTCGCCAAGGAGATCCTCACGCGCCTAAACGTGCCATGCAGCCTCTCCGCGTAGCGCTCGGCGAGCGCGCCTACCCGATCCATATCGGCGCCGGCCTGCTCGGCGAGGCGGCGCTCTACGCTCCGCACGTGCGCTGCCGGCGCGTCGCGGTCGTGACGAGCGCGGCGGTGCGGCCGCTCTACCTCGGGCGCGTGCAGGCCGCGCTCGCCGCTGCCGGCGGCGAGGCCCTGGCCGTCGTAGTCGAGGACGGCGAGCAGGCGAAGCGCTGGGAAACCTTGGATCGCGTGTACGACGCGCTCCTTGGCGCGCGCCTTGGCCGCGACGCGCTCCTCGTCGCGTTGGGCGGCGGCGTGATCGGCGACCTGGCCGGCTTCGCGGCCGCGACCTACCAGCGCGGCGTGCCGTACCTGCAGCTGCCGACCACGCTGCTCGCGCAGGTGGACTCCTCGGTCGGCGGCAAGACGGCGATCAACCATGCGCGCGGCAAGAACATGGTGGGCGCGTTTCACCAGCCGCTCGCGGTGATCGCCGACGTCACCACGCTCGACAGCCTGCCCGACCGCGAGCTGCGCGCGGGCGTCGCCGAGGTGATCAAGCACGGGCTCGCGCTCGATCGCGAGTTCCTCGAGTGGCTCGAGGCGAACCTGGAGAAGCTGCTCGCTCGCGAGCGCGGCGCGCTCGCGCACGCGGTGCGGCGCTCCTGCGAGCTGAAAGCGCAGGTAGTTGCCGGCGACGAGCGCGAGGCAGGGCAACGCGCGCTGCTCAACTTCGGCCATACCTTCGGCCATGCGATCGAGCTCGGCACCGGCTACGGCACCTGGCTGCACGGCGAGGCGGTCGCTGCGGGGATGGTGATGGCCGCCGAGCTCTCGGCGCGTGCCGGAAGCCTCGCCCGGGCCGACGTCGAGCGCGTGCGTGCGCTGATCGCGCGCGCGGGGCTGCCGGCGCGCGGGCCCGCGCTCGGCGCCGAGCGCTATCTGGAGCTCATGCATGGCGACAAGAAGGCTGCCGGAGGTCGTCTGCGCTTCGTGTTGCTCGAATCCCTCGGGCGAGCGGCGCTGCGCGCCGATCTCGATCCGCGGCTAGTCCGCGAAAGCATTGCCGCTGCAGTGCAGTAGGCGGACTTCGACCCGCAAGCCCTTGTCCCAGCGAGGGTAACCGCGTATATTGGACAGTGCGACCGCGTTTTTTGTGCGGCGCAGGATGAAGCGGATTTAAGCTTACTTTCATGGGTTTAGAGCAACAGGGGCTTTACGATCCGGCTTACGAGCACGATGCCTGCGGTGTCGGCTTCGTCGCCCACATCAAGGGCCGCAAATCACACGCGATCGTCGAGCAGGGCCTGACGATCCTGAAGAACCTCAACCACCGCGGCGCGGTGGGCTGGGATCCGAAGCTCTCCGACGGCGCTGGCTGCCTGATCCAGATTCCGGATCGCTTTTTCCGCGAGGAGATGGCCAGGCGCAAGGTCAAGCTCCCGCCGGCCGGGCAGTACGGCGTCGGCATGGTGTTCCTGCCGCGCGATCCGGCGAGCCGGCTCGCCTGCGAGGTCGAGATCGAGCGCGCGATCAGGGACGCCGGACAGGTGCTGCTCGGCTGGCGCGACGTGCCGGTCGACAACTCGGATCTTGCCGAGCCGGCGAAGAAGCTCGAGCCGGCGATCCGCCAGGTGTTCATCGGGCGCGGCACGGGCGTCAGGGTCACCGACGCGCTCGAGCGCAAGCTCTACATCATCCGCAAGACCGCCGGCCACGCGATCCAGGCGCTTAAGCTGGAGCACGGCAGGGAGTTCTACGTGCCGACCATGTCGGCGCGCACCGTCTGCTACAAGGGCATGCTGCTCGCCTATCAGGTCGGCGAGTACTACCTGGACCTGAAGGACCTGCGCGTCGAGTCGGCGCTCGCGCTCGTGCACCAGCGCTTCTCGACCAACACGTTCCCGTCTTGGGATCTCGCGCACCCGTTCCGCATGATCTGCCACAACGGCGAGATCAACACCGTGCGCGGCAACCAGAACTGGATCCGCGCGCGCCAGGGCGCGATCTCCTCGCCGGTCCTCGACGGCGATCTGCCCAATATCTGGCCGCTGATCTATGCGGGCCAGTCGGACTCGGCCTCGTTCGACAACGCGCTCGAGCTGCTCGTGATGGGCGGCTACTCGATCGCACATGCGATGATGATGATGATCCCGGAGGCGTGGGAAAACCACGCCCTGATGGATCCGGCGCGGCGCGCCTTCTACGAATACCACGCGGCCATGATGGAGCCCTGGGACGGGCCGGCCTCGATCGCCTTCACCGACGGCCTGCGCATCGGCGCGACGCTCGACCGCAACGGCTTGCGGCCCTCGCGCTACATCGTCACCGAGGACGACCTCGTCATCATGGGCTCGGAATGCGGCTGCCTGCCGATTCCCGAGGAGAAGATCGTCAAGAAGTGGCGCCTGCAGCCGGGCAAGATGTTCCTCGTCGACCTGGAGAAGGGCCGCATCGTCGACGACCAGGAACTGAAGGAATCGCTCGCCGCCGCCCGGCCCTACGCCGACTGGATCGAGCGCATCCGCGTGAAGCTCGACGAGGTCGAGACCGAGAAGACCGCGCCGCTCAAGTCCGCGGTGCCGCTGCTCGATCGTCAGCAGGCCTTCGGCTACACGCAGGAGGACCTCAAGTTCCAGCTCCTGCCCATGGCGCAGGCGGGCGAGGAGTCGACCGGCTCGATGGGCAACGACGCGGCGCTGGCGATCCTGTCCCGGAAGGACAAGACGCTCTATCACTACTTCAAGCAGATGTTCGCGCAAGTCACCAATCCGGCGATCGACCCGATCCGCGAGGAGCTGGTCACCTCGCTCGTCTCGTTCGTCGGGCCGAAGCCCAACCTGCTCGGCATCGACGAGATGAACCCGCCGCTGCGCCTGGAGATGAGCCAGCCGGTGCTCGACTTCTTCGAGATGGAGAAGGTGCGCCACATCGAGCGCTACACCGGCGGCAAGTTCCGCGCGCAGGAGCTCGACATCACCTACCCGGCGGCGTGGGGCCCGGAGGCGATCGAGGCCCGCCTCGCGTCTCTCTGCGCGCAGGCCGAGGACGGCGTGCGCTCGGGCGTCTCGATCCTCATCATCTCCGACCGCCTGGTCGACCGCGAGCGGGTGGCGATCCCGGCGCTGCTCGCGCTCTCGGCGATCCACCAGCACTTGGTCGCCAAGGGGCTGCGCACGAGCACCGGCCTGGTGGTCGAGACCGGCTCAGCGCGCGAGGTGCATCATTTCGCGCTGCTTGGCGGCTACGGGGCGGAAGCCGTGCATCCGTATCTCGCCATGGAAACGCTGCTCGCCGCCAGCAGCGAAGCGGGCTCCAAGGCGATCAAGAACTATGTCAAGGCGGTCGGCAAGGGCCTGAAGAAGGTGATGTCCAAGATGGGCATCTCCACCTACATGTCCTACACCGGCGCGCAGACCTTCGAGGCGGTCGGCCTGTCGCGCAACCTGGTCGACCGGTACTTCCCCGGCACCGCGTCGAAGGTGAGCGGCATCGGCGTGCTCCAGCTTACCGAGGAAGCGCTGCGCATTCACCGCGCGGCCTTCGGGGAGAAGGACCCGGTGCTGCACACGATGCTGGACGCCGGCGGCGACTATGCTTGGCGGGTGCGCGGCGAGGAGCACGCGTGGACGCCCGATGCGATCGCCAAGCTGCAGCACTCGGCACGCCAGAACTCGTACTCCACCTACAAGGAATATGCGGCGCTGATCAACGACCAGTCGCGACGCAGCATGACGTTGCGTGGCCTGTTCGAGTTCCGCCTCGACAAGTGCAAGCCCATGCCGATCGAGGAAGTCGAGCCGGCGGCCGAGATCGTGAAGCGCTTCTCGACCGGCGCGATGTCGCTCGGCTCAATCTCCACCGAGGCGCATACCGTGCTCGCGATCGCGATGAACCGCATCGGCGGCCGATCGAATACCGGCGAGGGCGGCGAGGATCGCCGGCGCTACGCACCGGTGAAGGCAGGCGAGAGCATGCAGTCGCGCCTGGGGCGCGAGCGGGTCGAGGTGGACATCCCGCTGCGCGAGGGCGACTCGCTCAAGTCGAAGATCAAGCAGGTCGCCTCAGGGCGTTTCGGCGTCACCGCCGAATACCTCGCCTCGGCCGAGATGCTGCAGATCAAGATCGCGCAGGGCGCCAAGCCCGGCGAAGGCGGGCAGCTGCCCGGCCGCAAGGTCTCCGAGTACATCGCCGAGTTGCGTTACTCGACCCCGGGCGTCGAACTGATCTCGCCGCCGCCGCATCACGACATCTACTCGATCGAGGACATCGCGCAGCTGATCCACGACCTGAAGAACGCCAACCCCGAGGCCGCGGTCAGCGTGAAGCTCGTGTCGGAAGTCGGGGTCGGCACGGTCGCGGCGGGCGTGTCGAAGGCGAAGTCCGACCACGTGACGATCTCCGGCCACGACGGCGGCACCGGCGCCTCGCCGTGGTCCTCGATCATGCACGCCGGCACGCCCTGGGAGTTGGGCTTGGCGGAAACGCAGCAGACCCTTGTCCTGAACCGCCTGCGTGGCCGCATCGCCGTGCAGGTGGACGGGCAAATGAAGACCGGGCGCGACGTCGTCATCGGCGCCATGCTGGGCGCGGATGAGTTCGGTTTTGCCACTGCCCCCCTCGTTGTCGAGGGCTGCATCATGATGCGCAAGTGCCACCTGAACACCTGCCCGGTCGGCGTGGCGACGCAGGACCCGGTGCTGCGCAGGAAGTTCGAGGGCAAGCCAGAGCACGTGGTGAACTACTTCTTCTTCGTCGCCGAAGAGGCGCGCGAGCTGATGGCGAAGCTCGGCGTGCGCACGATCAACGAGCTGGTCGGCCGCAGCGACCTGCTCGACACGCGCGAGGGCATCGAGCACTGGAAGGCGAAGGGCCTCGATTTCTCGAGAGTCTTTTACCAGCCGCAGGTGCCGGCCGAAGTCGCGCGCTATCACTGCGAGGCGCAGAGCCACGGCCTGGACAAGGCGCTGGACAACCGCTTGATCGAGCTCGCGCAGCCCGCGCTCGAGCGCGGCGAGAAGGTGACGATCGAAACCCAGATCCGCAACATCAACCGCACGGTCGGGACGATGCTCTCGGGCCGGATCGCCAAGCGCTACGGGCACGAAGGGCTGCCCGACGAGACCGTTCACGTGCGCCTGGCGGGCTCGGCGGGACAGAGCTTCGGCGCGTTCCTCGCGCGCGGCGTATGGCTCGATCTCATCGGCGATACCAACGACTACTGCGGCAAAGGGCTCTCGGGCGGGCGCATCACGGTGCAGCCCTCGCCGAAATTTCGCGGCGAGCCGGCCGAGAACATCATCACGGGCAACGTGGTGCTCTACGGCGCGATCGAGGGCGAGGCCTATTTCCGCGGCGTCGCCGGCGAGCGCTTTGCGGTGCGCAACTCGGGGGCCCAGGCGGTGGTCGAGGGCGTTGGCGACCATGGCTGCGAATACATGACCGGCGGCGCCGTGGTCGTCCTCGGCGCGACCGGGCGCAACTTCGCGGCCGGCATGTCGGGCGGCATGGCCTACGTGCTCGACCTGCAAGGCGATTTCGCCAAGCGCTGCAACACGGCGATGGTGGATCTGGAGCCGCTGGCGACCGAGAGCGAGCAGCGCGGCAAGCTGCCGGTGGCCTTCTGGCACAAGGGCAAATCCGACGAGGCGATCGTCCGGTCGCTGATCGAGCGACACCAGAAATTCACCGGCTCGAAGCGGGCCGCCAAGATTCTCGCTAAGTGGGCGGAGTTCCGTTCCCGCTTCGTCAAGGTGTTCCCGAAGGAATACCGGCGCGCGCTCGGCGAGCTGGCTGCCGCCTCCCAGAAGGTCGCCTAGAGCCGTGGGCAAGGTGACCGGCTTCATGGAATTCGAGCGCCTGGAGGAGCCGCACGAGGCGCCGGAGGCACGCAAGAAGCACTATCGCGAGTTCTACCTGCGCCTCTCGGACGAGGACGCCAAGGTCCAGGGCGCGCGCTGCATGGACTGCGGCATTCCCTTCTGCATGCAAGGCTGCCCGGTCAATAACATCATCCCGGACTGGAACGACCTGGTCTACCGCGGCGACTGGCAGGCGGCGATCGAGACGCTGCATTCCACCAATAACTTTCCTGAGTTCACCGGCCGCATCTGCCCCGCGCCGTGCGAGGAATCCTGCGTGCTGCGCATCAACGAGGACCCTGTCGGCATCAAGTCGATCGAGCACGCCATCATCGACCGTGCCTGGGAGTCGGGCTGGGTCAGGCCGCAGCCTGCCGCGCAGAAGACCGGCAAGAAGGTCGCGGTCGTCGGCTCCGGCCCGGCGGGCCTCGCCTGCGCGCAGCAGCTCGCGCGCGCCGGCCACGCGGTTACCTTATTCGAGAAGAACGACCGCATCGGGGGGCTGCTGCGCTACGGCATCCCCGACTTCAAGCTCGAGAAGCGCGTCATCGACCGGAGGCTCGAGCAGCTTGCCGCCGAGGGCGTGGAGTTCCGTGCCGGCGTCTGCGTCGGCAAGGCGCGCCCGGGGCAGGGCGTGCTGAACGACGCGCGCAGCTACGTCGCGCCCGAGAAGCTGCTCGCCGACTTTGACGCGGTGGTGCTCGCAGGCGGCGCCGAGGCGGCGCGCGACCTGCCGATCCCGGGGCGCGAGCTCGCGGGCGTGCACTACGCGATGGAGTTTCTGCCGCTGCAGAACAAGCGCGTCGCCGGCGACGCGGGCGTGCCCGAGCTCTCGGCCGCGGGCCGGCACGTGGTCGTGATCGGCGGCGGCGACACCGGCTCGGATTGCATCGGCACCTCGAACCGCCAGGGTGCCGCCTCGGTCACGAACTTCGAGCTCTTCCCGATGCCGCCGGATGTCGAGCGCAACCCGGTCTGGCCCTACTGGCCGACGCGGCTGCGTACTTCTTCTTCGCATGAGGAAGGTGTTGACCGGGACTGGTCGGTCGCGACCAAAGAGTTTGTCGGTCAGAACGGAAAGGTAAAAGCACTCAAGGCAGTGCGTTTGCAGTGGCAGGACGGCAGATCCTCCGAAGTGCCAGGCTCGGAGTTCGAGATCCCGGGCGACTTGGTGCTGCTGGCGATGGGGTTCGTCTCGCCGGTGCAATCGCTGCTGGAGGAGTTCGGCGTCGAGAAGGACCCGCGCGGCAACGCCAAAGCGGCAGTCGAAGGCGCGCGCAGCTACGTGACCAGCGTTCCGAAGGTCTTCGCCGCGGGTGACCTGCGCCGCGGCCAGTCGCTCGTGGTCTGGGCGATCCGCGAAGGTCGCCAGTGCGCGCGGGCGGTCGACGAGTTCCTGACCGGCTTCTCGGAGCTGCCGCGCTAATATCGCGCATGGCCGCAAAGGCCCGCGCCGCCTACACGCTCTCGGAAGCCGACCTGAAGTCGATCGGCTCGCACGGCATCCTGCGCAGCTATCCCAAGAACACGGTCATCGTCAGCGAGGGCGACACCACCGACTCGCTCTACGTGATCCTCGAGGGCCGCGTGAAGGCCTACGTGAGCGACAGCGACGGGCGGCAGGTCGTGCTCTCCACGCAGGGGCCGGGCGAGTACTTCGGCGAGCTGGTCCTGGACCAGGGGCCGCGCTCGGCCTCGGTGATGACGCTCCTGCCCTGCCGGTTCCTGGTCGTGCAGAAGGAGGAATTCCGCAAGTTCCTCCTGCAGAACCCGGCGTTCGCGCTCAGCCTCATAGAGAAGCTGATCGCGCGCGTGCGTGCGCTCACCGAGAACGTGAAGAGCCTCGCCCTGATGGACGTGTACGGCCGCGTCGCGCGCCTGCTGCTCGAGCTTGCCGAGGAGAGCAACGGCGGCTTCGTCATCTCGCAGCGGCTCACCCAGCAGGACATCGCCAGCCGCATCGGCGCCTCGCGCGAGATGGTGAGCCGGATCCTGAAGGACCTGTCGGTCGGGGGCTACCTGACCCAGTCCCGCACCGGGATCGTGCTGCACCGCAACCCCCCGGAGCATTGGTAGGCAAAAGTCCGGATCTGCGGGCCTGACTGTGCTTTTCGCACAGCCGGCGCCGGCACTGTCACGCTGCCTTCGGGGGCCGCCCTTCATAGCATGTTTCTCGCCAGCCCGACCCTAAGGAGGGCTGGTGCCGATGCCGGCGGCGAAATAAAAGCCGATGCCGGTGAGGATGCCGATCGAGGCGGTGATCCAGATCGAGGCGGCGGTAGTGAGGCCGCGCACCGTCAGGCCTTCCTTGACGATGACGTCGGTGCCGAGAAAGCCGATGCCGGTCATGATTCCCTGCGCCATGCGCGTTGGATCGATCACCACGCGCGCGGACGCCTGCTGGCTGAACCAGTGCGACTCGTACACCGTGACCAGCATGAGGAGCGTGGAGGCGACGCACACCAGCGCATGGGTGCGGAACCCGGCGGCGCGGCCGCGACAAGTGCGCTCGAAACCGATGATTCCGCCGGCCGTCAGCGCCGCGAGCAGCCGCCGGACCATCTCCAGAGAGTCGTTGTTCATCAGCATGTCGGAATTGTGACAGCGAGTGTAGGCACGTTTTCCAAGAACTATCAAGGAGTTCTGCCGCGCAGGGCGGCATCCGGGTTAGAATCCCTTGCCCGAATTGAGATGCCCCTCCACGTCGTCATCCTCGCCGCCGGCCAGGGCAAGCGCATGCGCTCGGCGCTTCCCAAGGTGCTGCACCCGCTCGCTGGAAGACCGCTGCTCGCCCACGTTCTGGACGCCGCGCGCGCGCTGAAACCCGACGCGATCCATGTCGTGCACGGCCACGGCGGCGCCGAGGTGAAGGCCGCGTTCAACGGCGCGCCGGTCGAGTGGGTCGAGCAGACGCGCCAGCTCGGCACCGGCCATGCGCTGCTGCAGGCGCTGCCGCGCATCCCGCGCGCCGCGACCGTGCTGGTGTTGAACGGCGACGTGCCGCTGCTGCGCGTCGAGACGCTGCGCAAGCTCGTCAAGGCCGCCGGCCGCAACCTGGCCATCGTCACGAGCGAGCTCACGCCGCACGAGGGCTACGGCCGCGTGCTGCGCGGCGCCGGCGAGCGCATCCTGCGCGTCATCGAGGAAAAGGACGCCTCCGCCAGGGAGAAGCGGATCCGCGAGTGGTACGCGGGCTTTCTCGCCGCCAACTGCTCGCGCCTCGCCGGCTGGCTCGCGAAGGTCGCCAACCGCAACGCGCAGAAGGAGTACTACCTCACCGACGTGATCGGCATCGCCGCCGACGCCGACCTGCCGGTGACGGCGGTCAAGGCGGTCGAGCCGCTGGAGGTCGCCGGCGTCAACTCGCGCCAGCAGCTTGCGATCCTCGAGCGCGCCTGGCAGAACGCGCAGGCGCGGCGCCTGCTCGACGCCGGGGTGACGCTCGCCGACCCCTGGCGCATCGACGTGCGCGGCAGGCTCGACTGCGGCCGCGAGGTCGCGATCGACGTCAACTGCGTATTCGAGGGCCGGGTCCGCCTCGGCGACCGCGTGCGCGTCGGGCCGAACTGCGTGCTGAAGGACGTCGTCATCGCGGCCGACAGCGAGGTGCGCGCGTTCTCGATGCTGGAAGATGCCGAGGTCGGCGCGCGCTGCCGCGTCGGCCCGTATGCGCGGCTGCGCCCGGGCGCCGAGCTCGCCGAGGACGTGCACATCGGCAACTTCGTCGAGGTGAAGGCGAGCCGGATCGGCGCGGGCAGCAAGGCGAACCACCTTGCCTACGTCGGCGATGCCGAGGTCGGCGCGCGCGTCAACGTCGGCGCGGGCACGATCACCTGCAACTACGACGGCGTAAACAAGAACCGCACCGTGATCGAGGACGACTGCTTCATCGGCTCGGATGCGACACTGGTCGCGCCGGTGCGCATCGCCAGGGGCTCGTACATCGGCGCGGGCTCGACCATCGACAAGGACACGCCGGCAGGCCAGCTCACGGTGGCGCGCGCGCGGCAGGTGTCGGTCGCGCGCTGGCAGCCGCCGCGCAAGAAATGAGGCACAGGCCATGTGCGGAATCGTAGGCGCTGCCGCCCGGCGCGACATCCTGCCGGTCCTGATCGAGGGTCTGAAGCGGCTCGAATATCGCGGCTACGACTCCTGCGGCGTGGCAGCGGTCGGCGCGGACGGCCTCGAGCGGTTGCGCAGCGTCGCGCGCGTCGCCGACCTGTCCTCGCAGGTCGAAAAAAGGAAGCTCGCGGCCGAGACCGGCATCGCGCACACGCGCTGGGCGACGCACGGCGCGCCCGTCACCGCGAACGCGCACCCGATCCTGTCGCGCGGCGAGATCGCGCTGGTCCACAACGGCATCATCGAGAACCACGAGGAGCTGCGCGCCGAGCTCAGGGCGAAGGGCTACGGCTTCGAGACCCAGACCGACACCGAGGTGGTCGCGCACCTGGTGCACAGCCTCTACGACGGCGGCGGGCTGCTCGAGGCAGTGCGCCGCGCCGCGGCGCGGCTTTCGGGCGCCTACGCGATCGCGGTGGTGTCGAGCCGCGAGCCGCATCGGGTGGTCGGCGCGCGCGCCGGCAGCCCGCTCGTTGTCGGCGTCGGCGCAAGGGAGAACTTCCTCGCCTCGGATGCGCTCGCCCTCGCCGGCACGACCGACCAGATCGCGTTTCTGGAGGAAGGCGATGTCGCCGAAGTGGGCCTCGAGGGGTTCCGTGTCGTCGACGCGACCGGCAAGGCGGTCAGCCGTCCGGTGCGCAAGGTGCAGACCAGCGGCGTCGCCGCCGAGCTCGGCCAGTACCGCCACTACATGCAGAAGGAGATCTTCGAGCAGCCGCGCGCGGTCGCCGACACCCTGGAGGGCGTCGGCGTGGTGTCGCCGGCGCTGTTCGGCGACCCGGCCGGCAAGAGCCTCGGCCGGGCCCGCTCGGTGCTGATCCTCGCCTGCGGCACGAGCTACTACTCCGGGCTCGTCGCCAAGGAGTGGATCGAGTCGCTCGCGCGCCTGCCGGTGCAGGTCGAGATCGCGAGCGAGTACCGCTACCGCGACAGCGTTCCCGACCCGCACGCGCTGGTCGTGCTGATCTCGCAGTCGGGCGAGACCGCCGACACGCTCGCTGCGCTGAAGCACGCCAAGTCCCTCGGACAGAAGCGCACGCTCGCCGTCTGCAACGTAGCCTCGAGCGCGATGATGCGTGAGACGAAGCTGCGCTACCTGACCCACGCCGGCGTCGAGATCGGCGTCGCCTCGACCAAGGCGTTCACCACGCAGCTGGTCGCGCTTTTCCTGCTTTCGCTTTGCCTCGCCAAGCTGCGCAAGAGGATCTCGAAGAAGGAGGAGCAGAAGCATCTCAGGAGCCTGCGCCACATTCCCAAGGCGCTCGGCGCGGCGCTCGCGCTCGAGCCTCAGCTGATCGCATGGTCGCAGCGCTTCGCGAAGAAGGAGCACGCGCTCTTCCTCGGCCGCGGCCTGCACTACCCGATCGCGCTCGAGGGCTCGCTCAAGCTCAAGGAGATCTCCTACATCCACGCCGAGGCGTATCCGGCAGGGGAACTCAAGCACGGGCCGCTCGCGCTCGTCACCGCCGAGATGCCGGTGGTGACGGTGGCGCCGAACGATGCGCTGGTCGAGAAGCTCAAGTCGAACATGCAGGAGGTGCGCGCGCGCGGCGGCGAGCTCTACGTGCTCGCCGACGGCGACACGCAGATCGCGCCGTCGGAGGGCGTGAACGTGGTGCGACTGCCCGAGCACTACGGGCTGCTTTCGCCGATCCTGCACGTGGTGCCGCTGCAGCTGCTCGCGTATCACACGGCGCTCGCGCGCGGCTCCGACGTCGACAAGCCACGCAATCTCGCCAAGTCCGTCACAGTGGAGTAAGTCTGCTAGTAGGTAGTTTCGAGGGTGCAACGGAAATTCTCTGCACTTTCAGGCTGCGTAGCAGCGCGCTAACGGCAAGTCGCTACAGCAGCTATCAGCAAGACTTGCTGAAACTCGTCCTCGAACTCAGGCGAATTCGCGGCTTCACATTTCGTAGGATCGCTCAGCAGCTACAGGCGCAAGGCGTGCTGTCGAGCAAAGGACTAGCTCTGACAGCGGAACATGTCTTCTCGATCTACGCGAAAGGCATACGGCGAAAGCGTCGCCTCAGGTCGAAACCTAGGGTCAAACTGACGTGCCCCCCGATTTAGTACGGAATCGAGGTGGAGTCCGGGGTTAAGGTTACGACCTTTTCAAAGGGTTTGCGCACGCGATCGGCGGAACGCCGAGAAGCGTGCGCTGCCTTGAACTCTTCAG
>Ga0233425_10003722_pt1 | contig 27033 bp, 23 predicted proteins | sample Watercolumn_Towu_2_FD_181712 | JGI IMG/M metagenome (GOLD analysis project Ga0233425, IMG submission 181712) | Freshwater microbial communities from Lake Towuti, South Sulawesi, Indonesia - Watercolumn_Towuti2014_140_MG | ecosystem: Environmental > Aquatic > Freshwater > Lake | place...
TTCACGGATGGGATTAGGTCGGCCTTACACAGAACGTATGAGGTCGTTTTATCGCGGAAAAATTACACCGCCAGGATGAAAACACAACGATTTATTAACTCACCTTGCGCGGTGGCGCGGCGACATAAATGTCGCGCTACGAGGAAACTGCGTAACATCAGTTAGTAAGGAGTCAAAGATGGCAAAAGCCATCCCGTTTTGATGATATGAATTCTTGTTTATACAGGTTTATAAGCTGTGATCTTTGCGCTGTACACTGCCTTGTAAACAGCCTCGCGCGGATATTCCTTCACATCCAATTTCATTTCATCCATGGCGCTGTCCACGGTTTGCTTGTCGAAGAAAACCGGTGTGATGGATATATCTGTGAAGCCGGCCGACTCCATCATGCCGATGTAATTCTTTGCTTCGACGGCGCCGGCCACACAGCCTGCCCAGGCGCTCAGGCTTTGCCGGACGGGTTCCGGGAGTACGCCGTCTGTGACAATGTCTGAGACGGCAAGTTTGCCGCCGGGTGCAAGCACGCGAAAAGCCTCAGCGAACACCCTGGCCTTGTCGGGTGAGAGGTTGATGACGCAGTTCGAGATAACGACATCCACTGTGCCGCTCTCAACAGGCAGGTCTTCAAGATAGCCCTGGCGGAATTCGATATTGACTGCGTTGACCCGCTGCGCGTTGGCCTGCGCCCGCTCAATCATTTCGGGAGTCATGTCCACGCCGATCACACGCCCCGCGGGACCGACTTGCCGGGCAGCCAGCAGACAGTCGAGCCCTGCGCCGGAGCCAAGGTCCAGCACAGTTTGACCGGGCTTCAACGAGGCAAGTGTGATCGGGTCGCCGCAGCCGTAGCTGGTGTAGGATACGTCAGATGGAACAGTGGTGAGCAGATCCAGCGGGTAGAGTTTATTTTCGGGTGTGCAGCAATTGTCGGCGCAGCAGGATGCGCTGTTCTTGATCCGTTCCGCATAGTGCTCGCGGACGGCGTCATGGATTGGTGTATTCGTTGTCATAAGTTTCTCCTTGTATAGATATTTGTCTATGTGTTTTTGTAAAATCAATGGGATGCCGTCCGGGATGGCATCCCATGTTTAGCCCTGGCTGGGTTTGATGACGTTCAGTGTGGCTTCGGCCTCGGGGGCGAATTTCAGCATGATCTGCCCGCAGCACACAGCGACATTTTCCTGGTTGAGTGTGTAGAAGGTTTGCTTGCCTTCCTCGCGGATATTGACGAGGCCGGCGTCGCGCAGGATGGCAAGGTGGTGCGAGACTGTGGGTTGGGAGACATGCATTTTTTCCACAATATCGCTGACCGAGAGCCAGCAACAACAGCATTCGCTCATGATCTTCTGGCGGGTCTCGTCTGCGATGGCTTTGGCAAAAAGGACGGGATTGAATTTCATACTGTACCTGTAATCATATAGATAATCTTCTATATGTATTATATAGGTATTTGCCTATGTGTCAAGTTGAAATTCAGCGTGCAAGCAAAGGTTGCCGTCCATCCGACGCTGGAGAGCGTCTTGCACGCTCCAACCCTTCGAGCGCAGCGGCATTTCCCGAAGTTTGAGAAAGCCATGCTGTTTTGTGATTCGGCACTTGTAGTGCCTTATAAATCGTGTTATATTAGCGCCACTTTTCCGGGCAGGATCACCGGAAACTTTTTAATCACTGATGTTACGCACCGCCCTGAAGGTTTGGATGAAAAGCAAGCCTGATTTACGGGAACCTTCGGGACGTTCCGCGTAAGGTGAGTTGATAAATTGCATCTCTGCAGAGGAGGTGCAAAATTCTTATTGCAGGAAAATATTATGACAACCAATTTCCTTACCAAAGAGGGTTTTCAAAAGCTTCAAGAGGAACTGGATCATTTACGCACCACCAAACGCCAGGAAGTGGCAGCGCGACTGCACGAAGCCATGGAAGGTGGGGAATTGATCGAGAACGCCGAATATGAAGCCGCCAAGAACGAGCAAGCCTTCGTTGAAGGGCGCATCCAGGAGCTTGACCTGTTACTCGCCACCGCCCACATCATTGAAGATAACGGCAAACCAAAAAAGAACGACGCCATTCAAGTCGGGTCTAAAGTGACCATTAAAGAAGGAAACTTTGAGGCTGAGTCTTTTGTGATTGTCGGCGCCGCAGAAGCCAACCCGCGCGAAGGCAAGATCTCAAACGAGTCGCCGATCGGCAAGGCCATTCTGGGACATAAAGCGGGTGACACGGTCAAAGTCGAAACCCCCGGCGGCACCTACAATGTTAAGATAATCAAAGTCGGCTAATTTTCAGGCGCGACCATTTTGCCCCGCGTCTATCACGCGGGGCTTTTTTTAACCCCCAAAAAGAAAGAACATACCGCCATGTCTGAATACACAACCCTGGAAAAAATCCGTTTGCAGAAAATCGAAGAATTGAAGGCAGAAGGGGTTGACCCGTATCCCACGCGCGCCGAACGCAGCCACACCAGCTCACAGGCCAGCGCGGAGTTTGAATCTGCCGAGAAGGAAGCGCGCGAGGTGAAGGCCACCCTGGCCGGCCGCATCCGCGCCAGCCGCGCCATGGGCAAGGTCACCTTTGTTCATATCGAAGACCGCGACGGCAAGATCCAATTATTTTTCCGCGCCAACGAATTGGGCAAGGATCGTCTCGATTTCTTTAACAAGATGTTCGACCTTGGCGATTTTATCCAGGCAAGCGGAGTCATGTTCCGCACCAAGACGGGCGAGATCACGCTTCATGTCCACGACTTCAAACTGCTCGCCAAATCTGTGACGCCCCTGCCCGCAGACAAAGATGTGACCCAGGAAGACGGCACCGTCATCCGATATGCCGCGCTCGAATCGGCGGAACTGCGCGCGCGCCAGCGTTATGCCGACCTGGCTGTCAACCCGCATGTGCGCGATAACTTCCGCAAGCGCGCCGCGCTCATCAAGGCCCTGCGGACATTTCTTGACGAGCATGATTTCCTCGAAGTTGAAACGCCGATTTTACAGCCCTTGTACGGCGGCGCGGCGGCGCGCCCGTTTGTGACTCATCACAACGAACTCGACCAGGACATGTATTTGCGCATCTCCTTCGAGTTGTATCTCAAACGCCTGCTGGTGGGCAACCTTGAGCGCGTCTACGAAATTGGCCGCGACTTCCGCAATGAGGGCGTCTCGTTCAAACACAATCCCGAATTCACCCAGCTTGAGTTTTACTGGGCATATGCCGATTATTTGCAGGTGATGGAGTTGACCGAGCAGATGGTTTCCTACGCCGCCGAGAAAGTCACCGGCTCAACGAAGGTGAAATTTGGCGGGCACGAACTGGAATTCAAGCCGCCGTGGAAGCGGGTTGAAATGCGGGCCGGCATTCTGGAAACCAGCGGCATTGACATCGCCGAACACAAGACAGCTGAAGACCTGCTCAAAGCCATCCGCGCCAAACATGGCAACAAGGCGCCCGATCCAAAAGCGACGCGCGGCAAGATGATTGACTTCCTGCTGGGCGAGTTCCTCGAGCCGACGCTCATCCAGCCGACATTCCTATATAACTACCCGCGCGATATTTCGCCGCTGGCGAAATCCATGCCGGGTGACCCGCTCACCGTGGAGCGTTTTGAAGGCTACGTGGCCGGCTTTGAGCTCTGCAATGCCTTCACCGAATTGAATGACCCGCTTGACCAGGAACAGCGTTTTATCGAAATGGGCCGTGACTATGCCGAGGATGATGAAGAGAAGCATCCGCTTGATGAGGATTATCTGCGCGCCATGCGCTACGGTATGCCCCCGAATGGCGGCTTTGGCATGGGCGTGGATCGCCTAACGATGGTGTTGACAAACAATCACTCCATCCGCGAAGTATTATTGTTCCCTGCCTTGCGAAATGAAGAGTTTGGGGAATAAAAAAATGGCACAGTATTTGCTGTGCCATTTTTTTATTCCTGTTTTACTTGCGTATGAATGCCGCAATTGAATTTCCGTCAGCAGAGATGAGAGTGAGTGTGTCATCTTCAATTTTGAAGGATGTGGTAACGCCAATCACCCGGAAGACTGCGCTCTCCTGCTGCATGAGCGGTTCATCGCAGGCCATTTCAGTTGTGGCGAGCATCCCAAAGATGAGCGCACCACCCTTGACCTTGTAATCGCCGCTGAAACTGTTGCAGCCGACACTGCCGCTGACCAGGCCGTCTTTTCCAAAAGTGAGGGAGGCTTCAACGTTTGGCGCGGCAGGCGTCGGGTTGGCGGGTGATCCGTACGAGACCAGCTTCCAGGAGCCGGTCAGAGCCGCGGAGGCAGAGTCAGCGCAGGCGGTTAAGAATGCTCCGATCAGAATTAAGAGGGCGGTTTGGATAAATTGCGACTTTTTCATTTTTCTCTCCTGAATTTGGATTTCACAGTGTCTGACGTTGTTAATGGAAAAAGGTTCCCCGGGGGCGTTTTTTTACAGGCGGAAGGCGGGCGAATAATTCACACAATCTTTATTTTTTATTAACTCGGCCTTTATCCTGCCTGCCGGGCGAGTTTGATAATATCAATTCCGAAGCCTGCAAATGGGTCTTTTACCTTCTGCAAGAGGATCATACTTTTGATGACCTTCAAACAAGTCCGAAAAATTGACACACTCAGGAAGAATGCCGGCAGGACGGTCGTTATGTATTCCTGGCTGGCCCTGGCCGGCCTGGCTGTGATCATTTCATCGGGGTGGTCCATCATCAAATCCGTGAACGGGCAGACAGGCCTGCCAGTTTTTATCACCCTTTTCGCATCGTTGATTTACCTGGGCGTGGTTGTAGCACATTTCAGGTTTACAACATCCCAAATGACCTTGAAGCAGGAAATAAACCTGCGTATGGAGCAGGAACTTCAGGCAGAGCGGGATTACGCGGCGCAGATCGTTAACCTGATGGGGCAGGGGTTGACGGTCACTGACGCGAACGGGTGTTTTGAGTTTGTCAACCCGGCCTACGCCAGCCTGATCGGTTATACCCCGGCCGGCTTGATCGGCAGGAATCCAATGGACTTTGCCGCGCCTGAAGACCACGATATTTTGATTGAGCAGAAAAAACAACGACAGGCCGGCAAATCGTCTTCGTATGAGTCCCGCTTGGTGCGCGCTGATGGCAGCGCCGCGAACGTATTGATCACCGGGGTGCCGCGCAACATCTCCGGCGACGACGCCCCGCACGGTTCGATTTCGGTCATTACCGACCTTTCCGAGCACAAGCAAATTGAGGAAAAACTGCGGGCGAGCGAGGCTAATTTTAGAAGCCTGTTCGATGATTCGCCCCTCTCTTTGTGGGAGGAGGATTTTTCAGCAGTCAAACGGCGGCTGGATGAATTGCGCGCGGACGGCGTTACAGACTTTGACGCCTACCTTGGTGAGCATCCCGAAGTTGTGGCTGAGTGTGTTGCCCTGGTCCGTGTGCTGGACGTGAACAAGGCGACACTTAAATTATTTGAGACTGCCTGCAAGGAGGATTTTGTCAACAACCTGGCCGCCAGCCTCCCGGAGACGGGGTATGAATATTTCCGCCGTGAATTGGTACAGATCGCCTCCGCGAGATTGCATTTCGAACTGGAGTTTATGACCCAAACCATGAGCGGAAGGATGATTACAATCAAATTGAACTGGGCTGTGATCTCCGGCTATGAAAAAGACCTGTCCAGGGTCATTGTTTCGATTATCAATATCACCGAGCAAAAGCGGGCCGAGGAGGAACTTCAGAAGACGAACGACCAGCTTGAAGAACTAGTCATGCGCGCCAATACCTTTGCCGCCAAGGCCGAACTGGCCAACGTGGCGAAGAGCGAATTTCTGGCAAACATGAGCCATGAGATTCGCACGCCGTTGAACGGCGTCATCGGCATGACCGGGCTGCTGCTCGAAACCGACCTGACCGCTGAACAGCGGGAATATACAGACATTGTCCGCACCAGCGGGGAACTGCTTTTGTCATTGATCAATGACATCCTTGATTTCTCGAAGATCGAAGCGAAGAAATTGGAATTTGAAATTGTGGATTTTGACCTGAAGGAAGTGCTGGAAGACACGATCGGCATCTTCTCGCTTCAGGCTGAAAAAAAGAATTTGCAGTTGAGTTTAAGTTTTGAGCCCGGCGCGCCAAACCTGCTGCGCGGCGATCCGGGCCGGCTGCGCCAGGTTGTGATCAACCTGGTGGCGAACGCGATTAAATTTACAACGCAAGGCGGCGTGAGCATAAACGTCAGGCAGGAGGCGCAGACTGAAGAGCACGCCACCCTGCGGATCGAGATACGGGACAGCGGCATCGGCATTCCGAGGGATCGCATCTCCATTTTGTTTACCCCCTTCACGCAATTGGACAGTACCATCACACGCAAGTATGGCGGCTCCGGTTTGGGGCTGGCCATATCAAAACAACTGGTTGAGTTGATGGATGGCCGGATCGGCGTGGAAAGTTCGGATGGAAACGGCTCATGCTTCTGGTTCACAGTGCGGCTGGCGAGGCAGGCTCTTCGCGAGACGGATGTATATGGCGCAGAGGATCAGCCTCATGTGGAAGCGCCTCATCCTGCAAGCCAGGCCCAGCCTAGGGAGATATTAAAGCACATTCATATCCTGCTTGTCGAAGATAACACCACCAACCAGCTGGTGGCGCTTTCGATCTTGAAGAAACTGGGTTACCACGCTGACGCAGTTGCAAATGGAATCGAAGCCCTTGAGTCGCTGAAAAAGATTCGCTACGACCTGGTCTTGATGGACTGTCAGATGCCGGAGATGGATGGCTTCACGGCCACTGCCGCGATTCGCGCTGTGGATTCCAGGGTGATTGATCCTGATGTGCCTGTGATTGCCATGACCGCGCACGCCATGCAGGGCGACCGCGAACGCTGCATGGTTTCTGGCATGGACGATTACCTGACCAAGCCCATTAAGCCGGCAGAACTTGCGGCGAAGCTCGAGTACTGGTTAAAGGATGTGCTTGAGAAAAAGACAGATGGTATGAAGTCGGTTATTTTTTCGAATCAGCCAGCTCACACGGAGGGGCAGGGTATGGACAAAAAAGAAGAAGACAATATTCAAAAGCCGCTTGTTTTCGACGAATCAGAACTGCTCAATCGGCTGATGGGCGACCGCGAATTGGAAAAAACCGTCATCAGCGCTTTTCTGGCGGAGATGCCGCAGCAGATCACCCGATTGAAAGGCGAGGTTACGAACAGGAACCCGGTCAATGCCCGTATACAGGCGCATACCATTCGCGGCGCATCGGCCAACCTTGGGGCGGAGGCATTAAGGCGCGCCGCGCATCAGGCTGAAAAATTAGGCGAAAAAGGAGACCTGGACGGCCTGGCCGTCCTGATCCCGCTCATTGAAGCGGAATTTAATCTGTTTCAGGAAACCGTCAGTAAAACAGGGATGTTGGCAACCCCATAACAAAGGAGCGGATAATAGATGAAAAGTTTAATTGTCGAAGACGATACCACCACCAGGTTTTTAATGCAAAAGTTCCTGGAACCCTATGGCGAAAGTCATGCAGCCGGAAACGGAATGGAGGCTTTACTGGCTGTCTCAAATTCCCTGATCTCCGGCGAACCATACCAGTTGATCTGCCTCGACATCATGATGCCGGATATGGACGGCCTGACCGCCTTGAAAAAAATCCGCGCGCTTGAAGCGACTCAGGGCATCATGGTCGGCGACGGCGTGAAGATCATCATGACCACGGCCTTGAGCGACATGGAACATAAAATGACGGCTGCTCATGAATTCTGCGACGCCTATCTCGTCAAACCCATAGACAGGTCAAAACTCATTGACCTCATCCATTCCTTCAAGCTGGCCGAAACATAAGGAACCCCCATGGACCGCTCTGCGCATCAGGTGTTGATCATTGACGACTCGCCCATAGACCGGCTGATGTTGTCTTCCATCCTGCAAAAGGAAGGGTATCACACGCTCGCAGCGTCCAACGGGTTGGAGGGGATGCGGCAGGCCAGAGACTGCCAGCCGGATATCATCCTGCTGGACGTGCTGATGCCGGACGAGAACGGCTTCGAGACCTGTGCCAAACTCAAACTGGACCCGGTCACCAACCCGATTCCGGTCATCTTCCTCTCCAGTGAAAATAACACGAAGAGCCGTATCTCCGGGCTGACGGGCGGCGGGGTGGATTACATCACCAAGCCTTTCGAGACCGAGGAAGTGATGGCGCGCCTGCGCATCCATTTGCGCATTCGACAGGCTTTCAATGCCCTGATCGAACAACAGAAGAATCAACTATCCCAGCTTACAACCGCCCAGAAGGCGATTCTGGTCCAGCCCGAAGAAATACCCGAAGCGAAGTTTGCCGTGCATTACCGCCCGCTGCATGGCGCCGGCGGAGACTTCTATGATGTCATTCCGCTTGGAAACGGCATTGACGGATTCTTCAGCGCGGATATCGGCGGGCATGACCTCGGCTCGGCCTTTGTCACCTCGGCTTTGAAGGTGTTGCTGCGCCAGAACTTTAACTCGCTGTACACCCCGCTGGAGGTCATGGTACTGCTCAACAGTGTGCTCCTGCCGGTGCTGAATGAAGGCGTGCTGCTGAGCGCCTGCTGTATGAGATTGAACCGCCGCTCAGAACGCCTGACGGTGGTGGACGCCGGCCATCCGCCGGTACTGCACCTGGATTCAAATGGAAACGCAAACTACATCTTTGCCAAGGGCGACCTGCTCGGCGCATTTGGCACGCCGTATTTTGAAAGCGCGGAAGTGAAAGTGGCAAAGGGAGACCGCCTGTTCCTGTTCAGCGACGGCCTGATCGAAAATCTTCATGGGAGCATTGTGCCGCGCAGTGAAGGTATGCACCATCTCGAAGAAGCGTTGATTGCCCGCCGCTGCCTGCCGCTGGCTGCGATGGTTGAGGAGACAGCCCAGTCAATCTGCTCAGCCGATGAAAACCCCGGGGATGACATGTTGTTGTTGGGGGTGGAGGTGTAAACATGGAGACAAGCCAGGTCAAAAACTGGGCGGCCGCAGCCAGCCTTGAAAATGTAGACCTCATCTGCGCCGAGATGACAGTCTGGCTGGAGGAGCGCGAGTTGTACCGCGAGCTTTTTGCTCTTGAGATACTGGCGCGCGAGGCGCTGAACAACGCCGTCTTTCATGGCAACAGGAGTGACCCGTCGAAGAAGGTGCAGGCCGAAATTAAGCATGACGCGGAGTCTGTCAGTATTAAAGTCAGCGATGAAGGCCCCGGCTTTAATTGGCGGGAGTGCCTGAAAAAGGAGGAGGTCAATGACAACAGGGAAAACGGACGCGGCTTAACACTCTACCAGCTTTATGCCGACAAGGTTGAATTTAACGAGAGCGGTAACGAGGTGATTTTGATTCGATTAGTCAACAGCAGAAAACCGTCGAAATCTTTTCAGGATATTAGAGAAGGAAAATAATCATGCAGCCAGAACCCGAAAATCAAATTGAACAGGACCCAATCATTCGCTTCTACAAGCCCGAAGGGGATATCACAGCCTCCAGCGCCCCGCTGATCCGTGTTGATTTGAAGAACCTGATCGCGGAGGGCGTGCGCGACCTGGTCATTGACATGATCAACACGCGGGTGATCGATTCAACCGGCATCGGACTGCTGGTCTCCACGCATAATTCGCTCCAGCGCCTGAATGGTAAATTAACCATCAAGAACCTGACGCAGGAACTTCTGGAACTGCTTAAAGCGTTCCGTCTTGACAAACACTTTAATATGTCCGGCGACCCAAGGCTTGGATCGCCGGCGAGGATGTGAACACCATGCTTGATATGGATGATGCCTTTATCAAGGAATACCTCGCTGAGTCACGCGAGCATCTGGCGGATATCGAGACCGACCTGCTTGAGATCGAAGCGGCCGGGGAAAACGCCGACGAGAAGCTGGTCAACAAGGTCTTTCGCGCGGCGCATTCGATCAAGGGCGGCGCGGGATTCTTTAACCTGCATAAGATTCAGGAACTGGCGCACCGCACCGAAAACGCGCTGGATATGATCCGCTCGGGCGAAATGACCCCGGCCCCGGATGTGGTCAATGTGCTGTTGACGGCCTTCGACCGACTGCGCGACCTGCTGAATAATTACCAGTCCAGCAACCAGGCAGACAACACGGAGATTCTTGTGGCGCTCTCGGGGATGGTTTCGGCCAACCTGGCGCCGTCCAAAAAAGAGTCGCTGACGCATACGGTGAAGGTGACAGCGCCCGGCGTGAAGACGGTGCTAAACGTGCCGGAGTTTGACTTTACCCGCGCAAAGAGCGGCGGTCATTATATTTACCTGATCGAATACGACTTGATTGACGATGTGCAGCGCAGGGGCAAGCGTCCGCTGGATGTGTTGTTCCTGCTCAGCAACTCGGGCACGATCATCGAGGCGGTCTTTGAGTTGGAAGGCGCCGGCACGCTGGATGACGAGCCGTCGAACCGCCTGCCGTTCGTGGTGCTGTTCTCCACGGAACTTGCGCCGCAGATGGCCGAGGTGATCTTCGACCTGCCGTCCAACCAGATTCACGTCATCCACACGCCGCAGTCTCTTCCAGCAGAGGAAACTCCGAAGGCGGCTGAACCAACTGCCGGCTATGAAAGACCCGCAGTTTCCATCAGCCCGCAGGTTGTGGATGTCCCCTCCCAGCCGCAGACATTCTCCCAGCCCGCATCTGCCGCGCCGCTGGTTGAATCTGCGGGCGGATTGGAATCCACGCTGAGGGTGGATGTGAGCGTGCTGGAGACATTGATGAACCTGGCCGGCGAACTCGTGCTCAGCCGCAACCAATTGCTGGATGCGATGACGAGCGGCGACCAGCATACGATGCAGATCGGCGCGCAACGCATCAACCTCGTGACATCTGAACTTCAGGAAAGCATCATGCTGACGCGTATGCAGCCGGTCAGCAATATCTTTAATAAATTCCCGCGCATCGTGCGCGACCTTTCGAAGGAACTCGGCAAGGAGATTCGGCTTGAGATCTCCGGCCGAGAAGTGGAGATGGACAAGACCATCATTGAAGGCTTGAACGACCCGATGACGCATATGGTGCGCAATGCGGTGGATCATGGCATTGAAAGTCCCGCCGTGCGTATGAGCGCGGGCAAGCCGGCCTTTGGCACGATCAACCTCAAGGCATATCACGAAGCCGGGCAGGTGGTGGTTGAAATACAGGATGACGGCAAAGGCATTGACCCCGCAAAGGTGGCGGCCTCGGCTGTTTCAAAGGGACTGGTCACGCAGGAGCAGGTGCGGGGAATGTCTGCCAAGGAAATGATCGCGCTGATCTTCATGCCGGGCCTGTCCACTGCCGACAGGATCAGCGACTTGTCCGGCCGCGGCGTGGGCATGGACGTGGTCAAGACCAACTTCGATAAATTGGGCGGCAAGGTCGAGATCGATTCAGCGCCCGGCAAGGGGACTCACATCACCATCCGCCTGCCGCTGACTCTGGCCATCATCCCGTCGCTGCTGCTTTCTGTAAACGGGGAAAGATTCGCCATCCCGCAGGTGCATGTCAGCGAGTTGATTCACATTTCGGCGGACCAGATCAAGAAGCGGATCGAGATCGTCGGCAACTCAGAGGTATTGATGCTGAGAGGCGCGCTGATTCCTCTGGTGCGTTTAAGTGACGTACTCATGATCGAAAGAAAACTTTCTGATTTTGAAACAGGCGAATTGACTCCCGACCAGCGCGCCAGGATCGCAGACCGCCGCTCGCCGCGTTATCCCTTTGACAGCGCGGAACCCATCGTGGACGAGGGCGCCTTCAAAAAGGATAAATCCGTCCGTTCTGCCATTGAACGCCGCTACCACGCCGCGAGTCATCTTAATATCGTGGTCATCACCGCCGGCGCGTTGAAATATGGCCTGGTGGTGGACCAGCTTCACGACACGGTGGAAATCGTGGTCAAGCCGCTTGGGCGCCACTTCAAAGGACTGCGCGAATATGCCGGCGCCACCATCCTCGGCGATGGAAATGTGGCGCTCATTCTGGATGCGGCAGGCATCGCCGCCAAGACGGGACTCGTCTCAATGGCTGGCAGCCGCCGCGCGCAGGAACTCAACGCAGCGACCACCCGCGAAGAGGCCAGGAGTTCGCAGTCCCTGCTTGCCTTCCGCAATTCGCCGCCTGAGTATTGCGCCATCCCAATGGATTTGGTGGTGCGCGTCCTGCAGGTTGAAAATGGACAGATCGAATGGACAGGCGGGCGGCGCACCATGCAATATCGTGACGCATCCCTGCCGCTGGTGACTTTGAAGGATACAGCCCAGGTCGGCGAACTTCAGGCCGAACAGGAAAAGGTCGTCGTGATCTTTAATGTCCTCGGGCATGAGGTTGGCCTGTTGGCCGGGATGCCGGTGGATGTTGTGGATACCTCCGCCGCCATTGACCATGAAACCCTGCACCAGAAAGGCGTGCTCGGCTCCGCCATCATTGACGGCAATACCACGCTCATCCTGGATATTTTTGAGATTGTCGCGGCGCTCCACCCGGATTGGGCGGCAGAAGCCGCGCAGAGCGCGCCCCAGCCGAATCCCGACGCGGATGTGATTCTTCTGGCTGAGGATTCGGATTTCTTCCGCGGACAGGTGCGGCGTTACCTCGAAAGCGACGGTTACTCCGTCATCTCGGCTGTTGACGGGCAGGAAGCCTGGGAACTGCTCGGGTCAAACGCCGGCAAGGTGAAACTGGTCCTGACCGATATAGAGATGCCCCGCCTCGACGGCCTGGGGTTGACCCGCGCCATTCGCGCCGACCAGCGCTTTAGCGGCCTGCCGGTCATCGCCCTCACATCGCTCGCAAGCGATGAGGATAACGCGCGCGGACTGGCCGCCGGTGTGAATGAATACCAGATCAAGCTTGACCGCGAGAAATTACTGGAAGGCATCCGCAACATGCTTCAAAAAGCAGGTTAACAGGATCGTTTTTGAAAAACAGGACTTACTACGCATAATGGGCGTTCTCTAACGCCAATTACACAGCCCGCGCGTTGGAGAACGCGCTCTACACAGGGTTTTGCGTAAGTCCTAAAAAACAGATATGCTCTGAAATACCAAAACCAAGGAGAAATATCATGCAAAAACTAGCCAATGAGTATCGCATTAACGACACCAATTTGAGCCTGCGCAAGGAATTCATCAGCCTCGGGGCGGATGATGTCCGCATCCTGCGGCAGTTATATGGCTGGGCAAAGCAGGCGGCTGCCGGAATGGCAAGGGAATTTTATGATCACCAGTTTGGCTTTGCCCCGACGTACGAGTTTTTTAACGAGTATGCCAAAAAGCGGAACGTTACCCTGTCTCAGTTGCGCGAAAGACTTGAGCAGTCTCAGGCCGGCTATTTTGTCCAGATATTTGAAGAAGCCCAGAGCGGAAAGTTCGATACGGATTATTTTGAAAAACGCCTGCATGTGGGCAAGCTGCATAACAAGATCAACCTGCCGTTGAAATGGTATTTGGGCAGTTACAGCCTTTACAAGGATTTGACCCACAAGTACCTGAAGAGGTCGTTTTTCTTTCGCCCGGGTTTCCGCAGCAGGGCCGAGCGCGCCATCTTTGTAGTATTCAACTATGACATGCAGGCCGTTGCGGACGCGTTCTTCTATGATTACCTGCAATCCATCAGCATGGACCTTTCATCCATACCGGTTACGGTAGCGGCCCATGATTTATCCGAATACTACGAGCCGCTAAAGGCCACCCTGCGCGGGGTTCTCACCACGGTTTCAGACAGCTCCATTTCAATTACGTCATTTTCAAACCAGCTTTCTGCAAAAACAAACATCGTTGCCGCCGCCGCCGAGGAGTTGAGCGCGAACACTGCCTCTGTGGCAGACGGCATGGAAAAAGCCAGCAATAACCTGCACGCTGTGGCTGTGGCGGTGGAGGAAATGACTGCCACCACCGGCGAGATCGCCAAGAATTCTGAAAAAGCCCATACCACCACAGAACAAGCCGCGCATGAGGTGGATCAGTTCTCGATGGTGATGAACCGTTTGGGCGAATCGGCGCAGGAGATCGGCAAGGTGACCGAAACGATCACGCGCATTTCCTCGCAGACCAACCTGCTGGCGTTGAACGCTACGATCGAGGCGGCGCGGGCCGGCGCGGCTGGCAAGGGTTTTGCGGTGGTCGCCAGCGAGATCAAAGAACTGGCCAAGCAGACCTCGGAAGCCACCACTGTGATCAAGGAGAAGATCAACACCATCCAGGATTCCACGGCCGGCGCGGTGGCGGATATTGACCGCATCGTGCAGGTCATCCGCGAGGTCAATGAGATCGTCATGAGCATTGCGGCCGCCATCCGCGAGCAGACAACCGTCACTCAGGATATTGCCGGCAATATTGCGCAGGCTTCAAACGGGGTGCGCGACGTAAATACGCGGGTGGGAGAAACATCAACCGTTACCAGAAGCATCGCCAAAGAGATCGCCGAGTTAAGCGGCGTGGGCGCAGCCGATGCAGATTCGATGAATGAACTTTCCGTATCGGTCGCGACTTTGAAGAATATGGCCCAGGCGCTTCAAGAGGTCTGCACCCAATTTAAACTTCATGAGCTAAGCAAGGCCGATTTGCTGGCTGAAATTGACACCTTTAAACAGGCGCATTTGAACTGGGTAAGGAAGGTGGAGGATATGCAGCAAGGCGGCGCGAAAATTAATCCAAACAGCATTACCGACCATACCCAATGCTCGCTTGGGCGCTGGTATTACGGCGTTGGCAATGGAAAATTCGGCCAAAAACGGGAATTTATTGAGATTGAAGCCCCGCATAAACGAATTCACCAGCTGTTGAAGGAATATGTTGAGACCTATACCAGCCAGGGTCCCGGCAAGGCACACGTGATTTTCGACCAGATAAAATCGGTTTCCGCGGTCATTATCGCCGATCTTGATGAACTTAAAAAAATAGTTTGACCTGATCCTGGAAATAATTCTTCAAGCATAAATACCCAAGGAGAATGAACATGAACATGCTGAATAATATGAAAACCGGCAGAAGGCTTTTTGTGGGGTTTGGAGTGGTGATGGTAATGATGATCGCGGCCAGCGGCATTGGGATATGGAGTATTAATTCAATCGACCGAGGGCTGGAAGATATCGTTTTTCAGGCTGAGCAAGTCGGACACGCCCGCGCTATACGGGAGAATGTGGATGGCGTGTATCTGCATTTGTCACTTGCCCTTCTGGCTGCCACCCCTGACGGCCAGGCTGACGAACTTGCTGCTGTGCAGGGGCATCGCGCCGCATATCTCGAAGCTCTGGATTGGGTTAAAAATAATACCGATACAGATGAGGAAGTGGCAATTTTGACAAGGGTTGAAGAAACATTGAAATCGAACCGCGAGGTAAATAACAAAGTTCTTGAGTTGATTGATTCTGGAAGAGTTCTTGAAGCAAGCCAGCTTTATGTGAGAGATGGCTTGGATGGCAGACCAGCAATGGAACAGGCAATTGACGACCTCGTCGCTTCTGTGGAAAGTGAAATGTCGGCCATCCAACAGGCCGCAAAAAGCCTTACATCAACGATGTTTATTGTCCTCTCAACGTTTACAGTTATTGCTCTGCTTCTGGCGATCTTTATGGTTGTGGCAATCACCAACAGCATCACCCATCCCATCCAAAAGTCATTAACCTACCTGACTGGCATATCCAAAGGCGATTTTTCCATTGTCCCGGCGAAGGATTTCACCGAACGCAAGGATGAGATGGGAGACATCGGCCGGGCAATTTCGCAGGTGCTCAAGAGTTTGAAGGCCTCCTTTACCCAAATGCGGGACGGGGTCGATACGATCGCATCTGCCTCCACCGAACTGTCTGCTGTCTCATCCCAGATGAAAACCTCCGCCTCGGAAGCCTCAACCCGTTCCAATGGCGTGGCCTCAGCCGCCGAGGAAATGAGCTCAAACACCTTCTCGGTGGCCGCGGGTATTGAGCAGGCCGTCACCAATTTACGCAGTGTCGCCACCGCCACCGAAGAAATGACCGCCACCATCGGCGAGATTGCCGGCAACTCTGAGAAGGCGCGCCATATCACCGGCGAGGCAGTATCCCAGGCCGACAGAATTTCCTCTGCCGTGCGCGCCCTCGGCGAATCGGCGCAGGATATCGGCAAGGTGACCGAGGCCATCACATCCATTTCCAACCAGACCAACCTGCTGGCCTTGAACGCCACCATCGAAGCCGCCCGCGCCGGCGCGGCAGGCAAAGGCTTCGCGGTGGTCGCCACCGAGATCAAGGAGCTTGCAAAACAAACCGCAACGGCCACTGAAGACATCAAGGCCAAGATCTCCGGCGTTCAAATCTCAACTGCGAATACCGTGGAAGACATTGAAAAGGTCATGAAGGTCATCCACGATGTCAGCGACATTGTCACCACCATCGCCACGGCCATCGAGGAGCAGTCCGCCGTCACGCGCGATATCGCCGCGAACATCTCGCAGGCCACCCACGGCGTGGACGATGCGAATGCGCGCGTATCCCAGACCTCGGCAGTCACGCAATCTGTGGCGCAGGATATCTCCGTAGTTAACATGGCAGGCAGTGAAATCGCCCGCGGCAGCCAGCAGGTGCAATCGAGCGCGCTGGAACTCTCCAACCTGGCCGAAAAACTGCGCAGCATGGTTCAAGCCTTCAAGGTATAACCTCGTGAACATCTTAATCCTGTCCAGAGAAAGAGGCTGAGAATGGCGCTTCACGAAGAACCTACACTCGTTTCAACATTTTATGTCGGCGGCACGCTCATGGGCGTCAATGCCATGAGCGTGCAGGAGGTTGTGCAATTAAACAGCCTGACGCCGGTCCATCACGCCAGCCTGTATATTGCCGGCATCATCAATTTGCGCGGCCAGATCGTCACTGTGGTAGACCTGAAAAGCAGACTCGCGATCGAAGCGCCGCAGGACCACCCCGCCAGCGACATCTTTATCGTTTCATCGCGCGGCGAAAACATCGGCCTGCTGGTGGATGAAGCGGCTGACGTGATCCCAGCCGACCTCGATGACCTGGCTCCGCTGCCTGCGAACATGAGCGCCGACCAGCAAAAATTCCTGATTGGAATCTGCCGGGGTGAAAGCCGCCCGATCGCCATCCTGGATGTCAATTCAGTTTTAAGCGTGGAGGAAGATGAAGCTGCGAATCCTGGTAGTAGATGATACTTCCCTGTTTCGACGCATCATCAGCGATGCTCTCGCGCTTCTGCCTGACGTGGAAGTGGTGGGTACTGCGCCGAACGGCAAGATCGCCCTTGAACGCGCTGCCGCGCTCGCGCCGGACCTCATCACGCTGGATATCGAAATGCCGGAGATGGACGGCCTTGAGGTGCTCGACGCCCTGAAGAGCCGCGGACTGGAATGCGGCGTGGTGGTTGTCAGCGCGCTGACCCTCAAAGGCGGCGACCTGACCATCCGCGCATTGGAGCGCGGCGCGTTTGATTTCATCACCAAGCCCACCGAAGGCGACCCAAAGACCAACCTGGCCGCCATTGCCAGCGCGCTCGCGCCAATCGTCAGCGCGTACCGCCGCCGCTGGGAGATCCGCTCGATATTAAAGCAGACATCCGCCCTGGCGGCTGCGAAGCCTGCGCCGGCGCCGGTACCGGCGCGGACGGAATATCAGCCCGTTTTAAAAAAATCCGATCTTGTCCTGGTCGGTATCTCAACCGGCGGCCCGAATGCGCTTGCGAAAATGCTGCCGGCTTTGTCTGCTAATTTCCCGGCCCCAATTCTGATTGTCCAGCACATGCCGCCTTTGTTCACCAAATCCATGGCGGCCAGCCTTTCCACAAAATGCCGCCTGACAGTCAAGGAGGCTGAAGAGGGCGAAGTCATCAAGTCCGGGTCTGTGTATATTGCCCCGGGCGGCAGGCATATGAAAATCGCGCCTGACTCGAAAGGCGAGGTCAGCCTGCGCATCACAGACGACCCGCTCGAAAATAACTGCCGCCCTTCTGTGGACTATCTATTCCGCTCCGTCGCGAACAGTTACAATGGGCAAACGACCGCCGTCATCATGACCGGCATGGGCAGTGACGGTGTGCTGGGTCTGCGCCTGCTGAAACGCAAGAACTGCCATGTCATTGCCCAGGATGAAGCTTCATGTGTCGTCTTTGGAATGCCCGGTGAAGCGGTGAAGGCCGGCGTTGTGGATGTCATTGCCCCCCTGGAACAGATTGCCGGTGAGATCAGCCGGTCAGTAAAGAGTGTAATCCAGTGATTAAAATCCAACCGGAAGAAGCACGTGCGCTGTCGCAGTATGTTTATTCACTGTGCGGGGTGCACCTCGATGAGACCAAGGGGTATCTTTTGGAGAGTCGACTGGCACCGCTCATGCAGGAAAATTCATGCGCCAGTTTTTCAGAACTATATCTGAAGGCGCGGTCTGACCCAACCAGGACCATCCCGCGAAAAATTGTGGATGCGGTCACAACCGGCGAGACATCATTTTTCCGCGATACTTCGCCTTTCGACCTGCTGCAATTTAAATTACTGCCGGAATTGATTGACCGCCGCAAAAAGGCAAACCCGCCCGGGGCGCCGGTCCCCCTGCGCATCTGGAGTGCGGCCTGCTCTTCCGGCCAGGAAGTTTACACAACGGCCATGATCCTGCAGGAGACGCTTGGCAGCCTGGCCAATTACAACATCCATTTGCTGGGCACCGATATTTCCGACCAGGCAGTCTCGCGCGCGTCCTATGGCGTATTCTCGCGCATGGAAGTGGAGCGCGGACTGGCGCCGGAACGGCTTAAGCGTTTTTTTGTCCCGGTTGAAAAAGGCTGGAAAATCAAGGACGAATTGCGGGGTATTGCCTCCTTCAAAAAAATTAACCTGATGGAGGATTTTACGGCGCTGGGACGTTTCGACATCATCTTTTGCCGCAACGTGGCAATCTATTTTACAGAAGCCGATAAGTCAAAACTGTTCGTAAAACTTGGCAAGGCCATGGCCTCCGACGGCGCCTTGATCATTGGCAGCACCGAGTCTCTGACCGGGTTAAGCCCCCAATTCGAAGCCATGCGCTACCAGCGGAGCGTTTATTACAAGTTGAAATGAAAGCCGCATACATGAGCAAATCCTAAAGAAAAAGCCGGCAACTCGAGTCACTGGCTTTTTCTTGTTCTTATTTTTCGGCATTTTCCACATACACCTGTACCGCTTCGAGCATGAACTCTGCCAGCTGCGGGTGCATCTTGTCGAAGTTGGCTTTGAAGCGCGGGTCTGTGCTGTAGCCGTTGGCGATGCCGAGCAATTGTTCGAGGTTGGGAGTCCAAAAATAATCCATGTGCCTGCGCCAGCGTTCGACGATGGCTTGAACTTCAGCGCTGTCAGCGCCCTTCGGCATGGCCGCGATCAGGTCTTCGTAAACCTGACGGCCCTCAGCCATGATGGCTTCCTTTTTTACCGCGGAATACGACTTCCATTTGCGATTGGATTCGCGCACAATTTCAGGGTCGTATAACTGTTCTGCTTCCTGCGCGTACTTTTCCTGTTCTTCTTCGCTAAAGCCTTCGAATAAACCTTTTTGACTCATCAGTTTTTCTCCTTTGATGTGTCGAATCGTATTGTCCACTGTGACGAGCAGGCGCTTCGTCCTTTCCATTTGTCTGCTCAGCGATTCTTTGTGAGTCTCCAACGCCTTTAGCACATCAAAATCACGGCGTCCCATGAGTTTCCTGATATCCTCGAGTGGCAGCCCCAACTCGCGGTAAAACAAAATTTGCTGCAACCTCAACAGAGCCTTCTCCTCGTAGTAGCGATAGCCGTTGGCGCCGATCCGAGACGGCTTGAGCAGGCCGATTTCATCGTAGTGATGCAGCGTCCGCGGAGTGACGCCGGCCATTTTGGAGAGTTGTTTGACAGTGAACATGCCGCCAATATAAACCCTGACGTTACGTTAATGTCAAGGATTTAAGGGAGTGAATACATGGCTTTCTCAAAGTCGGAAATTCCTCAACGCAAATGCCGCGAATAAATTCATGAAATTTGCGAAATTCGCCCATTCGCGTTATTCGCGTTCCAAATCGGCCGATCTGTCAAGCGACTTTGAGAAGACCATAGGAGTGAATATTCTGAAAAAAAAACTCACCCGGAAAATTTAGCGGGTGAGCGAAAGCCTGGCATGGAAGATTATAAAATTTCCTGCGTGCTGTCAAAACAGGTCATGCTTTTTGCAGGACAAAGTACCAGTATTTTCTGTTATCCAGATGCGGCGCAGCGTCCGGCGAGTCGGATTTGATGCCTGCAAAGTGATAAAAGGCATTGCGCAGGACCGCCGGCACATATTTATCAACCAGTTGAATTCTGCGCTCGCGGTCGAGTTCCATCGCCTTGAGCACATTGTCAGTGATGTCTTCCTCCCTGATGAGCTTAAGTCCCATATTCTTGAGCTGCGCGTGCCAGATGGCAACCTTTTCCTCATACCGCAGGTCGGTGTAAAGGAAGTAACCGTCCTGCCTGAGCACGCGCCTGACATGCTCGAAAAATTTTGTAATGTTTGGGTAGTACAGCGAGGCCTCCACATTGACCACCACGTCAAACGAATTATCCGGGAAGGTAAGCGCTTCGGCGTTGCCGTGATGGAACTTGAGGCCGGCCTGTTTGTAATGATTACGGCAGAATTCAACAGCGCGGGTCGAGAAATCCACGCCGGTGTAGGATTTCGGTTTGAAGTGCCGCATGATGAAGTTTGCCCCGCCGCCGCGTCCCGAACTGACTTCGAGCGCGTCGCGGCCGGCCCAGTCAATTGACCTGGCGACATGGTGATAAAGCTGCAGGGGGTAGCGGTGGATCTCATCCTCGACAGCCAGAGGAAGATGCTCGTTTCCCTTGTGGTGGGCGGTGTAGCCAAAGTTCATGAAGATGGCATTCCTGTCCTTGTCCATGGCCGAGATCATTTCATATTGCAGGCGGGTCAGCCAGCTTTTGACATTTGGGAAATGATGAAATAACAGCTTGTTTAGCATATCTCTCCTCCGGGCGTATTGTTAAGAGCGCACCCGGGACGGCCGGATGCGCTTAAAGAAATGTCAGGCAATATAACCCCGCAGGCAGGGGGAAGTTAGCCTGTAAAAATGACCACGAGCAGGGTTTGGCTCAAATTACTTGATGACTTAATGCACTTGATTTTCACCGGCCGGATTTATAATAATATAGCTGCTCCAAAAACATTACCTGCCCGGTTGTTCGGCATATTTTCCGGGCTCATGTGTAGACTCTGTGCAATAAGTCAAACCCTTTAACGCGAATTACGCAAATTGGGCGAATGGCGCGAATTTTTTCGCATATTCGCGTAATTCGCTTCATTCGGGAAATTCGCGTTAAGATTTTTGCTCTTGCCCGCACACTCTTTACACATGAGCGATTTTCCGCTTCAAGTTGTCATTGCAAAAGGAGATATCGAGATGAGAAAAACATCGTGGCTCCCTGTGATTTTCACATTGGTTTTTTCAGCGCTGGCGTGTGGACTGCCCGCAGCGCCTGTTTCCGACCCCGGGATAGGGGAGACACAAGTGGCATTGGCGGTTCAGCAAACCAGTCTGGCCATCCAACAGACGGCAATATCTGGGGGCGCTGAACTCTCAACACCTTTGCCCCCTGAGCCGACTTACACCCCTTACCCGACATATACACCTGCGCCTGCCGAGACGGCTTCGATTGCGCTTCCAACTACCGCGCCGCTGGATATTCAGGAGCAGATCAAATCTTCCAATATCCTGATATTCGAAGATGTTGCAGGGTACCCCTCCCTCCTGCCAGTGGTTGACAGGACCATCAATGCGATGAACTTTTCTGGGGGGAAGATCATGTATACTGCCGACCGTTTGGGAGATTTTAAGACGCAAGCCAATTCCTCCACAAAATGGGATCTGATCATCGTGGCTTCAGAAGTCCGCACGGCTTTTAGCGGCGAGATGTTTGAGGTGATGTATGACCATATTAACAATGGCGGAGCGGTCATCCTTGAGGTCTGGTATCTGGATAAGGTCGCAAACGGGAAGATCGCCCCAATCCTCAGCAAATGCGGCGTCGGCTTTTTTCGCGATTGGGTGCGCGAATACAGTTATGATCCTTTTAAATTTTCCATTTATTGGCTGGACCAATCACACCCCCTGTTGACCTCGCCCAATACAGTTTTGGCTCCCTCATATCCCAACCCGGAATGGTTCACCGATGCGGGTGACCTGCTTGAGTTAAGTTCCGGCGGCGATGCTGTGCTGGTAGGGGGCTTGTATCCAAACCGTAAATCGGATTACGGCGTGCTGGCTTCCTGCCTCGACGGGCGCATGGTCATCCAGACATTCTCCTCCCACGACTACAAATGGGATATCGTCCAGCCGCTTTGGGAAAACTACATTATCCATACCCTGACCCGCCATTATGAATATATTCCATAGGCCTGTGACTTGTTGTGAGATCACTGATTGAATCAAAAGACCTCCGAAAACAATTCGGAGGTCTTTCATGTTTATATCAATCCCAAGCTATTGAAGCGACTCGTAATTCTCAGGCAGCCAGCAGCAAAGCACCAGTTCTCTTGCGGCTTTCACCTCGTCCATGCGGCCAAACTGCGTGGTGCTGGGGGCGTTGTGGAGCAGATCGGGCTGGGTTTTGGCTTCTTCTGCGATGGCGATGAGCGCGTCAGCGAAACGGTCGAGGGTGTCTTTGTTCTCGGTCTCGGTCGGTTCGATCATCAGCGCTTCGTGGACGATGAGCGGGAAGTAGTTTGTGGGCGGGTGGAATTTGTAATCCATCAGACGCTTGGAGATATCCAGAGCGCGAACATCGCTGCCTTCAAACTGACCTTCCATCACGAACTCATGCATACAGATGCGGTCATACGGGATGTGATAGGTGTTGCGCAGGCAGGCTTGCAGGTAGTTGGCATTGAGTACCGCGTACTGCGAGACATCCTTCAAGCCATCGGGTCCATGCATGGCGATGTAAGTGTACGAGCGGACGAGCCCGCCGCCAAAGTGACCGTGAAATGCTTTCATGCGTCCGATGGAATTCTTGGGGGTGACGAAGCCATAAAGCGGGGCAGTTTCGTCGTCGCCTTCTTCCACGATGCCAACGAGCGGGGAGGGCAGGAAATCTGCGAGCCGCTGGCTGACGCCCACGGGACCAGAGCCAGGTCCGCCGCCGCCGTGCGGGACGGAGAAGGTCTTGTGCAGGTTGAAGTGCATCACATCGAAGCCGAGGTCGCCGGGGCGGACAATGCCGAGCAGGGCATTCAGGTTCGCGCCGTCGCCGTACATCAAACCGCCGCAGTCCTTCACCATCTTCACCACTTCCTCGATGTGTTCATCGAACATGCCGAGGGTGTTGGGGTTGGTGAGCATCATGCCGACCACGGTATCGTCACAGGCGGCTTTGAGTTTTTCCAAGTCCACGTTGCCGCGGGAGTCAGAGGGGATGGTGACGACTTGCATTCCCAGCATACCGACGGAAGCGGGGTTGGTTCCATGCGCCGCATCGGGGATGAGCATCTTGGTGCGTTTGGTGTCGCCGCGCAATTTGTGATACGCCGCCATCATCAACACGCCCGTAAATTCTCCGTGCGCACCTGCGGCAGGTTGGAGAGTCACACCCGCAAAGCCGCTGATCTCTTTGAGCCATTCCTGAGTCTCGAACATCAACGCGAGGTTGCCTTGCACAGTTTCGATGGGTTGCAATGGATGTGTGTAAAGGAAACCAGGCAGGCGGCAGGTATCTTCGTTGATCTTCGGGTTGTACTTCATGGTGCAGGAACCCAAAGGATAGAAGCCGCTGTCCACGCTGTAGTTGAAGGTGGAGAGTTTAACGTAGTGACGGACAACATCCACTTCGGCGAGTTCGGGCAGGGGCAGGTCAGAGCGAAGTAAATCTTTGGGAGGCAGGGCAACTTCGGGCACGTCTGAGGCGGGCATGGTTACGCCGCGTCGCCCTGGGGAGGAGAGTTCAAAAATGGTTGGTTCGATCACGGTAGCCATTATTTCATCTCCTTGAGAATTTCGACGAGGGTGGCGATTTCATCTTTGCTATTCATTTCAGTGACTGCCACGAGCAAGTGATTCTTGAGCGAGGGGTAATCGTTGCCGAGGTCGTAGCCGCCGAGGATGCCGTTGTCGAGCAGGTATTGATTGACCTCGCTGGCGGGCTTGGGGCAGCACAGCACGAATTCGTGGAAGAAGGGATCGGTGAAGCACAGACCGAAGCCATCGATCTTGCTGAGTTCGGCGGCGGCGTAATGCGCTTTTTGGTAGCAAAGATTCGCAACTTCCTGCAAGCCTTGTTTACCGAGCACCGACATATAAATGGATGCGGCGAGCGCGAGCAAGCCTTGATTGGAACAAATGTTGGAGGTGGCGCGTTCGCGCTTGATGTGTTGTTCGCGCGCGGTGAGGGTCAGCACGTACGAGCGGTTGCCGCGGTTGTCCACGGTTTCACCGATGAGACGCCCCGCCATTTTGTGAACGTAGGATTTCTTGGTGGTGAAGAATCCGAGGTAGGGTCCGCCATACCAAAGCGGAATGCCAAAGGGCTGGGCTTCGCCCACAGCAATATCCGCGCCCATTGAGGCGGGAGTCTTGAGCATGAGCAAGGCTGTGGGGTTTGCAACCATGCAGACCAACGCGCCTTTGGCATGAGCATCTTCGATGAGTTTGGTGTAATCGTAGATGCGACCGAAGAAATCGGGATATTGCACCACGACAAGCATGGTCTTGTCATCTACAAGCGACATCAGGGATTCAGGTCCCGCTTCAAGATCGACGTTTGGGTCGTCTCCCGCTTCTTCGATTCCCATCCCCTGTGAGTAGGTGCGAATCACTTCGCGGTACTGCGGGTGGACAGTGGGCGACATGACGACTTTCTTGCGTTTGCCGCGGAACTGGGCATAGGCAAGGTTCACGGCTTCGGCGGTGGCGGTTGCGCCATCGTAGTGTGACGCGTTGGACACGTCCATGCCCGTGAGGTTGGTCATCAATGATTGATATTCAAAGATGGCTTGCAATGTCCCTTGCGAGATTTCAGGCTGATAGGGAGTGTAGGCAGTGTAGAACTCGCCGCGGCGTAGCATGTGATCCACGACGGAGGGGATGTAGTGATTGTACGCGCCCGCGCCGAGGAAGGAAATGAGATGGTCGCGCACGTTCTCGTTCGTGGCTGCCATATCGCCCAAATGAGCGGCGGCTTCCATTTCGGTGAGCGCTTCGGGCAGGTCAAGTGCGGGGAAGCGGTGCCTGGCGGGGATCGCCTCAAAGAGATCGTCCAGCGTTTTCACGCCGACGGTCTCCAGCATCGCATCCCGTTCTTTGGGGGAAATGGGGATGTAGGTCATGTTTTCTACCTCGTCATTGCGAGGGCGCTAGCCCGAAGCAATCCCCAATTAATGAGGAGATTGCTTCGTCGGGGAGAGCACCCTCCTCGCAATGACATTAATTTACTAATGCGCTCTTCCCGCGCAATCGGCTTCGTAGGCGGCGGAGTCCATCAAGCCGTCGGCGGAGGCGCCTTCCACTTTGATCATCCATGCGTCACCGAAGGGATCGCTATTGAGAGTCTCAGGCTTCTCGGAGAGTGCCTTGTTCACGCCGCTGACCTTGCCAGCCACGGGCGAATAAATTTCAGCCGAAGCCTTCACCGATTCAACGGAAGCAATGGCTTTGCCAACGGTTACTTCTTCGCCTTCATCCACGAGAATTTCAACGAAGACGATGTCGGAGAGTTGATTCTGGGCAAAGTCGGTAATGCCCACTGCGCCAGAAGCGGGATCGAACCATTCATCAGATTTGGTGTACTTGAGGTTGGCGGGTGCGTTCATTTTTGTCTCCTATTGGGAAATGAGTTTTGGCGAATCAAAAGAGGACGCACGATTCCATAATCATGCGTCCTCTGTAATTGAACCTGAGAGATTGTTTAGTGATTAGAGACTGAAGAATAGAGATTAGTCTGGCTATTCTCTATTCAACTATTCTCTGTTCAACTAAATTTACACCGTCGGTATTCCTTGCGGAATTTTCCAGAGTGCGGCGGGCGGCAGGGTCCTTTTGCCTGAGAGATTCGTCTGACTTCGCCTGTTATCAGATTTGCACCTTCGGCGCTCAGGGTGGTTTCGATATGTTGCCGTGTAACTACTTACCACCGAAGAGTCTCTTCCCTGTCACTCGTTAATTTGTGCTTCCATTTTATGAGCGAGAGGAATGAGAGTCAAGGGGTAGAATATCATGACTTTAAAACCAGCCGCCTTCATTTCGAGGCGGCTGGTTATTTCTACTTCCCTGCAATTTTACGCGCACGTTTCGGCTTGGCTGGTTCTTCCAACGGTTCAGGGGTGGACGGTTCTTCCGGCGCAGGCAGCGCTTCGGGTTGTTCCGCCGGCGCGGGAGGGGGCGCAGGCGCGACAGTCCCATTTATTTGTGCGAAATACTCTTTCACACTGACATCATTGTAGAAAATGAGAGTCAGAATGCCGACGATCAGCGAAAAGACGTTCATGTAAAAGATCGTCAGGATCTGAAACACAGCAATTGACTGCGACGGTTTAACAGGGTCGGGCTGTGAACTTAATAACTTTGCGGCATAGATGATCTCAAAGATGCCGAGGATGGTCGGCAGAATGGTGACCGGCAGGCAGACAATGCCGACGATTGTCCCAAGCGCCGAGGCCGATGCGATATACCCCCAGAAGAGATTCACGATACCGCTGGTTAGTGTCATTACCGCAATGGCGGTGAATAAGCCCGGTTTTTGACTGGATGGGGAAGTGTTCATTCGTTGCTCCTTGTTTTGTATGCCCAATATAACGAATGGAAAAAGATTCAGTTGCAGTGATTAACCGCGTAATTTATTGTTGGAATGCGAGTAACAAACCGCCGGGGTATGCGATACCGTTCGTATCTTTGCAGACGGGAGCGGAGATGTTGGGAATGGAAGCTCCGCCGTCCACAATGCGGATGCTGTAAATGGTATCTGCCTGCATGACAAAGTCGGCGTATCCGTTTCCCAACTCGGGCTTGAACCCGGTGAAGAAGTGATTCTCACCCTGCGGTGATGTGACGATGATCTCGATTCCCGCAACTTGC
>Ga0233425_10003723_pt1 | contig 27027 bp, 16 predicted proteins | sample Watercolumn_Towu_2_FD_181712 | JGI IMG/M metagenome (GOLD analysis project Ga0233425, IMG submission 181712) | Freshwater microbial communities from Lake Towuti, South Sulawesi, Indonesia - Watercolumn_Towuti2014_140_MG | ecosystem: Environmental > Aquatic > Freshwater > Lake | place...
GGGGAATTCGAATAACTAGTCTTACCAATCTAGTCCCCCCTCCCACGAACACTCAACAACCCTGTGTGTTTGGGGGAGGGGGTTAGGGGGTGAGGGTATTGTACATCTTCGATCCCTCACCCCAGCCCCTCTCCCGCCTATAGAAAATACGGCGGGCAGAGGGTGAATTCAAATATTTAGTTTAACCAATCTGGTCCCCCCTCTGCCCGAGCGCCGCGCGAGGGAGAGGGGGTTAGGGGGTGAGGGTATTGTAGTCGAAGATGGGGTTAGGGGGTGAGGGATCGGACGTCTGACCGGAGGGAAGGGGTTAGGGGGTGAGGGCATTGAATCTATGTCTACAATTGAACAAATTAATTCCGATTTCATAACTTCCATGAAAGCAAAACAAGAACTCGAGCTTTCGGTTTTGCGCATGCTTAGAACTTCTTTGAAGAACAAGCAAATCGACCTCATGCACGAGTTGTCTGAAGAAGAGGTCTTGGCGGTTATTCGGACACAAATTAAACAGGTTAAGGATTCGATCGATTCTTTTGAGTCGGCCAATCGTTCTGATCTGGCCGAGAAGTCTAAGTCTGAGCTTGTTTTTTTGGAGCGTTATTTGCCGGCAGAAATGTCTGACGAAGATTTGGAAAAGACCGTTCGTGAAGCTTTGACTAAAGCTGAAATTTCTTTTAAGGCTGATATGGGAAAAGCCATGGGTACGGTGATGAAAGCGGTTGCTGGTAAGGCCAACGGCTCTCGTGTCAAAGCGGCCGTGGAAAGAGTTCTTGAATAAAATTATGACAAAGCAAAACGCAAAAAAAATATTTTTGAGTTTGGCGGTTTTTGCGTTGTTGTCTTTTCCGTTGTTCGTTTTGGCTAGGAGCGAGTCGCCACGAGCCGAAATAAAAACCGGAGCAGTAACTACAACAACGGTTGCAAATACAGCCACAGAAGGTGAGACGGAAATGTTTTCAACACTTCTTTCTGCTTCGAGCATAGAGATTGCCTATCGAATAGTTAGGGTATTGTCAGTGGTGTTCGCGCTCTTGTTTATCAATATGATTTTGGCCGGATCTTTTAGATACATGGTTACTTCGATAGACGACAATGTTTTGAAGGCGCGTAAGAATATTATTGTTGGTTCACTGGGAACAATGGTTTTTATTTGTCTTTATTTTTTGGCTACAGCGGCGATCGTTAGGATCGAAGCTGGCTTATAGATCTATCCACACCTAACAAAAAAACCGCCAGCGGTTTTTTTGTTTTTGTGCTAAAATGAATTCAGTTTCTTAAAGAAAATGCTTGTGAAAAGTTATTGGAAAAAAGCGGCAATATGGGCCGCCGCCGTTGGAATTTTTCTTACGGCAATTTTTGCGTTAATTCCGGTTCATCCGGTTTTTGCGCAACTCGAAACCTTAGAGGGAACAACCTTTGCGGCTGAGACCGGTTTAGCTACCGAATCTTTACCCATTGTGATCGCTCGTTTCATCAGAATATTCATTGGTCTACTTGGAGTGATCACGGTAGTGTTGTTTATATACTCGGGTTATTTGTACTTGACCGCAAGGGGCGAGCCGGGTCCGGTTGATAAGGCCAAGAAGATCATGCGACAGACTCTTATTGGTTTGGCAATCATCATTGGTTCTTTTACTATCACGACTTTTATTTTGAATTATCTTTTGCAGATAGCCGGCATTGGTTCCAGTATTACCAGTAGCGGAACAGGGAACTACACCGAACCTCTGTCTGGTTCCCTTGGCTCCGGAATTATTGAGAGTCATTATCCGATCCGCAACGCTCTTGATGTTCCGCGCAATACTCGAATTTACATTACTTTTAAAGAGGCTGTAGAAATTGATTCGATTATTTCCGGTTATGCCACCGCGGCCGCGGCGGGCGCTGATACTTTTGATCTAAATTCAGACAAGGTTTTGATCTACGAAACTGCCGATGTTACCAGCACAATCTTGGCGAGCGACGTAGCTCTGGCGGGCAACGCAGTAGATGTTAGCTTTGTAAAACTCGTTGACTCTGACGATCCAGACGAAATTGCCGCGGCCGGCGCTAAAACTTTTTCTTTTGATCCTGTAGAGCTTTTAGGAAATGCCGCCACTGATACCAACTACACAGTTTCATTAATGCCAACAATTTTGAAAGCCGATGGTTCCGACGCTTTTTCCGGCGCTTATGGCAGTGGTTATGATTGGTCTTTTGAAGTTTCAACCGAGATTGACATGACACCACCAAGAGTTACTTCAGTAGTACCACGCGCCGATACTATTCAGGCTCGTAACATTGTTGTCGAGATTCATTTTAACGAAGCCATGGATCCAGTGGCGGGGAGTGGCATCCAAGGCGGAGGAAGCTCTTTTGCCAATATCGACGTTTTTAAAGGAAGCGACGAGAACATCAACGGAACTTTCTCGATCGTCAATAACTATCAAACCGTGGAGTTTTTAGCAGAAGAAATTTGTGCCCAAGATCCTTGCGGAAACGACATTCATTGTTTGCCCGCTGACAAAGATATTGTAGTCCAGGCTCATGCCGCCAGTTTGAGTTCTGAAATTCCTCAAGCAATAATGATCGGTGGACTTTTTGATGGTTTGGTTGACGCCGCCGGCAACTCTTTAGACGGTGATAGTGATGGTATTGCAACCGGGCCGGGCTCGCAAGAGGAAGGTGGCGATGATTATGAATGGGCTTTTGAAACCACCGATGAAATAAATGATAGCCAGCCGGTAATTGTGACCATGTCTCCAGATATTTCCGAGGGCGATGTTGATGTTAATCAAGATATTGAATTTGATTTTAATATTTTAATGCAGTCTTCTAGCTTGAATTCCGGCAGCGTCAAATTAATTCCAAACCACGTTCAAGAGTTATGGTTTTCCGTTGTTAGTTCAGACCATGATCCAAGTGTTACTGTTGATGATGACGAATATTCCTCGCTTGTTATTAGACACGCCACTCTTTGGGATACCGTGACTCAAACCGATGGTTCTAAGTTGATCTATTACTATTGGCCTCTCATCAACCAGGAAGCCAAGAGCGCTTGGCAAATTTGTATGCACCCGTCTTATGGTCCGGCCGATGAAAGTAATCCAACTGTTCCCACCGATTGTGCCACCGATGCCGCGCCATATTGTTGCAGTGGAGAACCAAGCGTTACTAAATGTACAAAAACAGATGGTGTCACCACCTTAGAATAGTTTTAACCCTACCCACATGAAACCGACTCGTATTCTTTTTGGGCTCTTGGCATTGGCCGGAGCCATAATATTGGCCTCAACCGTTTCAGCGGCACCTTTGAGTTCTAACCAAATGTTTGGTGAAAGTCAGGCAGAGTTTGTGGCCGCTTCTGGTTTGCCGGGCGGTGATTTGATTTTGATGATCGCCAATATCATCAGAATGTTCTTGGGTTTTACTGGCGTAATTGCCGTGATTTTTATCGTGTATGCTGGATTTTTGTGGGTAACGGCCGGCGGAGTAGAAGAGAAAATCAAGAAAGCTCAAAAGGTATTGAAAGGCGCTTTTATTGGTTTGTTGCTTATTTTAACCTCTTTTTCAATTGCCCAATTTGTCATCTCAAGAATCACCGAAGCCATGGGTGGTGCGGCGGGTTCGGCTTTCACAACAGATGGCAGCGGTGGTGGCGATGTTTATCCAGATACCAGTCGCTATTTTTATTTGCAGAGCTTGAATACTGATTGCGCTGAAGCGATTCGTAACTTTCAGCCGCAATTTGTTTTTAGCCAAAATGTCAGAACCACCGATATCACCACTCTCGGCACCATTACTATTCGTAAAACCGGCGGCGATGTTGTGCCAGGAGTTTTTGCGGCTCTCGACGGCGCGGCCAGTTCGAAGACGTTTGTTTTCTATCCAGATCAAACTTGTACCTCTGGTGAACAAACAGTTAGCTGTTTTGACGCTTCAACAGCCTATTCGGTTTCCGTTTCCTCTGCTTTAGAAAGCGCTACTGGCTATTCTTTGCAGTGTTCAACCAGTTATCCTTGCACATTTAGTTTTGTAACCGGTACTGGTCTTGATTTGGAAGACCCAACTATTACCGTCGAAGATCCTGACGATGGGGAGAGGGCGTATAGTGGTTATTTTGAAAATTTACAAGCTCACGGTGTCGATGATTCCGGGGTTTCTTCTGTTGCTTTTTATGTTGATGGCGAATTGTTGGAAACCGTTGGCCTAAGCGGCAGCACTTACGGAGCCTTGGCGCTTGATAATTATTTTAATTCAGAATGGGATACTTCGGGTTATTCCACTGGTCGAGATTATACGATTCGTGCTGTTGGTTTGGACTGCGGTGGCAATACTGATCGTGACGAGGTTGAAGTTACTTTGCTTCCGGCTAGTTGCTATGGAACCTGTGGTAGTGCTGAGTGCGGCGCTTGCGCCGGCTCTTCGTGTACCGAGGATTCGGAGTGTGCTTCTGGCAGCTGTGTTGATGGTGTTTGTGAAGAAGATGTCGAGATCGAAGATATTTCGCCGGGCGACGGTGCCGTAGGGAACTTAATTACAATTTCTGGAAGCGGTTTTGGTGATTCAGCTGGCAGCGTGGTGTTTTTGGGCGATCCAGAATCTGACAATGACAACGTTTCGACTACAGCATATACGGCTTGCTCCGGAACCTGGAGTTCTTCCCAGGTAGTAGTTCAGGTTCCAAGTGGGGCAATAGACGGTCCGATTCGTTTGGTTACTTCTGAAGGTGAATACGACGACACCGATGATGATAATGGTCCACATATTGACGATTTTGATGTAAACAGCACCTCACGTCCTGGTTTGTGTCCGTTAATTCCAGCCTCTGGTTTGGCTGGTTCTTCCACAAGCGCCCGAGGTACAAATTTCGGTAGTACTCGCGGTGATTCAACTTTATATTTCGGCTCTTATGTAGCGACTGCTTACAGTGATTGGACAGAGGTCTCTTTTGGAGCCACAACCCCACTTCTTAGCGCCGGCCATTATAACTCCCAGCTGTTTGTTGGAACCGGGGATGCGCGTCAGGGCTCTAACCAAGTCAGTTTTACTGTACTTTCCTCGAGCAGTGGTGAACCTCCAGAGATCAGCTATGTTGATTCCGGTATCAAAACTTGCGTAGGGACAGATACCATTTGCGCAGTTGATGATGATTGTTGTGCTGAAGGCGAAGAGTGCGATGAAGGAGTCTGTGAAGATCGTGGTGATGCTGGACCGGTCGGGCAGTATGTAACAATTTATGGTTCTGGTTTTGGAACTCGACCAGGCCGAGTTTACTTCACCGAACAGGCTTCTGAATATTCAGTGCTTGGCGATACAAGTTTTCCGGACGAGTGCGAAGGCGTTTACTGGAACGATGAATCGATTACTGTGAAAGTACCACTTTCTTTCTCTACCGGTAGTGCTTTGACAGTCGGGGCTTATGATTTAACTGTTGAAGAAGCGCAGTCCGGATTGTCGTCTGAAGCCGTCGATTTTGAAGTTTTAAATGGTACGGCCTTGCCTGGTATTTGTGCTGTTGAGCCGAGCGGTGGCCCGGAAAGTACCTTGGTCACTTTTTACGGCGAACATTTTGGTAGCGCCGGAACCGTTACGTTTCATTCCGGAAAATCTTCCACAGCCAGTAGTTGGACGTCTGGTCAAATAACTAATACAGCCGTTCCAATCGACGCTCAAACCGGCCCGGTTTTTGTGACCAATGCCGCCGGACAAGAATCAAATTCTGTTAATTTTATCGTCGGTATTTGCGATGAAGATTTTTATTGTGCGGCCGGACACGAGTGTTGCGCGAGCGGCCAGTGCAGCGTTGGAGATGTTTGCGAAGCTTCCGGTATTTCTCATTATGCTTACAAATTTTCCACTGGCGAAATTCCCGAAGCCCCGGAAGTTTTGATTGAGTGCAGCGATGATCATATTTCACCAACTCCTTGGGAAGGCTGGTCTGGCGGTACCAAGGCTTGTACCGATGCTGTTATTAGAGCCGAGTTTACAGAGGAAATGGACGAAGCAAGCTTTGTTGCTTCGGGTTTTTCCGTGGTTAAATGCTCTGACTCTAAATGTCAATCAACCACGCCGGTAACTATGGGTGCTGTTCCTTTGGAAACAACTGAAGATGGTTTTTCTTGGGCTCCGGTTGACAGTGATGGTTTGGCGACGGGCTGGCAAGCTTCGTCTACTTATCAAGTGACGGTATTTGGTGGCAGTCGAGGAGTTTTTAAGAGCTCGCAAGGCCTAACTTTGTTAGAAGATCAATCTTGGAATTTTACAACCGCGTCGTCGTCTGAGGGTTGTGAAATTGGCAGTGTTCAAGTTTCTCCTTCAGAGACTACGGCGACTGAAAAAGAAACACCGGTTACCTTTAGCGCGCTTCCAGTGAGCAAAGATCATCAATGCGAGGTTTTAAATTGTCAAAGATACACTTGGGGATTCAGCTCGTCGAGTTCTTCAAAAGCCAGTGTTGGCGCGGTTGATCGTTGTTCGGTGCCGGTTACGCCACACGAAGAAACCGGAAGTAGTGGTCCGGTGGTTATTACCGGTTCAACAACAGCTCACTCGAAAATTTTCAGCGACTATGGCTTGCTGACTATTGCTTTTACCAATCCAAAAATTGAAGCTTATTGGCCGGCTTGCGGAGAAGCTTGTTTAAACGTTCAAATTGGCGCGACTTTTAACATTCCAATGTCCCCGGCTTCTTTCATTGGGTTTGATTCCCTTGGCCATAATAAAGTCGCTTTGTTTTTATGCGACGATCCGGCTTGCGCCGAAGATGAATTAACCAGAGTTTCATTAGTTTCTTCAGCGTCTGATTATGATTCTGCCACTTACACAGTTACTAAAACACCGGCGGCAATTTTATTACCCAATCGTTATTATCGAGTGGTTTTATCCGGCGAAATTGAATCAACCAGTGGTTCTTATCTAAACGAGGAACCCGGGAGTTTTGCTTGGGGCAACGATCTTTCCTGGATTTTTAAAACCAAAGATGCCACCTGCGAAGTCGATCGCGTCGAGGTTGATCCAGAAGAAACTGTTGTGTATCACGTCGGGGCAGTGGAGAGGTTTACAGCTACACCTTATGGCGAGCCCGATGACTGTTCAGCTACCGGACAGCCCTTGGCTTCAACCGAAGCCGACTGGGCGGCTTGGCTGGCAATCGATGATTACGACGAATTAGATATTGCCCGTCTTTGGCAAGACGGAAGCGTTTATCTTTCCAGCGACCTACCAGAAGGTTGTTCCGAGCTTTGTTTGAATGAAGGTTCAACAACCCCGATCGCGGTTTGTGGTGATGGTGTTGTTGGTTATGGCGAAGACTGTGACAGCGGAGTTAGATGTTCGTCAAATTGTTTAAATTTAGGAACTTCAGTTTGCGCTTCGTCTTCCGAAAGCGGTTGCTGTGGCAACCGTCATATTGATCCGGGCGAAGAATGCGATCCCGGCACTCCTTCTGATTCTGATTCTTGTTCTGATTCTTGTTTGAACGAAGGCTCTAAAGCCTTAGGAACCAGTTGCGGAGACGGTTTAGTGGCTCAAAGTCGATTAGTTGGCGGTGAAGACTGTGATTATGGTTCAGACAATAGCGAGTACAATTGTTCTTCTAATTGTCTTAATCTTGGATCAGAACTGGCCGGTACAGCCATTTGTGGTAACGGTATAATAGAAATCGGCGAAGATTGCGATGATCGCAACACCACCAATGGTGACGGATGCTCTTCGGTGTGTTTGCGCGAAGGTCGTAACGGCTCTTATGGAACTTGCGGTAATTTTAGAACCGAGCAGGGAACTTATTATCAGGGCGAAGATTGCGACGGTGAAGAAGGTTGTTCCGCGGATTGTTTGTGGTTGGGTTCGGGTGATGACTATACAATACCTTCAATTTGCGGCGATGGTGATCAGGGAATTGGCGAAGAATGTGATTCTTCCGACGCTTCGGTCGCGGCACCGTTTGCTTTGGCGATTGTGACAAGCGAGGCTCCACAAGCCGTGTCCGAGGGCGAAGATGGTGAAGCCAGCTCGACCATTCGCGCCACAGATAGCGGTTCAAGCCAGGTTGGTGAAGGTGCCTTAACTCTTCAATGTTCTTGTGAAACCGACGCTAATTGCGACTCCACCGGCGTGGTTTATGGTTGCGGTGATGCCAACTGTTGTTTTGAGCGTCCGGCTTCTCTGCATAGCTATAATCCTCAAAACGAGAGCGGAGTGTGTCGCAATGCCGCTGTTTGGATGATGTTTAATAAAGTAATGGATATTGAAGATATTGAAAATGAAAGCCTGATAACCTTGGAATTGGTGTATCCCGATGGCACCACTCTTAGCGAGCGAGATTGTTCGTCGGCTTATTCGAGCGCCCCAACAACAACTTTCCGCGATGGCGAATCTGGTAGTTTCCTGGTTCGGGCATGGCGTTGGTTGTCGAAATATTTTTTCTCAATTGTCGGTGTTTTGGCAGAAGAAGATGAAGCATCACCATACGAAGGCTGTTTTGTGGATGTTAAATATGAATTGACGCAAGTTGGAAGTAATTCAAAAGTTACTTTGCTTTACGACGATGCCTTGCTTGCGAACGCGTATTATAAATTCACCGCGCACGGCGAAAACGAGAGTGGTCATAATCCATTAGATGGAGTGTTAGAAGGCGCCAGTTCTTTTGGCGTTGGCATGTTGGATCCAGAAATAGTGTTTTTCCAGACTGGCGAGGAAATCTGTACTCTTGACATAGTCAGTGTTCAAGACGAAGGAAACATAGAATCAATCACCGACGAGTTTACTGATCCCAGCATTGGAATTTTTACCGAAAGCGAAGAACAACACACGCTTTCAGCCTCGGCTTACACTCGTCATGGCGCTGTTTACGAAGAAATTTCTCCGACCTCTGTTTACACCTGGACTTGGTCTTGGACTTCGACAAAAACCGACGGTGGTGACGATGATGTTATTTCCATTGACGAAGAGTCGGAAACTTCCATTACCACGGCTACGGCCGTTGGTCTTGAAGGCACGGAAACAACCGTGGCCACGGCAATTATTGAAGACGCTAGCAGTTCTTCAAATCCGTCCAGAGTTTCCGGCTCAACTTTGCTCACAGCCACGCTTTGTGAAAATTATTGGCCCAATCCCGAAGCTTACGGCGCTTTCCCGTTTGCCGATACCGAAGCCAACGAAACGGCTTTTGGTTTGAGCTCTTCAAAATCTCACAGCAATTTTTCGTTCTACTATTGCCGCGATCAACAAACAGGCGGCGACCTTTTACCAGAACTGACTGTTGTCGAGGCACCGGTTTCTCCGTCCACGATTTTTAAAGAAGTTTTGTTCTTGGTCGGGGGTACAAGCGACGCTATCGGTGTCCGTGTTTTACCAAACGAAGACTATTTGTCGCCAGCAGCTTGGTACGAAGAGCAGGGTTTTACCGGCTCGCCGAGCGAGACCACGATCGATGGTTATGAAGCAGTGCAAGACGGTAATACTTATTATGTTTCGGCGGCTAATTATGCTCAGACCGGAGAAATACTCTACCCAAATATTTACGTCATTTCTTTTAACGAAAATGCTGATAGTGATACCGAAGAAATCATGGATAGAATTTTGACAAGCTGGAGTTTTAATGCCGAGACTGATAGAAATGGCGATTTGTTGGTTTCAGACTTAAATTTGTGCGCGCTAGGTAGTAGTTATACCCAGGTCGAAGATGAATACATCTCTTGCGATACTGACGCTGAATGTTGGGTAGCATTATCAAATACCGCCGCCTTTTGCGATTCGGCTAAAGGCAAGATGCGCCGCGACCTTAAACGCTTGACCGATGTGCGCGAAATCGCGACGATTATTTCAAACTACGGGGACTCCCATAAACATTGCTCGGTCACAAAGGATCAAGAATGCGTGTCCGACGTTTCTTGTCCGGGCACAGAAACTTGTTTGCCAGAAGTTCCCGATATTCAAAGCGGCACCTTCCTCTCAGCCTTTACCACTAGCACCTGGCCGTCGTGGAGCGCTGAACTAGGAAACGAGCTCGAAACAGCTTTGCCAGTTGATCCTGTCAACGAATTTTATAACTGTTCAGAAGGATATGATTCTGACTATTGTTGGAATTCTTTAACCGGTACTTTTGAATGTAACTACGGCTCTCAAGCTTATATTTATCAATCCCTCGGAGGAGAAGGCTATACAATGGTTACTCAACTCGAGGGCGTGATTGGCGACGTTTGGGCTTATGATCTTGATACTGATTTAACGGATCGTTTTGCTTTGTATGCCGAATACGCAAACGATGAGGATCCAGACGGTTTTCTAGACAGTGTAGGAGAAATCTGTGACGGTTCGGCTATTGGTGATTCCTCGCGGTGTGGAGACGGTGTTCAGGGCCCGGGCGAGGTTTGTGAAATTGGCGATGTTCGTACGGCAACCTGCCCGACTACTGGGGGAGATTTGATTAACATTGCTTGTATTCAAGACATTAACGACGCTGATGGCGATGGAAATTCTGATGAATGTCGTTATCAAACAGCGAGCGAGGCGGTTGCGGCCGGTGCCGAATGCTCGGCTTATGAGTGTGGTAACGGAGTAGTAGAGGCGGCAGCCGGAGAAACTTGTGATGATGGTTCACTAAACGGTCGTTATGGTTATTGTGATTCCAATTGCGGACTTAGCGGCGCTTTCTATTGCGGCGATGGCTATTTGGCTGGTGGCGAAGAATGTGACTGCGGTGACGATGAAGACATTTTTGATATTGTCACTAGTTGGGCACATATTAATAATTGTGATGTTGTTAACGGGGCTTACGCGGCTTACGGAGAAATTGGTTGCGCTTTTGATTGTACTTATCCGGGCCCGTCTTGCGGCGATGGGGAAGTGAACGGCGCCGAAGATTGCGATGGCGATCGTGAGTCGTGGAGCGGAAAACTTTGTTCTGACGGTGAAACCTGCGCGATCGACAGCGACTGCTCTTCAGGAACTTGTGGAACTGGTGCCGCGGCTTGTGGAACCGACGCGGATGGCTATCAATTAACAAGATATCGAACTTGTCAGACTTCGTGTGTCTGGGATTTAACTCCCGCGGACGGTGGTTTGGCCGGTGGCTGGGGCAGTTGTCTTTCAAGCGATCAGACTTGTGGTAATGGCGTGGTTGACGGAGACGAAGAATGCGATGATGGTAACGAAGACAATACCGATTCCTGCACAAACGAATGTTTGAATAACGTCTGTGGTGATGGCTATGTTTATTACGGCGCGGAAACTTGCGACGAAGGCGTGGATAATGGCGTGGTGTGCTCCTCTGATTACGAAGACACCTGCGCTTATTGCAGCTCTTCCTGTCATTACACTACGGTCTCTGGTTCTTATTGCGGAAACGGCGTAGTCGATACTGGGAGCGATGAGTATTGTGATGATTTGGATTTACCAAAATATTGTTTTAAAGGAGCGTCGGATCCAAGCGAGCGCGACAGGGGCGAGAGTTGTCTTAACGACAGTACATGTCCTTCAGGTTATACTTGTGAAAATGTTGGTGTTTGTAATGGCGGTAGCATGGCCAGCACAACCGAACAAGATTATTTGTACAACGGAGCGTTTTGCGCTCAAGATGGTAGCAGTACTTATAACGCGGTCTGTGGTCTAACAGATACCGATCCTGCTGTTGATACCGAAGCCGGAACTTGTGCGGCTCCGGTTTGCTTTGCTGATTGTTCTGGTTCTTGTCCGGAAGATTATCAAACTTCTTCCATTTTAATTAAGGAAGCTTTGGCCGGCGCCAGCGAGCGTTCTTCAGCCGATCTTTACAGCTATATGTCTGGCAGCGATCCGGACGAAGGAACTTTATATTTGCCGGCTTGTGATGTTGGAACGGTAATTACCGCCGATATTGATATGTCCAATGTTGAACCACCAACGATGGATATTGTGTTTGTGACCGACTTATCGGGTTCGATGAGTTATTACGTTGATGGCACTCACGGTGCTCCAAGCGGCCAGCGAAGAATCGATTACGCGGTTGATTCCATGGAACAGGCGGTGGAAGATTTGTTTGATGCTTATCGCGGTTCGTCTGAAAATATTCGTATTGCCTCAATTAGTTATTCGGCCGGAACTGACGCGGCCGACGGAGCCGATGTCGAGCCTTGCGATACAGGCACTGGAAAAAGTCATTCTTGGGTTGATGTTCCTTTTACTTCGAGTCAATCAGATTTTTATTCGGCTTTTGACGGGTATCTTGATCGTGTGGATGGCGGTACGCCAACGCCGGAAGGTTTGGAATGCGCCCGCGGGCTTTTGGCCAGCTCTTCAGCTGATTATAAATTCGTAATTTTGATGAGCGACGGCGAGCCTAATTATTTGATTAACGGATCGTACGATTCTGGAATAACCGTTCCAGCGCAAGACGCTTGCGAAGTCGTTCATGGCACCGCCTCGTCTTATATCGAACAATTGACTGGCGCTAAGGTTTATACCGCGGCCATTACTACCAGCAATAACATGATTGGTTACATGCGCCATTTTTCCAGCGATGAGTGTAGTGGAAGCTGTAGTTCTGACCTTACCGATGCCGGCGATTGCGAAGCCGCTGATTCCGGCGAATATGCTTATGTTGCCAGTACGGCCGAAGAGCTCGATGAAATGTATCAAAGTATTATTGACAATATTTTAGGCATCTCGGTTACCATGATCAGTCAAATCGGCTCGACCACTTATCGAACCATGGGTTCTGTTCAAGAAGGCGAAGATGTTGTTCTGCCTTTCCCGGAAGGTTTTCAGTGTGATACTCAAGACGAGTGGGTAATTCCAATGCGTTTAAGTTTCCCAGGAACCGGAAAAGCCAACATCAGTGATATTAAACTAACTTACTGTCCAGCCGGCTCAACCGCGTCTTCGACAACAACAATTACCGATCTTGATTCGGACGACGATGGAGTGAACGATGATGTTGATAATTGTCCGGATGATTATAATCCAGACCAGGAGGATGCCGATTCCGACGGTCTTGGCGATGCCTGCGATTCTTATTATCACGTGGCCGCTTGCGGTGATGGGGTTTTGGACGAGGATGAAGTTTGTGATACCCCGTTCTCTCCGATTTATTGCATTAAACCTGATGTTAATCCGGACCTGCGCGATGTTCACGAAACCGACTGTGCCACGGCGAGTTCTTGCGATTGTTCGGTTTATGGATCTGATTATGAAGCGGTTTACGGAAGCACTGAAGCTGGTGTTTGTGTTGGCGGTTCCAAAATTCATCAGATGTCACCATTAAGCCTGTATGATTACGACGGAGCCGCGTGTTTACAAGGTGATTCTTCGGTCGAATGGTCTTGCGGTTTGGACGCTGATCCAATTTCCTCAGCCGGAATTTGTCAATCGATCTCGTGTTTCAGCGGGTGTATGGAGACCTCGTTAAGCCATTTGGTTTTGGACGGCGATAACGATGGTGTTGATGATGTTGATGACAACTGTCCTTTTGCCGACAACGAAGACCAACTCGATACTGATGGCGACGGTCAAGGCGATGTTTGTGATGAAGATGATGACGGCGATGGTCAATTGGATTCGGTTGACCCGTGTCCTTTAGATCCAACCGATTCCTGTACCCCGGCAACGACATGTGACCCTTCAGTCTGTGTTCTTCCGAGTATTAATCCCAGCACTCGTCAGGTGCAATATCCAACAGTTTTACCTTGCGATTGCGCGGAATTTGGTTCGTCTTATATTCTGGAAGCGCTCTCTGACCTTGGTTATTGTGAAGGCGGTACCACGGTTCGTTCTTCTGGTCCAAGATCGACAATCAGTTATAGTTACGATGGTTCGCCTTGTTCGGTCTCTGGTGTTATTCCCCTCTTGAATTGCGGTTTAACTTCCCCGGGAACCTGCAGTCGTCCAAGTTTTTAGTTTATAGATTTTCATTCTTGATTTTATTATGTCCGACTTTGACTACCAACTCCCCTCGCAACCGCGGATAATTCATTGGAAGCTTATCGCCATTATCAGCGGTACGATAGTTTTGGTCGCGCTGATAATTTTTGGCGCTCGCTGGTTTATTAAAAGCCAGAGTACTGATTTGAAAAGGGAAGAGCTTCTTTCGCAAATCAGCCAAGAGCTTGATCGTGCTTTGGAAACTTGTGAAAATGATAAGTGTCGCGCGCGCAAAGTCAACGAGATTGCGGAACAGTTTGGGTCGGCCGAGCTTTGCGAAAAGTTGAGCGGCGACAGTTTAACCTCTTGCGCTTGGAAAGTGGCTAAAGATCAGTTAGATCCGGAAGAGTGTGTTATAATTTCCGATAAAGAAAAGCAGGGCGATTGCCAAGATGTTGTTTATCGCGCTTTAGCTAGTCGCGACTACGATTTATCGTGGTGCGAGAAAATTCAAAACGAAATTTCCAGAACGCGCTGCGTTAACGGCTTGTCCGAAAGTATTGCCATTGAAAAAGGCTGTTCGGGTACTGGTGTTGATCAGTCGGTTTGTGATCGACTCGACGCGGTGGAGACGGCAATAAACACCGGTAATCCTAATTCGTGTATGGCCCTGTCAGACCCCGGCGATCAAGATGATTGTTTGGAAGGCGTTGGTTTGATGGATGTCGATCGCGACGGCCTAAGCGCTATTCAGGAAGCTGATCTGGGTACAAGCGACAATAACTGGGATTCTGATAACGATGGCCTTGGCGATGCTGCCGAGGTTAAAACCTACAAAACAGATCCAACAAATCCCGATACTGACGGCGATGGTTACAAGGACGGCGAAGAAGTTAAAAATGGCTATAATCCGCTAGGAAGCGGTAAACTGTAAAGTCATGGAGTTGGTTAAGTCACGGAGTCATGGAGTCTTGGAAGATTATTTCTTTAAATATTTTAAAGAAATAAATAATTCCTTCACTCCACGACTCCACGACTCCAAATAACTCAACCACTTAATCACCCCCCCCAAAAAAACATATGTTCGATGATCTAAAAACACAACCAGACGACATGTTTGCTGCGACCGATAAGCCAGAAAACGTGCCGCCGCCATTCCGCGCCCCACAGCCTCCGTCTCCACCAGCTCCAGTGGTTCCTCCAATAGCTCCACCAACCCCGGCCGTTGCCCCACCACCACTGCCGACCGCTCCTAAAGTCATCACTGCTCCATCAGTCTCTTATGATCTTGGTAAAAAATTCAACTGGAAGCCGGCGGTCATAATTGTGGTCGCGGCAATCATTGTGATTTTGATTGGTGCCGTAGCCTCGAAGTTAATAATGTCCAGCCAAGAAACCGCTCCGACCGAAGGAATGCCAAATGTTTCCAACGCGGTTTCAGAAAAAATTGATAGTCCGGTAGTCGAACCAGAACCAGAGCCGCAGATTGAGCAAATTCCTCCGGCTGTTTACGAAGAAGTCGATACTGACAAAGACGGGTTAACCGATGCCCGCGAAGCCGAACTCGGAACCAGTCCGACCAATGCCGATACTGACGACGATGGCTTGTTTGATTTTGAAGAAGTCGAAACTTACCATACTGATCCGTTAAATCCAGATACTGACGGCGACAGCTACAAAGATGGTGAAGAAGTTCAAAACGGCTATAATCCGAACGGTCCGGGAAAATTGTTTGAATTGCCGGTGGTAGAGTAATTGTTGGGTTGTGGAGTTATTGGGAGTCGTGGAGTCGTGGAGTGAAGGAATTATTTATTTCTTTAAATATTTAAGAAAATAAACTTCCAAGACTCCACGACTCCATGACTTTACAAACTTCACGACTTCAACACTCCAAATATGTTTGATTCCCCCAACTTGCCAAAAATCGAAACTCCACCGGGCGCGATGCCGGTCACCAATAGACCGGAGATTTTTACTATGCCTGAAAAGTTTCGTGGTTTGGCGGGAAGGGTAACGCCTCCTCAAGTAAAACCAGCGGTCGCGCCTCCAGCTCCGGTTGCTCCACCGCCGCCACCGCAGCCTCTCCCTAAACCCATTACGCCCCCTAAACCCTCAACCAACAAACCCAAACTCTCCAAAACCTCGAAAGTTTTGATAATTTCAGGAGGAGTTTTAATCGCGACACTTCTCACGGCGGCGATTTATGTTTATATTGCCTTACAACCAGTAAAACAGGCCGCGCCCATGGTTCCAGTCCAGGTAACCAAACCAGAAACCAAGACACCAACAGCCGTTACAGAGACCCCAACAGAGCAACAAAAAGAAGAAACTCCGATCGAGCCAACCTCGCCTTTTCCAACCGGCACATCTCCCGGTCGCGACACTGATAGCGATGGTCTAACTGATGCCGAAGAACTTTTGTATCACACCAACTCCAAAAAACCAGACAGCGACAGCGATGGTTTTCTTGATGGCAACGAAGTCTTTCACGGCTATGACCCAAACGCCCCAGAGCCGGCGCGTCTTAGCGAATCGCCATTGATTGGCCTGTATTCGGTGGAGGGAATTTATTCCTTGTATTATCCTCTAGCTTGGACAGCAAAAGAAGACGCGGTGACCCTTGGGAATGTTTTGTTTGTTGTCCCGAGCGGGGAAGCAATCTCGGTTAGTTTAGAAAATAAATTACCAGAAGTAACTTTGGCTGATTGGTTTAGTGGCACTTCATTTGCGGCCGGAGTTACGGTTACTCCCGGAAAAACAAAAGCCGGGTACTCAATGCTCGAAACAGAAGATCGCATGACGGTTTATGTGGATGCTGGTGGGCGAGTTGTTATTTTGAGTTATCAAAATACTGTAAAAGCTACGGTTGATTATTTGGCAACTTTTGAAATGATGATGAACACCATGATTTTGTCTGAACCATATGCTGAAAGCGGAGTGGAGTAGATCACCATTAAAAGCAAGGCAACAGACAGAAATTTTGCGAGAAGTTTCTTTGGCTTTGAAAGTAAAAAAAACACTCGAAGTTTCGGTAGCTTTTGTTTCCCCGGCGGTTATCCGTCGTTTGAATCGAGATTATCGCGACAAAGATAAAATAACAGATGTCTTGTCTTTTCCGTTTGAAGATAGTCAGACTTTTGGCGAGGTTCTAATCTGTCTGAATCGAGCTAAATCTCAGGCAAAAGAGTTCGGCCATTCGCTCGAAGAGGAGGTGACGATTCTTTTGATCCATGGACTTGTCCATCTGTTTGGCTATGACCACATGAAGAAGAAAGAGGCGGATAAAATGTTTTCCTTACAAAAAAAAATTTTGAAAAAATTAGATATTGATTGGGAGGCCCCAGAAGCCGGTTAATATGTTTAATCCTAAACAATTTATTAAAAGTTTTGCTCATGCTGTTCGCGGAGCGCGGACACTCATAAAAACCGAGCAAAGTTTTCGTGTTCAAACGGTCGTCGGGCTTGTTGTTTTGGTTTTGATGACGGTTTTTCCATTGGCGACCTTTGAAAGGATCGCGGTTTTGTTTTTGGTGGCAATGGTTTTGGTTCTCGAAATGCTGAATAGTATTTTTGAACGGCTTGTCGACACTTTTAAACCAAGAATTCATCCAGTTGTCGGCGAAATCAAAGACATTATGGCAACCGTGGTTTTGTTGGCTTCGATTTTTGCCGCAGTTATTGGACTTATAATTTTTGTTCCACACTTCTTGAGCTTGTTCGAAGCATTAAAAGAAGTTATACTTTAGAAAGATATGAATGAAGATATAATCGTTGGCCTAGACGTTGGCTCCTGCGCTACTCGGGTTGCGGTCGGACAAGCAATTCCTTCGCAAGATGGTAAACCGGTTATGCATATAATCGGCGCTGTTCAGGTTTCATCCGAAGGAGTTAACAAAGGTGGGGTTACAAACATTGAAGATGCGGTTTCTTCGGTTTCAAAAGCTTTAGAACAAGCCGAGCGTTTAACTGGTTTGCCAATGAGTCGAGCCTGGGTTGGAATTAACGGTACGCACATTACTTGCCAGGAAAGCCGTGGTGTTGTTGGTGTTGCTCGCGGTGATAATGAAATTCGTGAAGACGATGTTGAACGTGCCATCGACGCTGCCCGCACCGTGGCTATGCCGGCCAACAGTGAGATCCTTCATGTCTTGCCAAAAAGTTTTACTGTTGATGGCCAGCGGGGAATCAAAGACCCAGTGGGCATGACTGGCATTCGTCTTGAGGTGGATGCTTTAATCATTCAGGGTCAAACAACTCAGATTAAAAATCTCACAAAATGTGTTCATCGCACCAGTATTGATATTGAAGATGTTGTTTTGTCAATTTTGGCGACTTCGGACGCGGTTATTACCAACAAACAGAAAGAACTTGGTGTTTGTGTTATTAATATTGGAGCTTCAACAACCGGTCTTGTGGTTTTTGAGGAAGGCGATGTTTTGTACGCTTCAGTTCTGCCGATTGGCGCTAGTCATATTACTTCCGATATTGCCATTGGTCTCCGAACCTCGATCGACGTTGCCGAGAAAGCCAAGTTGCGTTATGCCAGCGCCGCGCCCGAGGAGATCAATAAAAAAGAAGAAGTTAATTTGCTCGAGCTCGGAGCCGGAGAAGAGGAGATTGTTGGTCGTCGTTTTATTGCCGATATAGCCGAAGCTCGAGTTCAAGAAATTTTCGAAAAAGTTGACGAGGAGCTTCGAAAAGTCAATCGTTCCGGAATGCTTCCGGCTGGTGTTGTTTTAACCGGCGGCGGAGCTAAGCTTCATGGAATTGTTGAAGCCGCGAAAAAAACTCTACGCCTTCCGGCATCGCTTGGAACACCGATCGGAGTAACTTCGGTTGTCGAGCGAGTTAACGATCCAGCCATGGCCACAGCAATTGGTTTGGTGGTTTGGGGTCATCATTTATCTCTGGAAAATAGTGACGGTCGTTTGGGACAGATTTTTGACAAAGTGAAGGGGGTAAAAGATATTGTTGGTGGGGTCGGGAAGTGGTTTCAGTCGTTGAGGCCATAGATTTTATTTGAATTTTCAAAAATAGACAGTTTGCTGTCTGTTTTTTGTTTTAAAATTATTCTTCTTTAATTATCCCCACCTTTACCTTTACAACAACCTCAATGAGCAATAAAGTAGTTCTGTATTGAGCAAAATGAATAATTTTTGTGTTCACACTTAACCCCTCTTAACCACTCTTAACACCACTTAACCTCCCCTTAACACCCCTTAACCCCCCCTAATATGGCCGAGATAAAACCCGACATTGAAACATTTGCCAAAATAAAAGTTTGCGGCATTGGCGGCGGTGGTGGCGCGGCTGTCACGCGAATGATTGGCGAGAAAATTAAAGGTGTTGATTTTATCGCGATCAACACTGATGTTCAAGCTCTTCATAACAATCCGGCATCGACAAAAATCGCCATTGGTAAAACCATTACTCGCGGTCTTGGCGCTGGCATGAATCCTGAACTTGGTCGTCGCGCGGCCGAAGAAAGCCAGAACGATATTCGTAATGCCTTGAACGGAGCGGACATGGTTTTTTTAACTTGCGGACTTGGTGGTGGAACCGGTACTGGCGCCATCTCCGAGGTTGCGAAACTTGCTAAGGATATTGGCGCGCTCACTGTTGCTGTTGTCACAAAACCGTTTTCGTTCGAAGGCGCGCAGCGTCGTAAGATCGCGGACGAGGGTCATAATCAGCTTATTCAATACGTCGATACTGTCATTACTATTCCAAACGATCGTGTTCTTCAGATTATTGATAAAAAAACTTCGCTCATCGACGCCTTCAATATTATCGACGATGTTTTGCGTCAAGGCGTGCAGGGAATTTCCGAGCTTATCACTATCCCTGGTTTGATCAATGTTGATTTTGCCGACGTTAAAGCGATTATGGAAGACGCTGGCTCGGCACTTATGGGCATTGGCCGGTCGGCCGGAGAAAATCGCGCCGTTGAGGCCGCTAAACAAGCCATTGCCTCTCCATTGCTCGAACTTTCCGTTGACGGCGCTAAAGGCATTTTGTTTACCATCACTGGCGGCAAGGATTTGGGCATGCACGAAGTCGCCGAGGCCGCTAAGGTTATCACTTCGTCGGCCGACGAAGACGCCAAGGTTATTTTTGGCGCAAACATCGATGAAAATCTTAAAGAAGAAGTTCGCATCACTGTGGTCGCGACCGGTTTTGATCAACGCGAACGCCGTCGTCCGGGCGGTGGAGTCGAAGTGCAGTCACAGGGCACTTGGACCCCAAGCACTTTCTTCCGTCGCGACGACGAAGATCGCCGTCCACAAAAACCAACCCCCCCACCACCAACACCGTTTTTTAATCCAAAACCAAAGTTCGTCGATGAACCAGCCCCAAGTCGTCCGATAATCAATCCCCAACCACAACCAAAACCAACTCCCAGTTTTAAACCAGCTCCACAAGTTGCTCCGCCGCAAATCGACGAAGAAGACGAACTCGAAATCCCGGCGTTTATCAGAAAAAAGATGATGTAAAAAAACAAAGATGCCTATTTACCGGCATCTTTTTTGTTAATGTTTTTTAGTGTATAATCATTCGTGTAGAACTTATATTAAGTTTTCGTCATTGCGAGTCCGAGCATTGCATCCACCCGTCATTGCGAGCCCGGCGAAGCAATCTAATCAAAGACGGCGGCTTTAAGGGATTGCTTCGCAGGGCTCGCAATGACGGCATAAATGGAGCCCCCACCCACCTTCGCTCGTGGCGAGCTTCGGCGTGGTTATCCGCAAACGCAAGGGCGACATCCGTCCGAAGCCCTGCATTCGCAGGGCGAAGGCGGATAAACGCGTTTTTTTAGACTTAAATTAGATTAAAAAAAGAAAAAACTTGCGATGAGTTAGTAAATCTATGTCAAATAATCGTTTTGTTGAATTTATAATTTTATTGGCGATTGTCGCCTTGGTTTCGGCTACTTTTGGAGCTTTTGGCGGTTTTTTCTTTGATCAATATTTGTCATTTACTTCCGGCCTTTTGCCAGAATCAGACCTTGCCGATCGCAACATTGTTCGTTTAATCGAGGAGGAATCTTCAACAATCGATGTTGTTGATAGGGTCGCGCCAGCCGTGGTTAGTATTGTAGTGGAGAGAAAATTAAGCGAGATTAATGGTAATATTTTTTATCTAGAGGATTTTTTCTACGATCAAAATAACAGTTCGCAAGAAGACAATCCCGATGAATTGGTGGAGGTTTCGGCCGGGACTGGTTTTATCGTAACGAGCGATGGTTACGTTGTCACTAATCGCCATGTTCTTGAAAACAAAAATGCCGTTTACACGGTTGTCACGAACGACGATCAAGAATATTCGGCAGAGATTGTCGATACGGATCCATTTTTTGATATTGCGATTTTAAAAATTGACGGCGAAAATTTTCCAACCGTCTCTTTCGGCGATTCTGATAACGTTCGTGTTGGTCAAACAGTTATCGCTATTGGCAACGCTCTTTCCCAATATCAGAATTCGGTTACTAAAGGCGTGGTTTCTGGAGTGAATCGCCGCATTTCGGCCTTCGCTTATTCTACAGGGAGCGAGGTTATCGAAGGTGCTATCCAAACCGATGCCGCCATTAATCCCGGAAATTCCGGCGGTCCGCTTATTAATTTGTTTGGCGAAGTGATTGGCATGAATACGGCGATTAGCTCTAATGGTCAAGGATTGGGTTTTGCCATTCCCATCAATGAAGTCAAGTCAGCTGTTGAAAGCGTTAAGCAAGACGGGCGGATTGTCAGGCCGTGGCTCGGGGTTCGTTATTTGGTTATTGATGAAGATTTGGCCAAGGAAAACTCTTTGTCAGTCGAACAAGGCGCTTGGATTACCGCGGACTACGATGTTGATGCCGTGGTTTCAGATAGTCCGGCCGACAAAGCCGGCTTAAAAAGAGACGACATAATTATTAAAGTTGGCGATCAGACATTAAGCGAGAAGAACACTCTATCTAAAATTATTCGTTCTTATCTTTCCGGAGACGTTGTGGAATTGACCGTCTTGAGAGACGAAAAAACCATAAAGCTTTCTGTAACACTTGAAGAATACCAGGAATAAATTTTCTCAAAAAAATAACTCCTTATGAAAAAAATCAAACGCACAAAAATCGTCTGCACTATTGGGCCCTCCAGCTCTGACCCAGTTATTCTTAAAAAAATGATTGCCTCGGGCATGAATGTTGCGCGGCTAAACATGTCGCACGGCGATTATAAATCGCATAAAGATTTGATTCGAAAAATTCGGGTTGCCGAAAAAGCCGCGAAAACCCCGATTGCTCTTATTGGAGATCTTCAGGGCCCAAAAATTCGCGTTGGTGAAGTTTCAAACGCTGGTATTCGTTTGATCAAAGGTGAAACAATCGAGATCCCGGTAACTTATCCGGATTTATATCGCGACGTAAAAAAAGGCGATCAAATCTTAATCGAAGACGGGTTGGTGGACGGTATTTGCGAAGGCGGTCGAAAAGGATTTTTGAAAATTCTAGTTCGTGTTGGTGGTGTTTTGACGTCGCATAAGGGTTTGAATTTTCCCGATTCCACTTTGCGCGTTGGTTCACTGACGGAAAAAGACAGAAAAGACGCGGTCTTTTGTTTGGAACAGGGGGTACATTTTTTGGCCATGTCTTTTGTTACCAGTCCGAACGATATTTTTGAGCTCAAACGAATCATTAAGCGTCATCTTAAGCCCGGTCAAGAGGCGCCGATGATTATTGCCAAAATCGAAAAGCACGAGGCAATTAAAAATTTTGACGCTATTTTAAAAGTTGCCGACGCCATAATGGTGGCGCGTGGCGATTTGGGAGTGGAAATTCCCGCCGAGCAAGTGCCGCTCGCGCAAAAGCAGATTATCGAAAAATGTCGGAACGCGGCTAAACCAGTTATTGTAGCCACCCAAATGCTCGATTCCATGATTCGCAATCCGCGCCCAACCCGCGCCGAGGTTTCCGATGTGGCCAATGCCGTCATTGATCATACCGATGCGGTTATGCTTTCCGGCGAAACCGCTACTGGAAAATATCCAGTCGAAACCGTTCAAACCATGGCGCGGATCGTTGTTGAAACCGAAGAGTCACCATACGATGATGTCCCGCTCGAAGAGACAAAAACAGCCAAAGACGCCGTTGGCGGGGCGGTCAATTTTCTCTCCAGAACTTTGGGAGCCGATGCTGTTTTGGTGGCCACACTTTCTGGTACCAGCGCTCGCATGGTTAGTCGTTTTCGTCCAGAGTTGCCAATTTTTGCCGCCACTTCCTCTGAATTTATCCGTCGCCAAATTAATCTCACTTGGGCAGTTACTCCAATCATTGTCCCGAGAAGCAGTAGTATTAATTCTTTGATTTCTTGCTCAATAGCTAAAATCAAAAAAGACCGTTTGGTAAAAAAGGGAAGCAAAGTGATTATCTTGGCTGGTCAGCCGGTTGGCAAGAGAGTTAATTTGGTTGAGGTTAAGGAGGTGTAAAGACAATATTAAAGAAAAGGAGATTATGATATTATAATTTTGTTATGACTGACCAAAACATTTCCCAATTATCACCAAAAGAGCGTCTGGTTGCAGCCATTAAAGTCGTCGAAGAGTTTGAGCAAACCATCGCTGCTATTCGCGCCGAACACAGTCAATTAGTAAACCAAACCGTTAAAGCCGGTGAGGCTCAGGCAGTGGAACGTCTTAAAAAAGATATTCTTAATTTGTTTGAAACAAACTAATATTTTTTATATGGCAGACGAAAAAGAAGAAGGTTTGAAGCCATCGGCAGAGGCTAGTCCACAAAAAGCTCCAGAAGGCCGACTTAAACCAGCCGAAAGAATTATAAGACAATTTGAGAGCCAGCGCGCCAAATATGAATCAGAAGGCCAAGACAGTGTCGAGGCCGAAAAACGTGCTTTGGTGGAAGCTTTTGAAAATTTAGATGTTTTAGTTTCGGCAGCAACAGAAGAAACACAACAAGCTTTAGAGTCAGCCTCGAAATTAGCGGCTGAGATTTTGAAGCATGTAGGAGTCTCCTCAAGTCAAGATCAAGAGGAGATTTTAGCTCCCCTAAAAAGCGAAACTCTTAAACTCAGCGATCGTTTAGTGGAAGCTGGAAAATTAGCCGCGGCTAATTTGAAGCATTATCGCCTTAAAGAGGAAATGAAAAGTACAACTTTCGAGGGCGACGAGAACTACCCGCCGGGTTTTTCAAGAGCAGACAAAGGTATTTTTAGGACACGTTTGGATGTGGAAACAATCGAGCCGAGCCTTGCTCAAAAATTTGCTAGTACAACCTTCGAGGATTCAAACGAATATCCACCGGGTTTTGGGCCAGAACCAAAACCAGTTGAAGCAGTAGCTCCGGCGTCTGCTGTTGAATCTACTGTCCCAGTTCCAGAAACAGCAACTGTTACTGCCGCCACTTCCGAAATCCCCACCATTCAGACCATAGAAGGATCTCGACCAAAAACAATATCTCTCACGGAAAAAATTAATAGCATCAACATTAAGGGTTTTGAAGGCTTTAATTCTCTTTATCGTTCTGATGATATGGAGACCTTGCAGGGTGTAATCCGCGAACTGCGAGATAGTCTTGATGAGGCAGAGCCTGGCAGCCACCTTTGGGAGGAAAAAAGCGCCCTGCTCGAGTTGGCTGATTTGGTTCAGCAAGAAAAAGCTTTTGAAATGACAAGAGCGTTTTTTGGACAACATGATGGATTGCTCAGAGCTACTCTTGAAAAGAAGCAAGCGGCTTTGCAAAGAGAAGTGTCGAAACTCGAGGCTAGGTTGGATAAAATCGGGCCACACAGTGAAGCAGGCGATAAAGAAGCCGCCAAAATTAGTTTAAAGAGAAGCGAATTAGTAGCCGTTGATTTACTATTAAAAGGAGAGAGGCTAACACAGCCGCAATTTGAAATAAAAGTTCCTGCAGTCGCCGTTGCTCTCGAGGCTCCGGTTGCTTCTGCGGCCGTCGCTCCAGTCGAGGCCGCTCCAGTGGCACCTGTTGTTGAGGTAGTCCCAACTCCAGCAGCGCCGGTTGCTGAAGCTGCTCCGGCAGCTGCTCCAGTGGAAGCCGTGGTTGACACCACTGCCGCAATCCCCGATACAACTATAAAAAATACGTCTGGCTGGAGGTCGTCGAAATTAAGTAAGACACCCAAGACTAAAATACCTATAGGAGCAAAAGGTCCAATAGTTTTGGATTCTGATGTTGGCGAACCGCCAGTTCAAGAGAGTAGAGGCGATTCAGGACAATCTAAGAAACCCGAGGCTATAGTGCCAGATTCAATCTCGGCTCCTAAGATTATCGAAGCTCGTGGAGGAATACAAAAAGACGAGAAGCTTCCCACTGGTTCAAAGCAAAAACCTGTTGACGCAGGAGCGCCAATAGGCGGTGAAGTGGTTCAGCCAGCCGCTTCAGCAGATGCTGCCGTTGGGCAAAGTACAGAAGACGCCAAAGCCGAAGCTAAAAAAGGTGACGACGTAACAAAGTTAGAAGTCGGCGATCTTCTCGCGAGAATTCAACGTCTTTCAAAAAGCAAGGCCGACAAAGAGACTCCCCGTTTTCAGGAGTTGACAGCGGAACGCGAGAGGCGTTTTGGTAAACTAATCGCTGAATATAAAGAGGAAATTGATTCAGGTGGTTTAACCAACGAACAGCTGACGTCCGATTTGGATAAACTTAAAAAGACTAATTTTAAAGGACTTAAAAAAGAAGGAAAGTTTGTTAAAGAATTTACGATTAGGGCCAGAATTGAAGCTATCAGTCAAATCCTGAAAGAAAGAACCGATGCTCAGGCGGCTGCGCCAGAACAAATTCCAGCAGAGACTCAAGGCCAACCAGAACCAACCCCTGAAGAACTAAAAGCAAAAGCAACGGCAGAGTATTCTGGTAAAGATGTTTTTGAACTAGCTGATCTTCTGGGCCAACTACAAAAAAAGATTGATGGCCGGACGGCAACAGACGAAGATAAGATCAGAGTTGGTGTTATTAGAGAACTGATGACAGAAAGAGCACGCGCATCGAAAAAGCCGGATACTGGCGTGGTGGATCGACAACAAACAACAACAGTAGATTTGCCTAGTAATACCGGGGAATTATCAGAAGCTGCTTTAGGAGAGGCTGGACAAATTGCGAGAAGTTTTTTTGAAAGAGTCCTTGGGCTGAACAAAGCATCCGCCGCAGATAAAGAGAGGGCGCGAGCGTACCTTGAAAAACTTAAGCAGGGTGATGTTAGAAGTCCAATAAAACTTTCCGATGATGAGGGACGGGTAATTGAAGGAGAATCGATACTTAAGTTTTTTGAGGGGAAAGTTGAACCTGGAACGGTTGAGGCCACCAGATCAACGTTGAATGGAAGGGCAAGGGATCGGTTTAATGAAGAAGTGGAACAAGCTCAAGCGTTTCTGGATGCTTTAGAGAGACAAGCAAAATCAGCAGCCGCATAAAAAAACAAGCCGCGTGAGCGGCTCATGATGTCCGAGAGCGTGGCGCCCAGAGTGGCGCCACGTTTAATGCTTGCCTTTCTTAGGATTGTTGACCACCGGGGTTCCGGGGCCGTTATGAGGCGGGGGGTGGAGTGGCGTGGTGTCAGAGACGCCTGCGACGCGAGTGGACGAAGCCGGTGCGACCGTCCAGTCGAGCTCACGACACAGTGTTGGCGACAACGCCAAGGCTGATCTGGGGTTGATCTTGATCCTCACCACATCCGGCTTTTTCGGAGCGGCCTCGTCTGGCTCGTACCCGGGCGGCGGGTTCAGTACTGCCCCGGGGTGTCGACCCATGAACCCGGCCACGCAGTCCTGCCCGGGGCGGTTCATGCAGACTTCAGCGATGCCGCCGTTCTTGAGCCGGAATTTCCAGGACCTGTGACGGCCGGGGACGATCTGAAGGCCGCAGAAGGAACACATGATGATCGTGTTGGTTGGCAGAGGCGGTTTGCGTGCCACGTTTTGTAATCCTTGTCAGCCGCGTGAACGGCTAAGCGGGGAAACCCGTCAGCACCAGCTATTTTGACCAGCTGTTCGGGCGCGGGTAATTTATATCGAAAATTTGAAAAAGTCAATGGGGATATTGATCCTTGCGTAAAAAATCGAACTTTGTTAATATAATTGCCGTCAATAAATACGGACTGGTGGTGTAGCCCGGTTAACACGTCTCCCTGTCACGGAGAAGATCGAGGGTTCGAATCCCTTCCAGTCCGCCAAAAAATCCCATGGTTAATCCCATGGGATTTTTTG